>JAABUK010007724.1_pt1 | contig 15389 bp, 19 predicted proteins | sample 5559141 | NCBI WGS metagenome assembly JAABUK01 (sample SAMN10711869, study PRJNA513367) | rock metagenome | isolation source: Antarctica rocks | place: Antarctica: Victoria Land, Pudding Butte nord | collected 2016-01-03
TTGCAGGACAGCACCGTCGCCGACGCCTTGCAAAGGATCTGTGATCTCGATCTCGACGAGCTGCAGGCGATCGAACCGCCGCGCGGCTTCGGACGCGACTGATCCCCCTTACGCAGTCTCACGTCGATGGCTTGCACGGGCAGAGGCCACAAAACCTCCACGGACTACTAGCACAAACAACCACGCCAGCGGGGTCAAGATTGGACGCTTATAGGGGGTCAACTTTCGGTTCTCCCGCACTTCCCGTGCTGTCGTTTCGGGTTCATGCGGCATGTAGGACGCGGGCGCGGATGAGGTCGAAGCCGGCGCGGCCATACATGGATCGCTTGATGGTCTTGATGCGATTGATCTGCCCTTCGGCGGGGCTTGTGGTCCAGGGCAGGTCGAGTGCCGCCTGCACGGCTGCGAGGTCCCGCTGTATGCTGGCCGCGAAGGTGGCAAGCAGGGTTCCAGCCGCGTCGTCGAGCACGCCAGCCAGGCCTTCCCGGCTCTTGTGGCGCAACAGCAGGTTCAGCCGCTTTGCCACCGCGATGCCGTCCGCGAGCCCAGCCACCTGCGCCAGCAGGTTGGAGGTGAACGCCCGACCGGCTTCGGACAGCGTTTCGGCGTCGGCCATGAGCATGCGTGCGACCTCGCGGTCGGATGGAGGCTGCCCGTGGGCCAGAGGCACAGCGGGGTTCGGTTCGGCCTTTCGCCGCTGCCCTGCCCATCGCCGCACGGTGCCCGGCCTGCCGGTGAAGCCGAGCGGGATGAGCTCGCGCCACAGCAGGGCAGCGTTGCGGCAGCCCTCTGTCCAGCGTCGTTCCAGGTGGTCGAGATAAGGAGCAAGTCCGCCCACCCGCGGCGGCTTGCGCCAGAGCGATGGGCCACCGGCCCGAAGCCAGCGCCGGATCGTCTTGCGCTCGGCGTCAAGCTGGGCGGCGATGTGCGCGATGGAAGCACCCGCCGCGCGAGCCGTGCGACGTCCTCGTAGCGGACCTGCCGCCGGGCCAAGGAAGCCTGGCTGCGCCGCGCTGCCGCGTTCGGCAGCGGGCTGTCCGGCTCGGCTGGCGGTGCTGGCTGGGGCGGCGCGCGCTCCTGTTCGCCGGCCTGTTTCGCCGCACGGCGGATCGCGGCATGATGGTGGCCGGTCACGGCGCGGACGGCATCGCCGAGGTTACGCAGCAAGTGCCAGCGGTCCGCCACTTGGACCGCATCCGGCGCACCCTGGCGCACGCCGTCCGCGTAGGCGCCGGCCCTGTCGCGCGCGACGATCTCGACCCCGGGATGCTGACGAAGCCATCTGGCCAGGGTGTCGGCTTGCCGGTCAGGCAGCAGGTCGACGACCTTGTTGCGCTCCAGGTCGACCAGGGCCGTCCCGTAGCGGTGGCCACGGCGCCAGGCCCAGTCATCGACGGCGAGGACGCGCGGCGTGGGCGGCGGCTCGCAATCATTGCTGGCTGCGCAGGCCATGCGCAGCAGCGTGTCGGCGCTGACCGGCATGGCCAGCCTTTCGGCCAGGCGCCGGCCGGCCTCGCCGCCGAGCGCATGGGCGAGATGGCCCTGCAGGTCGCCCAGCCGCCTGGTCCGGCGTGCGGCTGCAGGCGCAACCCCGGCCAGGCGCTCGGCGAAGGTCTGGCGGGCACAGGAGGGGTTGAGGCAGCGGAACCGCCTTGCCTGGACCTGCAGCGCCACTGGACGGCCTTGCCAGGGCAGGTCGGCTAGGGTGCGCTGGTAGCGGCTGTGGAGCCGCTGCGACACCTGGGCGCAGGTGGGACAAACGGCCGAGGGCTGATGCGGGCTGGATGTGATGACGACGTGATCGGCGGTGGACGCGACCTCCAGAACGGCGAGGCCGGCAGGGATCAGGGGCAATACGCGCGTGGGCAAGGAAGACCTTCAACAAGGGGGTGCAGTGTCCCTCTTACTTGCTCATCCAACCCCGAAACGACAGCACGGGAAATGCGGGAGAACACAACTTTCAACGCCGATTGACAGGCAAGGACGTGGTCAGCCGCACGTGGCGCAAGGTGCGGACGGATTGGGATGCCTGGAACAAGCGCGACTTGGCCGATGAGGACATCGTGCGCCTGATCCTGGACGGCACGGTTGTCCGCGTGCGCCTGGACAAGAAGGCCACCAACATCTCGCTGCTGGTTGTACTCGGGGTGCGGCGTGACGGGCAGAAGGTGCTCTTGGCCGTCAAGAACATGGGAGGCGAGAGCGAGGCGGCCTGGCGCGCCATCCTGGACGGCCTGGTCGGGCGCGGCCTGCGCACGCCGGAGTTCCTCATTACGGACGGCGGGGCCGGCCTCGACCGGGCGCTGGCGGCGTTATGGCCCGACGTGCCGGCGCAGCGCTGCACGGTCCACAAGCACAGGAATCTGTTGGCCCATGTGCCGGACGCGCTGCACGAGGAGATCACGGCCGACTACACGGACATGATCTACGCCGACACGCCCAAGGCCGTGCAAGAGCGCCGGCGGGCGTTCCTGCGCAAGTGGCGCCTGCGCTGCCCGGCGGTGGCCACAAGCCTGGAGGAGGCCGGCGACCGCCTGTTCGCCTTTCTCCGTCTGCCCTCGTCGCAGTGGAAGTCGGCGCGGACCACGAACGCCATCGAGCGCCTGCACGAGGAGTTCAAGCGCCGCATTAAGACCCAGACTGTGTGCCGTCCGCCGAAACAGCAGCGATGCTGTTCTGGGCCCTGATGGCATCGGGCCAGATCATCATGCGCAAGGTGGACGGGTGGCAGACGCTCGGCGAGAAGCTGGCCGATCCCATGCCCGTTGACCTCGCCGCCTGAGCCAGGCAACCATCATCACGCCGGAGACGAGCCAGTCAGGCCATTTCCACCGCATTAGCGACGCCACCGTCGAAGTGCACCAATGCCCCACAAGCCACCTCCGTGCAACATGCTAACGCGAGTGGGGCGTGATCGCCGAGCGGCTTCACACCAACGCCCAAGACTGGAACGACCAGGTCAGAGGCATGACGATCACGCCCTGACGCTTGCACAGTGCAAGAGGGAACCACCCCGTACTTATTCGCCGCTTCTTACGCCCGCCGTCAATAAGCGTCAAAATATATTGCGTATTATTTTATAAAAGGGCCACTTTACTGTTTACTTCTATAGCCAAGGCCGCTATTCACAACCTCGTGAGCGGTCCGGCACTGAGGTGTTGGAATGTTTTACCTGCAGGCCTGGGCGGATTTCGAAAAATTCCAATTTCACAGAGCAGAGCAGGCCGCAATGTTTGGACCTAACCGGAGATATGTCATGCTCGAGTACATCACCACCTGGATTGCCCTGAAGACCGATCGCCGCGCCGTGACCGCGTTGGAATACGGACTGATTGCCGGACTGATCGCGGTGGTTATCATCGGCGTCTTGACGACTATGGGCTCTGGACTTAACACCAAGTTCGGTCTGATCAGCACTGCACTGACAAAATGATCTAGTCTATTGGCGGTGCCCTCCGATTGAGGGCGCCGCCACAGTGCGGGAATACATTGCCTGTACTTGTAAAAGCGCAATTTTTGGATTTCCGGAGCTGGCTCATGATCGAGTATTTGGCTGGGTGGATCGCGCTGAAGACGGACCGCCGTGCCGTCACGGCTCTTGAATATGGGCTGATTGCCGGACTTATCGCGTTGGTTATCATCGGCGCTTTGACGACAATGGGCAGCGGACTGATGGCCAAGTTCACCACAATAGACTCGAACCTGCGCTGACCTTGCGGTTTCAGGGACTGAGGCATTTCTTTGCATCAGTCCCTGCCCGACTGTAATGAGGAGAGGGCTATTGTGACTGTCCTGGCGTCTTGCGTATTTGCCATCTGTTCGGCAGTTCTGCTGATGGCATCCTTGCATGACGTCGCGGTGCGGACCGTTCCCAACGCGATGGCGGCAATCCTCGCCCTCGCCGGACTGGCGGGCGCTGCAATCGAAGGGCATCTTCCAGGCTCCGTACTGGCTGGACTTGTCGTGTTCGCCGTGGGGGCCTTGTGCTGGCGGCGCGGTTGGCTTGGCGGCGCCGATGTAAAGCTGCTCGCCGCGGCGAGCGTCGCCGTGCCCCCAGCCTCGATCCTGCCATTCATCTTGGCCGTCGCCCTCGCCGGCGGAGGATTGGCCCTGATTTATCTTTGTGCCGGGCCGTTGATGCGCGGACGCCGGTCGCATCAGCCGCGGCGCTTGTTGGCCCGGGCTCTGCGCGCGGAACGCTGGCGCATCGGCCGCGGTGGTCCGCTCCCCTACGCCTGCGCGATCGCGGCCGGCTTCCTCTACGTGACCCTGTAAGGACGCGGCCCCATGGTTCTCCGCCTCGCCTTCTTCGCTCTGATGGCCCTCGGCCTGCTCGGCTTCGGCACCGTGGCCTGGGTTGCGACCCGGCCGCCGCCCCCCGACGCCGCGACCCTTGCCGCCAACGCCAGGGTTACCGTGCTGGTCGCCGCCCACCCGGTTCGCGCCGGCATCCTGCTCAAGCCGGAGGACCTCCTGGCTAAGGAGATCACCGTCCGCGAGGCGGGCGACGACAGCAGCCTCGATACCAGCGACGCGCGCGCGTCGCTGGGCGGCGCCATGGTCCGGCGAAGCCTCGGTCTCGGCGATGTGGTGCACATGAAGGATGTCATGCGGCCGGGCGATCACGGCTTCCTCGCCGCCGTGCTCGAACCTGGCATGCGTGCCGTCAGCGTTGGCGTGGATGCCGTTACGGGAACAGCCGGCCTGATCTGGCCCGGCGACCGGATCGACGTGATCCTCACCCAGGCCATCGGCGACAATACGATCCCGCTCGGGCGCCGCGTCGCGGCCGAGACAGTATTGAGCGACGTACGCGTGATTGCTATTGATCAACAGCTGGTTCAGGGTGTGGCTCCCGAGGGTGCAGAGGGCAAGGCACGCACCGTGACAATGGAAGTCACGGCCGCACAAGCCGAGCGAGTCTCTGTTGCTAATCGGATTGGCCGACTCTCGCTTTCCGTAAGGTCTGCTGATCGAGCCTTAACGAAAACTTCTCCTGTTCTATCGGAGACGACCTGGGCCAGCGATGTCTCGCCCGCGCTCGGGACCGATGTAGCTCAAGGCGCGCGCAACACGCTGCGCGTGTTCACCGGGTCTGCCGAGGGCAAGGAGTTCCGATTCTGATGCGCAATCCAGGGAGACTGCTGGCTCGCACCGTCCTGATGGCGGGATTTCTAATTGCCGGGGCCGGCGCGAACGGTCAATCGGCCGGCGCGGATCAGCGAAGAATGACGATCGAGGCCGGCTCCGGCCGGGTCATTACCCTCGGTGCGGCGGCGACAAACGTCTTCGTCGCGGATCCGAAGGTGGCGGAGGTCCGCCCGGCCAGCTCCACCAGCCTGTTCGTGTTCGGCGTCGGCGCCGGCCGCACCACGGTGGCGGCGATGGACAGCGCCGGTCGCCTCGTCGGCCAATACGAGGTCACCGTGCAGCCATCGCTGTTCGGCGCCATGGAAGCTCAGTCGGCCATCAGCCGGCTGATGCCGGGCAGCCGGGTGAAAGCACAGGCGCAGGCGAAGGGCGTGCTGCTGAGCGGCCAGGTCAACAGCCCGGCCGATGCGGCGCAGGCCGTCGCCATCGCCCGCGGATACCTGGCCGAGAACCAGGCGGTGGACAATCAGATGACCGTCCAGTCCACCATGCAGGTCACGCTGCGGGTTCGCATCGCGGAAATCTCGCGCCAGGTCGTGCGCAACCTCGGGGTCAACTGGCAGGCGCTTGGTTCGATCGGCAGTATCGGCCGCTTCCCCGCTCTGTCGCTGGCTGTGAACGGCGCAGCCGCGGCCGCGTGCACCGTCGCGGGCTCATGCGCGGGTGCCAATTTCAACGCCGTGATCGATGCGCTGGCACAGGACAATCTGGCCCACATCCTGGCGGAGCCGAACCTCACCGTGCTCAGCGGCCAGACCGCGAGCTTCCTGGTCGGCGGCGAGTTCCCGATCCCGGTCGGCCAGCAGCAGGGCCAGGTCACGATCGAGTTCAAGAAATTTGGCGTCAACCTTGCCTTCGTGCCGACCGTGTTCAGCGACGGACGGATCAACATCCACGTCAGCCCGGAGGTCAGCCAGCTGACCAATCAGGGCGCCGTCCAGCTCACGGCCGGCAACTCCACCATCCAGATCCCCGCGCTGACCGTCCGCCGGGCCGAAACCACGGTCGAACTGGGGAACGGCCAGAGCTTCGCGATCGCCGGCCTGTTGCAGGATGTCGGCACCGAAGGCGTGAGCGGGCTGCCTTTCCTGAAAGACATCCCCGTGCTCGGCGCCTTGTTCCGCTCCAGCTCGTTCCAGCGCAACGAGACCGAGCTGGTCATCCTGATCACGCCGGTCCTCGTGAAGCCGGTCAACGACGTCGCCGCGCTGCATTCGCCGATGGACGGGTACGCACCGCCCTCGGATCTCGAGCGGATCCTGTTCGCCCGTCAGGTGGGCAGGTCGACCGGTCTTCCGGCCCGCACGCGCATTCCCGGCAATGCCGGGTTCATCATCCAATGACCCGCCTTGCGCTAGCCGCGGCCGTGCTGCTCGCCGGCTGCCAAGGCACCGAGCCCTACAGCCGGGCCAACGCGTGGCAGCCGACCGGGGCCAATGCAGGCAACATCGCCGCGATGGCCGCCCGCCCCACGGACTTGCTCGGCGGGCGCGGCATGGCGCGCTCCGACGCCCGACAGGGGGCCGACGCCGTCGACCGCGTCTGGCAGGGCCGGGCGAGGGCGTTGCCAGCCACCAGCAGCACGGCGCCGCAAAGCGCCGCACCCGCCGCCGCGCCCCCGCCCGGAGCAGTGAACTAATGCCCGACGGACTCACCCCGCCAGCACCCGCGCCCGCGGCCAGCACGCCTGTCAAGCCGACCCAAAGGCGCCTCTCGACGCGTCACCGCCGCTCGCCGCTCGTCGCCTTCGTGATGGACACCGGCTCCGAACGCGTGCTTCGCGACGGGCTCACCGACCTGGTGCCAGGCAAGCTGGACATGCGCCGTGGCGGCATTCGTGCGGCCATCACCGCGATGCGGGACGAGGTCACGCCAGGCGTCCTGATCGTCGATATCAGCGGCGAGGACCAGCCGCTCAGCGCCCTGGCCCAACTCGCGAACGTGGTCGAGCCCGATGTCTGCGTCCTGGTCATCGGCGAGTTGGACAGCGTCGATTTCTATCGCGAGGTGACCCGCAGCCTCGGCGCGCACGACTACCTGCCGAAGCCCCTGACCAGCGACAAGGTTTCCCGCCATGTCGCCGCATTGCTGGGCGGCCAAGCGCCCGTTGACGGGGCGCAGGGCGGCGGACTTGTCGTCGTCACCGGCGTCCGCGGGGGCGTCGGCGCGACAACGTTGGCGGTCAACCTGGCCGGGCATTTCGGCATCTCGATGCGCCGGCACACCGTGCTGCTCGACCCCGACTTGCATCTCGGGGATGCCTCGTTCTTGCTCGACCTCAAGCCCGGGCCCGGGCTGCGGACGGCACTGGAGGCGCCCGAGCGGATCGACGCCCTGTTGGCCGAGCGGGCCGCGCAACCGGCCGCCGAGCGCTTCCACGTGCTGGCTGGCGAGGAGCCGCTGAATACGGTGCCCAACTACGCCGTGGACGGCGCCAGCAAGCTGCTCGCCGCGCTGCGTCGCCGCTACAACTTCATCGTGGTCGATCTGCCGTTCCGGCCGGGCCCGCTCTACGAAAGTCTCCTCACACAGCCGCACCAGCGCGTGCTGGTTATGCTGCCCACGCTCACCTCGGTCCGCGCGACCCTGCGCCTGCTCTCCTCTCCAAGCCGTGCTCAGATCAAACGCCCGGTCATCTTGCTGAACCGCTCCGGCAGTCCCGGCGGCCTCACCCGCAGCCAGGTTGAGGACGCGCTCGCGGTCAAGGTGGACGTGATGGTGCCGGACCAGCCTCGGCAGCTCACGGCGGCCGCGATGATGGGAGAGCTTGCGATGAAGAGTCGAGGCGGCATCCGCAACGGCATACTCGAGCTGGCGCGCAACGTCGCACCATTCGAGTTGCTGGATTCCACGGTCGGCGTCGGGCCAGCCGAGGCGGAGGCGGGGGTGGGACGGCTCCGGCGCCTGTTCAGCCGCAGACGATGAGCATCCTTCCCTCACGCTTCGGCCGGCGCGAGCCGAAAGCGGACCCTGCTGCGCCCCCGCCGCCGGCGCTGCCGATCGTCGCCGCCAGCACCCCGGGATGGCAGGGCTCGCCGCAAGCCCTGCCTTCGGCGGCGATCATCGCGCTTCGTGCCCTCTGCCTCACGCGCCTCGACCCGGTCGCCATCGCCGCCTTGCCGAGCGACCGCCTGATCGACGACCTCGAGCGCCTGATCTCCGAAATCGCGACCGAGCGCCGCATCCAAATGAACGCCCGTGAGCAGCGCGAGCTCGCCGAGCAACTGGTCCACGACATCGTCGGCCTCGGCCCCCTCGAACCCCTGCTGGCCGACGACACGATCAACGACATCATGATCAATGGGCCACACAGGATCTTCATCGAGCGGCGGGGCAAGGTGTCACTGTCAAACGCGCGCTTCCGCGACACGATGCACCTGATCAACGTCTGTCAGCGGATCGCGGCCGGGGTCGGCCGGCGGATCGACGAGTCCAGCCCGATGGTGGATGCGCGGCTCAAGGACGGCTCGCGCGTCAACATCGTATTCCCGCCGCTGGCGCTGGACGGGCCGTACGTCTCCATCCGCAAATTCGGCAAGAAGGTGATGGATTTTGACCAGCTCGTGGGCTTCGGCGCGCTCACGCCGCAGGTCGCGCGAATCCTGGAGCTGGCGTCAAGCGCGCGGCTCAACATCATCATCTCCGGGGGCACTGGCTCGGGCAAGACGACGCTGATGAACGCCCTTTCGCGCCTGATCGACGTGGGCGAGCGGGTCGTGACGGTTGAGGACGCGGCCGAGCTGCAGCTGCAGCAGCCCCATGTCGTGCGGCTGGAGACGCGCCCGTCCAGCCTCGAGGGCAAGGGAGAGGTCAATCAGCGCGACCTGGTGCGCAACGCGCTGCGCATGCGTCCGGACCGCATCATCATCGGCGAGGTCCGCGGCGGCGAAGCGTTCGACATGCTCCAGGCCATGAACACCGGGCACGACGGCAGCATGTCCACGATCCATGCGAACACGACGCGCGACGCGCTGTCGCGCATCGAGAACATGGTGCAGATGGGCTCGATGGGCCTCCCGTCCCAGGCCATCCGCAGCCAGATCGTCAGCTCGGTGGACCTGATCATTCAGATCGAGCGCCACCGCGACGGCGGCCGCCGGATCACGCAGGTCACCGAGGTATGCGGGGTTGAGGGCGACATGATCCTGCTGAACGACATCTTCCAGTTCGAGATACAGGGAGAGGGTCCGGACGGCCGCCTGATCGGCGAATACCGGGTCAACCGGCTCCCCCCGAGCTTCCAGGAGCGATTGGTCTATTTTGGCCTCGACCGGGCCTGGGCCGCCGCTTTGGCCGGTGACGGCACGTGAGCGCCCAACTCACCTGGATCCTGCTCGCCCTTTCGTTCCTGAGCTTGATCGGGTTTGCGTTCAGCGGCTTGCTGGTCTCGCAAGCCTATGCCCGCCGGCAGAAGCGGACGAAGCGGATTCAGGAACTGGTGGCGCCCTACCGCAGGACTCACGTTGCCGGCCTCCAGGCGTTCCGGGCCGCGGTGTCGGAAAACCGGTCGCTGACCGAGATCGCAGCGTCGGTTTTCGGCTTCAGCCCGGCACGCCTGGACCACTACCCGATCAAGTGGTGGCTGGTCCTTGGCGTGGCCTTCGTCGTTGCCCGCATCGCGGCAGGGTTCGTCGTCGATGTCCTCGGCAATGCCGGTTTGATCAGCATGCCCCTGCTTTGGGTCGGCCTGTGCCGCTTCTTCTTCGGCTGGTTCACGGCCCGGCGGCAGACGATGTTGGTCCAGCAATTCCCTGACGCGCTCGCCATGATCGTGCGGTCCGTCCGGGTCGGCATTCCAGTGCTGGGTGCAATCACCTCCGTCGGAAACGAGGCGCAGGCGCCGACATCACTGGAGTTCACTCGCCTTGCCCATCAGCTTGCAGTGGGGGTGCCGCTCGATGAAGCGGCCAAGGAGATGGGCACCCGCAACGGCCTTGCAGAGTACCGTTTCTTTGCGACTGCGATTGGCCTTCAGGCGCAGACGGGCGGCGGTTTGACTCAGACGCTCGAGAACCTGGCCGACCTGATCCGCAAACGGCTCGCCCTGCGCGAGCGGGGCCATGCGCTGTCGTCCGAGGCCCGGACGAGTTCACTGATCCTCGGAGCGTTGCCGGTCGTCATGGGGGCGGGACTCTGGCTGCTCAACCCGTCCTACATGTCGGTCCTGTTTACCACCAGCATGGGCAAGACGATCCTCGGCATTGCCGCACTCTCACTCGCATGCGGCGCCATGACGATGCGCCAGATCATCAAGAAGAGCCTGTCGTGAGCCGCATTTGGCTACTCTCGATCACGATGGCCGGCACGCTGGTGCTGCTGTTTGCGGCCCTGATGCTGCTGCGGCAATTGCGCCGTGACACGCGTCTGGCTGCACGGGTAAAGTTGAGCCAGGGGATGGCACCTTCAACGGTCGTAGCCCGGCCGGCCACACTCAAGGCGGCATGGGCCCAGGGGGTTGCCGCGCTCGGCCAGCTCATCCTCCGCACCGGCTTGCTATCCGCCCGCACCCGGGCGGAGCTGGAACTCACCCTGGCCACCGCCGGGCTGCGGGGACGCAATGGGCTGGAGATCTTCATCGGCAGCAAAGTTTGTGCGGTGGTCGGGCTGCCGCTGCTCGCGACACTGGCGCTGCGTGGGGCGGCGTTGCCTACGATGCTCGCTGCATTGCTGCCGGCCGTCGCTGCCGTGGTCGGGCTGCTGCTGCCAGACATAGTGGTTCGTTACCGACGCAAGGGCTACCTCACCCGGGTCGAGCGCGGATTGCCGGATGCGCTGGACCTGCTGGTGATCTGTTCGCAGGCGGGCCTCGGTTTGACCACGTCCATCATCCGCGTGGCGGATGAAATGCAATTCGGCCGGCAGGATATCGGGCTCGAGTTGGCGCTGACGGCGAACGAGCTGCAGCTCATGGCCGATAACCGCCTTGCCCTCCTCAACATGGGCACACGCACCGGGATCGAGGGCCTGGTGCGGCTCGGAACAACGCTGGTACAATCCATGCAGTACGGAACGCCGCTCACTGATGCAATGCGCGGGCTTTCTGCTGAGATGCGGCAAGACACGCTGACCCGCTATGAAAACAAGGCGGCGCGGATTGGGGTGCTGCTGACCCTGCCGATGGTGGTATTCATCCTTCCATGTGTGTTCCTGGTTGTCGGCGGGCCGGCTGCGGTTCAGGTGTTCGCTATTGGTGGCGGGTAGATGCCCTATGCGAGCGAATAGCCTTAATCGGCGCGATCATGCTGCTGGCCGCCTGTTCGGGCCAGGCTGGCCCGCGGCTGGGCACGGGCCAGCCTGGGCTGAACGTCGCCCGGGCGGCGCTGTCGGCCGGCTCGCCGGAGATCGCCCTCAATGTCGCCAACGCGATCGTTGCGAAGGAGCCCCGGAACGTCGATGCGCTGTCGACCCAAGGGGACGCGCTCAGCCTGCTTGGGCGGATGGACGAGGCCGAGGCGAGCTACGCCAAGGCTCTGGCCGCCAATCCCGGTTCGGTGGACGTCAAGATCGGGCTGGGCCGCCTGCGTCTCCGTTCGGACCCGGCGCAGGCGCAGGCGCTGTTCCTGAGCGTGCTGGAGCGCGAGCCGCGCAACAAGGTGGCGCTGAACAATCTCGGGATCGCCTATGACCTGCAAGGCCAACATGCCAGCGCTCAGGCGGCCTATCGCCAGGCCTTGGGGGCCGACCCGACCATGCGGGCTGCGGAAGTGAACCTTGCCCTCTCCATGGCCCTGAGCGGGAAGGCGGCCGATGCGGTGGAGATCCTGCGCCCGCTGGCGAGCGACCCCGAAGCATCCCAGCGCATACGCCACGACCTCGCGGTCGCCCTGGCCATTTCTGGCGACAAGCAGGCGGCCGCCCGGGTCCTCAATGGCGACCTGACGTCCGACCAGGTCGAGCGCGCCTTGCTGGCGCTTGGGGCGTTCGGGTCGTGACGCTCGCTGACCGGCGGGGATCGGTGGCGCTGATGACGGGCATCATGGCGCCGGTCCTCGTCATGTCGGTGGCGCTCGGCGTGGAGATCACGTCCTGGTCGGTGGGCGACGTCCAGCTGCAGCGCATCGCCGACGTGTCGGCCTGGGCCGGGGCGATGCAATACGCCTCCTCAAACGACGCGCAGACGGCGACCCGGGTCGCCGCCGACGTGGCCGAAATCAATGGCGTTTCGGGTAGCACGGCCCGCACCTGGGACGTGGGCGCGCTGACCACGACGGACAACCTTGTCACCGCGCAGCTCGTGGGCGGCGTCAATCTGGCCAGCGACAAAGCCATCAAGGTGACGGTCAAGCGAAGCGTCCCGAAGGTGCTGTCGGGGATCTTCCCTAGCACGCAGGCCTCCGTGACCTTGTCGGCCGTGGCGTATGCCGAGATCACCTCGGCCGGGCCGCAGCCCTGCATCCTGGCGCTAGGCGGAGGCGTGGACGGGACGACGACCGGCATCGATATCGGCCTGTCGGGAAATGCCACCTTGAACACGACCGGCTGCTCGGTGCGCTCGAACGACGGGATCAGCCAGAGCGGCAGCGGCTCGATCAGCGCGCCGGGCGGCGTTTATGCCGGCGGCGCCATCTCGGGCTCTGTCTGTTGCAACCTCCATTCCAATGCGGGACAAATTCTCGATCCCTATGCCGCCAACGCGCCGTTACAGAATGCGCTGGCCTCCCTGCAGCCGGGTAAGGGAATGGCGGTCAGCGTCAAGTCAGGCGCCACGCAAAGCATCCCGCCCAGCCAGAGCTATTCCAGTTGGGACGTCGAAGGCACGCTGAACCTTAGCGCCGGCCTCTATCTGATCAATGGCGACTTCACTGCCGGCGCGCAGGCGAGCGTGACCGGAACCGGGGTCACGATCCTCGTCTCAGGCACGGTGAACGCCGGCGGCGGAGCTTCGCTGGCGCTCACCGCGCCCACGACCAGCCCGACCGGCAATGCGATACCGGGCGTCCTGATTGCCGGAAAGTCAACGAACGGCATGACCTTCCAAGGCAATTCGACCGCGGCGCTGACCGGGGTCATCTATTTCCCGAACGCTAATCTCGGTTTCGGCGGTACGTCGGGCGGCGGGGGCAGCGGCTGCACGGAGGTCATCGCAGCCTCGATCACGCTGAAAGGTACGTCGGACCTGGCCGCGAACTGCTCGAAGTACGGGACGCTGCCATTCGGAAGCCTGCCCGGCACTGCGTCCGTGGTGCTCGTCCGATGAGGAAGCCGGGCCCTCGCTGGAGGACCGATCGGCGTGGCGTCGCCGCCGTCGAATTTGCGCTGGTGTCGCCGTTTCTGCTGATCCTGTTGGGGGGTGCGGCCGATTTCGGGTTGCTGGTCGCGGGCAAGAGCAAGCTGGCCAACGGCGTTGCGCAAGGGATCCAATATGCGCTTTCGACCGGTCCTGCTGTCACGGTCGCCAATCTCCGGGCGGCCGTGCAAGGCGGTGTGGCGCGTTCGGGAGTGACGGAAACGGTCACCGTCAGCGTCACCGCCCCGGCCTGCTACTGCGTTTCCGGTTCTCCCGCCGCCCTATCGTCGACGTCGACCCCGCTCTCGGCCGCAAATACTTGCACAGGGACGTGCCCGACCGGCGCGACTGCGCCGGGAGCGTACGTGCAAGTCGCTGCTACCTACATCTACCAGCCGCTGATGCCGTTCTACAGCGGTCTCGCGAGCACGACCGTGTCCGAATCCGTGACGGCACGGCTGCAATGAACCGCCTCGCGCGCCTCTGGCGTGACCGGGCGGGGACAACGGCGCTCGAATTCGGGCTTGTGGCAGGCATCTTCATCCCACTCTGCCTCGGCATCCTGGATACCGGGTTGCTGATGTGGACGAAGGGCGCCCTTCAATCCACCGCGGCGCTGACTGCCCGGTGCGCGGCCATCGCCTCGCCGGACTGTACCGATGTCCAGCAGTTCGCGGTGACCACGGCGGAGGCGTGGATTTTCCCGGGTATTATCACCAAGCTCGACGTGACGCCGGCCCCGGCAATCGTGTGCCTGTCGCATGCGCCCTTCATGCTGGTGACCATCACCTGCGCGTTCTGGGGCGGTAGCGTGCTGCCCGATCCGCTGAACGGCAAAACGCTGACCGCCACCGCCTACTTTCCGGTTACGGCCGCCGCGTGCTGATCGCGCCAATCCGCCGGATGGCGTTGGCAGGGCTGATCGCGCTCGCCTGGGCCGGGTCGCGTCCGGCGAAAGCGCAGGGGGCCGAGCCGGTCTGCCAGAGCGCGGCCACCGCCGCGGAACGCAAGCTGGACCTGCCGCCCGGCCTGCTGCTCGCCATCGGCCGGGTCGAGAGCGGCCGGCGCGACGCGGGCACGGGCCGGGTGACGGCATGGCCGTGGTCCATCAACGCGAATGGCGCCGGGCGGATGTTCGAAACGCCCGGCGAGGCCGTCGCGGAGACACGCGTCTTACGCCAACGCGGCATCGCATCGATCGACGTCGGCTGCTTTCAGATCAACCTATTCCATCATCCCGCTGCCTTCGCCACCCTGGAAGAGGCGTTCGATCCGCAGGCGAACGCCGCGTATGCCGCCCGTTTCCTGCTCGACCTGCGCGGCCGCACGGGCAGTTGGGAGCAGGCCGTCGCAGCGTATCACTCCTCCACGCCGGAACGGGGCGAGCCCTATCGCGACCGCGTACTCGCCAGCTTCACAGGCCTGAGCGGTTCACCTCCTCCCGCTACGAGCGTGCGCCCCGCTGCCGTGTGGATTCCTGCTCCACTGGCCGGGGGTGTTCGGGTTTGGACACCCAGCCCCCCCGGATCGGCCCCATTCTCAATAATAATAAATATTGTTCCGACTAGACCCGAAATAATGCGTCCCGTAATTCAGGTCGCGAGCAGGGGCCACTAATACTACTCTGCTAGATTAGGTCGCTTATATTCCAAGCTGTTGATTTGCTTGATGGGTCGGTGCCGTGGGCCGATCCGAACCAGAGGCATGGCTGTCGTGTTTGGATGCCTGGCTTGAGCCGTTCTTGGCGGCGCTGGGCGCCATAATATGTGCAAGGACTGCTACTGCCGAGCGAGCGCAAGAGCGTGGAGCTGATGGCCGCTCGCGTCTGCCCGGGCTAGGTGCAGCAGTTGCATCACTTCGTCTCCGCCTCGACCTGGCCGTACGAGCGGCTAGCAGCCTGTCGGACTTAACGCGACGCGGATGCACGCTGTAGGATTGGTGGATCGATTCGCCTGCCTCCCCGCCCGGACACCTTGCGCATGAGCAACTTCCGCCTGATCGACCGCGACAC
>JAABUK010007725.1_pt1 | contig 15389 bp, 7 predicted proteins | sample 5559141 | NCBI WGS metagenome assembly JAABUK01 (sample SAMN10711869, study PRJNA513367) | rock metagenome | isolation source: Antarctica rocks | place: Antarctica: Victoria Land, Pudding Butte nord | collected 2016-01-03
GTCGAAGTTCGACGCGAGCATCGGCAGGGTCGCCACAAGGCCCCCGCCGAGCCCGGCCGTCCAGTCGATCAGGGCCTCCAGGTCGGAGAAGTCTCCCGCCCCCCACGACGAGCCGCGATGCAAGGCATAGAGCGGCGCGAAGACCCCCCAGGTCCGCTTCTCCTTCGAATCCGGCCCGCGATAGGCCCTCGTCGGCGCGGAGACCACCAACGTGCCGGCCTCCTCGCCGTCCGCGAAGCGGAGGGTGAGCCGGTGATAGCCGGTCGAAAAGTCGGATCGTAGGTCGACCTCTGCGCCCGAATAGCCCGCCGGGGCGTCGGGGTCGCGGGCCTCGACGATCGGGACCGACCATTCGCGGATCTCGCCGGTTTCCGACGCGAGCCGGCAGTTCACTCTCGAAGCGATCAGGCTCGAGGGGACGCGGACCCCGACCTTCGGCAGGGCCCCGTCCCAGGCGACGACCACGGACTCGACCCGCTCCCGCCAGGTTGCCAACCTCCGGGCCTCGATCGCCCGGGGGACGTCATCCTCGGTCGTCACGTCCGCCCCGAGGGCGCGGAGGACCGCCAGGAGCGAGCGGGCGGGGGCAGGCTCGATCTCCCCACTCATCCCCCGATATTCGGCCTGGACGCCGTAAGATCGGGCCAACTCCAGGAGCGGGGCGGAAGGCGTCTCGGACATCTCAATCTCCCGATCGGACCAGGTGCAAGAGCCCTTGCAAGGGGATCCGGACCCAGTCCGGCCGATAGTCCAGCTCGTAGCGGAGTTCGAACAAGGCTTTTTCCAGTCGGAGGAGGTCGACCAGCCGTCCCGCCTCGGCGGGGTCCTGGGGGAGCAGGGACGAGGCGACGGACCGATACGCCTTGAGGAATTCGGCCGACATCCAACTCCGCCAGATCTTGGACCAGGGGTCGAGCCGTTCGAGGGCGTCGGGGTGGACGTGACCGGCCTTGTTCAGGGCGTTGTCGGCCGCGTAGTCGAAGGAGCGGAGCATCCCCGCGACGTCTTTCAAGGGCGATTGTTTCGCCCGCCGCTCCTCGGCCGTCCGGCCCGGCTCTCCCTCGAAATCGAGGACCCAAAAGTCATTCTCGACCCAGAGGAGCTGGCCGAGGTGGTAGTCGCCGTGGACCCGGATCTTGACGAAATTCGGCCCCGTGAACGGGGGCCCCTCGACCATGCTGACCAGCCGAGGGCGAGCCTCCATCACATCCTGGGCCAGCCCGCGGACGTCCTCCGGGAGCGAGTCGAACTGCTCCTGAAGTGCGGCGAGGCTGCCGGTCAACTGGGCCTTGAGCCGGGAGGGGAGCCCGGCTAGTTCATCCGCCGGCATCGGCTCCGGTGCGAAGGCGGGGTCGGACGGGTCGCTGGCCAGGGCGATGTGCATCTCGGCCGTGCGGAGCCCCAGGGTCCTGGCCATCAACAACGCCGAGCCGATCACCTCATGGACGTCTTCCGGCACTTCGCGCTCGCTCAGGGGGAAGACCGGCCCGAGGTCCACCTCGATCTTCTCCAGGCGGTGGGCCTCGCCCTGGACCTCCTCCATGTAACGGCCGAGGACTTCGACCATCAGCTCCCAAGCCTGACCCTGGTTGGCGACCAGCTCGCGGAGCAGTCCGACCGTCGCCGCCCCCTGGCGAAGCCTGGTGAATTCCAGGGTGCCGAGGGTCTTCGGGACCCGGGTGAATCCGGCCTTCTCCGAGAGGAACCGGGCGACCTCGGCGTCGACGCTCGGCCCGTCGGCCAGCCTCCGGTAGATCTTCAGCCAGAGCTGGTCGCCGAAGACGACGCTGGAGTTGCTCGATTCGGAGGTCACCCGGCGGATCGCATGGGCGTCGAGGTCGGTCGCCAGTTCGTGGGCCGGGGTCGACCGGCCGGTCAGCCTCCCCTGACGGGTCTTGACCTCCTGCGACTTGCCGATCAGGCCGAGGAATTGGGCGCAGAGCTCGTCGGAGACGAGGGCGTCGCAGAGGAGGCCTTCGCCGGACGACGACTGGACATGGGCGATGATCGCCGCCGAGTTGTTCTGGAGGATCTGGTCGGCCTGCAGCCCCGTCACGACCGTCATCGGCAGTTGATACTTCTCGAAGTTCCCGGCGCTGTCGTAGGTTCGGGCGTAGACGATGACTGTCGGCGGCCCGTCGCTGGGGAAGGTGATCCAATCGCGGATGCTGACCGTCTCCAGCGAGCGGGACTTGGCGCCGAACCAACGCTGGCGGCGGATGAACTGGGGGAGGACCGTCCGCTCCAGGATCGCCCGCTCCCGGCCTTCGAGGAGCGTCTCCCACCCGGCCGTCAGCGTGAGCCGGGGGATCGCCTCGAACTCGTGCGCGGGGAGTTGCTCGTCCCCGCCGAGGTTCGCCCCCGGCACCGTCTCCAGCTGGAACCAGATGCAGGAGGACGGTGCCAGCGAGAGGAAGTAAGGCGCGTCGGTGATCGTCGGGAACGGGACCCGACCGAACATCTCGATCGGGGTGAGGCCCTTGAGCCGGGCGAGGTCCAGCTCGGCCGGCTGGACGAAGCGGGAGAGGTTCGCCACGATCAGGAACCGCTCGTCCTCGAACTCGCGGAGGAAGACCAAGATCTTCCGGTTCCTCGGGTGGAGGAATTCGAGGGTGCCCCGGCCGAACGCCTTGTATCGCTTGCGGAGGGCGATCAACCGCTTCATCCACTGGAGCAGGGAAGATGGGTCACGCTCCTGGGCCTCGACGTTGATCGCCTGATAGCCGTAGATCGTGTCCATGATCGGCGGGGCGTAGAGCCTGGCGAAGTCGGCCCGCGAGAACCCCGCGTTCCGGTCGCCGCTCCACTGCATCGGGGTGCGGACGCCGTCGCGGTCGCCGAGGTAGATGTTGTCCCCCATCCCGAGCTCGTCGCCGTAATACAGGACCGGCGTCCCCGGGAGCGAGAACAGCAGCATGTTGAGCAGCTCGATCCGCCTCCGGCTGTTGCCGATCAGCGGGGCGAGGCGGCGACGGATCCCGACGTTGAGCCGCATCCGGGGGTCGGCGGCATACTCCTTGACCATGTAATCGCGCTCTTCGTCGGTGACCATCTCGAGCGTCAGCTCGTCGTGATTGCGGAGGAAGAGGGCCCACTGGCAGTCCGCCGGGATGTCGGGCGTTTGCCGCATGATCTCGACGATCGGATGCCGGTCCTCCTGGCGAATCGCCATGAACATCCGGGGCATCAGGGGGAAGTGGAAGGTCATATGGCATTCGTCGCCGTCGCCGAAGTACGGCAAAACGTCGGCGGGCCACTGGTTCGCCTCGGCGAGGAACATCCGGTCGGGATAGTCCTTGTCCATCTCCTTGCGAAACTTGCGGAGGATCTCGTGGCTCTCCGGCAGGTTCTCGCAGTTGGTCCCCTCCCGCTCGATGAGGTAGGGGATCGCGTCAAGTCTCATCCCGTCGACGCCCATGTCGAGCCAAAATCGCATGACCTTGAAGACCGCGCGGAGGACCCTCGGGTTGTCGAAATTCAGGTCGGGCTGGTGGTGGAAGAAGCGGTGCCAGTAATACTGCTTGGCGACCGGGTCCCAGGTCCAGTTCGACGGCTCGGTGTCCGTGAAGATGATCCGGACGTCCTTGTACTTCTCGGGCGAGTCGCTCCAGACGTAATAATCGCGCTTCGGCGACCCGAGCGGGGCATTCCGGGCGGCCTGAAACCAGGGGTGCTGGTCCGAGGTGTGGTTGATGACCAGCTCGGTGACGACCCGGATGCCCCTCCGATGGGCCTCCCGGACGAAGGTGCGGAAGTCCTTCCGAGTCCCGTAGGCGGGGTTCACTCCGCGGTAATTCGAAATGTCGTAGCCGTCGTCGCGCAGCGGCGAGGGGTAGAACGGGAGGAGCCAGAGGCAGGTGACGCCGAGATCCTGGAGATAGTCGAGCTTCTGGATCAACCCGGGGAAGTCGCCGATCCCATCCTGGTTGCTGTCGAAGAAGGCCTTGACGTGCAGCTCGTAGATAATCGCGTCTTTGTACCAGGACGGGCCGGCTTCGATCATCGGGGCGGACTCCCTCGTCTCGTTCGTTCGATTTCGCGTCTCGGACTTGCTCAGTCCGAATCCTTCGCCAGCAAGGCCACGGGGAACCGGCCGAGCAAGACCCCCAGCTTCGCATCTCCGCCCCCGACCGACTCGCCGGTCAGCAGGTTGGTCCAGGTCCCCGGCGGGATCGCCAGCGTGGTGTCGGCCCATCCGCCCCCGAGTTTGAGAGGCAGGCGTGGGGCCACCGCGACGCAGCCGCCGCCCCTGGTATAGGCGACGACATGCTCGGCCTTGGCCCCGGTGGCCAGGATCGGCCGGTAGTCGCCCTCGGGGCCGAAGAGCTCGGGCCTGGACCGGCGGAAATGGAGGGCCTGCTTCGTGACCCAGAGCTTGGGCAGGCCCTCCTCGGAGCGGCGGATGATCGCCTCGGGCGTGGGGTTGCCGGAGAGGTCGTCGAGCAATTTGCGGCGGACCGCGTAGTCCACCGGCCTGCGGTTATCGGGGTCGACCAAGCTCATGTCCCAGAGCTCGTTCCCCTGGTAGACATCCGGCACGCCGGGCGAAGTGAGCTTCAGGAGCGTCTGGGCCAGCGAGTTGATGCGCCCGGGTCCGATCAAAAGCTCGACGAAGCCGAGGATCGAGCCCAGGAACTCGTTGTCCTGCAGGACGCCGGCGACGAACTTCCCGAGCGCACCCTCGTAGGCCTCGTCGCCGTCGGTCCAGGAGGTATGGGCCTTGGCCTCGCGGGTCGCCTTGAGCATGTAGGCGGTCGCGCGATCGACGTCGATTGGCCAGGCACCGACGAGGATCTGGTAGAGCAAGTACTCCGCGTTGCGGTCGGGGTACTCGCCGGTCTTGTGGCGGAGGTTATGTTCGGCCCAGCCCTCGACGGCCTTGGCCCAGGCCTCGGGGATTTCCGAGAGGAGGGAGAGCCGGGCGCGGACGTCTTCCGACCGCTTGGTGTCATGGGTCGTGGTGGTCGTCATCGAGGTCGGCCAGGAGCGTTGGGTTTCCAGGCATTCCTCGTGGTACTTGTCGGTCGAGATGCCGAAACGGCCGGGGTCGCCGCCGACCTCGTTGAGGGTGACGAGCCGGTTGAAGTTGTAAAAGACGGTGTCTTCCAGGCCCTTGGCCATGACCGGCCCGGTGTTCTGCTGGAACCGCATGACGAACCGCGACTCGACCTCTCCAACGATCTTGAGCTGGAGGACGTCGCGGAGGAAGTCGAAAAGTTCGGGATCGATCTCGGGTCGGTTCGCACTGGCCAGTTCGATGGCCTCCTCGACGTAATGGACGTCGCGGTCGGAGACCTTGCCCTGCTCGGCCTGGACGTAGGTCCGGTAGACCGGGAAGCAGGCGATCACCTCGCGGATCATCGCGGAGAGTTCGCGGCGAGTGTAGTCGCGATAACGCTTCTGATGCTCGCAGACCTCGGCCAGCAGTGTGACGAGCCGATTGACGTCGGAACCGAACATCTCCTTGAGGACGTAATGCTTCTTCTCGCGGACCATCGCCGGGTAGTCGACCGGCTCGCCCGTGAAGGCGGCGTAAAAGTCGGTGATCGGCCCTTCGCCATCCCGGTCGACGAAGACGCCGCCGAGGCGGTTGAGGTAGTCGTAGCCGGTGGTCCCGGCGACCGGCCAGCCGTCGGGCATGGCCTCTCCCGGTTCGAGGATCTTCTCGACGACAATCCACCCTTTCGGCACGGCGCTGTTGAGCCTGCGGAAGTATTCGGCGGGGTCGCGGAGGCCGTCGGGGTGGTCGACCCTGAGGCCGTCGAGGACCCCCTCGCGGACCCACTTGAGGATCAGCCGATGGCTGTCCTCGAAGACCCGCTCTTTCTCCATCCTCAGGCTGATCAGGGTGTTGATGTCGAAGAAGCGGCGATAATCGAGCTCCTGGACAGCGGTCTTCCAGTAGGCCAAGCGGTAATTCTGACGTTCGAGGAGAGCGTCAACCCGCTGCGGCGACGCATTGAAGGCGGCGATCACATCGTCGATGGCCGAGGCGGCTTCGGGCTTCTCCTCGAGGAGCCGGGCGAGCGCCGCGTAGATGACCTCCTTGTCGCGATGCCGACGGGCGACGCTCGGGAGGTCGGTGGAGGTGGACATCGGCAGATTTTCGCAAGAGTCGGCCAGGAAGGCCAGCTCGTCCGACCCGGCCTCCCTGGCGGCCTCGTTGAGCAGGTCATTCAGGGAACGCGGGGCCACGGGCATCGCGTGTTCGAAGTAGCGGAAGCTGAACCGGCCCTTGTCCCTGGCAAGCTGGACGTGCCCGGCCTCGACCTCGCGTCCGTAGTGGTCGCCGAGGATCGGCATCAGCACGGTGTCGCGGAGCTTGGCCTCGACCGGGTGCCAGTCGACGTCGAAATAACCGGAGTAGCGGCTCGACTGGCCGTTCTCCAGGACGTCCCACCACCACTTGTTTTCCTGGGGGCTGGCGATGCTCATGTGGTTGGGCACGATGTCGAGGATCTGCCCGAGGTGGGCCTCGCCCAAGGCCTGGCAAAGCCTCGCATGAGCCTCGAAGCCGCCGAGTTCGGCGTTCGGCTTCGAGTGGTCGAGGACGTCGTAGCCGTGGGTGCTCCCCTTTCCCGCCTGGAGGTAGGGCGAGGAGTAGAAGTGGGAGATCCCCAGCTCGTGCAGGTAGTTGGCGATGGCCGCAGCGTCGTCGAAGCCGAATCCGGCGTGCATCTGGACCCGGTAGGTCGCCAGGGGGACAGGCATTTCCATTCCCGATCAGGAGGGAGGGGCGAGGTTCCGGTGTTCCCAGCGTACCGGGGAACTTATCACGAGTCGATCCGCCGAGTGCCGGCGGAAAGTCCCTCGGAGCTTCAGCGAACCGCGTGCCGCGACCGAGGGCGGTCCTGAACCCTGCCGCGACCCTGCCGAAGATCCGTAGGCATGACAGTTGCAACCACCAGCGGCTCCTCTTCCGGGACAAGGGAAATCAGGGAGTTCGGAACGATCATGGCACCCTATCGAGTCTGGTCTCCTCTGGCCGAGCGGGTCTCGGTCAACGTCGGCGGCGAGACGATCTCCATGTCCCGCGACCCGAATCTCGAAGGCTGGTGGAGCTCGGGCGACCGTCACGCCCGGGCCGGCGAGCGATACAGCTTCAACGTCGACGATGCAAAGGACCTCCCCGACCCTCGCTCCGGATGTCAGCTCGACGGGGTCCACGGGCCTTCCACCGTGGTCGACCACGCCGCATTCCGCTGGAGCGACGGCGATTTCCAGGCCCGGCCGCTCTCCTCGGCCGTCATCTACGAACTGCACGTCGGGACATTCACCGAGGCCGGGACCTTCGAGGCGATCATCCCCCACCTCGGCCACCTCAAGTCGCTCGGCATCAGCCACGTCGAGCTGATGCCGGTGGCCGACTTCCCAGGCCGGTTCGGCTGGGGCTATGACGGCGTGAACCTCTTCGCGCCGAGGCACGTCTATGGCGGGCCCGCGGGGCTGAAGCGGCTGGTCGACGCCTGCCATGCGATGGGCCTCGGGGTGGTCCTCGACGTCGTGTACAACCACATGGGCCCTTCGGGCAACTACCTGCCCAAGTTCGGCCCCTACTTCACCGACCGCCACCACACCCCCTGGGGCGACGCGCTCAACTTCGACGGGCCCCACAGCGACGAGGTCCGCCGCTATTTCTGCGACAACGCGCTGATGTGGCTCCGCGACTACCACTTCGACGGGCTCCGGCTCGACGCTGTCCACGCGATCGTCGACACCTCCGCCATCACGTTCCTGGAGCAACTCGCCACCGAGGTCGACGTCCTCAAGGCTCACCTCGGTCGGCACCTCGTGCTGATCGCCGAGAGCGACCTGAACGACCCGAGGATCGTCCGCCCCTGGGAAATCGGCGGCTTCGGGATCGACGCCCAGTGGTCCGACGACTTCCACCACGCCCTCCACTCGGTCATCACCGGGGAACAGAACGGCTATTACTCCGACTTCGGCTCGATCCAGGACCTTGCGACGGCCTTCGAGACCTCCTACGTCTACACCGGGCGACGATCCAAGTTCCGGCTCAAGCGGCACGGCCGCCCGCCGATCGGCCTCACCGGGCACCACTTCCTCGGCTACGTCCAGAACCACGACCAGCTCGGCAACCGGGCCCAGGGGGATCGACTCTGCCACCTGACGAGCCCGGCGCGGACCAAGGTCGCCGCGGCCCTGGTGCTCACCTCGCCGTTCATCCCGATGCTCTTCCAGGGCGAGGAATTTCGATCCAGCTCACCGTTCCAGTACTTCGCCGACTTCTCCGACGACCCGGACCTGGCGAAGGCCGTCTCCGAGGGGCGTCGCAAGGAGTTCGGCCAGTTCGGCTGGAAGCCCGAGGATGTGCCCGAGCCCGGCTCGCCCGAAACGTTCGATCGGTCCAAGATCCACTGGGACGAGGTCAAAGAGGGACCCAACGCCGAGCTCCTCGACTGGCACAAGCGACTCATCCGCCTCCGCCGAGAGACGCCCCAGCTCACCGACGGGCGACTCGACCTCATCGTGACCGAATGCGATGAAGGGCAAAACTGGTTGACCGTCGAACGCGGGCTCGTCACGATCGTCGCCAACCTCGCCGAGGAGCCGAGGTCGATCCCGCTCCGCGAGGGGCGTCCTGCCCACGTCCTGCTCGCCAGCGTCGAGCCGTGCAACCCGGCCTCCGAAGATCGGATCACCCTGCCCGCGAACAGCGTGGCGATCCTCGGCCCGGTCGCCGTCGACACCGCCCAGTCGCTCTTCCGGTCGTCGGTCGAGGTCCTGAGCATCTGAACGGATCAGGGGGCGAGCACCAGGCTCCGCAAGGTGTTCGCCTCGATCCGATCCATCAACGGGCGATGGCCGATCCCCGGAGCCGCCGGGACCCGCACGAGCCCCCGATCGGCGATGATCGGGGGTTCGACAATCTCTTCGCGATAATACTTGTCCGAGCCCGAGACGTCCCCGGCCAGGGTGAACCCCGGCAGGCTGGCGATGGCGACGTTGGCCGCGCGACCGACGCCGAACTCGTGCATCCCCCCACACCAGACCGGGACTCCCCTGGACAGGCAAAGGTCGTGCACCCGCTTCGCCTCGCCGAGGCCGCCGACCCGGCTGACCTTGATGTTGATGATCCGGCAAGAGCCGAGATCAAGCGCCTTCCGCGCGTCTTCGGCCGAGTGGATGCTCTCGTCGAGGCAGATCGGGGTCTTCAGGAGCGACTGGAGGCGGGCGTGGTCGACGATGTCGTCGTGAGCCAGGGGTTGCTCGATCAGGAGGAGGTCGAAGTCGTCGAGCCGTCGGAGCGCCTCGGCGTCGGCCAGCCGGTAAGCCGAGTTGGCGTCGACCTGGAGCGGGACTCGGGGGTGCCGGTCCCGGACCGCCCGGACGACGTCGACGTCCCAGCCCGGGGCGATCTTCAGCTTGATCCGCCGATACCCCTCGTCGACGTACCGGTCGACCTGATCGAGCAGGGAGCCGAGGTCGCGCTCGATCCCCAGGCTGACGCCGGACTCGATCTCCGCGCGAGTCCCGCCGAGGAGGGCGGCCAGCGACTTCCCTTCGGCCCTCGCCAGCGAGTCCCAGCAGGCCATCTCGATCCCGGCCTTGGCGAAGTGGTTCCCCTTGATCGGGCCGAAATGGATCAGGGCCTCGTCCACCGTCGACCACTCACGTCCCAGGAGCCTGGGGGCGAGGAAGTCCTTGAGGATGTGCCAGCAGGTTTCGGTCGTCTCTGGGCAATAATACGGGTCGGACGGGCTGGCGGATTCGCCCCACCCTTCCAGGCCGCCGGGCCCGAGGACCCGGACGAGGATGTGCTCGATGTGATCCTTGGAACTGGAACTCGTGCGGAAGGTTCGGATCAGGGGAAGCCGCACGAGCCGGAGCTCGACCCGGTCGATGCGCATGGCGATCAGGACGCCTCCTCGATCCAGCAGAGCCCCAGCTCCATCGGAGGGTCAGACCCGGGGACGGGGACGAGCTCGCGGGTCGTGTCGTCCGGGGCCCGGCGGGCGACGAAGTCGGGCAGGACGCGAAGGCAGGCGTCCATCAGTTCGATCTCCCAGGAAAGCGGGGGGCGCATCGACAGCCCTCTTTCCTTGCGAAAGAGCGAGGGGTAGGCGTCGGCCGCGGCGATCGGCCAGCCGTATTGCTCGATCGCCTCGAGGTCGGCCTCTGTCACGGCGCCGTCGTCGTCGAAGGTGATGGTCAGCGCGACGGTCTTCCGCGCCCCCTCCTCGTCGGTCAGCCGCCCCGACCACATCCGCCGAAGCAGGGCGAGGTCTTCATAGAGGGCCAGCCCGAGGGTCAGGCCCGACTGTCCCATCAGGACGGCGAACCAGGGGCCGCTCTGGTAGCGGTCGCATTCGACCCGGATGACCGCCTCGTACCCGAGGGCGCGCCACGGCGCCCTCCGGTAGAAGGCGGCGGCGGCCTCGTAGAACCGGCCAACCTGCTCGGGCTTGACCCCCGGCATGTCGAGCATCCCCGGCGGGTCGACGCCGGCCATGTGCCTGGAAAGGTCGTCGAAGAGGAAGTCGACCTGGTCGAGATCCGGCGACGGTTTGCACGCCACGCCGATGGCGTCGAAATGCTCGGCGAGGGCGTCCCAGTGGACTCCGGGTCGGATCGAGAGTTCGGTCGGGCGATGGGGCTCGCCGGCGGCGGGCGACCGCATAGCGCCGGCGAGGATGTCCCAGAACTCCTCCGGCGAGGGGGGGAGTTCGGTCATCGCATGGGCCAGGACGAGCTCGCGGGTCCGGCTGGAGACCAGGACCATCCAGGGGCGGACGCGCTCGCCTGCGATCTCGACGCGTCGGGCGAACTGGCGGAAGTCGGCCTGCCAGGAGTCGATCTCGCTGGGGAGGCTGAGGAGCTGGCTGGCCGATTCGGGCGTGGGGCCGGTCACGACGGGAGACTTGGGACGGCGTCGACGCTCCTTCACCTTCGAGCGGACCCAGGGGATCGCGCCGAGGGTCGACTTCCAGGCTCCCAGGTTATTGCCGACGTAAAGAATCGCGTCGTCGTCGTCGCCGGGGCTGTAATAGACCGGCTGATCGGCGGGCAAGGGTTTACGGCCGACGAGGTAGGCAGGGACGTGCTTGTTGGCCTTCTTCGCGGAGGCGAAGAGCTTGCGGGAGAGCGTCGAGTCGCCCTCCCTCTTGAAGGCGACCAGGGCCTTGGTGTAGGCCCAGGTGGACGAGTCCTCGTCGTAATCTCGGAGGAGGCCATCGAGCTGGTCGAGTTGATCGAGGTTGAGGTACCACCCGGCCAGGATGTAGCGGAGGCCTTGGTTGTCGCCCGGGTTGAGCCGGAGCATCTCGCGGAGGTGGTCAGCGGCCTCGGCCCGTCGGCCCGAGCTCCAGAGGGCCTCGGCCAGGCCGAGCCGGGCCCTCATATAGGGACGAGTCTCGACCAGGCCCCAGAAGTGGCCGACCCCCTCGCCAAAGGCGGCCGGTCCGAGGACGCGGGCCGAGGCCTCGACCGCCTGCTCCTGATACGCCAGAGCCTGCTTGCGTGTCTTTGCCAGCTCGGCGAGCAGGAGGTAGGCCTCGACGCAGTCGGGGCAGATCGCGATGGCCTGCCTGGCCAGCGACTGACGCTCCTTGGGGTCGAACGACTCGGCCGCCCGGAGGGCCACGGACAGGGCCTTTTCCAGCTCCGTCGGCCCCACCGAGGTCCGCGCCTTCGGGGGCCGAGCCCGGCCCGAGGGGCCGCCCCTGCCCTCTGGTGGGCCCCCCGCGGGGGATTTCGCCGCGTGACGCCGCGAAGTCCGGGGCTTGGGCGGTTCGTCGGCGGGTGGAATAGGCGGCTTCTTCTTGGCCATGGGGCCTCCTCGGGCAAGTTCCCTCCATTGTAACCGGCCCGCGCCGACAATACTCTGCCAGCCCCTCGGAATCGACGGAAAGCCGTTCAAGGGTCGCTTCAAGCGGGCCCGACCGGCGTCTCGACCCTCGCGTACCAGCAGGAGAGGCCGCTGGCCGGGCTCCCATCGAAGCCCTCCCCAGAATCGCGTGCAGGGTACGACGACCATGCCTCGACCGGCTTCCAGATCCGTTTGGCGTAGCCGATCGAACGCAAGATCTCCAGGACTTCGCTCCAGGTCGGGAACTGCCTCTCGCTCCGTTCCTTGTACCTGACCATCGCGATTCGGAACTCCTCTTCATCGCCCGAAGCGACCGGGATCGGCCGCTCCGCCCTCGGCCGGCAGACGACGCGACCCGACTTAACTTCGTGGACAATCAGTTTACGCATCGAAGGTCTACCCCTTTTTTTCGCGAGTTAACGGCTTCGGTACCCGCCAAAGGTATTGACCTTACGGACGCGCCTCGGGGGAGAAATGTGCCGAAAAATCAACACCGAGGATTGCCCCAGATGATCTTTCGGGTCGAGCCATTTCTGGCGACGATGGGTGAACTAAGCTGATTCGGACGCGTGGCCTTCGGTCCGGCCCCGGCCCACGCCGGCGGCGACGAGCCCGGCCCGACGCGCCCTCAATCGTTGCCCCAAGGTCAGGCAGGCGGGCAGGAGCAGGATGTTGCCGACCGTGCTCCCGGCCGTCGCGATCGCGACCATCGCCCCGAAGTTCGAGAATGGGACGAATTCGCTGAACCGCAGCGCCAGAAAACCCACCGCCACCGCCAGGCTGGAGAGCAGGACTCCGGGCCCGGTCACCAGGTAGCTGGCGAAGAGGCTCTCGCGGAACGGCCGATTCGCCCGCTGCCGCCGGTACTGGAGCATGCAGTGGAACGTGTCGTCCACCGAGAGCCCCAGCGCGACGCTCGCCACCAGGGCCGTGGCCATGTCGAGCTTGATCCCCAGCCACCCCATCAGGCCCAGGACGAGGGAGACCGAGAGCAGCGTCGGCACGACCGCCAGGCCCGCCAGGATCGGGCTCCGCAGGGCGATGGTCAGCATCAGCAGGATGCCCAGGACCGACCACGTGAAGGTCGTCCACTGGGTGCGGATCACGCCCTCGGTCGTCTTCGTCATCAGGAACGAGAGCCCGGTCAGGTAAGACGAATCGCCGAAGTCCTTGCGGGCCAACCGGGTCGCATCGGCGAAAATGGCCGACTTGTCCGGCGCGGGCTGCTGTTCGACCAGCCGGACGACGATCCGGGCCTGCTTCGCCTCGGGGTTGAGGAAGTTCCGCAACAAGGCCGCTTGGGGCGAGGCGACGATCAGGTCCAGCTTCGTCGCCAGGATCCGGTTCGCCGACGCCTCGGGCAGGGCGTCGAGCCGATGGTCGGGGTCGAGGATCGTCGCCAGCGAGAGGACCATCGACGCCTTCGGTCCCCGATCCTGGCCCTCGGTCAACCCCCGTTCGACCGACCGGAATCGGTCCAGCATCGCCCGGTCGATCGGGCCGGAGATCGGCACCAGGACCTCGACCAGCCCGATCCCACCGAGTCTCGACTCGACCGCCGCGTAGTCCCGGACCACCCGCGTCCGGGGCTTGAAGGCGTTGATGAAGTTCGTCTCGTAAGACAGCCGGACCATGCCGAACGAGAGGGGCACGACCAGGGCGAGCAGCCCGACGACGATCCGGGCCGGGTGGCCATAGACCCATTCCGTGATCCGCTCCATCCCCCGGCCGACCCGGGAGGACGAGCCGAGCTTCGTGGGGAGGTCCATGCGGAACGGCGGGATCATCGCCGTCGGGCTGATCGCCAGGACCAGCAGGGAGGCCAGGACGGTGCAAAGGCCCATGATCCAGCCGAACTGGCGGATCGGCACGACGGAACTGGTCAGCAAGGCCCCGTAGCCGATCGCCCCGGTCGCCGCGCACCAGAGGATCGGCACGGTCACGGCCCGGAGGGTCGTCTTCGCGGCGAGCTTCGCGTCCCCCTCGCGTCGACGCTCGTCGCGATAGTGGATGGCCAGGTGGCTGGCCGCCGGCATCGTCAGCACGATGATCTGGGCGACCAGCGGCCCGCCGGAGAGCGAGAGCTTCATGTCGAAAGTGTTGAGGACCCAGGACGTCGCCAGCCAGACCGCCCAGCCCGCCATCAGGGGGACCAGCGCCCACCAGAGGCTCTGCGTCGCCGAGAGCGTGACCAAGCCGATCAGGAGCATCCCGACGATCGCCAGCCGTCGACCGTCCACGTCGATGCTGGTGAAGCCGTCGGCCAGGAGGACCGGCGGCCCGACGATCGCCGGGCGTCCGAGTTGATGCCGGCTCGCGAAGGCGTTGGCCCGCTTGCGCAGCTCCTTCACGCCGTCCTGGATCGAGAAGTCCTCCGTCGCCGCGAGCCGGACGACCAGCGCCGTCCCCTTGGCGTTGGGGTCGATCAAGGTGCCGACGAAGAGGGGATGGTGCGTCAGCCTTTCCTTGAGGTCGGCCAGGCCACGGGGGTCGGCGGAGCGAACGTAGCCGCCGACGGTGAAAGCGTTGCCGCCGGTCATGTCGACGTTCTTGATCGCCTGCCTCATCGTCCGCTGGGCGAGGTTCCTGGCGAAGGCGGGCATCGCGTCCATCGCGATCAAGCCGTCGTCGACCTTCCAGAGCAGCGGCATGGCGTCGATCGACTCGACCCGGGCGACCCCCTTGACCTGCTTCGGGCCGACCTCGCGAGCGAGTTCGGCCACCCGGTCCATCCCCCCCGGCGTCAACAAGCCCGGGTCTTCGTAGGAGACGAAGACGAGATTGTCGTCGCCGAAGGCCTCCGAAGCCTTGGTGTAATCGAGGATCGCCGGGTCGTCGTCGGCGAAGAACGAGCGGACCGACTGCTCGTAGCGGACGGGCTCGCCGACGATCAAGAGCACGGCCAGGAGCAGGCCGACCGCCCCGAACCAGGCGACGCGGGCCTTCAGCAAGAAGTCGATCACGGCGGTCTATGCCCCTTGTGACGGTGGACGTTCGCCCATGGCCTCGATTCGGAGCCCGATCGGCCCGAAGTCGCGTCGTCACCAGAAGTTTTAGGCGCGGCGACGCCCGAAGTCGAGCCGCGACACCGACGAACCCTCAGCCGAATCGGGAACTGAAGCCGCCACCGAGACACCTTGAAAATTAATGCTTGCTTGTGAAGCCTCCACTTGATAAAAGAAATGCCACAACATCAATTTAGCCCAATAATACGCAGAGTTGGCAGCTCAATTTGGACGAGTCTGGGGGTAAGTTGCATGGTCATTCGCACCCGACGTTTCGCCGCGTTTGCCTCGGGTTTCACCATTCTCGCATTACTTTTCTCCATCGGCTCGGCCGCAGGCGAGCAACGACCCGACGGTGGTGGCCAATCGATTTCGCCGCCAAAAAACTGGTTTACCGAATGCATCCAAGCTTGGCGGACGCGGGAGAAGGAGACGTACACCTTGCGGATTAGCTGGCTTGATGAGCGGACCGTCAAGAAGGGCTCGAAAGTCGGCTTGGGAAACGGCATTGGACCTTCCGAGTTTTATCCTGATAAGGATGAGGTCATCACGAG
>JAABUK010007726.1_pt1 | contig 15387 bp, 15 predicted proteins | sample 5559141 | NCBI WGS metagenome assembly JAABUK01 (sample SAMN10711869, study PRJNA513367) | rock metagenome | isolation source: Antarctica rocks | place: Antarctica: Victoria Land, Pudding Butte nord | collected 2016-01-03
CGACGAGAACTAGCTTCGTAGCGGAACCGATCGGGCCTCGCGCCCGGTCGGTCGCCGCCGGCCACGAGGCTGTTCGCGGCCAAGCGCATAGAGTCCGACCGGTCAATCGGATGAGGAGAGTGCGCATGGCCGATGTCGAGATCAAGGTCCGCGAGAACGGGCCCTACAAGGTCACCGGGCCGGTTCGCCTGATCGACGCCGACGGCAATGAGTTCGAGGTCGGCGAGCCCGGCGCTACGATCGCGCTGTGTCGCTGCGGAGGGTCGACCACGAAGCCTTTCTGTGACGGCACCCACTCGAAGCTGGGCTTTGACGCCGCCGAGCGGGCAGTGGCCGAGGGCGGTTGATGGATCGCACGCAGGTCGCGATCGTGGGCGCGGGGCCCGCAGGCCCGTGCTCTCACAGATGCTCGCGCTCGAAAGGATCGAGTCGGTCGTGCTGGAAGCGCGCAGTCGCGCCGAATGGCAGGCCGTGAACGGCGCGCTGGCCTATGCCGGAGGGGCAGCGGCCGCGCTCGCCGAGGCGCTCGATCCGGAGCGCTATCTCGGCTCGGCCGACGCCTTCACCGACCGTGCGCTGGCCCGCTACCGCGAGCAGAACCTGTGAGCGTCGAGCTCCATCACCGTCTCGAGGGCCCCGAGGACGCGCCCGTTCTGATGCTCTCCAACTCGCTCGGGACCACGCTCGAGATGTGGGACTCCCAGGCCGCGGCGCTGACGGAGCACTTCCGCCTGCTGCGCTACGACTCGCGCGGGCACGGCCGCTCGCCGGCGCCGCAGGGCCCGTATTCGATTGACGCGCTCGGCCGCGATGTGGTCGGGCTGCTCGACGGCCTCGGGCTGGAACGGGTCAGCTTCTGTGGTCTCTCCATGGGCGGGATGGTCGGCCAATGGCTGGCGATCAACGCCCCCGAGCGCGTCGACCGACTGGCCCTCTGCTCGACCTCCGCGCACATGCCACCGGCGTCGCAGTGGCACGAGCGCGCCGCCGCCGTGCGTGGCCAGGGCATGGCCGCGATCACCGATGGCGCGATCGAGCGCTGGTTCACGCCCGGGTTCACAGAACGCGCTCCCGAGGTGGTCGAGCCCGTTCGCCGGATGCTGCTCTCGATCGAGCCCGAGGGCTACGCGGCCTCCTGCGAGGCAATCGCGGCGCACGACCTCCGCGGCCAGCACTCGGCCATCCAAGCGCCGACGCTGATCATCGTGGGCGGCGAGGACCCGTCAACGCCGCCGGAGCACGGCAAGTACCTGGCCTCGCAGATCCAAGGCGCGCGAATCGTCGAGCTTCAGGCCGCCCGCCACCTGCTCAACATCGAGCACCCCGAGCGCGTGGCGCGCGAGCTGACCGAGCACCTGACTGGAGGCACCTGATGAGCGACGACGGCATGAACCTACGACGCGAGGTGCTGGGCGATACCTATGTCGATCGCGCCGAGGCGGGCAAGGACGAATTCACCGCCGAGTGGCAGGACTTCTTCGCGCGCTATGCCTGGGGCGACGGCGTACCCGCGGCCAACTCCGCGTTCGAAGTGGCCCAGCGGGTCCTTGGCGGAGGAGGAGGAGCGGCGGGAGGAGCGGAGCCAGACCGATGATCCCTGCCTTCGGTAGGACAGGCTGTTGAGCAGCGCACCGATTCGTTCCTAGTCGTCCTTCTCGAACGGCCGAAAGACGATCCGCTTGACCTCGCTCAGGGCGCTCCCACCCAGCCGTAGGAACGTGTTGAACCCCTCCGCGCCGAGCTGACCGGTGTCGAGCGACTTGCGCAGCTGGTTGAGCGGCTCGTGGTCCTCGTCCGCCACCTGGTCGCGGGGGGCCTCGACAAGGATGAGGTGGCACGGGCGGCGGTTGGCGTTGGCCATCCGGACGTAGCGGTCGCGCTCGGCGGCGGTCACGCCGTCGGCTACCAGCGCCACGGAGTCGCCGTTTCCGAGCCGCTTGGCCACGGTCGCGTCGAGCAGCTGCGCGGCGCGCTCATCGTCGGCGATCCCCTTGGTCGCGAGCAGGGCCCGCACCTTGGCCATGGACAGCAGCGCCGATGTCTCCTCGACCACACGCTGGGCCAGCTTCTCGCGCTCCTCAGCGGAGCCAGAAACGATGATCAGCAGGCTTCCCGGCGAGTAGCGCAGCAGCGTTGCGGGGCTCAGCCCGCGGCCGCGCACCGCGACGTCGACGGGTCGCGGCGGGGCACCGTCGCGGCGGGGGCGGTCCGAGGACCAGCCACCCCGTTCGTCCTGATCGATCTTGACGCTGCGGCTTGTCGAGGGGTCGGGCATACCCCCATGCTGAACTACTCGCGCCCGCTTGGGTCTGCGCCCTTGCCGCAGTGCCCGTTGGTCAGGCGGCGGCGGGGGTGAGGGGGAAGGTCACCTTCGTGAGCTCTTCCGACAGCGTCCAGAGCTTGCGCGCGGTGGCGGAGTCGCTGGCGCGCGCGTTTCGGCCGACCAGCGTGGGGTGGCCGCGCTGCTCCTGGAAGCGTCGGGCCCGACGTAGCTACCTCCCGGCAGCTCCTGGGTTGCGGCGTACAGCGACGGCAACGCGCCCATCTCGTCACTCTGGGCCAGCACCTTGTTGCCAACCGCCATCAGCGTGTTCTGGATCACGTTCTCGGTGCGGTTCTGCAGGTTCGTGGCGGCGTAGCCGGGGTGGGCGGCATAGGCGTGCACCGGCGATCCGGCCTCCTGCAGCCGGCGCTCCAGCTCGAGGGTGAACAGCAGGTTGGCAAGCTTCGACTGCCCGTAGGCGGGCCACGGTGAGTAGTCGCCGCCGCGCTCCCAGTTCAGGTCGTCCAAGCGGATCTTGCCCATCCGATGCGCGCCCGAGGAGACGGTGACCACGCGCTCGCTGATCTTCGGCAGCAGCTGGTTTGTCAGCGCGAAGTGGCCCAGGTGGTTGGTGCCGATCTGGGTCTCGAAGCCGTCCTTGGTCTTCGACTGTGGCACCGCCATGAGCCCCGCGTTGTTGATCAGGACGTCGAAGTCGGAGTCCACGCCCTCGGCGAACGCCCTGATCGACGCGAGGTCGGACAGGTCGAGCTTGCGCACCTCGGTCTGCCCCGCGATCGAGGCGGCGGCCTTGTCGCCCTTGGCGGTATCGCGCACGGCGAGCACCACGTGTCCGCCCGCGCGAGCCAGCTCACGCGCTGTGACCAGGCCCAGGCCACTGTTGGCGCCGGTGACCACATAGGTGCGGCCATCGAGGTTGGGCAGATCCGTGGCGGTCCATTTGTGAGAGCTCATGGTGTGACTCTAGGCAGAGCGGGAGGAGCGCACCCGGACCGGTGGTCTTACCCCGTTCGGGGCACAGGCGGCGAGCACCGCACCGAGGTTCTCAGGGGATGTCGATCAGCACTTTGCCGATGGCGCCCGCTTCGACGGCGTCGTGGGCGCCTGCGGTGTCCTGGAGCGTGAAGCGGTGCAGCGGCAGGGTGGTCAGCGCGCCGGCGCTTGCGGCATCGCTCACGCCCGCCACGGCTTCACGGACCGCTTCCTCGGGCATCGTGTAGACGAGCACGAAGCGCAGCACGATGTTGGGCACCATCAGCGTGCGGATGGCCAGCTCTACGTCACCGCTCTCACCGGCGTAGCTGACGATCGCCGCGTGCGGTGCGGCGGCGCTCTGGTCCAGCTCGAGGTTGCGCGCCAGGTCGAGCTCGACGACTCGGTCGACGCCGTCGCGCGCGGCGTCGCGTAGCCGTTCCTGGGCGTCGTCGGCGCGGTAGTCCACGGTTTCGTGCGCGCCCGCCGCGCGCGCCAGCTCGGCCTTGTCGGGTGTGGACACCGTCGCGATCACGCGGGCTCCGGCGAACCGGGCCAGTTCGATCGCCGCGTGGCCGACCGCGCCGGCGCCTCCGGCCACGAGCACTGTGCGCCCCTCGATCGGGCCGTCCGCATGCAGACAACGGTGGGCGGTCATGGCGGGGATGCCAAGCGATGCGCCAAGGTCGTCGGAGGCGCCCTCCGGCAGCGGCACGGCGCGTTCGGCCGGCACCACCGTGTACTGGGCCGCGGTGCCCCACTGGCGCTGCCACGCGGAGAAGAACAGCCACACGCGCTGGCCGATTCTGGCGGCGTCGACGCCCTCGCCGACTTCCTCGATCACCCCGGCTCCGTCCTGGTCGGGCACCTGGAAGCTGGCGCCGTCGAGCAGTCCGCCGGTGGCGCCCGCGCGCGACTTCCAGTCGGTCGGGTTCACGCCGCTCACGCGCACGCGGACCAGCACCTCGCCGGCTCCGGGGTCGGGCCGGTGCAGCTCGCCGACCTGCAAGACGTCGCTTGCGCCGGTGGTTTCGTAGAAGGCCGCGAGCATCGGGGAGCTTCGTCGACTCTACCCAGCCACCGAGCGGGCATACCGGCGCCCGCGGCCTGGTCTCAAGCGGCCGGCGACGCCGCCTCCTCCCCGCGGGTACCGAGCGCCCCGGCACCGCTCAGGAACCGCTCGAACCGCCCGGCGTCGAGGCCCGGCCGCAGCGACAGCTCCGCCGGGCGATGCTCGGCGGTCCAGGCCGAGGCGATCCTCACCTCGTCGACCTCGTCCGCGGGCACCGACAGCCGCTGAGCGGGCGGACCGTCGAGCACCCTTGCGCTGCGCTGGGCCAGCTCTTCCGGCCCCGGCAGCGGACCCCAGTCGGCCACCCGGCCATGCACGATCCAGATGGCGTCGAAGCGCTCCTTTGTCGGATGGCGCGCCAGCACCAGGCGCGGGTCGGCGTGCAGCGCCCGCAGCACGCCGTCGAGGCGCCCAAGCAGCGACTCCAGCCGCTCGCGCCGGCGCAGCAGCGCGGCCGCGCGTTCGTAGCGGCGGTCGCGCGACGCCGCCTCCATCCGGCCGTCGATCTCGGTGAGCAGCAGGTCGGTGGCGCCGTCGGGGGACTCGAACAGCGCGAGGATCTTGTCGATCTGGCCGCGGTAGGCGTTGGGGTCGAGATCACCGAGGCAAGGTGAGCAGCAGCGGCCCATCTGGCCGTAGATGGAAGGCGATTCGCGCCGCTGCATCACGCGGCCACAATGGCGGATCCGGTACAGCGAGGTCAGGTGGTCGGCCAGCTCTCCAGCGGGCTTGCGTCCGCGGATCGGCCCGATGCTCACGGCGTGCCCCGATGCCGGTTCCGCCGAAACCTCGAGCACTGGGTAGGGGATGTCGAGCTTGATCCGCAGATACGCCCACTTGTCGGTGCGCTTGAGTGCCTTGTTCCCGGGCGGGCGCCACTGCTTGATCAACCTGTTCTCGAGCACCAGCGCACCCAGCTCGGAGTTGGTCGGGCGGTAGTCGGCCACCTCGGCGCGCTCGGTCCACCCGGCCGGCGCGCAGAAGTGGGCCCGCGCGCGGGTACGCAGCGACACGGACTTGCCCACGTACAGTGGCCTGCCGCGCTCGTCGCGAAACACGTACACGCCGGGGTCTTGGGGGAGATGGGTCAGATCGGGTCGGTCAGAAGGCGGCCGTCGCGTGGGCTGCCGCCGGGGCTTGTGTTCGCCCGAGCGCGAGCTGCGCAGGGCGGCGACGGCGTCTGCCACGGTGGGTGCGGCGGCGCACAGACGCGGCAGCAGCGAGCAGAGAATCCGCGCGCAGGTCAGCGCGTCGGGTAGAGCCCTGTGCACCTCGTCGACCTCGATCCCCAGAGCGTCGGCCAGCAGGGCAAGCTTGCGCTGGCGAATCAGCGGTGCGAACTTCCGCGCCAGCGCCACCGTGCACACGACCGGCGGGGTGGGCCACTCCAGGTCGGCCCGCTCGAACGACTGCCGCAGGACCCGGGTGTCAAAGGCCGCGTTGTGGGCCACCAGCACGCGCTCTCGCATCAGGTCTGCCAGCTCGGGCAGCGTCTCTGAGGGCGGCGACGCCGTGTCCACCATCTGCTGGGTGATGCCGGTGAACCTTTCGATCCCGCGCGAGAGCGGCTGCTGGACGGCTACCAGTGACTCCCAGGTGTCGTGCAGCTCGCCACCGCCCACCAGCACGGCGCCGACCTCGGTCAGCTCGCAGAGATCACCGCCGCGACCGTTGGTCTCGGTGTCGACAACCAGGTATTCCGCACTTGCGGCGGGTGTTCGAAGCAGGTCCACGATCGGGCAATCAAGCGCGGCGGACGGACGGGATGGGTGCGGTCTTGCGCCTCGCGGCAGGAGCACGTTCACAAGAGTGCAACGCAGCCGGCCCCCGTCGGCTTATTATGGTCACGTGCGCAGGCGGGGTTGGATGTCAGGAATTTGTGGGCTCCTGGGCGCGCTGACGCTCACCACGGCCGCACCCGGAGCAAGCGACGTCGGCCCGGCCCACCGGCTGCTCGGCAACGGCCGCCAGCTGGAGCCGCAGGGAACGCTCGTGCCGCTCGGCAACTTTCCCACCGGCGGCGCGCTGACACCGGACGGCCGCTTCTACTGGACCGTGTCCACGGGTCGCGGGTTCAACGACGTGCGCATCGTCTCGGTGCGCAAGCCGGGCGTCGTACAGGTGCTGCCGATCCCCGGCGCCTCCGGCGGCATCACGATGGACCCCAAGCGCAACCTGGCCTACGTATCCGGGGTCGCCGACTCCGAGCACCTGGACCAGAACCGGCCGGGGCTGCCGGGCCGCGAGGGCGACGTGCTCCACGTGTTCCGCTACGACGCCGGGTCGGGGCGGGCGGCCGAGTCGGGCACGATCGCCGTGCCCCCGCCGCCTGGCTCGCCGATCCCCCAGAGCCTGCTGTCGCTCGGGGGGCTCTCCGGACCGCCCCAGTCCTTCCCACCCACCAACACCAAGCGAATCGCGTGGCCCGACCGCCTCGCCTCCTCGCCGGACGGAAACACTCTGCTGGTGCCGCTGAACCTGGCCGACTCGGCGGCGATCGTGGACGTGGCCTCCAAACGCGTGCGTTACGTCGACGTCGGCCACTACCCCTACGGCGCCGCGATCACCCGAGACGGGCGCACCGGGCTGGTGTCCAACGAGACCGATGGCACGGTCACGGCGATTGACCTGGGCTCGGGTCGCAAGGCAAAAGAGATCCAGGTGGGTGCCCACCTGTCGCACCCGGAGGCGATCGCGATCGATCCGAAGGCCGACCGCGCCTACGTGGCGGTGGCCAACTCCGATCAGGTCGCCGTGCTGAACACCAACTCGCTCACGGTCGAGCGCACCCTAGGCGTCGGTCGCCCCGAGGGACTCGGGACCAGTCCCGTCGACCTCACCGTGACGCCCGACGGCCGGCGGCTGCTGGTGGCCGAGGCCGGAGCCGACGAGGTCGCGGTGTTCGCGCTTCCAGGTGCCACGACGGCCCGTCTCAGCCGGCGGGCGCGGCGTGTGCTCGACCACGAGAGTCGTGCCGCTGCCGCACAGTCGGACTCGGCGAAGAGCGGGGGCGGCAAGGGCGACCCGGCGCCGCGGGCGGCGGCGTCCTATGACCTGATCGGGCGAATACCGACCTCTGACTACCCGGCCGACGTCGACGTGGCACCGGTGCCCTGCGCTCTCCGCGAGCCGGCTTCGACCGCGCCGCAGCGCAAGTCGGGCCCTACTACACCGCGGCGGAGGTCGGCTTCGACCGCGCCGCAGAGCAAGTCGGGGCGCGAAGGCGGCGGTGGCAGTGGCGTGGTGCCCCGTGGCGGCGTGGAGGCCGGGGCGGGCGGTACCGCCTCGTGCCACCGGCTTGTCTACGTGTCCGGCAAGGGGCTGGGCGTGGGACCGAACCCCAACGGCCCCAGCCCGCTCTCACCGGCCGACTCCGACGACCGCATCAACAGCTTCAGCTATCTGCCGAGCATCGTCGACGGTCAGGCCGGCGTCTTGGACCTCCCTGGTGACGACAGGATCCGGGCGCTGACCCAGACGGCCTCGCGTCAGATACGCCCCTCCAATTCCGCCCCCGCACCGGCGGACACGCCGCTGCGTCCCGGCGGCCCGATCAAGCACGTCTTCTACGTCGTGCGCGAGAATCGCTCGTACGACCAGATCCTCGGGAGCGCGGGCCGGGGCGATGGCGATCCGTCGCTGAACCTGTTCGGGCCAGACGTCGTGCCCAACATCCGCGCACTCACCACGCGCTTCCCACTGCTCGACCGGGTATTCGCAAACTCCGAGGCCTCTATCGACGGTCACTTCTGGACCAGTGCGGCGAAGGTCTCCGACTACGTCAACAAGAGCTGGTTCCAGAACTACGCCGGCCGCGGACGGCCGTATGACTTCGGTGTCTACTCGGTTACCTTTCCGCCCAACGGCTTCCTGTTCGACCAGGCCGAGCGCCAGGGGATCTCCTACTTCAACTACGGCGAGGCGATCGCCGGCGTCGTGCCCCTCCCCGACAAGGACCGCCGGCCCGACGAGACCGCCGAGGTGACCAAGAAGCTCGCCAAGTCCGACCTTGGGCCCCCGGCCGGCTGCTATCCGAACGACGCCTCAATCAACCGCAACCCGATCACTCAGAACGACACGTACGACTCCACGCCACCGGCCGGCGCGCCGCTCACAGCCGAGTCACGCTTCGACTGCTTCAAGCTGCGCTTTACGTCACAGCTCGCGCTCGGTCAAGTGCCTGCCTTCAACTACATGGTGCTGTCGAACGACCACACGGTGGGCACCACGCCGGGCCAGCGCACGCCGCAGGCGCTGATCGCCGACAACGACTACGGGCTCGGCCAGATCGTCGACCTGATCTCGCACTCCTCGATCTGGGACAGCTCGGCGATATTCGTGATCGAGGACGACTCCCAGGACGGTGCCGACCACGTCGATGCCCACCGGATACCGGCGGCGGTGATCTCGCCCTACGCCAAGCGTGGCGCGATCGTGCACGAGCGCTACGACTTCCTGTCGGTGATCCACTCGATGGAGCTGGTCCTGGGCATGAAGCCGCTCGGACTGTTCGACCAGCTCGCCACCCCGATGTACGACGCCTTCCAGGGCACGCCCGCAAACGGGGAGCCCTACAACGCCGCGCTGCCCGCGCAGTCGCGGCTGGCCAAGAACACGGCCGCGTCGCCCAACGCGAGGGAGTCGCGCGGGCTGAACCTCGGGCAGACTGATCGGGCCCCGCAGCGGGTGCTCGACCGGATCCTGTGGCAGGCGGTGCACGGAGCGCACGCCAAGCCGCCGCCGCCGGGGCCCAACGGGGTGCCGGGAGGATGAGGGTCACGCGGCTGCTGATCGCGGCCCTGGCTGTCGCGCTGTGCGCCGCCACGTGGGCGCCCGCTCCCGCTTCCGCGGCGCTGCCGCCCGTCAAGCACGTGTTCGTGCTCCTGCTGGAGAACGAGAACGCCGACGTCACCTTCGGACCGTCCAGCCCGGCGCCCTACCTCTCCAAGACGCTGCCTGCGCAGGGCCAGTTCTTGCCCAACTACTACGGCGTGACCCATCTCAGCCTGGGTAACTACATCGCGCTGGTAAGTGGTCAGGGGTCCAACGCGCAGACCCAGTCCGACTGTCAGCTCTTCACCGACTTCTTTCCCGGTTTGATCGGCCCGGACGGCCAGGCGCTGGGCCAGGGCTGCGTCTATCCACAGGGTGTCAAGACGGTGGCCGACCAGCTCACCGCCGCGGGCAAGACGTGGAAGGGCTACATGGAGGACATGGGCAACGCCGCACCGGCCCAGCCCGCGACCTGCCGCCACCCGGCGATCGGAGCCCAGGACAAGACCCAGTCGGCCAAGATCGGCGACCAGTACGCCACGCGCCACAACCCGTTCGTCTACTTCCACTCGATCATCGACACGCCGACCTGTGCCCAGAACGACGTGCCGCTCGACCGGCTGCCGGCCGACCTCACGGCTCCGAGCACGACCGCCAACTATTCGTTCATCACGCCGAACCTCTGCCATGACGGTCACGACCAGCCGTGCGTGAACGGCGAGCCCGGAGGGCTGGTGAGCGCCGACGCGTTTCTCAAGACATGGGTGCCTCGGATCATCTCGTCGCCCGCCTACAAGGATGGCGGGCTGCTGCTTGTCACCTTCGACGAGGCCGGGGCCGATCCGGGAACCAAGGGCGACGCCAGCGCCTGCTGTGGCCAGCCCCAGTTCCCCAACACGCCCAACAACGGGGGGCCGGTTCCCGGAATGGGCGGCGGTCGGGTCGGGGCGGTGGTGCTCTCGCCCTACGTGACGCCGGGGTCGGTCAACCAGACGCCGTACAACCACTTCTCCTTCCTGCGCACCACCGAGGATCTCTTCGGTCTGGACCACCTGGGCTACGCGGCCCGCGACGGCTTGAAGCCGTTCGGTGACGATGTGTTCGCCGCAGCGCCCGCAGCGGGAGGCGGCGGCGGTGGTGACCCAGGAGGCAGCGGCGGCGGAGGCGGGGGGGGCGATGAAGGCACCAGCGACGGTGGCCACGGCGGCAACGCCGGGGACGGGCCGGGCCGGGGAAGCTCCGGCGCGGGTGACGACTCGATCGCCGGCGCGCCCGCGGGTGGCGTCGACGCGGGCTTCGGGGGCAGCGCACGATGAGCCGGCGGCCGGCAGCGGCGCTCGGGGTGGTGGTCACGCTGGCCGTCCTCGCGCTGGTCTGGGCCGCGTGGGGGGGTGGTGACGGCTCGCAGGCGTCCGATGGCGGGCGTCCCGGAGGCCGGGATGCCCCCCGCCCGCGTCTTGCCCGCGGCCACGTCCCGGCCGCTGGGCGCTCGCGCGCTCGAATCCAGATCCCCTCGATAGGCGTCGACGCCGGCGTGGTTGACCTCGCCCTTAATCGCGACAAGACCCTCCAGGTGCCTGCCCGGGCCAGCCAGGTGGGGCTCTGGAAGGGAGGTGCCGCGCCCGGCTCCCGCGGGCCAGCGATCATGGTCGGTCACGTTGACTCACGTTCGGGCCCAGCGGTGTTCTTCGGACTGCGGCGTCTGCGGGAGGGCGATCGCGTGATCGTGCGCGTTCCCGGCCGCCCGTCCGCCCGCTACGTGGTCCAGGGCAGCGAGCAGGTCTCCAAGAATCGCTTTCCGACCCGTCGCGTCTACTCACCGACCCGCGGGGCCACGCTGAGGCTGATCACCTGCTCGGGCTCGTTCGACCGCGCAAGCGGGCACTACCGCGACAACCTCGTGGTCTACGCGCGCGCCGCCGCCGGTTAGGCGGCACCGGCGCGCGGCGCTCAGCTCACCCGTAACGACGGCGCGGGGGGCGAAGGGGGCGAGAACGTCTGGCCCCGGACCTAGCCTCATCACGATGGCACGGTCCGTAACCCACTTCGTCTGCTCGGCCTGCGGGCACGAATCCGCGAAGTGGCACGGCCGCTGCCCGGGGTGCGAGGAGTGGAGCACCCTGGTCGAGGAGACCAGGCGGCCCGAGCCCCCCGCCGCCGCGGGCAAGCGCTCCTTCGGGTCGAGCGGTGCCGGGACGCCGGCCAAGCCGATGCCGTTGCGAAGCGTCCAGCCCCCCCGGGTCCCCCGCTACAGCACCGGCATCGGCGAGCTCGATCGCGTGCTCGGCGGAGGGATCGTGCCGGGCTCGCTCGTGCTGCTCGGCGGGTCGCCGGGCATCGGAAAGTCGACCATCACCACCGGCGCCCTCGGCAACCTCGCCGCGGCCGGGCGCAAGGTGCTCTACGTATCGGGCGAGGAGTCGGCCGCCCAGGTCAGGCTACGTGCCGAGCGTCTGGGCAACGGCGCGCTCGACATCCCGATCATCGCCGAGACCGACCTTGACACGGTCGTCGCAACCGTCGAGGCAGAGCAGCCCGACGTGGTGGTGGTGGACTCGGTCCAGGTGCTGCACGCCGCCCAGCTCTCTGGGGCGCCCGGGTCCGTCGGCCAGGTGCGCGAGGTCGCGGGACGGCTGATGCGCTGCGCCAAGCAGCGCGGCGTGGCCGTGATCCTCGTAGGCCACGTGACCAAGGAGGGTGCGCTGGCCGGTCCGCGCGTGCTCGAGCACCTGGTGGACTGTGTGCTCAGCTTCGAGGGCGAGCGCGAGCGCACCTACCGCACGCTGCGCGCGCTCAAGAACCGCTTCGGCTCGACCAATGAGGCGGGTGTGTTCGAGATGCGCGATGAGGGCCTCGTGGAGGTGGAGGACGCCTCGGCGCGGTTCGTGGCCGAGGCCACCCGCGCCCCGGGCTCAGTGGTGCTGTGCGCCATGGAGGGCTCACGTCCGCTGCTGGTCGAGGTGCAGGCGCTGGTGGCTCCCACCGAGCTGGTTCCGCCGCGACGCATGGCCAACGGCGTCGACCGCAACCGCCTCGCCCTCGTGCTGGCCGTGCTCACCCGTCACGCCGGCATCGCGCTCGGCTCCGCCGACGTGTTCGTGTCGGTGGCCGGGGGCGTGCGGATCGACGAGCCCGGCGCCGACCTCGCCGTCGCGCTGGCCGTTGCATCGGCTGCCCGTGGGGTCGTGCTCGGATCCGGCCGCGCGCCGCTGGCCGCCTTCGGTGAGCTGGGCCTCACCGGCGAGCTTCGCCACGCCGCGCACCCCGACCGCCGCATGGCGGAGGCCGAGAAGTTCGGCCTTGACACCGTGCTCTGCCCTGGCACCGCGCTGCCCGACGTGCGCACGGCGATGAAGCGGGGCCTTGGCGAGGGGTCGGCCGCGGCCCGCGCGGCCTAGCGTTCGGCACCCGGCCGTCTCTACCGGCAGCGGTACACTTCGTCGACCACGAACCGGGCGATCAGCTGCGGGGCTATCTGGCCACGCGCTCGTCCGCGCGCTCCTCTGTATGTGGCTACCACGCGATTTCCGTCGATCTTCGCCGGTGCCAGGCGGGTCGCGCCGAACTTTCGACCATGCCCGAGCCGGTCGGCCGCCGGCTTCGCTTTGGGCACCACGACGAGCTGGCCCGACGGTGGCTGGATCTCGTCGCCACCGGCGATCGCCGCCAGACAGCCCGAGCCGCCCAGCGTGCTGGCGATCCGCACCGGCTGACGCAGCGAGTCCGCGAGGGCGCGCAGCCGCCCGCCCGCCGCCTTGCCCTGCCGTGCTCGCTGGAGCGCGGCGAGCGAGGGTGACAACAGCACCAGCTCGTCCCGGCCCTGGCCGGCGAACTGGGTCGGACGGCTGCCGGCGGGACTCTGAAATACATCGTTGCGCTGCTTCCAGCCGGCCTGGCCCAGCTTCTGGAGCACGTCGCCGGCCGCGCCTTTGAAGCGCATGGCCGTGACCCGCGTGGTGGGGATCAGACCTCCCGTGGCGGCCTGCTGCATCTTGCCCAGGTCGATGCTCTTGATCAGTGCGGGGTCGAGCGTGCTGGCAAACGGCAGCGCCGTTGCGGCCACGATGGCCAGCTGGAGGTTGGCCGCGCCGCGCCTTCCGGGCTTCAGCGACCCCGCGTCGTCGGGCAGGCCGAGCTGCTTTCGCGCCTCCTCGAGGTCGACGGCGTTGACCGCCTGGTCTCCCGGCACCGCATGGATCACCGATGCCAATCCGCGGCCTCCCGACGCCGAGCCCCTCTCAGAACCGCATCCGAAGCTCGCGAGCAAAAGCAGCCCGAGGAGGGCGATCGAGGCGATTCGCATGGGGCGCATTACAGCCACAAACGAGGCCACGTCCCGGTTTGCCCATTGCAGAGCCAAATACGGGACAGAAAAACGCCGAGTGCCGTACAATGGGTCCCGATGTCCTACGCCGGTGATGATGTAACGGAGCTCGAGTCACGCCAGGAGCCCCGACTGGTAAGGGCACTCGAGATGATCGCGCCCGGCACCGCCGTGCGCGAAGGTATTGACGCCATCGTCCAGGGCCGCACGGGCGCCTTGATCTGCATCGGCGACAATGAAGAGCTGTCGTTTCTCTACTCCGGCGGCCTGAAGCTCGAGGTCGACTACACGCCTGCGCTCCTGTTCCAGCTGGCCAAGATGGATGGCGCGATCATCCTGTCGTCGAACGGCACCAAGATCGGCTGGGCCAACGTCCAGCTCATGCCGGATCCGACCATCCACTCGCAGGAGACCGGCACCCGCCACCGCACGGCTGAGCGCGTGTCCAAGCAGACCGACGCCCTGGTGATCGCGGTCTCGGCCTCGCGAAAGATCGTCTCGCTCTATCTGGATGGGGCGAAGTACATTCTCGAGGACATCACCGTGGTGCTGGCCAAGGCCAACCAGGCCCTCGCCACGCTGGACAAGTACCGCACCCGGCTCGACCAGGTGACCACCCGCCTAACCGCGCTCGAGTTCGAGGGAGGGGTCACGCTCCACGACGCCCTTACCGTGCTCCAGCGCAGCGAGCTGGTCACCAGGATGGGTGTCGAGATCGAGCGCTTCATCGTCGAGCTCGGTGCCGAGGGGCGCCTGATCGAGATGCAGCTCGAAGAGACGCTTGTGGGCGTCGCGGCCGACAAGGCCGCCCTCGTGCACGACTACATCGTCGAGCCGAGCGAGGACGCCTACGCCGGTGTGCTGGACTCGCTGGCGCGCCTTCCCCACCAAGACCTTCTCGACTTCGGTCGCCTGGCTGAGCTGCTGGGCTATGACCGCAAGCTGAATACCCTCGACCACCCCGTCTCGCCGCGGGGCCACCGCATCCTCGGTCGCATTCCGCGACTGCCGAAGCTCGTGGTCCAAAGCATCGTCGGCGACTTCGGAGGATTGGACGAGATCCTGGCCGCCTCGGACGGAGAGCTTGAGTCCGTCGAGGGCGTCGGGGACATGCGTGCGAAAGACATCCGCGAGGGACTCCGGAGGCTTCAGGAGATCAACCTCGTGGATCGGTATCTGCAAACCTGAATGAGGCAGCCGGAGGGCGTAGAGCCCCCGGCCTTTCACTAGGAGGAAGTCATTTCCGAGACGGCGACGGAGCAAGAGATCGAGGACCTCGAGATCACGCGGGAGATCCCGCACATCGAGTACGAGATCGGCGACCACGTGGTGTATCCACACCACGGCGCGGGCAAGGTCCTCAAGAAGGAGCAGAAGGAAGTTCTTGGTGAGAAGCGGGAGTACCTCACCATCAAGATCCTTCACAACGACATGACGGTCATGGTGCCCTGCGAGAACGCGGGCCGCGCCGGACTGCGCCGCGTGATCGGCGAGGAAGCCGTGAACAAGGTGCTCGGCGTCCTGCGCGACGAGGTGTCCGAGATGCCGAAGAACTGGAACCGGCGCTTCAAGCACAACCGCGAGAAGATCAAGACCGGCGACGTCTACGAGCTCGCCGAGGTGGTGCGCAATCTCGCCATCCGTGAGAACGAGAAGGGCCTCTCGACTGGCGAGAAGCAGATGTACACCCGGTCCAAGAAGATCCTGGCGTCGGAGTTGATGTACGCGCTCGAGATGGGCGAGGACGACGCCGAGGGCCACCTCGACTCGATCATCGACGACGCCCACGCGGGCCGGACGGCAGCTGCGGCCACCGCCTGATCGTCACCTGTACATGACCCTCGTGGGGATCCTTCCCGCGGGCGGTAGCGGCGAACGCCTTGGTGCCGAGCGGCCCAAGGCGTTCGCCGTTCTGGCCGGCCGCCCGATGATCGAGTGGAGCCTCGACGTGTTGCACGCGAC
>JAABUK010007727.1_pt1 | contig 15384 bp, 17 predicted proteins | sample 5559141 | NCBI WGS metagenome assembly JAABUK01 (sample SAMN10711869, study PRJNA513367) | rock metagenome | isolation source: Antarctica rocks | place: Antarctica: Victoria Land, Pudding Butte nord | collected 2016-01-03
CACACGCGTTCGATGGTTTACTAGGCCTACCTGACCGTACCGCCAGTCAGGTTGAGCTGTCGTCGCACACGAACTGTTGTGCCAAGCAAGGACTGGTTTTGGATACAGACTTTTGACGACCACTGTAGGCCTAAAGTCGATACAGTTGTAATCACGGCATTCATAAGCTTTCTGAAGTTCTGTGCGGATATGACTCGGGTATCGAATACCTGCAATGGGCCACATCTTGGGTTTCTCATCGAAATCTGCAGAAAAACGTCGTACACTGGACAAGAACAACGCATTTGTTGCAGCCTCTGGGATAGGATCGATGATTTCCGGATGTATGCTGACACTAGGTAATGCACAAAGATCACGGCGGATGTTTGACGCGTCGCTCTCACACAGCTCGACTCGAGCACGGTGTGATCACACCACAGAGCAGTCGCTCCCCGACATCTTCGGTGGATCTGAGCAGACAACATGCTGATAGGTAAATTGCAGTGTTTGTCGAAGCCCTTCATGCAGCGGCAGGCATGTGCAAAAACCTGGATCAGCAGTTGCAGACACTGCCTAAACGCCAGGTAACGCCTGCAGCCTATCCAATTTGTAAATGTATCTACAGCCAGAAATATTGCATGCTGCAGATTACGAACAAGGCTGACACTCTCAGGTTGGCAGGTTGCCAAATGTGGATCACTAGTGCTTGTTGGCTTCAGAATTTGCAACTGACACACCAGAGTTTTGAACACTAGAGCCTGGTTGCTTGAGAGACCTGAATTCAAGCACTCCAATTGCAAGGCGCTGCAAGCTTGATTGCAGACCTATTCATCACGTCAATGGCAGCAGCAGGCTGACAACAGGAGCTTGGTGCCTGGCAGGACTTCTGCGACCTTAATGTGAACTGTCCAAGAACACGTTCAATCCGCACTTTTTGATGCTAAAGCCCCAACAAAACACATGTGGTTTGGTTTGAACCAGAAAGTTGCAGGCATCTGATACCATCACAGCACCCATCCGTAGCTATGCAAGTAGGGGATGGGGTGTGTAGGCAGAACAAAGAACCGCTGACAGGCCCCTCAAACACCTGTATCCATGGCCATATTGCCACTTCTGTCTTGTGAAGCCAATCAATTGTAGATGGTACTTCTCTGCTGGCCAGAATTAGTGGCAGAGAGCAATCATGGTGACAAAGCCCTTGATCTGACTCTTCTTCTGCTCTGCAACCTGCACAAAAATAGTATCCAGGGCAAAGTCAGCTTGACTGTGTAGCATGCAGCTGTGTGATTGTAAGTGGTATCCAGCAATGCTTGTCCAATGAGTAGCACCACATGGTGAACTAGCTATGCACTGGCTACAGAATGTCATGTCAAGCATCTGCTACTGACACATATGAGCGTCCTGCTCTTCTTTATTGTAGATGTGAAATCTGACATTCACTGCCAACTCGTGTGCAGCATCTGGTTGTGCAAGCTTTGACAAATTTGTGCTTGTGCATGCAGGTTCCTAATGGTGGATCTGCACATCACTGGCAGGCTGCTGATAAGAAGCTGAAGCCTGTGCAGCTTTGCTTTACACCAGCAACACATGCTGGTCTTGAAAATTCTTTTGTATGTGCTGCTGGCCCCACCTGACCTGGCGATTGCATGCTTGCATTCAGTCAAGAGACTGGCCGTGTCAGTTGCAGCTGCACTCATGCACAATTCAAGTAATTCAGCACTCATGCAGGCCTTGCATTGCATGCAGCAAAGGAAACAATAAGATTGCTGCAGAAAGCGTCGTATACCTGAAGCAGAGGCATACTGTGTAAATGATGGATGCACGCCATTGGTGAACCCCAGCACCAGAACAGGAAGCTACAAGCCCAGAAGCCATCATCTTGCTCAGGGTCTTTCCATTCCTGGTGCTCTGCTCTGTGTGGACCTCTGCTAGTCTTGACTGACAGGCAGACGGCATGATGTTGCCATGGCTCAAACCACTTGCAGGCAATTTTCACTGCAAGCAAAACAGACACGGTTGCTGCAGCAGCTACCCACTAACTTAAACTGCAGCGTTTGCTGATTTCCACAAAGTAGATGTGATGTATGCATTCTTACAGTGGAAGAGGTGCAATTGTCATTACACTGAGTGAAGTCGATCAACGCTTGGGTGCATACTGGGTGACCAGCATCAGTCTGCTGCAGATTGCCTGTGTCTGGTAACATTCCAAATAACTACCAACAAGACTCAGCAACAGGTTGACAGTGAGTGATGACGCTTTCTGCCCTGTTGATCAGGTCCACGCCATACAGGCAAGAAGAGGAACGGCAGCCCAGCGTCTCACCTGCTGCTGCGCTCCTGTGAGCTGACATCATTGCTAGCTCTGTTGTAGGTGGTGGAGCTATAGCTGGAAAACAACAGGTCCACCAGCTTGCCACGCTCAGCCTGCTGAGGATCGTACATCTTTTGAATAGCCTCAGCATGGCTAGTGGACTCAGAACACACCTGCACAGACAACAGCTTCCTTAGTCTGCCAGGCAAGCAAGCATGCGTCTGGAGAACGCAACACATACAGATGATACCGAAAGGCACTGACAGGCGTGTTGTCACATGATGTTATGCATACAAGTGTGATACTGGACTGTTCTGAGCCCTTTCTAAAACACAGCAAAGGAATCAGGTAGACAGCACATGAACCTTAGGATGATGAAGCACACAATCTAAATTGCAAATTGTTTCCACAAACACTGCTTGCACATGACATCAACAACAGAGGCTGACAGGCAACACCTGTTTACCGCTGTGCTTGAGAACAAATTCTAGGTGGCTGGCCATCTGGGGACAGCAGGCTCAGCTTGTCCTCATGTACTTACCTCAGTGAAGACACGGAGGCACCAGCCAAACATCCTCCTCTCTGTTTGCCTTTGTCAGCTACGTCCGCATCTTCCTCATGGGCTGTTGTACCTTGCGTGGGTAGCTTGCATCATGCGTGCTCAGGTTGATTGGGATGAAATGCGTAAGTTGACAAGTGGCCTTGCGTCCTGCACACTCTGCAATGCGGTCAAGTACTTACTGCACATGCTTCGTATGGCATTCTCTACCAGCAGTTTTGACTCAAGACAGGCTGCGTGAAGCTCACAACTGCAGACACCAACAAGATTGCATTTGCCACATGGTTTATGCAATTCATGTTGCTACAGTCTGTGCGTTATGAGGCAATAGCCACTTGGAGAGTGCCCGAGCTGTACATTAGCAGCACAAGGCATGCAAGATCCTGTGCACCAGATGTGCATACTCAATCACACTCTGAATCTTGCGACTGAGTTTTATGCCATGCAAACGCTGTTTTACAGTGGTCACATGTGCCTTGGCTTTGAATCAGAAAGAAAAGAACAGAACAGAAAAGATACACCTTTCGGCGTCAATTCAAGGAGAAGCCAAATATTACACCGGGCTGCCCAAGGGCCTTGATTCACCCCCAACTCCCAGATCACCCACTCTTGTACACACTGGCTTGCATCAACCAGGCTGCCTCTCTGCAGACAGCATGCAACATGGCTTCACCCAAAGCTTTGAATAAGACAGAATCAACACTTCCATGCTCTGAGCAATTAACTGCACAGACATGGATACTGTCAGGTGTATGAAGTGAGATTCACAATGACAGATGAGACATCAAAGATGCAGTTTGATTCAATATGGCTACAAGAAGCAGGTGTGCAATGCTTAGTAAAAGCTAAATTGCCGCACAGCAAGGCTGGAACCACGGGAGATGGAATTTACCCCTCTTGTGCCTTCTGTCTCTCCAGAGATAGCATCATCATCTTACAGTCATGAAAAGTCAGCCTCAACACGCCATTTACAAGTGTACCAATGTGCCCAAAACTTCAGACACACAGCAGACAATGCTGCTTGCTTTGTGATCACGATCGCCCAGCATCAATGATATTGATGTTGAGTTTTCTCCTTGTGTACTTGCTGCGCTGAGCCACAGACCGCTTCGTGGCTCCAGGCTCATCTGATAGCCAGCTATACCTAGTGCCTCCTGAACTTGTCACTTCAGCAGCACTGACACCATTCATCTCAACGTCAAAATCAGCAGCAGTATCAGGACAAACAGTTTCCAAAGAGTTGCACTCACAAAGCTGGCGCCCAGCACAACAAGGGCATCCTGATGGCTTTTTTAGTGAGGTTTGATGGCATGGGCGAGCCTGCCAGCTGTGTGTTTTGCCCTTTGGGCATTCATGGCACTGCCACCAAGTGAACTTGTTACTTTGCAATGTCGTATTGTCAGGAAAATATACATTCTCTCTGTTTCTGTCATGGTCCCATTTCTGCAGCAAGGCATGCTTTGCCCTTGCAAAAGTGGGGTGCTTCTGGTTTGTGCCATCTGCTGGGGTGTTGCCATTAGCCTTTGCACACTTGGGGCACCCAGTCTTGCCACGCGCCTTATCACACACTGAAGCCTGTCATTCGTGCAAACAAGCGCTGCACTTCCAATAGACCCTCATGCGGCTGCTGACAGTCACTTGATCTGATGTCAGCGGATGGTTCTTCTCAGCGTCCTAAAACAGCGCAAGGTGCCTTTTCTGGCAAGCGTGTTATGCTGACAAATAGCATTCCCTGAGCAAAAGTGACAGCCTGCCCCTTGGGTCCTGCTCTTGACAGCAGCCTCCCAGATGTGAGGAAGGCCATCTGGACACTGGTCACACCACCACCAGACCTTGCGATAGCTGCCAGGCCTGATGAGCACGCTGCCAAGGTGCACGTTGAGCTTTTTATGCCACTGTTTCTGCAGCTCGTCAGCAAAGAGGCTGGTAGTGGGCCCCTTGGCAAGCTGCTGGCTTTGGCGCTGTGGAACACCGTCAGCGCTAGTGGCCACGCCACATGTTTGCCCTGCAGATTAGCATGCATGCTGACAGCATGAAAGGCATGTACATTTGACTACTCAAAATGCTTAAACTGGTTTGCCAGGTCGGGAGACACAATCAACACACGGTCACATGCGTACTTCCACATAGGTTTCGAGCACTTTTCTGAGGCTCTTGTGAGTGGCTGGTCAGCCGCCTTACGCGATGAGGCACTTGCGAGGAACGCAAGCAGGCCACTGCTAAGTCTAAATATTGCTGCCAGCTGGTGCAGTTGTGTACGGCGTTTGACCTGTATCTTCATGCTGCAAGAGATTATATAACAGACCTGATACAATGGGCGGTGCATGAGAGCGTCGCTCTCACACCACTCGACTCGAGCTTGGTGTGATCACACCACAGAGCAGTCGCTGCCTGACACTTCCGGTGTGTCTGAGCAGAGAACATGCTGACAGGTAAATGGCAATGTTTGCCGGAGCCCTTCACGCAGCGGCAGGATGTGTTTTCACCTGGATCAGCAGCTGCAGACGCTTGCCCTAAAACGCCAGGTCACGCCTGCAGCTTGATAAGATAATATCCAATTTCTTTCTACCGTAGTGGTATTAATGTTCCTCGTTTAAATATTTAGTTGGTTTCTGAGACGAGGCGAGTTAAAACCAATAAAATAGTTAATATCCTCCTCCAAGGTTCATTAAAAATGTTCCATTATTCTGTCAAAAGACCGCGATTTGGTGCGAAAGGTTGGTCTTGCTTGTGATCAAGCTCACGAGACCTTGCAACGGCGGCCATGCGCTTTCAAAGTTTGACTTGATCGAAACGACCATTAGAACATATATGTAGTCATCATTGTGCGTGACATTGGACTGTGCAATGAGTGCCAAGAAGCAAGCCGGTCTAGCTAGCTATAGGTTTGGTTTCGGGCCCCTAAGCACGGTCAGGAAACCGCTCGTGAGCCTTAGTTTGCAATATGGTTGTCTGCGCAGACATGCGCACAAATGTTGCTCGTTGTTCCTTGACAATGCCTTGATGCATGATATTGCCTGATTATTTGAGACTGTTCCGCAGCCGTCTGATGATCGTTGTTTTGGACATGCCCGAGGATCATTCAAGTCATTAAAAGTATTGCTATTGTCGTGGACGTCCGAGGACCATTAAAAATATTAAATAACGAGGATCTATTCGATTAAATTTTGTTCCAGCCGAGGCCGAGGAACATTAAAAACCGAGGAACCTTAATACCACTACGGTATTGACAGCTAGAAATAGTCTATGCTGCAGATGGCGAAGAAAGCCGACATTACCAGGTTTGGCAGGTTGCCACCCCAGAATTTGAATCACAAGTGCCTGTTTGCTCAAGGACTCTCAATTCACATATCAGAGCTCTGAGCACTAGAGTTCTAAAACTAGAGGCTGTTTGCTTGAGAGACCTAAATTCCAGCACTGACAAGGCGTTACGAGCTTGCTTCCAGACATGTTGCAGAAGTCCTGCCATGCACCAGTTTGTTTGTTGCTGCCCTTGACGTGAGTATATATATTAGTATATATATTGTCAATGAACACGTTCATACAAACTTTCTGATGCCAAAGCCCCGGCAAAGAACATGTATTTAATTTGAACCAGAAAGCTCCAGGCATCCGACATCATCGTAGGCACTTAACTGTTGGTGTGCAAATGAGATCTGGGGTGTGCAGACAGAACAAGCCGCTGACAGGCCCTTCATACACCCTGTCTCCCTATGCCACTTTGGTCTGATCAAGCCAAGATAATCAGTATTTGTTGATGCCCTCTCTGTCACCCAAATGTTGCTCCATCCAAGCCCAGAGATTCTCAAAGGGAGACAAGTCAGGGGGGTTGGGGGGGCATACCAGGAAAAGGCCTCTTGGGACATTGTCGCTGATGCATTGAATGTTTTCCTTGGTCTTTTGAGCTGGAGCACTGTCATGGTGTAGCTTCCACTTGTCTGCCCTCCTGCGAGCTTGCTGGAACAATCTTCTTGGGCCTGAGGTGTTTCAGGTCCTCTCTTCTGGGAGGGTGCTGCACTGTGCTAATCAGTTATAACACTGACTTTCAAGACAGATTTCTGCTAGACTTTGGCTGCAATAGCAGCAGCAGATTTGCATTGCTTTTGCTTTGTTGCTGCCAGGATGTGCTGGATTGCTTTTGAATTCAGCTTGTGTGGTCTGCCTGGCCTGGGCTGAACAGCAACTGAGTTGTGCAGCTAAGCAAGCCTGCTCCACTTGCTTGCAAAGGTCTGACTTCTGCCAATCTTGCTGTCAATTTGCCTGTAAGACAGCTCTGGATGAAGATGTTTGAGGGCAACAGCATGCCAATGTTATTTGTGGGTTGCTGGATGAGTTTTGGCTCCAAGCATTTAGCTGCAATGGCACTGAAAGCTGCTCAAGCAAAGCTACCAAGATGTGCAGTCTGACTAAGTGATCACAGCTAAGCCTGGCGGTGGTCGCTTTTCTGGTGCCGCACAGAAAGCAGCATTTGATGCAAACCCAATGCAAGGCTAATGCGCAGCAGGCTCGTGCGAGACTGTACAAGCTAAATCAAACGCAAAGACTCGTTGTGGACGATTGCCGCACTCTTGAAGACAGCTTCCGTCAACAGTCTGCTTACAGTAACGGCACTGCTTCAGCAGAAACTTGGAGTGAATGCTGTGCGCAATGCAAATGGCGGTGAGGCCAGCCAGTGTTAGCAGACGAGCCTGCGCACCTGCTGCTGTGACCGTTGCCGTTGAACACGCTTGTGCCACAAGCTGTAAGGCTTTGGCTAAAGCAGGTTAGTGAGGCAAAAAAGCTGGTGTCAGCCAACAGTCAGGTTTGAGGCTGCCCAGCAGTAGGAAGCAATACCTTGTGAAGGTATGCCATGATGCTACTCTCAGCCCCGTATTATCACAACACAGGCTGGTCCTTTCATCTGTGCCTGCACAAAGATGCAGTCACGTACATATGTGTTAAGGCAAGCTTCACATGCAACACCAATCAGCTGGCACCAGCTCTGCATTGTTTTGCAATTGCACATGGACGCTATCATGTGTAGTGTTACTCAGTGCAGTCATGCAGGACGCCGTTCCTGAGGGAGAGACACCCCACTCAATGAACCTTGTTTGCACATGACCACCTTGTGGACATGGCAAAGCCTGGTGACCGCGTCATGATCACTGGCATCTACAAAGCACAAGGCATGCGAGTCAATCCGCGCATGCTCCTCATGAGGAGCTTCTTCAAGTGTTACATTGATGCCGTCCACGTCAGCAAAGATGAGAGGACCAAAACCTTTGCTGAGAAGCATAATGACTCCATGGCAGATGATTTCAGCCAGGAGAAGACACCGCAAGAGCCTGCATTCCAGGTAAACACCTGGTACCAAAATCTGAATCGACGCCCTCACAGCCATCGTGACTCTACAATTCTTGTCATGCTTTCTTGCCTGTCTTAGAGCTTTTATCTGAGCATGCTTGAGGTAATTAACAAAGGGCGTACGCATGTGACCATGCTCAGAATGGTGGAGTTGCAATCATGTGTTATGGTGTCATGATCATCTGCTGCCCAATCCAGCACTTTGTGCAATGTCAACCTGTTGATTGGTTCTCGCACCCAGCACACTGTCTGGCTTGGCTTTGCCGAGGCTTCTCTGCAGTCGGGGACTCAGCCGCAGGAGCAGCTAGAAGCAAAAGAGGCAGAGCTGCAGGTATGTGCAAAACATGCTTGCAAGCAGCTGCAAGCTAGCTGAGCGCATATATAATTTGACAAAAGCAGGGCCTAGCAAGCACATTAGTCCTCTCTGTGATGCCAGATTGTGCAGCATGATGATAAGCATGCACTATACACATTTGTTGGGGAACACTCTGCAGTCAACCTGTTTTTGAGAGCCATCAACATACAAAGCGAATCTGGTCTGCAGGAAGTGGGTGCAGACCCAGACATCTATGAGAAGCTGACCGCCAGCATAGCCCCCAGCATTTGGCATCTGGATGATGTGAAGAAAGGCATCCTCTGTCAGCTCTTTGGTGGCACCACCAAGGTCTTCAGTTCTACTTATCAGATAGCCTAAAAGCTCATTTCTGCATATCAGATAGTCTCATAACTCAATTCTGCATATTAGATAGCCTGAAAAACATGAGCAATGCCAAATGTCTACCCTATTTGCATCTTGCTCGTGCAAGCCGTGCACAAAAAGATCGTTGCGTGTGTACAAGCTGATACCAAGGCTGACTCACTACACTTCCTGTGCAGGGGTGGTCAGGTGGACGTGCGAGGGGTGAACTGAATGTGTTGCTGGTGGGTGACCCAGGTGTCAGCAAATCTCAACTACTGAGCTATGTTCACAAGTTGGCACCTCGCGGCATCTACACCAGCGGCAAAGGCAGCAGTGCTGTAGGACTCACGGCATATGTCTCCAAGGTATTCCAGCACTAATAAGCAAGTACCAACACAGTGCTTTCCTTGTCATGTAATAGCCTTCATACTGCATTCTGTGCACAACCACCAAATTTGCATTAGGACTACATGCCTGAGAATGCGCTTGCCAAGCTGAGCGCAACTGTGTGGACAGTTCTGTCAGGCCCTTCTAGCAAGTTCAGGTGCTTGATTGCTCACATACAACACATATTGTTTCAGGATGCAGAGACAAAGGAAATGGTGCTAGAGCCTTAGTGCTGAGTGATCAAGGAGTGTGTTGTATTGATGAGTTTGACAAGATGTCTGACAATGCTCGTAGCATGGTGAGGGTTGGTTTGCATGAAAGCATGATGCTCTTGCTACATGTATATTGCGCATCAGTGTCTTGTGCATTTGCAAATGCCATGATTGGCTGGTTAGGTCATTATTTGCTGGATGTACTCATGCAATTTAGCTTGGAATGCATACCAGCCACTGAAATCGGACTTTTGTGCAAATTTTTATCTCTTACATGCATGTGTGCAGCTGCATGAGGTGATGGAGCAACAGACAGTGTCAGTTGCCAAGGCCGGCATCATTGCTACCCTGAATGCTAGGACTAGTGTCCTAGCATGCGCCAACCCAGTGGGCAGCCGCTACAACCCACGCATCAGCGTCATTGACAACATCCAGCTCCCCCCCCGCCTACTGTCCAGGTTTGACCTCGTCTACCTGATGCTGGACAAGGCCAATGAGTCCACAGACAAGCAGCTAGCACGGCATCTGATAGGACTGTTCCTTGAACACCCTCCAGAACCTGCTCAGGTGGGCTGTTGAACAAGGCCAACATGTTTGTCACCATTCTGTGCGCATCTCAAGCACTGTGTTGTCTGGGTTTGCACATGAGCAGCTTGCACATTCTGTCAGAAAGCATTTTGCTCGGCATGATGAATCTGGCTGGCTTTCAGGGCAAAGGCTCATAAACCCTGATGCTTTACATATGTATTTGTGGCATCTGTATGAGTGCTGCACACAGCAGATGCCCGTCAAAAACGCAGCAGCAGGAAACACCACAATGATTGTTGTTGCGCAAAGATGTGGCCGTTGTATGTAGGCTGTGATTCCAATGGAGAAGCTGCGAGACTTCATAGCTTTTGCTTGTGCACGATGCGATCCAGAACTGACAGATGAGGCAGGTCAAGACTTGGTGGATGCCTATACATCTATGCGCAGCCAGGGCACCAGCAGGAAATGCATCACAGCTACCCCTCGCCAGCTAGAGTCCACGATCCGTTTGTCTGAGGCTTTGGCTCGCATGAGGCTGTCTCCATCTGTGGAGCGTCATGATATGGCTGAGGCTGTCCGTCTGATGAAGGTAGCTTCTGTACACATTGCACATGAGCTACCAAGTACATGCGTAGGACTGTGCTCACTGTACATGCCCTCGCCCTGCACATCTAAAAGTTTATGCAATTGCAGCGTTGCATTTAGCTTGAGGTTGTAGCTTCAGCATCATAATGTGCAGCGCAAACGGCTGGCAATCCCACGCAAATAGATGCACAAAACTTGCCGCACAATGAAAAGCATGGCAAAAACTTAGCAGCTCGTATGATTGCATGCAGGTTGCCATGCAGCAATCAGCCACTGATCCCACGACAGGGACAATAGACATGGACTGCATCAACATTGGTGTCAGCTCTTCTGTCAGGCAAGCAAGAAGTGAGCTATCACTTGCAGTGCTGGCGCTCCTAAGAAGTAAGTAATGCTATATCATTGCTGCATTATTTCTCAAATGCTTTGGAAACAACATAACAACAGATTTGCTTCAACATGATATTTGCAATGCTCGACTTCAGTGACCATGTGAAAGCAAAGATCTTTGAGACAATGCGTGCCCTTGAAAGATGGTCACAAAGTGTGTTTGTGCAGCTGCAAGGTCGCCACTAACTATGACAGAGCTGGTGACACAGTTGAATGCTGAAGCGCCAGTCAGTGAGTTGGATGTAAATGAAGCTCTACAAGGTGTAGCCCTGTGTCTTGATGGAAGGTCAAAATTCTGAAACACCTTCAATGTTTATACTGCTTGGCTGTGTAGTTGCAGTCCTGCAACATAATTCGCCTGTGAGATGTCTTGTTGAATCAAAATCGTGCACTCTGTCTTTGACCGCCTGAGTGCTCCTTGTCGTACAAACTGCTTATGCTGACATCATGATCATACTCAAATTGTTTGTGATCACTCCCCAGACTCTGTTCTAGACTTTCCATCCTGCTTTCAAAATTGTGCATGTGATGGGTTGCTTGCCAGGATGAGAGCCACCTACACAGCAACCATGGTGTTGCAGTGCAATTTAGCTGATTCTGCATCATAGCAACACTGTCTGCACACTGCCTCATAATGCCTCATAACGGGCAGAGCTGGTGACATATGCATCCTTGGCGCTCAAATGCATATGCGGGTGTTAAACTCTTCTCCACCAACTTCTCCAGTTGTGATAGTGTGATTGTTTGCACTCAATGATCACACAAGCAAATGATGCACTCTGAATGGGCTCTCCCTTTGTCAGAAGCAAGCATGTTCAGGCCACTTCTTCTTCCTGTGGAATTGCTCTTGCTGCTTGGCTATAGCTTTGCTGGAGGATGTGGACTTTACAAGTGCCAGCTGTCTTGTTTTGCCACAGGCACTGACTAGAGAAAGTCAATCTATTCTATGCCTTGTGCATGCTGCACAGCTGCCAAGCTGGGCCTCAGATTTCTTTGTAATAGCGCAACCCTCAAAGGGAGTGTTTAGCTCCAGAAGCTTTGTAACCTGTGGGTTCTAATTCCAGGATAATTGTCCTGAAATGGTCATGACTTTTGTTCTCATGCGGGCAAACAATCTAACCCTGAGCATCCTACCTATTCTTTCTTTGGACCACCAACTCTGGCACACATGCCCACATGTACTTTCACTGTGTGCTTGAAGCTTTGCAGCAGTGCCCTGCAAGGTTACAACTGTGCCAAGAAGCTCAGCCCAGCTCTAGCATTCCTTGCACGCGATCCGCGTTCACCCGCATGAGCAACCATGCCAAGTCTGTGATAATTTGCACAAGTTAGTTTAGATGAGAGCGTGGATGCAAAAATACCCTGCGGAAAATAGCTAAAAAGAGAAAGCAGGTATGAAAAACGTGGGCTATGATATGCGGCTGAGAACAAGCTGGCAACAGTTCTGCGGGCTTTCAGCCCAGCTCTGTGTCCACTCATGAGACCCACAGCATGTGAGCAGAGGTCACCGTGTAGCATGTACAGTCTGAGCCGAATGCGCTAAACACCGTGTGCAAAGCGACATGCTGACTGCCATCTTGCGACGGGGTGTCAGCTGCTGACATCCTGCATGACTTGTGATCAGCTGCCCCAAAACAAGAGCAGCTAGCTTCCACTTAGTTCATTAATTGCAGTAGTCTAACACGTTGTAGGAGACTGTTCCACACATCTGCTCACTTAATGGCTAGCTGCATGTGAAATTGTCTATAATGAGGCCGCTGCTGTGACACCTCTGCAATCTGCAGCTGTCTTGCTCAGCTTTGGTTTTAGGCCGCAAGCGCTTTCAGACAGTATTACACTGAGCAATCATCTGGAAGCGCAGCGCGGTGATTCCTGCGCCGTTGAGTGCGCTAGAAAAGAAGCCTACCGATTTAACCCTAAAGTTAGTAACTTTTACTACTTGCAGCACGTGCATGATCTGTTAGGGCAAGCGAAGAGCCCATCAAATTGATTGGGCAGTGCTCCGCGACAAGTTCCTTCCTTGTCCCGAGGCAATCGCGTGCGAGCCGAGACATCACACCCGCCCAAGCATCATGTCCGCCTGAGTGTTGACGGTGCATGGTCGCATGCCACTAGTGTCAGTGAGGCTGCTTGCGAGCTCAAAGCGCGTTGTTCTGTCGGTAGCGTCTGCCAAGCTTGTTGCGCCTCATCTCCAAACGAATCAAAAAAGGTGAGGAAAACCATTCCCAGCCAATGCACAAAGCAGACCTGGCTCCATCCGTGCCTGCTGATCAACCTTCGAATTCGATATCGCCGCATGGGATTATCGTCAAGCTCTTTTGACAGGACACAGCATTTGTTCAGGCATGCCGCTGATTAACACGACTTGCTTTCTGCTGCCCAGGTCGTTTTTGGTGAAACTCCTGACCTGTGTCCCATGGCAATCAGGCAATAGTGAAACTGAAGTGTTTCGCCCATACATCATCATATTGCAGAAAGAGCTTGCGTCACTGCGACAATTTTCTGTATTTCTGCAGGGCTGTGAATCCAGAGAGAACCTCCTCTTTGTCCTGTCTAGGGAGCTTCCTCAGGCAAGTTCAGCTGCTTCAAAGTCTCTCATCTATGACACCCTTTTGACAGCTGATCTGTCGGCAGGATGTGTCATGATATGCATTGCTGCCCTGGCAATAAAAGAAATGGCTTTCCCAATTCGTGTTGTCTGACTGTGCAGGGCATGACTCAGCAATCACGCTTGGGTGATAAAAGGCAATGGCACCTACGTGAAGCGCAGCGCAAGCGCCAGCGAGTGAGCCTCCTTGCAACAGCAATCCATTCTGCACGCATGTACAAGCTGTATATCATCTTTTGTTGCAGGGAGTGCTCAAGGCTTTCGCTAATGATCCCAGATCTCCAAACCGCAATGTCCAGGGATCTTGTGGCTTGAGCCAGAAGAAGCTGCAGAAAGCACAAAGAAAGAATAGCACAGTTTCCAGAGGACACTTGCTTGGAAGCCTGAAGGGTCAGGAACAGGTAATGAAGGAGGGCTTACCCCCCAGCGAAAACCAGCATAGAACTAGGAGGGTAAGTCAACGCACCCGCAAGAGGCACAGGGTGGCAGCAAGTCGCAAAGCAGAAGAGGCCTGCACCTCCAAGGTATGGCTTGAGGTGTTGGGCTGCCAACAGTTGAAAAATGTATGCTGCCTAGTTCGCCACAACATGCTGGCTCACATACACTGATCGTGGCTACTTTCTTTGTTTGACGCTATTGTCCTTGCTAGGAATGTTCACTGACTTCTGTGCAAGATTGCTTGTCTGAGCACTCTGCATTTGCCTTGATTGTACATGTAGTCCAAGCTGCTTATTTATGATGATTGCTTGGCACGACAAATGACACCAGAGGCAAAATGCTTAGCAAGTGTGTGATGCAGCATGGGCTGCCGGAGTGGCACAGTGGGGTTGGGCATGGGAATGAGGCTGCATTGGCGGCAATGCATGCACTTGCAGTTGATGACACTTATGCAGACCAAGCAGAGCTTTCTGATCAGATGATGGGTGAGATGATAGAAAGTCCGACCGTCCAAGGTCAGCACTACAAGTCTATGGGAAACACGTGTACTGTCTGCTTGGGTGTGCACTATGTGCTTGGGTGCACCACACTCCTTGCAGTTGGGTTGTGTGTATGCTAACACACATGTGCAAGACACTCTGAATGTTTGCCCACCAGCTTGTTTGCTTCCATGTGCACTGCTCCACATGTTGAACCTGCAACCCATGCTTTTGAGCCTCAGGCTGTTGTTGATAGTTTGTTGGTCTGCGTAGTGGAAGAGGTTGAGAAGAAGAACGAGAAGAAGAGGAAAATGCTTCAAGAACTGGAGCAGCAGGAGGCAACTGTTGGTGTTTCTACCATTGCAACTGATTTGCAAGGTGTGGCCCTGACTGTCAGCGTCAGTTGCTGTCCCCATTCCAAAAACTCCAGCTGGAGTGCTTGCATCTTCTCTCTCAATTGACATTCTACATTGCTTTGTCAAGCAACACCACAGCTCGTGTCACTCAGTAGAAAGAAGTGGTGCAAAAATGGGCAGTTGACTACCAAGCTACAGACATACTGGCCGTGCTTGATCCTTGTCACCGAAACATGTCTCCCTTGTTTACCCCTTGATCTGTTGATTCAGGTGGCATCCAGCCAGAGAAGAGGAAGAGGAAGCCAAAGAAGAAGAAGAAGGACAAGAGTAAGTGCAATGGCTTGAAGGTGGTTAGTGGATCTGCCTTACTATTGAAGCATGCCAGTAATGCTGCCATGCCTTTTGTCGCTCACTCACTTGAGCGCTTCCAATGCGCTCGGTCTCTCATGACGCAAATGTTTGACTCAGTCTTTGCACGATCAGGCTTTGAGACGCTGATGTACATTCATGTGCTTATTGACATCACCACT
>JAABUK010007728.1_pt1 | contig 15384 bp, 17 predicted proteins | sample 5559141 | NCBI WGS metagenome assembly JAABUK01 (sample SAMN10711869, study PRJNA513367) | rock metagenome | isolation source: Antarctica rocks | place: Antarctica: Victoria Land, Pudding Butte nord | collected 2016-01-03
AGGTGGCGCCAGTGCCAGGTGAGACCAAGGTGTGGCAGTACATCACCCTCATGAAGCGCATCTTCCTCATCGACTGCCCAGGTGTTGTCTACAACAAGAATGACGATGACCAAACAGACATTGTGCTCAAGGGTGTGGTCCGTGTGGAAAACCTGGTATGCATTTGATGTGCTGTCAAGCTTTGCTGATCTCTGCTGCTAACATGTCTGTTGGTTACAGACATGCCTGTTAGTCTGTCAGTAAAGCCCCCCCTGCATTGGGTGTCTCTTTTCAACAGCTGCATTTGAAGCAGTGTCCAACAGCAGTGTTGGATAGGGTCTGCATGTCAGTGCTGGCCTCAGCTCAGGTTGACTGTTGCTGTATTGCACATGCCAGGCCTGTTTTTGTAACCCATATCGTATCTTGTATCCTGCAGGAAGATGCCACAGAACATGTGGGGGCAGTTCTGAAGAGAGTCAAGCATGAGTATTTGGTGAGTGCTGAACAATACAAAGTGCAATGAATGACACGCTGTGGCAATTCTGATTACTTTCAGTATCCTGATGTTGATGTGGCTGCACTGTGCTGTATTCAGCCTGTCAAAGAGTAGGCATGTGATGCAAGCTATGTGGTTCATGATGACTCTCACAATTGTCCGTACCATCAGATGCTTTGCGATGATGAGTAACATTGTGGAATCTCGTTAGTCTGAAACCTTCTGCTGGTGTACTTTGACTTATGGCTTGCTGAAGTGCTGGACCAGCTGGACGTTCTAGTCATGCTAGTCTAGGTTTGGTCATGCCTTCAAGTGCAGCTGTCATGTTGCCCTGTTGCTAACATGCTGTTGGTGCATTGCTGTATTGCTGTATTGCTGTATGTCAAAAGGCAAGCATGTTTCTGTCATGACTGGCTCATAACTGGCATCTGGGAGCAATTTCGCTATTGTCAAAGTGAATCATGGAGCAGCACAGTAACATTGCATACTCACTGATGAAGTGTTTACAGAGAGGACTTGTATGCGTAGGTGAGAGCATACAAGGTGAAGTCATGGGAAGACACGACAGACTTCTTGACTCAGCTGGCGCGCAGCTCAGGCAAGCTGCTGAGAGGGGGCGAGCCTGACCTGAAGACATCAGCCCGCATGGTGCTGTATGACTGGCAGAGGGGCAAGATCCCCTACTTCAGCCTGCCCCCAGACTATGAGGACCGCGGCTCCGCACTGGACAAAGCCCGCAGACCAAGCCAAGCAGTCACGGTCAGCATCACTCCTCATGCGCATCCGTCCCACCCATGCTGCACATGTGTCTTGCGTGGGCTGTGAAGTACAAGCCTTGGTCTGTGCCAGCCCATCTCTTGGAGTTGGGTTACTCACTATGCATTCAGTGCACAATTTGCAAAGTCATGGTCATGAGTTTTGATGCATCAGCTGCTTACCCAGGCAGATTTTATCTTGCACAGTCAGCAGCACAGCCACTACGTGCGGTGCACTGATGTTTCTCACGTCATTGTGCAATGTCAGCATGTGGTGGTGGTGAACATGCAGGCTGAGGATGCAGCCACTGACATGGGAGGCCAAGCCACAAAAGCTGTAGCAGCTGCAGAAGCAGTGTTGCAGGAAGCCAGCACAGCTGTTGCAAAGCAGCTGCAAAGGGCCATTCCTGAGGCCCAGAACTTGTTCCTAGAGGAGGATGCTGGCCCTTCTGGCAGCGCACCTGATGGAGAGATTATTCAGAGTGAGGGCTCTGCCCAGCCTTCTGACAGCCAGGATGCTGATGCTGAGGTATGCTACCTTTTCCATTTGGCTGCACATCAATGTTGGCAGACAGCAGCAGGCCATACCTGATTTGTTCCTGCTTGATTTCTTGTAGCAAACATGGGGTGGACTGCACGTGTCACTGCCAAACAGATACAACAACATTTGCTGTATTTGATCATCCAATCCGTATGTACTGTAGCTGCTGTTTGGGTGCCCTCTGGTATGACATGTATGCAACGAATCAGACATAGGACGACCCCTGAAACTTACATGGGATGCATTTTTGGACAGGTGGGCAGTGAAGACATTGATTCTGGGGAGGTGAGCCAGTCAGAAGATGGTGCAGAGGGCCAGGATGGTGACAGTGCCCGCCCCAGCGGCAAGCACAGTGCTGATTCTCAGGCCGCCTCTGAGTCTGGTGATGGGGAAGACGAAGTAGGCGATCTGTCCTGGGAGGCTGTCATGGCTGCAGTGCAAGGAGGTGGCAGTGATGAAGAAGCTGAAGAGGAGCAGGAAGCAGGCTTCTCAGTCGATGTGGCTGATGAGACACTTGAACTTCCGCCACAGAAGGTGTCAGAGCAGAAATCAAGCAGAGTGATCAAAATGCAGGGTAACAAGCAGCCTGCAGCATCCTCTCAGAGAGGGTCTCACCTGGGAAAGCGACCTAGGCAGAAATAAGTGTACCTTGTGCTGATTCACGTGTTGTTTTGTTTCATGTCAACGGTCAGACATGTGTGTACTCTACATTGCTTCGGCTACACATTGTTGTTTTAGCTCACTTAGCATCAGCTCAGAATGTATGTCAGGCAGAGTTTGCAAAGGTTGAAATTTTCAGAGGTACTTCTATGTGTAAGTGGCAGCTACCAGGTATGGCAGATAGCACTGCGCTTGGTGAAGATTGTGGATGGCCAAAAGAGACAAAGCATGCCGACCATCTGAAAGTAATTGCATGTCGACATTGGGATGTGCTGAAGCCCTAAAGATCGCCCTAGATAAGGCATGCACTTACAAATTTGACAGCCACGCGACGATCTACATATTCATCCGCAATGCGGTCTAAACGCCGCGGGCACGCTTGAAAACAAAGCTGCTTTTGGACTTGATCCGCTAGTGCTCGCAGATCATGCAAACGGGCTTTCCCCGCAGTACGTTAACTGCAAAGTTGAGAAGCGGCTGCCTGCAGCAACGATCGCATACCTTTGGTCAACACCGTCGCCGTCAATCAGTGATCCAGGCTCGAACACAGTTGCCGCAAGATCGCACATCCGAATCGGCTCCCCAAGTATCTAGCAACGGCAACGGCGTCAGCAACGGCAGCTCAGTGATCAGCAGCAACAATGGCGTTGTGCTTGACCGTAAAGGAGGCAGCCTGGAGGATAGAATTCTGTCTGGGGAGTTCAGCAATCAGGGATCTACCAAGGAGAAAGTCTTGCGGCCTGTGAGGCAAGCTTTGGCCAAGGACCCACTTGGTCCAGGCAAGTCCCTTTGCCTTTACCATGGCTTTACTTCTTTGCAGGCTGCATGACATGCATGCATTGCCTGGTTATTCTAAATTGCATGGTACGTGTTGGGCATGTGCAGCTGTTTGTGCTGTCATGTTTGGCTGACCTGCAGGACGCAGAGTTTCCCTGTGGTTAGCCAGACTTGGCCAGCAATGGCGCAGGGAAGCAGCAGTTCGCATGCCAGAAGCCACCGGGGACATCAGAGAAATTGTTGGCCAGCCAGTCTTTGTTCCACTGTACAAATTGTTTCTGGCGTATGGCCCTGTCTTCCGACTCAGCTTTGGGCCCAAAAGCTTTGTGGTCATCTCAGACCCTGCATTGGCTAAGCAAGTGCTGCTAACCAATGCCCACAAATACTCCAAAGGGCTGCTGTCAGAGATCTTGGACTTTGTGATGGGCAAGGGGTTGATCCCTGCTGATGGTGAGATCTGGAAAACCAGGCGACGAGCAATTGTGCCCTCTTTGCACCGCAAATACATTGCCAGCATGGTCACCATGTTTGGACACAGCACGCTGCACGGCATGAAGACTCTAGAAAAGGCTGTGCTGGAAAAGCGGCCTGTTGAAATGGAGAATTTCTACAGCAGGCTGACGCTGGACATCATTGGCAAAGCAGTCTTCAACTATGACTTTGACTCTTTGACGCATGACGACCCTTTCATTCAGGTGATTTGCCTGTCTGTTGTTTGCAAGACAGTCTGCCATTGTTTGGTGTGACTGTGTGATCTGATGCAAATTGTAGCATTGCCAATGAAAGCAATACAAATACCACAGCTGTCTTTCCCCTTTGTTGCGTCAAGAGCTGCTAGAGCATAATTATTCGTTGCTTTGTCTTGATCTATCAAATGTGTTGCACATCACAATGTCTTTTGACGGCCAAAGTCCAGCTCTGTTACAGCCACATGATGTGGTCACATGTGCATCACCAGGCATGCACCTGCACCTGCAGGCTGTATACACCAGCTTGCGAGAAGCTGAATATCGAAGCACAGCCTTTGTGCCATACTGGAACGTTCCTCTTCTTCGGGCCATAGTGCCCAGGCAGCGGCGGTGTACTGAGGCTCTCAAGATCATCAACGCCACTCTTGATGGTCTCATACAGCGCTGCAAGGACCTGGTGGAAGAAGAGGAGCAGGAATTTGTGGAGGAGTTTGTGGGGAAGCAGGAGCCCTCCATCCTCCATTTCCTGCTGGCTTCTGGGGATCAGGTAGGCCCTGACGCCACATTTTACAGCCACCAAACAGCACTGGTGTTTGTCACAATGCAAGTTGTAGAGAATTGCATGTCTGCCCCACAGCAATGCTGCTTCAAGATGTGTCAGCAAAGTGCCTCTGCTGCAAGACACACGTCCTTGGCCAAGGTGCATTGATTGTATTCACTGTGTTGCCTGGCTACTATCCACAATGTCAATCCATAGTCAGTTCACTTGTCCTTGCTTGGGTGCAGATCAGCAGTAAGCAGCTAAGAGATGACTTGATGACAATGCTGATTGCTGGGCATGAGACAACAGCTGCAGTGCTGACCTGGACGGTGTACTGCCTGACCAGCCACCCTCAGGTGGTGGCGCGTGTCCACCAAGAGGTCAGCATACCAAATGCATATTCTCCCCCATGGCTCTACATGCATAGCATAAGTGCTGTGAAGTGTTGCGTCTGATTGACTGGACTCCATGCACTCATCTGCACCATGTGCAACTACTTGCCTGGAGTTGCCTTGACAGCATCACACACCATTGTGAGTTTGTTCACACCATCAGCATGCACACCTAATGACACTTGACAGTGGGCGTGCAGGTGGACACAGTGATTGGCGACGGCATTCCCAGCATGGAGCAGGTGCGCGCGCTGCCCTACACAACAAGGGTGATCAGTGAAGCCATGAGGCTGTACCCGCAGCCCCCAGTGCTCATCAGGAGAGCTGTGGAGGAGGACACCCTGGCCGGCTACACTGTGGCTCCAGGCAGCGACCTCTTCATCTCTGTCTGGAACCTTCACAGGTGCTTACAACACATCTTGTTCATTGCTCCACTGGCCATGTAGGTTGGTGACAGGGCAACACCACTGGCCAGATTTATGGCTTGGTGACAAGGCCTGCATTCTGTACTAGGCAACAGCTCATCACAATGCAACACATGCAAGGCAATATTTGCAGACGTGCTGACGTGCTGAAGTGCAATGTGTCATCTATGATGCAGATCCCCACAGACATGGCAGAGGCCAGATGAGTTTGATGTGGATCGATGGAAGCCAGGAGGGCCGGTCCCCAGCGAGCTGACAGAGAACTTTGCCTACCTGCCTTTTGGCGGGGGCCGTCGCAAGTGCATAGGTACACTCATGGCTGTGCATGCGTACATAAACAGGGAACTCCACACTTTGGATGACATGCAAGAATGACTTCTGTGTGTTCCTGTACCTTGTGCTTTGCTTGAAGGGCTCAATGATCACATGTAGTTGCTCTGCCCTCTTGCTCAGGCAGGGACAACGAAGCTACCACGCTACGCTGTGTCTCAACACCTCGCTCTCATCTGCCTTCTGCAGGAGATCAGTTTGCTCTATCTGAAGCGGTCGTGGCCTTAGCCATGCTTATGAGAAGATTTGAGTTTAGCATGGATCCTGAGGCGCCTCCTGTCACAATGACCACGGTATACCGACGTCTGCTTTGCTCATGTCTTTGGTGGCTGTTGCTGAATTTGAGGATGCACACATGATGATGTTCGCACACTTAGATACAATATGATCACCTGCTTCTGGTCGCAACTTTACACAACAGACCACAGACTACCCGGCTCAGCACAGTGATGAGTAAGCTGTATCAGGACAAGTGAGTGACCAGCAATCAAGCAAGACAGCTCAGTATGGGTTATGGTGCTGTAGGGGGCTACCATTCATACATCTCAGGGGCTGCTCATGCAGCTGCAGCCCAGGTGTAGACAAGGTCAGAAGCAGACTTTGTGCCAGGTCATGGATGAGAGTAGAGAAACAGGCTGTGTGGAAGAGGAGTTGGTAGCAATGTCTTCCAAAGTCTAGGACTGCCATACGTCTTTTTTCAGCTCTTTAGCTAGTCCATGCAGGTACTGCTTTGGAAACAGTGATGTGTTTTTTGTCACACCTCCATGCAGAGTCTATGCAACATTTAATATATTCTGTGCTGGTGCAAATCCACGTGATATTGTGAAACTTTGAGCGCCTACAAGCTGTTGCTGCTGTTCAAGTTTCAATATCAGTCCGATTGAATGTCATTACTACTGATGCATCGAATGTCAGTATTACCTATGCAACTAATGCAGGGTGTCACCTATCCAAACGTAGAAGGCTCCTAGCTACAGACTGCAGCATCGGTTTCTAGTTTAATACAATTAGCCTTGATCAGCAATTGATGGTAGCTCTCTGCAAACCTAGTATCAAAAAGCAAAGAAATTTGTGGCATTACCTGCTGCGGGGACATATGATCATAAGGCGTGGCATGTGATGATATTTGCACAGCTTTGAGTAGACAGATACTTTCCCTGCACGGCGTATACATGTACGTCAATTTACATATACCCTGTATATGTTATACGATCCTCACACGATCCTCACACGTTAAGCAGTGTTTACATGTAAATGCGCAGCTACAACTGCCATTTTAGCAATCATTGGCAGGGGCTGGCACAGAGTGCATAGAGAGATACATGCCCTGATCATGTCTCGTCAAATTTCCGTCATGTGGAGCGCATGGCTCAGCGCGTCACACAACAGCACGCCATGAGAGTTCGTTCTTGGCTGTATAGCAGGAATAGCTATCAACAGCTTCATTGACAGGTTCGTGATTAGTCACCGGTTGCGGGAAGGCGCGAAACGCTCACAAACACGAACAACGATTTCCTCAGCCAATAGCGGGTAATTGGACAGAGCCAAGAGCAAAGTAGACCCGTCAGCGCTGGCTGTGACAAAGCAACAGCCGCATCATTGGCTTAAAAGTACATAAAAGCTGCCACCTTTGCTGTTGCACACAGGCGTCAGTTTCACCTTTGGGATTGACCCGCCCTTCAGTTGCTGTCTGAATCCTGTGCACGTTCTGTCGTAGCTTGAGAATCGCTCATCTATATCACGTCGTCCTCAATCAAGTTGAAGCGTCACAGTCCCCATGATGGGCACGCCTACTATAGCACAGTTGGCGACGCCACTTTGACTCGCACGCGTCGTGACTGAGGTGCAGTGCTGCCCACTGTTGCCGTGCTGCCGTCCTGGGGATACGTGACACGGACGGGCGACTTGTCGTGTCATCTGACAGAGGGCAGACTCGTTGTTGACGTTACGTGCGTTGTGTCTGTGCTGCAGACCTAACTCCATGATGCAGCCACATCAGACTTGGTGTGCAGCGATTTTCTTAGCCTTCGCCTTCTTGCGGCCAGGTGTTTACTCCTCTTGCCAGCAGCAGTTTTTTGACGTGTTAAATGACTGTCTACAAATGCAAGCACCTGTTTACTATGCAGGTTGTGGGCAGCTAACCCCTGCAGCTGCTGAATCCAGCCCATCAGTGTCAGACGTGGTGCAAGGCCTGCTCAGCTCACCTGTCATAGCATCGTCTGGCGCTCCCGTGGCCCCTGTCAACGGGTCAAGCCCCGAATCTGTTGCTCCTGCGCCTGCTGTCGCGGTGGTAAGATTCTCAATAAATAGTGTATACTCTTTGCTTTGTGATCTTGCTGCTATGCAAGAACAAGCAAGTGTCTCATGATGCGCAGGAGTCAAGCAGTCGCTTCTCATGCAGCGACGTGCTCATCACCTTGCAAGGAAGCCCTTTATCAGCTGACACAGACGCTTTCCTGAATGCTCACAGGTGAATATGGCCTGCTATGCTTGTGTGCTGCATGTCTAAGACCAGCTGCTGGCATCTATGTGTCATGACAGCTCACTGATTTGCCCCTGCAAGAGCTGTTCCGTTATTTGTTTCAAGCAGTAAGCAGAGGCGCCTGACATATGCAGCATTTCTGGTGTCACCACATACTGTATTGTAACAACACAAACATTGTGTGCAGATACGTGCTGCAAAGCTTGGTGTATCCCACTGGCTTGTCTGTGGACACTCTGCAGGCCAACTACAGCCTTGTTGCTGGCGTGGGCCAGGTGGACACTATCAACCGGTCAGCATTCCTCTCTATCCATAATTTAAGACAGTAACACATTCTCTATGTCCATTTGTTGAACAAATTGTGTAATACACAGGTGTATTGCATGGTGTCTTGATGTCCTCAGGCTGACTGACTGTGCCTCACATGACACGCAGGTTCTGGTTGGTCAATCAGCAAGACACCAGTTTCCAGAGTGAGCTGTCGGCTGTGGTTGGGAGTGGACCTGCATCCTACCTGCTGGGCATGCAACAGAAAGGTGCACCTCTGCTGCAGCCTTATTGCATCATTGCTATACCAGGCCTAAAGTATACCCACAGTCTCAAATATTTTACAAATTGGTCCCAAGTATGCATTTGTTTGTAAGTCACAGGCAAACTGGCTGGGTAATGTGTCTAGCATTGACAGCAGACATGAACCTCAGCACCTGGTGACAGTGTTGCAATGCTGCTGCAGGGTACAACGTGACTTTGAAGGTGGCTGGCACCAACACCACAGTCCAGGGCCTGGCTTCAGAGATTCCTGCATCCAGCCTGCAGCCTGTTCAGCCTGTCTACAGCGCCAGCCTGGACCGGCTGAACCTGACAGTGCAAGTGCAAGGAGCAGGCGTGCTGCCCTTCTCTGCCTCTCTGCAGCGAGAGCTCGTCTCAGCACTGCTTCATGTAACTTACTGACATCACGCAAAATGAGTTTTCGTCCTGCCATCTTTTCTTCCCTGCCTCAGCCTTGCACAGGACACAATTGTCATGTCATAGCTTGCTTCCAAGAAGCTTCAAGCTGTTGCCCACAGCGGACTATAGCATTGGTGGTGATACCAAGTGACTCATAGCGTGACCTGTGATGATGTCGTGTGACTCATGCTGTGACCCTGCAAGCGCTGCCTGCACTGCTCACAGCAACACTTCATCATCTGAGGCGGCGGTCCCAAAGCCTTGAGAAGCTGTTTGTTGCAAAGCACATCCATACCTGGATTCAAGTCTTGCGCAGTTTGATTTGTGGCTGATGGCATGCAGTCTGGTGCTGCACAAGGAGCAGTGGGCGTCAGCATAGCCTCTTACTCACAGAATGGTGGCACGCTGATGAACCCTTCGCTCTTCCCAGTTCCTGCCAACCAGACTAGCAGTACAGGCCGCAGGAGCCTTCTGCAAGCTGCAGCTGGCACGCCGTATGCTAATGCCAATGTTCAGATCCTGTGCCAGAGCTGCAATGACACCTCTGCTATGCTGACAGCCCTCAACAGCTCCAGCCCTTCACTCCTCTTCACTGCTTCTGGTATGTGCAGTATAGCCTCATTGTCTAGTGCGTAAGCAGAAAAAGCCATGCCTGATTGTGTCTTTTTGTTTGCTGTGTGTGCAAGCACTGGGCGCCAGGCTGTGTGGCAATTGTATCTTTCATGCCCTACTTTATCCCACAGTATGATACAGTGCAGCCAGGCAAGGAGTGGTAGGTGACGCCAGTGCAGGTGTGTAACTTAGCATCTGGTCATGCAGGAGTTGCTGGTACCATTAGTGTTGGCATTCCCTTGCAAGCTGCAAGCCATAGAAGCCTTGAAGTTTTTGCCTCTCCTCCATCTTTCATAGCCAGAGTAGCCAGGATTTTGGAAGGTACTTTATCAGCCCACTCCCCTTTTCCAGTCGCAAGCTTTTTTCTTCTGCATCAGCTTGAGCTCAATCTACTCTGTTTGCTCTGAGCCAGAAGGGCCTAAAAAGTCGTTTCATGGCTCAAAGTATGGCTTTGACTGCAGCAGTACTGTCAAGCAGTTGTGGTGACTGCAGGGACAGGTGCTACCATAGTTGCCACATCCACACTGTCAGCAGTGACTACAAGCAGTGCTGCCTCCAGCAGTGGAGGGCACCACAGCAGTGGGCATGCTGCAGCCATTGCTGTGCCAGTGGTGCTGGGCATGGCCCTCATTGCATGTAAGACTTTGTCTCCTGCTGGTCCCCACCTGCACCATCATGCACGCCTCTGCACAAGCTCACACACGCCTGTATATATCACAGCAAGCTTTGCATTAGCCAGGCTTGTATAATGTGTACAGGTCTTGTGTTTGGTTTACACAAAAGCTCTGGTTGTGTTGTTTGAATGGTTGTTGGGCATGATGAGCAGGTGTGGCTGGGTGTGTGTGGTGGTCCAAGAAGGGCAGCAAGGGGCAGAAAGGGCAGGCCGTCGCCAAGAGTGCCTCTGGCGTGCCCTTCAACACAGACCTGGACTCTGCCCGAGGGCCGGCTCCTGAAGATGTGGAAGCCCCAAAGGAGGTCATCATCCATCCAGAACCAGATCATGCACCTCCAGGTCAACACCCACATCACATTTGCGCCAGGTTGTAGTTGGTTGGCTGCCAGTATGATGCTTGTTGTGTCTGCACCATGAGTGCTGTACCAAGGCCAACACATGCCACTCCTGCTACTGATTATCTCATCATGCCACAGCTGATATCAGCTCCTGCTGATCAAGTCCTGCAGCTGCCTGTTGTCATATATCAACCACAGACTGTGCGTGCCCCAAAGCGGAAGACACTGCTTACCATTTGCCTTGTGTCACAAGGTCAACACACGACCTGCACATGGAGCCTGTACAGTAGAATATGTCAATCAATGTGAGCGTGAGTGTGGGTACAGGTGGGGTGAGGGTGGGAGGGGGGCGGGTGCAGAGGAGCTGGCTGCACCGCCTAACAGCCACCCCCATGCGCACCACCTCGGGCCAGAATTGGCTGCAGGTCATGCGCACTGAGGCTGCACACCCCAAGGAGGGCACCCCGCTCACATCCCATGCCCCTTCCCCTGTACCCCAGCTTAGAGTCGCTGGCATTTCTGGACAGAACATGGTCAGTAGCTGTCACTGGCAAAGGATCATGGCGTGCATCATGTCTGCATCCTTGTGTGTTTGTATATTGGAAGAGTAAGCGCATGTGGCTTTCACAGGCTCTTCAATCTGTGAAGCTTTTTCAGAAAACATAAATGCTTTTCAATCCGCATTGTTTGACATGACGAGCAATCCTGGATTCAAGAGCTTAGAACCCTGGAATGTAGCATGTATTATCACCTGAATCTGCAAGAAAGTGGCAATGCTTTCACTACTCTTTGTGATGCTATTGTACTAGCACAGACCCAAAAGCCTCCGTCATTGTAGCAAATATCATTATGACAAACCAGTATTGTACATGCGTACCAGGTTACTCAAGTCATTCTGCATCTAGAATCAGCACCAACACCATTGCCGTCCTAGCAGTCAGCATGATGGGTAGCAGTTTGAGGCAGTGTTGCGTTTTGGTTGGCAAAGGCAGTTGTGATGGTGCAGGAGGTGGACAGGGTGGTGGCCCGAGTGCGGGCACGTGAAAATGAGCAGCATGATGCCTTGAGCCCAGTGCAATCCTTTGTCAACGCCCACATGCAGGTATGTGTAGACTGCTTGTGTTTGCATTTTGCGCCTTTGGCTGCACTACTGCCCAAATTTTATGCCCGTTTGCTTGCAGCACATTTGTTAGTAAATGCGCAACATGTGCATCCTCTGATTTTGTACAGCTGCTGGCTGTTGCTTGTGCACAAGCTGCACAGCTGACTTGGCTTGCCTGGCTTGTTTGTCTGTAACAACATGTCTGCATACACAGACTTAAACAACCCCGCTTTTCTGTTCATTCAATCAATTCAAGGATCAGCTGAATGCAGGATGGCATGAGTTTCAAGGGCAAGTACAGTATGCAATCACATGGGTGGCCTGGGCCTGCCTATGTACTATGCAGTGCTCAACGTGGAGTGGACAAGGGTCACCCTCTGTCTGTGAAGCTGTTTGCACGTGGCGTGGATTACTTGCAAGAGAAGGCTCTGCTTGAAACCCCCACCATCACCCTACAAGAGTACCTCCCAGGTGAGTTCCTTAGCTGGGCACATTGCATGCATGTGATGAATCTGGTTGCATCTGTGACTTGCTCATGATCTTTGCAAACATGGCAGCGAAGCTCCATGAATGATGCTCACCAGTCTAACCCAGAAATGCATCGCAACTAACAGCTTGCACTTGCATTACTGGTAGCTTACATGGGTGATCATACTTGTCAAGATGAGCAATGGCGGAGTCGCCAGCTGAATGGCATGTTGTGTGATGCCACAGGGTTGTCAGAGAGCTACAGTGCAACAGCTGGGGAGTTTGCTGGCCAGGCTTGCCCCCCTTGCCTGCTCATTGACCGCCCTGCCTGCACTCTGGACCACTGGCTCTCCAATGCACGTGCTGAAGCTACAGTCCCTGCCTGGTCTGATAAGGCAAGCTCCCTTCATACTTTCCTGTCCAGCGTTCCTCTGCAACGCTGCTTATGCACCTGTGCTATGCAGCAGTGCTATGCAGCCGTGCTTGTTACATGCACAGCTGGGCTCACTGTGAAGTAAGGACAACGCAAGCTATGAACTGAAGTCAAGTCTTGATTTGCTTGTGTCTTGCATGCAAGCATTTGTCAGCCTTCTTGAAAGCGCAGTACCCATCCTCCTGGAATGCACTCCAACAGCAAATGAGCAAACTATTGATGTCAGCATGGTATATGCACGGCATCTAAGCTCAGACAGATATCAATGGCTTGTTTGCAAGAGTGGATGACAGATCTCTTTCACATGCAGCAACTTGCAGAAACTGTGTATCAATGGCTTGCTTGCAAGAGTGGATGACAGCTCTTTCACATGCAGCAACTTGCAGAAACTGTGTTGGGTCATGAATTGTGATTGAGCTAGTGGGCATATAATGCTGTGTAGCAGTTACCCGACTGTTTGCATCAAGAACAGACTAACTCTACTGCCGTGTACTCTGCTGCAGGTGTCAACTCTGTACAACGTCCTGGGCGCAGTGCACAGCCTGCACATCCACAGAGTGGTGCATTGTGATTTGCAGCCTATCCAGTTTGGATGGTTCAACGAGCAGCAGCAATGGAAGCTATTGGGCTTGGCCACCTGGTCTCACACCGGCTCAGCACGCAGTGGCAACATGTCTTACACTCTACGCTATGCTGCCCCTGAGGTCATTCCCACCAATTGCACTTTCAACCTCTACTCTTGTCTCTTTGACTGTGCTGGTTGCATGCCTCTGCAGCACCACCACCGACAGGTCGTGCATGCTGTACATACTTCTCCTGCAGGATGTCCCGTCATGCTTCATTTGCAGTAACATGCGTGCACACAGGATGCGGCAGTGTGTGTAGTGATGCCTGACAGGGCTGCAGCCTGGCTCTGTTGTCTACGCATGGCAAGGATTAGGGTTGTCTGCAGGTAGTGCAAGGTGACCAGTCAGGCAAGGAGCCCCCCCTTGCCACCCCTGCTGCAGATGTGTGGGCACTTGGGGTGATTGCCTATGAGGTTCTCTGTGGTACGTACTCCTGACTGCTTCATAGCTTGCTTTCAATGCTGTACATGGTCTGCAGCAGAAGCTAAATCAAAACAGCGAGCTTGACATGAACTGCTGCATTTGTGCCTGCTCCATACTTGTGCGACGGCACAGGAGACATGTGCTGCTGCATGTTCCCTGTGCAGACACATGTGTACTTGCCATAAAAATTGCTATTCAGCAGCAATGCTGCGCATGGCCTGCTGCTGACGACATCTAGTACCATCAAGGCGTTCTTGACAACAGATGCACACACATCAGACTCAGCCATACCACTTACTGCTGAGTGTGAGTCGCGAGGCGTTGATATATTTTGACCTTTGTGCAGGTCAGCGTCTGTTCAATCAGGAGATGAACCAAGCAGAGGTGGTGAGCATGCTGCTGGGGTATACCCCACTCCCTTTTGAAGCCAACCCAGCCTTGTTTCAGAGCATCAGTGCACCGCCCAATGCTCAGAGCATGCTGCGCCAGATGTTGCAGCGCAATCCCACTGCAAGACCAGCCTTGAAGGACGTAAGCGCCTTTATGATCCTCCTCTTGCTTGCGGCTGCTGCATGACATGGATTGTTGTGTTCTAGATAGGCTCAGGCAACAGTAGCTTTCAAGCTGATGTCATCCTTGTAGGCTTACAAGTGTCCATGCATACAAGCTGTGCTTACCATTATATTCAAATCAGCACAGCTTGTGACATTTGGTTGTGAGTTGGCTGCAGGTTTTGTCCAATAGCCTCTTTGCAGGGCTGTCCAAAACACAGCGTGTCCAGTCAGAGCGAGAACAGTCTGCCCATCAGATCTGGAGCAAGGATTTCAAGAGTCAGATGTCGAATGCGCTAGACAGCCTAGACAGTGTTGATATCATTGATGTGTGACAAGGACTCTCACTCAGCTGTAGCTCAACTTCAAGTGCCACGCAGCAACATGTGCCTGGGGATGTTTTACATGTCGTACCCTGCAACTGTATTGCTGCTAACAATGCCTAATGTATTGAAACCTGTTCAAGATCTACTGACTTGTTGGAAATGCTGGCTTGCTGCTTCGTAGGTTAATAACAATAATAGATAATTAAACGCTTTCCAGCTCATGCTCCTGAGCTAGGTACGTGCAGGACAGGTCTTGTCTATATAGCCTGTGTATAACCTGTTGCATCGTATACGTATTGCTTCACAGCTATTTTGTTGATATGTAGCTGTGCTACTCTCAAGCTGTTTTACATTGAACCCCTAACGGCGGTGTCTTTTCTTTTCTAGCTGTGCTGCCATGTTCCACTTGTGCCTCACAGTGCATTGATATTGTGTAGCTACACTATGTAATTGGTGCTGTGCAATCGCCTTCCTGTTGTGCAGCTGCATAGCTACTTCTGTTGAGGTTTATGTAAAGTGTTCCCTTGTTGTAGCATTCGTTATGTAAATGTCAAGCAACCTTCTGGTAAATAATAATAATAATAACAACGCTTTCCAGCTCATGATGAGCTAGGTACGTGCGGGACAAGTCTTGTCTTTCCAAAGCAATCGGTCTTGCGCATCTCTATACGGTCTACTAATCCCACGGGTTTGGCAATCTTGCAAAGCAACATCATTGAAACTAGACCTAGGGCGACCAGGTGGGCGAAGCCCCTTAACTTGACCAAACAATAGCTTCTTAGGCAATCTATCATTAGGCATCCTGAAAACATGACCT
>JAABUK010007729.1_pt1 | contig 15384 bp, 20 predicted proteins | sample 5559141 | NCBI WGS metagenome assembly JAABUK01 (sample SAMN10711869, study PRJNA513367) | rock metagenome | isolation source: Antarctica rocks | place: Antarctica: Victoria Land, Pudding Butte nord | collected 2016-01-03
GCACCAGCAAACACCACTGCCAGAAACCAATAGGAAAAGGAGTTGCCTCCAGCTTCCTTCTCTCCATAAGCTCCTCCTTCTGCCACTGCCCATCAGCACAAGCCTCTTGATTACATAACAGTTCTAGAATGAGTGGAATTGTCTGTTCTGGCATAGCAAACGAGCCATTGCATTTGCAATTGTTGGCTGCTGATCTTTTGCTCTAATGCACAAGGGTCTTCTGGCAAAGCATTCACCAACCAGCATGTTGGTCATTTGCTATTTTCAGATTAAAGAATTGCACATAAACATGCTGCCAGCAAGATTCAGGTAGTACTGGGTGACAGTGCTCATGATCAACACACCATTGATTATTCCAGAAGGACATTTGAATCTGCAGGCAAGCCAGGAAGCTGTGCTTGCAAGAGGGACATTTGCTTGCATTTGATCATGAGATCGCGACAAAAAAGTGAGCTTACAGCGCATAATCCCTTCTGCTGATCTGTCCCTGTAGTCTACTGCCCCTTGTATCCACCTTCGCTTGAGGTCTGCTGAACTATTGCAAGCTACACCTCGACGCACGTGCTTTGCCTGCAGCTGCAAGACATTCAGGAGGACAGTAACGATAAAGAGTTGATCACGAGCTTATCCAATCCTTACCCGCAGCGTCGGAAGCGTGTGACCCGTAAGTGCGCCAGATTGTGTACGTCTTAGTATAGGCACGTGATCTGCAGTATAGTAGGATTTTTCGCTTCAACTCAAGCTACAACGCAATGGCAGATAGATTTCACAGCTTGCGGTAAATCAGCAATGCTCAGACCTGAAGCCTGCGCACCTCCTGCGCCGGAACGGACCGATGCGGATGTGACGTTGACAGGTCGTAAGCAGCTGACGTGTGGCATACTGTGAAACGCGAGCATGTGATGCAGTCGTCTATCAGTTACGATCTGTGATACTCACCTTGGAGGCTGTTGCACAGTCGTCCGCGTCGAAACCCAAGCAAATGCAGTGCTCCGGAACCACTCGCAGACTGGGCCACAAGCTTTTTCTGAGGATTTACGGCAGGCGTTACGGTACGAGTAATGTACGGTTACGGTGCCTAACCAGCTGCACTGCGACAGGCCTGGCATCGGGGCCTGCGCATCGGCCTGCCTCTGGTTGTTTGTTCCCACATTGCATCCGAGCGTATCCTGAGCGGAGCTTGAACCTGAAATCGCTCGAAATCACTACCCCGAATCGGTCAACGACCGCATCGATCGCATCGGCAGTTGTCTTTTGTATGGATCACAAGCGCCAGGGTGAGGACGGCTGTTAAGTGCTTGTCCCCGATCATTGAACGACCGATTGACGTGCAACTCGCAATATGAGCCACTCTTCCGTCAGCAGACGAGAAAACCCATACATGCCTCGTGACAATGTATTGGATAACGACGCTGAAGCTGCACGGCCGCGCCACCGCAGACTGACAATCAAAGATTCTCCGCACGTGGTGCTCAGCTGCGCAAGTGGGTTCCCGCACAGAATTAAGTTTCGCAAGCGGGTAATGCCTGAGGCTAGCAAGTCCGATGTCAGCATCTGCTCCTGACTCACGTCGGTACCCTTCAAGAAAGTATGGGAACCTGTCAGCTCGAGCTTTGTCACTGCTTGGTTTGCATGCTGTGTTGCTTCAGGTCAGCGTTTGGCCTTTCAACTTTGATGCAAGGTTGCATTATAGCAGAGCTGAGGTTGACAAAGGATTCCAGTATGGTTGTTCTTGTCGGGTACAGACTATGTCAGGCTCCTCGCCCACCCTCGTTTCTGGCTTGATACAGCAGATACAGCATTCAATCAAACCAAATGCTTCAGGATGCTCTATTTGGAGGCGGACTGCACCTTGATGTAGCAGGCAGAGCCATTGAATACACGTAAGCTGTGATGATTACCAAAGCATGCAGCACTACCTGTTCAGCAGCACCTTTGCCTGCATTGCTCTGTTGGCTCACATGTCAATGTCAAAACGTCATGTTGCAGCAAAGAGATTACAGTGGGTCCAATCAGCAATCTTGTTGTCAACGGCCGCTGCAGATATTTGGGTAAGCCATGCTGAATGTTTGCTTTGCGCTGTTCTGAATGATGGCCTGAAGGCGCAGAGGTGTACCAGTGTGGCCTTTAATTGCATGTAACCTGCACAATCACCTCATAAAATCAAGCAGTTGTCTTGGATGTTAGGTCATTTGAGCTAGAGCCTTGTAATGTCATATACCCATCAGGTGAAATGCAGGCATGATAGAGGGTCAACCAAAGCTGCAACCTTCTTTCAATATTCACGTGGAAATGGGGCGTGGTGCTGCCACCTGGTCTGGTGATGGAATTGCATTCAGACAGGAGGTACCTGTTACCAGGAATGTTGCATTTGAGGTAAGGGTGGGTCCAACTGCAAACATGCGAGCTCTGCCTGTCATACGTACCAACTGCATATTCATGTGGGCATTGTATGATGCCCAGTGTGATTGCTGCACACGTTACCCACGACCTCCAGAGGTTGTCGCACCTGTTAGGTTGCAGCATGCATTCACTCCCCAGGTATGTCGCGTAATTTCCCACCTTTAGGTAGTGTCTGTGAGGCTACAAACATACAATTTGTTGCAAGTGCAGGTCCATGGGGCATTGAAGTTTCCATTGCCGTCAGTGTCATATTCATCAGAGCATGGCCATCAAGGACTTGGTCTTGGTGAAGGCACGTATGAGATGAGGCTGGATCAGCTGAATCCCTGTATACGACTGTAGACTATCTAGCCAGGCTTTCTCATGTAGCCCAGGCCTGTGCATGCCATGCTTGTATGTTCGCCACCTAGGTTTTGATTTAATGTGCTGAGCGCATGCGCTGTGCAGCTCATCCAGGCAGTGGGATTCATCACAATCCACATTTCACCCATTGCATCAAACTTACAACACACAGATTTAGTTTGTACAGTAGTGTTTTGTCATCGCAGTGCAATGTTGAGTCAGACTCGGTACAAGGCTGAGTCAAACCGTGAAGGATTGAGTTGCTCCTGTCTAGTCAGCTACGACCGCAGGACCATCAGCTTGTACAGCATCTGCTTTGTTTTGCTTCCATGACATCAGACCATTGACACGCGGTCATCACAGCATTACCGAGCAATGTGTTTGAGCCATGTCCATGGGCATTGCAAGCGTGCATCAAACGGTGCTCGTCTCATGCAGATGATTTGTTCTTGACCCATCCAGCCGCCCCAGAGACAAGCTGCGTACCAGGGTACGTGTCAGTAATGAACATCGACTCACTTGCTTGGACACTCAGTCACACGAACGCTGGCTTTGCAATTCAGACTGAGCAGATTTGCCAAACATTGTCATTTAGGGCAGTTGCATGCAGTAGCAATATTGTATATATAATACCAGAGCTGCTGTAGTCATGCACCTGCTCACTCAAGACAGCATGCATAAATTGCAGACATTGACATCAGCAAGAGACGTAACAAGACACTTGCGCAGCATACCGCTCCCAACATCAGCACGCCAATGGCTGGCTGGAAAACAAGCATCCATAGGGGGTACCATGCATCCAACAGCTTCTGCACCAAGTGACAACACAGGCATTGCAGTCTGATCAAGGAGGAGGCACAAACTACTGATGCAGGGGCATAGATGTGCTCAACAGCATGTGCACTGCCTCATGAGCATGTGCCGGCTGAGTCTATTGCAAGAACTGGTCTATACGGCTGTGTCAAAGATGCTGTACATGCCTTCTCAAGATGCACACCAATTGAAAGCGGACAGGCAGCAGTGTTGTGTACCGTGGAGTTCAGAGTTGACTTCTCACCAACACCAGCTGCGAGCCAAGCCAGTGCTAGAAGAACAAAGAAAAAGTCAGCTATGAGTACCTGCACTAAAGCACTTGTTGGTAATATGCAGCAGATTCAGGCCATCCTATTGTATGTTTTGCAAGATGCCTGCCAAGCTGCAGCTCCAGCAGCAAAGCCAGTGGGATCCAGACTCCGTACCTTGTCAACAGTCTGTTTCAGGCTGCCTATGAAGCCATCATTAGACTCAACGCTTGCCTGCCACAGGTCAGTAGTGTGAGCAAACATGTATGCATGCAGCTTGTCGCCACCTGGAAGGTGCTTGGGACCTGTGCAGCAGGTGCTATGACCGTTCACTCAAGATCACCTCTGGCAACTGCTTGCCTAAGTCCTTGAGTCTGGCTTGCTGCTTGCTCTGTAGTCTTTCCATGTCATCCTTCAACGTGTCAACCAAGTCTACATCATCAGCCAAGTTGACTTGTGGCACCTGTCACGTAGCGCGGACACTATGGACACTGAGGTGTTGAGGCATCCTACCAGAGTCTCGGTCAGACGACCTTCGTGTGACAGTACGTTTCTGAATGTAATTCCGGGATTTGTGAGACGAGCTTTGGTGCCAACTTGCACCCAATAACGCCGCTGCAGTTAGCGGATGCCTTCGCCCCCTTACTGTAGTTTTGATACAAGTGGTTGGCAGCGTTGCCAGAGACTTCCAGGTGTCCCCAGTTGAGCATGAGATGGCGCACATATGCGTCCTTGGGGCCATGCAGCGCTGGATAGGACCGCTAGCACAAGCGAAATGTGTGCACCACAGCTCCGAAACCAAAATGCCTGGCTAGGCCATGTTTCATTGTCCCCGTGCGCAGTTGAGCTTTGTCAGCGAACGGTTTGTTCAGCAAAAGCGACTCAATTGATAACCAGTGTCAGACTCTACACAGGTATCCACATTGATATGATAAGAGGTTGTTTGACCTACCAGGCATCCAGACAATAGCGTTTATGAAGGGCCCAAACTGGTCTTATGCATAGTCAATGGCTGCGTGTGCAAATGTCAAGAGTGTCTGTTCCACAGCTTGAAGGTGCAGCCGTTCTCGCTTACTGAACAAGTAAGGACACCAGGAACTAACTGGAGAACAAGCCAAAATATGACTTACTCAAGCAGCTAGAACTCGAAGCTGAAGGATGGCATAGGGAGCAATAAGCATACACTGCTTGTGTGGCGGCATTGCTGAGTCAGCACATAGCATCATGAAAATTTGAGCACTCCTTCTGTGCACATGCATACATGCTTGGCGATTCCTGCAACTTAGCATAGTAATGCTCATGGCAAGCTGTCTATAGATGCACACAACGTTATGGCATTGTAAGCTGCAAACTTGGCCTGCAGCCTGGACAGGTTGTCCTGCTCCCTCACAACAAGCTTCTGATCCAGTTGCTTGCTGTACTTCTGGAAGGCTGTCTCTGCAGACTGTGCTGGACTGTTGCTGACTGCAGCAGGCTGCTGTGCATCACCAGTCTTGGGCTGGGCAGCCTCCTGCTGCAGCTCAGGTTTGTCAAGCAGCTGTCTCTCAGCAGGCGGAGACACATACTGCAGATCAGCAGGCATGAATTTTCTGATGTCTGCCACTGTTGGTGGCTGTGCCTGCAGACAAATTCAGTTTGTCTCTGAGAATTTGAATCTGGACAGCTCTGACATACTGAGCGCGGGCTAAGGTCGCCAGAATCTGAATTTCCTATGTGGCAGAATGACATAAGGCAAGTATTACAGAGAACGCCTGTCATGTCCAGTGCAGCAGTAATGCATGCACAGAGCCTCAGCAGCTGAACTGACTTGTTCACACTCTTTGATTGTGTGACATGCAGCACATGCATGTTACTTGGCATGTGACGGACCTGCTGAGCGGGCTCATGAGAGTTCTGTAGCTGATCTCTCAGTTGGCTTACAGGATCTCCCTTATGCTTCTTGGCTTTACTGCTCGCTGCACTCTGCGCCTGTAAAGCCCAGCAAGATTTGTACATGTAGTTGCCTGTGTTCAGCATCAGCGTTGATGTGATCAAAGAGCTGATGTTGTGAAACAGTCATATTCCTTGCTCATGATAGTGACATGGCAAAACAACCATGTTTTGCACACCTGCGTGCACTGCAATCTAGCAACAAAGGACGAAAGCTGCTGCCCCAGACAAATTTGACATCACATGTAGCAATGTGCGTCAGACTGAAACCGACATCAACAGTGAAGTAGATTACAATACGCGCTATCAGCACCGGTTGCCTGGAAGGAACAAATAGGTATGACAGTACTGCTACCAACAATCAGAGGCTGTAGTTGTGCATCACCTGCTGAGATTGCTGGAATGGAACAAACAGGTCAGACAGCACTGGCTGCCCTGCCAGAACACGCACACTGGCACTCTCCGGCAACTCCAACTGCAAGGTGCTGGGGTGCACGTATATCCTTGGCTGGATTGCAGACCCTACGTCTTGACCCCAGGTCCGGCTCAGCTGAGCCTTCACCTTGTCAGTGCTGTACCTATTGCCTGCAGTACAGCTCATGCTGGTCCACACAAATGTGTTTGGAACCCCACAGGTCACAAAAGCTGGGCAGCTGCTCTGCCTAACTGTCTAGAACCGTCCTGCAATTGTACATGTCCTGGGTGCCGGACATGGGCTGGTCTGGAGTCCAGTGCCATGTGATGCATCAGACTGTGAGTCAGGATTTTGGCATGCTGGATCAAGGACACAACCCAAAGCAGCATGAAAGGATGATTGCGCACCACAAGCAATCAGGAAAAGCCAATGTCATGGCATCTAGATGACAGCCACAGCACCATTTGCGCTCCTGGGCTTGGGCAGATTTGTTGATTGCAATGCAAATTTGGCTGAGTTTTGAGCTGTGGGATTGTACCAATAGGCAGATCAGGCTGGCTTCGTTGCAGACAGAAGTCTGGCATGGCCAACCAGTCTGACAGGTCAGGCACAAGGCCTGTGGGGTGCGGCCCTGCCTCTTCCTCAATAGCCCCCTCCATGAAGGGCTGGTCCAGCATGGGAGGGGTATAGGGGGTGAAGGGTGGCAGGGGCTCCTCTGTGTAGCCCATCAGCTCATAGTACTTAGGTACCTGTCACATTGGGCCAACATCATCACCACCACTGCAGCACTATTATTACATGACTGCAACACTACTGAATGTCCAAGATGATGCCACTATACAAGCAATTATACCAGGATGTCAAAATGCTGGGCTTGCATGCCCCCTGGTTCACAACTGGTTCAAACAGCATACGGGGGCCAGGTGCCATGCTGTGGCACCCAATGACTCACCACACATGTTGTCCCACCATCATCACAGGATACTTGACATGCCTACTGTTTTGCCAGACAACAGCACAGTCAAGATGCAATGTCAAACAGCACAATTGATGCAGACGTTTGTCATCTTGATCAGTGCTTGAACTGCCTGTCAACACGCTATACATCATGCAAGGTGCAGCTTGTTCCTGGGGGAGGGGGGGGGGGGGGGGGAAGATCTGAACTGATGCGTGGCATAGAGGTCACACCTGTGGCTCCATTGGTTCATAGCTGGAGAAATCTAAACTGTACTGTGGCATCTCGACCGGTGTGTATTGCATGAATGGCACATCCATATGGACAGGCAGTGTTGGCAGCACCTGCACATGTAACCCCCAAGACATCTCTGTGACGTATAAATGTGTTGCTACTGTCCCCAGGCGTTTTTCAGTCTAGATTTCCTCTGCGAAATGGACATATCCCCAAAACACTGGTAATCTGAATCCAAAGAGCTGTTGTTCCAGTAGCGGATCCAATCCAGCTGATTGATGCTCATGACACAGCAGATGATGGACGCTTGATAGATGCTGACCCTCTGCCATGGGTGTGTTTGTGGCCATGATGGGTGCATGAGCAGCAACTTGGCATAGACAACCCCAAGACACGTCATGTACTTATACGTTGCCCTGAGCAGATGCCAAGCTTTTGGCATGAGAGTGCATGTGAATGTGAGTGTGATTATAAATGTGAATGTGCAAGAGCAGTATTGCATTAACATAGCATGCAGGCAGCTTCTGTGCAGACAAGTGGCAACTGGTTGCTGGCGCAGCATCAGGCATGCACACAGCAGAGAGGACAGCTTGCTTTGTCTGCACTAGTCTCAGGACCAACAGCCTCGCTGCCGGCCGTTCACAGGGTCAATACTGCTGCTCTTGCTTGCAACAAAAGGTCTGCAAGAGAGGCAGCTAGGAAGAAGTCATCTGTGGCCAAAGCATGGAAGCCGATATTACCTGCGATGCGTCAAAATCGAAGGCTGCCTGTGCATGATGTTGCTTGGCTGCTTGTTGGTGTGCATCAGTACTTGCTGCTGTCCTGCAGGCAGGTGCACATCTCACTGGTGATGAGTGTGCTTATGCTGACTATAGACTCATGCAGTTCAAGTCTGGCCGTTGCTGCAACTCAGACCAGGGTCCCAACAGTAAGGTACATTTGCATGCATGACAGGACACTGTTCATTGCATACAATGAACAGTGTGTGAACAAGATTGAGCATATGTCAAGGAAACGCCCAGTGTCATGCATGTCCAGATGGTGGGTCAAGTATGCTTCAAATCAGCAGCTGAGTATGATAAGAGACCATATGACTGTGGAAGCCCTTCTCTGTGATGATGCTGACGTCCATTTGGCAGAGTCAAAGCATGTCAGGGGATGTGTAGATGCAAAATCATGGACACTGCCAGGCAGAGCAAGCTGAACAGCCCAATAGCATTTTCAGGCTCTACCCTGCAATGGCATGGCTGTTGTCCAATGTCTGACTGGATTGTGGGTCTTTGAGGGTCTGCACAAGGGTATTGATCAGGGCCAAACGGCGCGCTGCCCTCGCCCTGTGAATGACCTTCCTACCAGCTTGCGCAAAGCGATGCAGAACCTGTGCATCATGAACAGCTTGTCAAACTCCTGAGATACTAGCTCACAGCATGCCCAGCATGCAGTTGGCTGCTGTAAAGTATGGCAGATACTGCCATTGTCGCTCAAGCTGGCTGAACATTGATGTCAGCAAATCCTTCCTGCACAGCGTATAAGGGTGCATGCACAGCGTACAAACAGACGTTGGATGCAGCCAATTGACAGATGAGCATCTAGGCAGTAGTGTAAAGGCACTGCATCTGTGTGCACAGGCTCACTTGCTGTCGCTTGTGCCAGGTATCCCCATCATTGCAGTCCCATTGGGGCTGGGCTGTTGCAGAAGCCCCAGCTGCCTCCTCCACCGGCCCGGTTCCAGCTGGCCCTTTGCTACTGCTGGCTTCAGCTGTCCCTTGGTCAGCCTGCTTAAGAGGCCGGATGGCGCTTGCAGAAGCAGTTTGCATCTCGACAGCAGTCCTGCATGCGGTGCAAAGTGCATTGTCGCAACAAGATGTTCTTGAGAGTGTCTCTCAAGGACACGATTACCTGATTGCTTTTAGGTCACGCATGTGACGCGCAGGACACGACCATGCATACGCTTGTGAGTACATGCCTGTCGTCGCTACCATAGCAACATTGAAGATCATGTTGCATGTATGTAGCTGGTTGCATAAGCAAATTGTTCACAGCCTGGCACGACACAGCACTTAAGCCTAGGAGGTGCTGGCTACCAATGAGTGTAGTGAGGCAGCTGATCTCACATGCAGGCAAGCAACTTTGTGCTTGTGCATGGCAGCTTGATGCTGCCCTATCTTGGGATCATCTGCAACCGTGAAGTGTGTGACCACATAGAATGACGCTGACAGTGGTAGCACAGACCAGTGCAGATGGCTTCTTGCCTATGTACAGCTGCCTGACGCTCATTTGCAGCAGCGTGCTGTTGATGCTGCTTGCGTGCCTCCTGGATTTGGGCAAGCTGGGGGGGCGTCAGGGGGTCTGACCCAACCTGAGGCTCCAACGCATTCAGCTCCACATCTCTCCTCTGTTGCTGGGCTTCTAAGCACAGATACTCAAACAAATCAGCCTGCAATGTAATGGCACAGAGTCCTTCAGACTGTGATCTTGTTGTTACATCAGCACATCTATTGACCCTACACTCTCACAAGAGCACACTTTTGCTGGTGACGGGCAAAAGCAAGGTAAGAGAAAGCTTTCAGTAAAGCTGAGTGGTTCTGAGTGGGCATTCTGACTTCCATATCACATGCAGGAGAATGTCATATGATTAACTGATATGCAAGCAAGGTTTGCTGTGTAACATATTCTTGTGACAGGTCACAAAGCTTAGAATCAATGTTGCTGGTCAGACCTGCTAGCACAGATGTCTTGCGATGCAAGGTGGTAGGCCAAAATAGGCTTGCAATTCCAGTAACAAATTGCAAAATCTGAATGGATGCTGTGTGCTCATGTGTGCAGTGCATGCCCGGCTCACAGCATTTGATTGTTTGCATTGCGGTTTCTGCCCTTGCCTCTTGGCTTTGTGCCTCGCAATCCCGCCATGGTAACTTGCTAATGTGCGGACAATATCATTTCAGTTTGCTGTACTTGTGGCGCATTGATCATGATCAGTTTATACAAATATTCCTGAATGAAAGGTCCACAATATCCAGTTTTGATCCTGCTAGGGTCCATAACACACAGGCCCCCAAATGACAACATATGGCATGACAGACTGAGCATTCAGATGCAAACACATGGCTAATCAATCAGCTCAACTGCTCATGATGTGATCTACCTGTCACCCATCTATTGGCCAATGACTGATCTGCTTATGTAAGCAATGACTCATGGCACCATTGTGGGGTGTATGCTTGCATGAGTCCCAGAAAGACCGACGAATGCAAATTGACTTGCCTTAGTCTGACGAGGCAGAGATGAGTCATCCAAGGGGTCCAGAGTGGTGTCCTTGCTCCTCCCCAGGGTGCGCCGCAGGGTGGCTTCCTTTTCAGCCAGCAGCTTCTTCTTCTCCTCTATAGCTACCTGCACAACAGCGATATCAGCAACCTGCGGAACTCTCAGGACATGTCTTGGTGCACACCAAATGCATGCCTGTCTTTCAGTGTCCGATGATTCTGCTCAAGCAAACAAGTGAGCCACACTGTGGTCAGTATTCTGTCTTAAGTCGTGTTCCTGATGAAACTCTGTGTGAAGCTCCTGTTACGAGAGGCATAAGCGATAGTTCCTTTATCAAGCTATGATACTGCCATACATGCCGGTCTTCACAGGAGAATTCGCACTGGCCAGTGGCCCTTCTGCACAACATGCTGAGAGGAAATCCCATTGGGTAGAAGATGCCATGCATGCAACGTTGTCCAGCTGCAGCAAGCACCAAGTGTGTACACCAGCAAAGTTGCCCTCAGCACCTGTATGTCAGTCAGCATCAGCTTGCCAGGCTGCTGGTTGAGGAGCATTGCCATGTGGGCCTGCTGATTGGGATGGGCAGGCACCACAAGGCCCTCTATCTTGGAGGGAGGGGTAGGGGGCCGAAGGGCAGGCAGCTTGGCTTTGATAGGCCCTGTTATTCTGCTGTCCCGGGGCCCTCCTTGCTGTTGCTTCTGAGTCTGCAACCTGGTATACGCGTCACCACCACCTGCAGTTGCATGCATGGCATGCACTTTTGCTCCCCTGCCTTCAATGCTTGAACTCAGAAACTGTAAGTATCTAGCGTTGATGGAGCACCATGCTCTGCCTTGAAAGCCTGGTGCTGAATGCTCTAACAGCGTGCATACTAGTTGAGCCCTCACTACCAGCGTACAATGCTGAAGCGGTGCTGGTAGGGAAAGCATTGCATGAGAGGCATGAAGCAATGGGACTGTCAAAGCTGCCACTTGAGTCCAGATTTTCATATCATCGTGGCTGCCACATGAGACGGTGGTAAGTGTGTGAGGATGGGTGCAGATCAGCAGTATTGTCGAGTACATAGCTCTGTCTAAGAGCTTGATCGTGGTTGGCGATGGCTTGCTTATCAGCTGGGGCTCTTGTCACAAGATCTGTCGATACCAGAAGCACCCATGGGACTTGCCTTTCACCTCATACATACTCCCACAAGACTTACCTGTCACTGGGCAGCAAAACAAGTGACACAAACAGCATTGCTAGTGATCACCGTGGTCACCACACAGCACTGCCTTATATAGAAGTATGTGGATATGATTCACGGCTTCTGCAGACCTCTAGGCAGGACAAGCAGCTGTGGGTTTCTACATTTGATGACATATTCAGGACTTGTGCAAATGTGATTCTGCATAGGGATGTACCTGCACCACCCTTGCCAGTAGTGATGGTTCCCTTGGGCAGGCGACCAGTCTCTGCTTTGCCCCATAAGAGAGCCTCTTCGGGCAAAGTACTGCCCAGCCCCACAGTCAGACCAGCAAGCTGATGCTGGCGGGCCAAGCCAGGGAAGCCTGACCCAGACACTGTGCACCTCACACTTTCTGACTGAAACTCGGCCACTCTGACCTGTAGGATTACAGGGCAGGCTGCATTGGTTGATGGCAGAGTAAGAATGCAGGCCAGAACAATGGCACATGGACACATCAGGGAGAATGCATATGCTGCTGAATGTGAAGGTTCAGGACAAAGCTCACTCAATGCAGCTGAATGTGAAGGTTCAGGACAAAGCTCACTCAATGCAGTGCTTTTGTTGTGGTCCACTCAGAGATGCAGGCAAGTCTTTGATATTCATACTCAGACAATACCGCATACCTCAAGCTCAACCACCTCTGTTACAAGCCTGCTAGGATTGAAGGTCACTTGGACTTCCACTATACCATTTGCAGGTACCACGCCATGCTGAGGTTGGACCACAAATGCAGCACTGGCCTCCAGCATGGTGATCTCATACTCAAAATCGATTGGCACATTGCATGTCAAGCTGACACACTTGGTATAGGTCTCACCCACAGCGCACTTGCCAAAGCTGATACGCCTTGGGAACTTGGTTTGATTCATCATTGGGTATGCATGAATTGGGATAAGCAGGTTCTCACCCTGTGCGTCAGTGATGCAATGTGTGAGTAAGCGCATACAGGTATACAGCACAAAGCAGCAGCTTTTCATACAAGTACAGATCATCACAGGTCAAGCACAGGAGCACAGGCACGCAAAGCAGGCACTCCATTGACGCATCATCAGATTTAATCTTGTCATAAGACGTGCCAGCTGGGTACCTGACTATGTATCCGCAAGCAGTCATAGTAATATCTCCATTCAGTGGGACAAAACTCCACTGTGATGACGTCCTCCAAGCCTGGTGCCAACAAGCCCTTTTTGTTTTCACAGTAGGCCTGCAGCATCAGAGGCAGAGGTGGTCGGACAGCACTGCGGCCATGCTGGCGTGCTAACTTGGTTTGTGTGGGTTAGCAGCTGTCCAAGTGCGGTAACGATGTTCACCTTGAAATATGGTGTTGTAGGCAGGACAATTTGTGTCCCTGTGCTACTGGATGAGGTGTTGCACAGTCGAATACGTTGCTCGTGCAGACTGCCGACAGTAAAGCCGCCGAAGTGCACCACGGAAGGTCGCGCTTCCAAGCAAGCGTTGTGTCCTATAGTTGCGTAAACCTCTGCATTGCAAGCAGGCCAGTCAAATTTCAGTTCTTGCATTAGACACGACGCTCGCAAAACAGATGCGTGTCGACTCACTGTCTTGTACGAGACGATTTATGTTTGTCAGTGGCAGGTCTTGCTCGTCAAAAACTCCCTGCAAGCGATCGCCGAGTTGCAATACACGCTGAAACGCATACAGGTCACAATGTGTGCACAATAGTCGCCTTCACCTCCTGCCATGCCTGACCTGGCATCCTGAAAAAGACCTCGAAAAGTCTCAACAAGCAACAACAGTGCTGACTGCTTATTGCATCGCGATGTAGTTGCTTCCTGCAATTCAAAATGGCAGTATGTGTATATGATCGATCATTTCTTGGATTGTAAGGTCAGCAAGGACAATGGGGCACACGTATTGGCTGCTGCCTGAAATTGTTCTGATCACTGGTTGGTCTCAGGACACATTTCAAGTTGTATGAGTAGCTATGCGCAAAGGGATGTGTACAGGTATAAGGGGGAACTCACACGCCCATACGGAAACAGCTACTGCATTAATGCAACAATTTTGCGACAACACCAACATTTGGGATCCCAATTTCAACTTGTGTGAGTGGCAGTACAGCTTTACAACCTCGGATCTGCTGCTGTGCTTTACAACTTGTCCAGTCGCTAAATGCCATAAAATGGTGCAATGCATAGCATCTACAGCTGTTTCAGGAGTAACATTTAAGCAACAAGACACCACTGACAATCTAAGCAATAGGACAACATGGAAAAGGGATGTTACAGGCTGTCAGTTCATTTCAATGCCAGCTTCAGTAGGTGCAGATGACCAAAGAGACGCAAGTTGACCAGATTTACCCCTGATCAACCACCAAGACAGTGGTAACTGAAATACAACAATGCCTAAAATGACAGACCAGAAGTTCTGAATGGGTGCATGGTAAAAGCGGCAGGTGTAGTACATGTCCCCATCAATCAGAAAGAACAGAAGTGAACAGAACAGGAAGGTGCCAACCAGCAAGCTCTGCTCCAGAGGAGCCAGCCTCTGCGCTGCATGCCTGCATCAGAACACGTTGCACCTTATATTCAACAATGATGTATTTCTGGAAACAGAAATTCAGACGAGCTGTGAACTATTGCAGAAAGGGCGGATCAGTGTCTGATCAATGCAACTGATCATGGCCCACAAACATACACCAGACAAACATGCAGCAAACGCAAGGCCTGTACTATCCACGCTTTGCCAGACGGCATAGTGTGCTCGACAACTGCAAGCTAGTCAAATGGCACATGCAGTCACGCAGATGATTGCGTAGCATAGCTGCAGGTGACAACCGACATGCCTGTGCATTGAGTCAAGGCAGCAGGCAGTACCTGATGTCACGGGCTAGCAGCACTGCTTCTGCTGACAGCATTGCCACAAGCGCTGAGCCCAGGAAGACATGATCAGACATGAGATGAGCAGGCAAAGCTGAGACTGCACCAGCCTTGGTCAGGAAGTAAAAGATGCCTGTACTCCAATTAGAAACTTTCAGATTAGAATCACAAGATCCAGAGCATGACATGCAAGCTGAAGCACAAGATCCAGCTAGCAAGTCAAGCTCTGGCCTGAGACCACATAGCTTATGAACAGTATGAACATGCAGTTGTAGGAAGGCAACTGCCCAGAACAACTGGGCAAGACCCCTGATGCATCACTTACTAAGAAGTACGAGTTTGTGAACGATTTGACATGCAGGGTCTGTGAAGGGTACAGCATCAATGATGGTCACATGATCTTGCGCAAATTGATGCAGGCCCATACAACAGATCAAATGACCTAGCAGCTGGCTTACCAAGTCGATGAATGAAGTAGATTGTGAGACGGGTGACTGTAATTCCAATGTATATGACAATTTGTTCAACCCATGGCTGATTGTCGAAATCCAGCACATCAGGCGCTAAAGATGCCATCTTGTAACGCGTTGCCAGGAAGAGGAAGGGGAAGATGGGCCCATAACTCCTGAGCAGGTGGTCAAACCAGACCAATGAGTGGAAAGCATGCTTTTCAGCACCTGTTGGATCACCTACATGGCATAAATAACCTCAGT
>JAABUK010007730.1_pt1 | contig 15382 bp, 23 predicted proteins | sample 5559141 | NCBI WGS metagenome assembly JAABUK01 (sample SAMN10711869, study PRJNA513367) | rock metagenome | isolation source: Antarctica rocks | place: Antarctica: Victoria Land, Pudding Butte nord | collected 2016-01-03
CTGCTTTCCAGCAGTCTCGGCTGACATGAGAAGGAGCAGGCAAGCGGTTGCTCCTTCCATGCAAGCATATTGCTAGCAGGGATGCACACCTGTGAGATCCTCAGGTATGTAAGGGTTGAACTGCTTGGCCCTGGCAATGTAAGCCCTAAGGGTTGCTGCATCCAGCAGCTCCACAGCATCTGTGCGCTCCGGGGCACGGCCTGTCTGGTGCACGCTCAGCACATGGCTGCACAGGGCCCGGTCCTGCAGCCCCACAACTGTGCATCAAGCTAGTGCATATGCCTAGTCAAGCATGCCTGTAAAGAGGCCCTCAGTCCACATGCAAAACATGGGCCCATGTGCAAAGCAAATGTAATTTGTATTGTACCATGACATGACATGATGACAACATGCCTTATTGTTCCAGGCGGGCCCTGCTCTCATGTCAGAGCAAGGCTCAATGCAACATAGGTGAGCCTGCACTTTGGTGCAGGCAGTGCAGTAGTGGGATGGCAAGTGTGAGCAACCTGCCACTATTGATTGTGTCAGTAACATTCTTAGGCCATGCAGGTATGCAGCCACTCACAGCCTCGGAATCTTTCTTGTCCAGTATGAGCCACATGAGGTCAAAGCGAGAGAGCAGGGCAGCGGGCAGGTTGATGTTCTCTGTGGGGCTCCGCTTCACATCATAGCGTCCCATGGCTGGGTTGGCTGCAGCCAGGACCGTGGTGCGTGTGTTTAGGGTGGTGGTGATGCCAGCCTTGGCAATGCTCACTGTCTGCTGCTCCATCACCTTCACACATCAGTCATGATCAGTTAACAGCCTCACCTCCATGCGTCATCAATGAATCTTGACTCAAGTCATCAACAACAGCTTTGGTAGAGAGATTGGGAAGCAATGGTGTGCCTGATGATGTCGGCAAAACCTTGCTCTTCAGGTCTTGCAACAGAACAGCCTTGCATGCATAAGAGAGCCATACAGCACAGCACGCAACAGCAATGCTGACAGGCATCAGTCTACTTGATGGCTCAAAGACAAGCCAGATCAGCCATACATCTGTCTAGCCGGCGGTAGCGTCACAACCTGAGCTAGTATTGCTTGGTGTACAGTTCTAGCATCAGCTGATGGCATGTGCAACATCATGGTGCAGTGTGTGAGATCACCTCATGGATGGCTGTGCGGTCCCCTTCATCCATCTTGTCGAATTCATCAATGCAGCAGATTCCCTTATCAGCCAGCACCAGCGCTCCGTCCTCCAACACCTACCATTGCACACATATGCATCACCATGTGGCCATGTCTAGGCAAGTACGTATGCTGTAGCTTTGCTGAAACACATACACATGTTGCATCATCAAGGCTGTTGGCGATTGTCAGCCTGCAGTGTGCTGCAACTTTGTCTTGTGCAGTTGGGCATGTCTGTAAGCATTGCATCCCAATTGCAATACTAAGCTGGGGAAGCCCATACCATTTCAGATGTGACAGGATCCCTCTGAACTGCTGCAGTCAGGCCAACACCTGAGGAACCCTTGCCTGTGGTGTAGACTGCTCTTGGAGATATGTGTGCTATGTACTTGATCAGCTGTGACTTTGCTACTCCAGGGTCACCTGCATGTGGTAATGCAGCTACTGCATACATGATGCACATAGAGTCACAGCTTCCTCCTAAGCCAGCTAACAATTGCACTGAGCATGGGCAGCAGCCAGCGCGTATATGTTGGTTGGCAGAGAATGCAGCCAAGCATCAAGGTCTGCAAGATGCATGTTAGATATCACTTTGAGAGGTGCTTGGCTGTGGTATCAGCACTGTAGTGTCAGCACTACATGTTGCATTGGGCAAGCAGGCACCCGGCATCATCAACATATGCAGAAATACAAAGCACAGTGCATATTGGCCTGCAGGAGAAAAAACATCAGTCAGTAGGAATACAAAGCACACTGAGACTTTATTCTGAGAGGTGAAAATGAGCTGACCCATAAGGCAGAGGTGGATATCTCCTCTGAGCTTCATGCCATCCTTGAGATGGCGCGTCACCCCGCCAACCATCAGCAGCAGCAGAGCCCTCTTCACATCCTCGTGACCAAAGATCTCAGGAGCTATGCTGGCTGACAGCCGACCATAGATGTCCTCACTCTCTGACAACTCATGCAGCAACGCATGCAATATTGAGAGAGATGACTCAGGTCTCTTTCCATGGGACCTATATCATCCTGCCAGTGGGTCACTTGCACACACTTGAGGCGGAAAGGGGCTTCAGGCAGCAGGAGAACAGAATGCGTGATGCACTCCAGTCCAACACTTGTCGTGACATAGCTGAGAATGTCTCATTACACTTTGACTAAGAGTCATGGGCAGCAAATGTGTGACAAAATTTTCAATCTGCTTGAATAGCACACGCTAGTCCTATGGCAGGCTGCAAAACACATGAAGTGCTGCACATGAGGCCGGCAGTGGCACAACAAAGTTCAGCAGGCCAGACAATGCGGTTGGTCAATACTTACAGACAAGAAGGAGTCTTTGTCACTACTGAGCTGCAGTACAGCATAACTTTGCTTGTTGTGCTCCACATGCATGGCCTCTGTGTATGTGCTGGTCAGAAGGCCAGCCCTGATGGCTTTGAAGCCTGTGTAAGGCTCTGTCAGGTGAATGCCAGTGATGGTGACGCTGTCTCCAGGCTTCACACAGCGTGTGAGCTCACCCTTCATTTGCAAGTGCAGGCTGCGAGGAGTAGCCCCTTGAGGCACCTGCCACCACCGTGTCACATGTCATCTCTAGTCAACCATGACGCAAATGCTGATGCTGCTTTACTCAATTGACATCAATTCTGTAATGAAGTGACAAGCGTCAAGCTAGAATCGCAGTACTGTTGCCCGTCTAGGTGAAAGAAGTGATGACGGGCAAGCTCAGTACTTTGCTGAGCTTCAGCGGCTGCTTTGCAAAGCCTTTGCCTTGGATGCTACAGTGCATAAGATCTGTTACTGCTGATGCGGCAGGGCGCAGTGTGCAAACCTCAAGAGCAAGCTCCTGCAGCTTCAGTTCTTGGTATTTGATGAAGCGGCTGCCCCTAGTTTCTAATGTCAGCTGGCCCTTGGCTCCTGTGCTCAGCTGCAGCTCTTTTGGAATGGTAACCAATGGATTGAACTGACGCCCTGATGCAGAAGCATGAGCTTTGCTGCTGCAAGCTGGTCTTAGCTGTGATTGCGGTTGTCAACAGGACGCCATGACAGAGAGTTGCATAGAGACCGTCAGCCTTCACGCAGAAACGCCAGCAAGGGCAAAGTCCACAGAGCAAGCACAACCCATGCAGCTGGATCATCTGACAGAGCTGCAGCATGATGCTACTCTTTACAACATATATCAGGTCAGCAGAAGATAAGATGAAGATGTATACCTGTAACTTGCTGGTATACCTCATATCCAGTCTCTGCATCAGTGTAAGTAGCCACCACAATGTGGGGCTTCACATCACTGACATGAGTGCAAATGCCCTGCAGCAAGATGGCTTATGTTGGCACCTGGCATTCTTGCTAAGGGATGACAGCCTGTTGAACTGGAGAGCGCTTGGTGCTCTGTTTCATAGGTAACCCTAAACTCTAAACCCTACATAGAGGTGAAAGTCGCTGAAACAACATGTTCAAATCTGGCCGTCAGGAGTTGTGCAATGCAAAAGGGTGACAATTAAAAAGCACTCATAATTTGCAGGCTATGTTGAAAGGCACAAGAGGACAATGACCTTGACAGACACCAGCTTTCCCACATGCTCTGCACCAATCTGCCTCATTGGCACAGGTTTGGCCTTGCTCAGTGGTTTGAAGACCACCTCAAAGCGTCGCAGAAGTTCAGGAGGTATGTCTGAGCCTTCAGCAGGCTGCAAAATTAGTGAAACTTCACAGCGCACAACACCACACATGACAAAGTCTGCAATGGTGCATGGCTTGATTGAATCTTCTAGGTTGCAGCAAACAAGGAGGATCGTACCGTGACGCCGTTTTCAGCAGTGCTGGCTGCTTGCTGCCGCTGCAAAACAAGCAAAAAGATGTGAAGCTGTGCAATATTGTGCATCAAGCTTTGCACAGTACAGCTGCCATGCTTGCCTGGTTCATGAGCACATCAAATGTGTCTGGAAGGATGGAAATTGTGGGACGTATGCTGTTGGGGGAAGAGACATCCAGAAACTTGTCTGCTTGTGAAGCAAAGTGTGACTGGTAGCGCTTTGTGTTGTCCAGCAAGTTCTTCAGAAACCTGGCATCTTTTGCATACTGCGAGTCACAACTGAGACTGGGTTGTAAGCCTTGTGCCAAACCTTGCAAAATCAGAGAGTAGTAGGACAATGCGTTTGTCTCAGAAGGCATAGTCATGCAACTTGCAGTACACACCGCCTGAACGTCATCCAGATGAATGTCCAGGGTCTTTCGAGTTCTATTGGCAATTTCTTGCTGCAGCAAAGTGATCAGTGTTGTAAGCCTCAGAAGGTATTACACAGTGAGAGCATGGTTTCACGCACCAGCATGTCTCGATACTTGTGAGTCTTTTCATCATCTGCGGAGAAATGATCCAAGAAGTCGTGGCAGTTGGCTGCACATCACAAAACAGATCAGGTCAGTGATCACTCAGCAGTAAGCCCTGCGAAATTGAGCCAAACTTGCCAGCCTCAGATGGGTAATCCAGCTTGTCAGCAGACTGGGCCATGTTGTCTGGCTCGACTGGACCTACACTACGACTGACGTTCTGGATCACTCCCCGCGCCGACCAATGGTGGCAAGCAAGGCGTCAAGTGTCCGGCGGAGCGTCAGTTACGGTTCCAGTGCTTTTTGTATTGCATTAGTCGCTATTTGTGCCGCTGGGTCGGCTAAAATCGACGTCCAACCGGCTCGCACATATTAGAAGAAGAAGAAGAAGAAGGTCACAAGCTTTGGCCAGCCAACAAGTCTGATCGGCGATTGTGTCGTCACGATCAGTGATCGCTCGTGGCAGAGTCTCAGCAACCCTGCCAAACGTCATTCATTTGTGTCAAACTAAATGTCAGTGACCTCCAGATAGAGATGCCCTGTCAACACCATATGCCTGAGCTGGTTAGGCTAAACAAAGGCCTGAACAAAAGCAAATCCCTAACCCAAAGGCCACATCTGCACATGAAAAGCATAGCAATCATCGTGATCAGGGTACCATGCATAGGTCTTGCTTGAAACCAGTCGTAACGCAGTCTGCTTGGCTCTCATTCAAGCCTTTTTGGTTCCTTTCTTAGTTTCTTTGGTGCCAGAAACTGCAACTTTCTCTGCAGCAACCCATTGTGCATCTGCTGTTTAGGCGACACAAAAATGTGATAGACTAGTAAGTGCACAGTCTTTTGCAAGGCATACAACGAGGTCTGGGCAAGCTCAAATTCACGCACAACTGCAATTGGTACGCACATCACTTGCTGAACGATTGCAGACTGAAGGTGTTACATTGCAGCCATAAGAACTGTACAAAGTCACCGCCATCACTGACAACAATGTGAGTACGTACAGTCTGTACACTAAACATACACTCAAATCACTGAGGGGGGTTGTAAAAGCCTCTTATGGCACATTTGTTGGCAGCCTTGCCATGAGCTATCTTCCTAACCTTTGTCACCTGCGCGTCACTGTCCAGAGTGTCAAGGTTGAAGTCTTGACTGGCTTGAAGGTCATGCAAGGAGTACATGTGCCTCCTTGAATGTGGCGCAGTGAACTTCTTGTTAGGCTTCTGCTTGATGGTCTCTCGAATCTTCAGTCTCAACAAGCGCTGCACAACCACCTTAGCTGTAGCTCTACAATGCACACAACTACTGCTATTAAGCAGAGAAAAAACAGCTCAACAGCGTCGGTAGATACTCCTCTGGGACAAAAGCTTGCTTGTTGCTCATGACTGGCACTGCGCATGTACATCATGTATCCATGTGCGTTGGCCCAGCATCCCAGCATCAGACGTGTGGAGACACCCCTGATAGACGGCGAAGTTGGGAGTGTCTCTGGAGAAAATACTCTGCTGCTTAGCACCTGCAAATAGTCATACAGTGTCAGCATTATTCAGAGATCCCATCACCACAACCAACAGACTTTGTTGAACAGAGTGTAGCAATTCAAAAAGCTTGCTCACCCGCATGATTGACAGAGATCTTTCATGTTGCCAGAGGGCCCTGGTTTGTATGTCCAGGCCTCGCTGGTCTGCTGCAAGGTATGCTTTGACCAACCACCAACATCACCAATGCAGCTTCTGGGAACCCAGTCTGGTACACTGCTTGTACGAAATCAGGGTCGCAGAAAACTGCCTCTGCACAAGCAACATTTTGCCAATCTGTTGCCCCTCTCACGATGGTGGCAATGTGGTTGAAGCGCTGTTGTGACATTGCAACTGCTAACAGCGCTGTTTTAGGCAACAGCAAATCCTGTTTCTTGGGAGAAATGGGGCGCTCTTCTCCTAGCCGCAGGTTTCTGGTGTGCTCTTGTACATTGGTGATCAAGCGCTCCAGCTCCTGTGGACTAAAGTTTAGCTGACCTTGAATGCCGTGACACAGGTTTTTGAGCTTGTGAGGCTCATCTTTGTTGGAGTAAAGGTGCTTCCCAGTAACAGAATTGAGGTCAGGGTAGCAATTGTGCTTAGTGATGTCCAATCCGGTTGACAGCAGTTGCTGGCGTTTGGCATCGTACATGACCTCCTTGACACAATCTGCCATGTCGGCTGCTGTTACTTTTGGATTGGACACTGCTTCAATATTAAACCATTTGCAATGTGAACACTGAAAAGCTCACCTTGACTATTGCTTGTGGGCTCTTGAGTCACAAAGGACAGACCTCTTGGGATCTGACCACCATCAGGGGTCAACACCACATTGTGCTGACCCACTTCGATAGCAGTGGGTTCCATGTCAAGGAATGTCTGCCACAGTATCTGCCCTTGTTCGTTCTTTTGCAGGCTGCCATCAGCAAGCATAATCACAGCCATGTGTGACTTTGTTGGTGGTGCCGATGGCGATGGCGATGCCAAATGTGGTGGCGCAGATGCTTCAAGAGTCATAGCAGCAGCTAACGCAGAAGCTGATGTGTGAGCAGGCATCACTATAGATGTAGGTGTAGCTGTGGGCTTAGGCAAGACAGAGGGCTGATTTTGAAGGTAGAAGCTCAGTAGTGCCTGAACAGTGTTCTGTTGTTAAGGCAATAGACACTTCGCATCCTTAAATGCACCAGCTTTTCCAATAGTGCCAATGGCCTCAATGCCTCGCCTGTACATGCATGGCTTTTTGAGGTGCGGCATGGTGCAGTGCTTGCATGACAGACACTTCAGCTTGCTGCGCGGCTGCTTCTGCCCAAATGTGCCCAATATTTTGAGCCCATCTTGCAAGTTTGCAAAAGCAACCTCTGGCTGCTGCTGTGCTCTGCCTGGCTGCTGCGGTGAAGTGCTTGGAGGGTGATGCTGTGCAATGCCTGGCTGCTGCTGTGCAGTGCATGAAGGCTGCTGCTGCTGTGCGGTGCCTGTAGGCTGCTGCTGTGCAGTGCTTGGAGGCTGCTGCTGTGCAGCCCCTGGAAGGTGGCTCGCAGCTGTATGTGTCTGATGGGTGCTATCAGTGGTAAGCACATTGGGGTCTCTGGCAAATGCAAAGTTGCTTGCATCATGACTTGCTATGCTGCTGCCTAAATAGCCACCAACATACCGCTGCATCTGTCCCAGTTCATGCTGATCTGTCCTCACGCTGGGCAGAAAGGGGGCACCTGCTACTTTGTGCCGCTTTGGTAAGGGCATTGGACAGGTCATTGTTGAGAAGGCCTCGTAATACAAGATTTTCTTTGTCTCCCCTTGATTCATCTTCTTGAATCTATCCCTGTGGGCCTCTGTTGTGCATCAATGTGCATCAATTGCTGCCTTCCAACTGTCAAAGGAGTCATGCAAAGCCGCAGCCTTGACCTAAAAGTGCAGCCGTGAAGCCAGTGTGAGACATATGCGTGGGTCACCCTGGGTAGGACTGCTCCACAGTGCAATACTAGCATAACAGGTGAAACAACAGGCAAATGAAGATGCAAGCCATCGACTGTCATGCCATGATATGCAAACATGACAGCTTTACACCTGAAGTAGATTGGTAGGTTGTGTTCGCCCATTCTTCATGTGACCACCATCATAGCCAATGTGACTGACCTCAAGCTGACCTCGACTCAACCTGTGTGTCAAGCAAATTGCATGATCCACCAAGTTGCGCACTGTACTGTCATCTTCATGCTTAACCAGCAGGCACATGATGGTGATTTGCGTGCATGTGGTCCAATGTCTGCATCTTGAATACCAGCAGCTTGTTGACAGCGAGTCTGAGGCTCTCCATGATAACCTCAATGCACTGCAATGTCTGTGTCACCAGTATGTGCAAACTTGGCTTCATTACTGTGTCTGCCAACTGTGGTTGTACAGAACCCTCAGCAGCACAAAGACTGACGGTGGGGCTATGCTGAGTCTCGCAAAGCAGTCTGTCCACCATCTGCTGTGCCTCTGCCACATATGCATCTGCTTCTCGTGCTTGCACCTGCAGTTTGGCGAGCTGACGCTCCTGCTGACTAGAGAACATTCGCACGGAGTTAGTGCTAGGGATGTCCTCAACGTCTTCAGCTGCTGACTGATTTGTCATCTGTGAGGGTGGACGCCAGCTTGCAGCCTTGTCTGTAGCCTTCTTGTGGGCTGCCTTAGCTTGCTGCTGCAGGTTTGGAATGTGCTGCTGAATGAGCTGCTTGAAGTCCTGCGTATAGTCCAAATGCAGGAAGATCCTGTGGACATCGCAAAGCTTGCAGCAGAGGCCTGGCACGCTGCTGGTGCACAGTCATCAGCGGTGTCTGATTTTGAGCATCTGAGATGTCTGTGTGACTGACTACGCCATTGATGCCCTTCCCAGCTGATGGTCTGCTCATCGGTAGATGTGGTGACACTCTCAGCTAGGTCTGTTGCATCAAAGGTCAGGCAGACTTGATGAGGCCCAGGACCAAGCTTGTCAGCAAGGCTCAGCACTGCAAGACATAAGCAACACGTGCTGATTTGTATGCCACAACAATTACGACAGACATTCGTCTCAACTGTGCATGCTGTGCATGCTATGCATACCTCAGCCATAGCAGAAATGAGAAGGCATGCTGCATAGCATGAAGTGGGCACACATCATGACAACAAAAATGGTTGACAAGTTATCAATTTTGTAGATGTCTTGCACAGACACATGGACATGTCCAGACAGTTGAGAAGGAAGCTGCAACATGATAACCATGACATCTTTCACTTGCATGCAGCACAACGGCATCCCAGTGGTTCAAGATCCTGGGCTACAGTAAATTTCTTGTCCTGTTGCTGAGTGCTTTGCCGGCTAGGCCACACGTCATTGAAAACTGCTGTGGCAACCCTGGTGTCTCCTGGAACACCATTGGCATGCAATGGGCCCCGCAAGAGCTCTGCACCAGCTCGACTGAGGTTCCGCAGCAAGCTGACAAAGGAATGCTCTTCTGTTGAGCACTGCCAGTTGACAGTGCTTTCCTGGCAAAGATTGCTGCCTTGAGTGGCAAGCCGCTGTGCCAAGAAACTGGTTGGCAGCAGGTGGCCTTTGTTGACTGCCAACGCATCTGGGTGGCCCGCTGAGGCAAAGGCCTCCTCAGCCTGCAAGATGGGCTGACATTTGCTAATATGCGCTTGCATGTCTGGATGCTGACAGTCAGCCTTTGCACCTCCTGAGCTAGTTCATCTGGACTCAAGCCAAGGCCAGCACCAGCTGGCTTTGCCTGTTGTGCCTGATTTGGATGCTTAGGTTTGGGAGCTGGTGCATCAGCAGCAGCTGCACAAGCTGCCTGCTTGAGCTCTGCTGTCTCAGCTTGCTTCAATGCCAGCACCCGTGCTTGCCTGTGGAGCATGTTGGACCCTGCTTTGACGATCTGCCTTGCCTCTTGCAGCTTCTGTCTGAGCTGCTCAACACTCAACAGACTGTTCGGAGTGTGCTTTGCCTGGCAGTCAGAACTAGATTGGTTGCGAAGCACAGCAGGGTCTCTGTCGGACTCCTCTGGTGCAGATGCATTGATGGGCTCTGAGCCTGCATCAGCAACCAGCTCTGTTCTTGAGAGGCAGCTTGTGGTGCTTGCTTATTGTGCTGGCTTCAGCAAAACATGTGTTCACCTGCCTTGGCAAACAATCCTTGCATCGGCTGCAAGAAGTCCTACCTTGTAACATTCCAGTGTCTTGCTGACTGTCAAGCACACATGGTAAGATGTCTTTGCCAGGCACATGGATTGCTTCTGCACATGCTTCTGCACACCAGACCGTCTGTGATACAGCTGCTGGCAGATGCACAGCAGCCTCAAGAACAGCACTAATGACCAGGTGCTGCTGCCTGTTACCTGTGTCTGCCTGAGCTTGAGAAGCAGAGCGCAGAGCGTTTGCTGTGCTTGCATTCTTCTCCAAAACTTTGTCTGCAAAGCGGGCAGCCCGGCAGCAACTGTGGATCCACACTGCAAGCCTGCAACAGATCACTTGTCTGTGTCGGGCAGACCTAGAAGAGTGTCTACTTCGGAATTGCGCTGGCTTGAGATCGGCTGTTTATGCAAAACATTTGAAGCCCGTGTATTGGGTCTGCTTGCAACTTCAGCTGCGGCTTTTGCCGCAAGAACTCCTCTCCTTTTGTCACAGCATGGACAATGACTCTGGGCGTCTATTGGCAGTTCACACCCCGTATATCGCTGGTGCAAGAGTCTAATCTGCTGTGAAATTGGCAGTGGCACCTGCTTCAGCAGCTGCTGCTTCTGCACCTCAGCAGCAGCCTCCAGCAATGGCACCTGCTTCAGCAGCTGCTGCTTCTGCACGTCAGCTGCAGTCCCCAGCGGTGGCAGTGGCACCTGCTTCAGCAGCTGCTGCTTCTGCACCTCAGCAGCAGCCTCCAGCAATGGCACCTGCTTCAGCAGCTGCTGCTTCTGCACCTCAGCAGCAGCCTCCAGCAATGGCACCTGCTTCAGCAGCTGCTGCTTCTGCACCTCAGCTGCAGCCCCCAGCAGTGGCAGTGGCAGCAGCTGCTGCACGTCAGCTGCAGTCCCCAGTGGTGGCAGTGGCACCTGCCTCAGCAGCAGCAGATGATGAATCAGACTTGTACCTTGCTGGCTGCTTTGAGGATGAGCCTCCTGCCGAGGAGGAAGTCGTTGCTGCTGCTGCTGCTGCTGAGGATGTGCCTCCAGCTGAGCCTGGTCCCAGTGTTGGCGTTACGCGCACTGGCAAGGGCAAAGCCAAGGCGAAAGCAAAGAATGGCAAGGTCAACTCGCGTGGGCGTTTGCTTGCTAAGCTGCAGCGCAAACTGGCCGCAAGGCGCGCTGTTGCTGCTGATGCTGCTGAGCAAGCTGCAAACATTGCCGGATCTGACGATCTGAAGTTTGACGCTGAGCAAGTTGAACCTGACCTTGTTGAAGCTGATGCTGATGCTGATGCTGATGCTAATGAGCGTGTTGGACTTGACCGACGTGCACTTCCTGCACCTTTTGTTGCTGGCAGTAGACATGCTACTGTTACTACTTGTTTGCTACATCCAATTGGTGTGAGTGGTACAGGTCCCATCAAGGCTGAAGGTGATGGGGCAGTCTCCGTTGAGGAGTACAGAGCATTGCAAATAAAGCTGAAGACTGCACTGCAACTTCTCTTTGGGAACATGAACTTACCGATGCTGTGTTTTCAGACGGTGAAAGTATTAATATTGTTGCTGTGACACATGTCAAGGCTAGCTCAGTGACTAAATGTGATTGCATGACTGACTTATCTGGGAAGCATTTGCTGTTGCATCTTTCTTCTGGTGGTTTACCTGCTTGTCTTCGGCATCATGTTGCTCACAGGTCTACCAGTACTTCTGCTACTTCTGCTTGCATTGTCATGCCAAAGTGGAATGGTCTGTGGTGTAAGTATCTGCGTGGCATGAAGGATTGCCCTGGCAGTGATGCAATGCATGTGCCTCCTGCTGATGTTTCTCATTGTGACTGGCCTATGCAAGTGTACTATGACCCTGTGGATGTGGTTGGTTATCATAATGTCAGCAATGTAGTTGGTCCTTCTGGGCTTATTATGCATTTTCAAGGAAGTGTGTCAAATGCAGCAGCTAACGTCTTTTTGGATTCTTGCTGCAGTCACGCTTTGATGATGGCTTCTTTTACGAGACGTATGGGCTTCACAGTGACTCCAGTCAACAATCCTCTTCAGGGAGCTACTGTCTTTTCATCTTTGAATCTGACCAGTGGCTACCATCAGATCAGGATCACGCCTGGGGATGTGCCGAAGACTGCCTTCAACACACCCTTTGGTCACTATGAATTCAAGGTACTGAGTTTTGGCCTCACTAATGCACCTGCTACATTCCAAGCTGTCATGAATGATATCTTCAGACCATATCTGGGCAAGTTTGTGCTTGTCTATTTAGATGATATCTTGGTGTTTAGCAGGTCTCCTGAAGAGCATGCTGAACATCTGAGGCTTGTGTTGCAGTTGCTGCGTGAGCATTCGCTGTATGCACAGCGTCCAAAATGTCACTTGAATGCCCCTGAGCTTGAGTTCCTAGGCCATGTTGTTGGTGCTGATGGAATCAGGGTTGGCCCTAAAAAGACCGCTGTGGTCACTGAGTGGGCCGTACCCCAGAATGTGTCTGAGTTGCGCTCTTTTCTTGGCTTGACTAACTATTTCAGGCGTTTCATACAGGCTTACGCCAATATAGTTGGCCCTTTGAACATGTTATTGCGCAAGGATGTCGGCTCCTGTGTTGGTGATGCCTGATTATGCTCAGCCGTTTGAGCTGATTGCAGATGCTTGTGGGTTTGGTATTGGTGCTGTTCTTCTTCAGGAGGGTCGTCCCATTGCGTTTCTGTGTACACAGTTCTATGCTGCAGAAAGCAACTACACTGTCGGTGAACAAGAGTTGCTTGCAGTTGTGCATGCCATGCGGACATGGCGGTGCTATTTGGAGGGGGTGAGTGCTGATATGTTCACTGTTGTTACTGATCACAACCCTTTGACGTACTTGCAGACACAGACTACTTTGTCTAGGCGTCAAGCAAGGTGGTCTGAGAACCTACAGATGTTCACCTTCAAGTGGCAATATCGTCCTGGCCTGCGTAATGTTGCAGATCCCCTTAGCAGAAGTCCCTCTGTTGTTGCTGCTATGCTACCTGTTGCTGGTTCACCCTCTCTTGGCAAGTGCTGTGCAGTACAGAGCCATGAGTCCCAGCAGCAGCTGACCTTCCGTTGGGTCAAGTCCCGTGGCCAGCTCAAGGTCAGTCTACCGGTACCACATGACATCAAGGTGACAGCTTCTCTTGCTGTGCTTACGCGCAGTCAGGTGCGACCTCCCGTGCCTGTGTCTGATGTTGCATCTCCTGACCCTGCTGAAGCTGAGTCTGAAGCTGAGTCAGGAGCTGCAGCTGAAGCTGAACTTGAAGGTGCCACTGTGATTGAGCATGTGCCTGATTCTGACTTGACTGAGTTCCAGCAGAAGTGCATTGCTGGTTATGCCAAGGACCCTTACTTTAGTGATGAGCTGAGGTTGTCTCACCTCACTAAGTTGAAAGACCTGTGGTGGTCAAACTCTGACAAATTAGTCATTCCTGACGCCTTTGATTTGAGACAGCTTGTTATGTGTGAGATGCATGACTCACCGTACCGTGGACATGTTGGCATCAAGAAAACTGAGAAGGCTATTGGGCTATTGTATTTCTGGCCAACGCTTGCTGCTGATGTAGAGTGCTATGTGAAGCATTGTCCATGTTGTCAAAAGATGAAGTCTACCAATCAGAAGCCAGCCGGCTTGCTACAGCCTTTGCCTATTCCTACCAGGAGATGGGGCAGCGTCAGTATGGACCTCATCACCTCTCTTCCTGAAACACGGTCTGGTAACACTGCTATTGTTGCATTTGTTGATAGGTTGACTAAGATGACTCACCTTGCTGCATGTAGCACCAACATTGGCGCTGAGGCTTTTGCAAAGCTGTTTAGACATCAAGTCTTTAGACTGCACGGCTTACCCTATGAGCTCATTAGTGACAGGGATCCTCGCTTCACAAGCCACTTCATGACTGAAGTTTGTCGGTTGCTGAACATCAAACAGGGCATGTCAACTGCCTATCATCCTCAGACTGATGGTCAAACTGAACGTACTAACAGAACACTTGAGGAAATGTTACGTCACTTTGTCAACCCAGTTCATGATGACTGGGATGAGCATTTGCCAATGGTTGAGTTTGCTATCAATGATGCATGGCAGGAATCTACACATGAGACTCCTTTCGTGTTGAATTATGGTCAGCATCCTCTGAATCCTATGAGCTTGCAAACTCACTCTCGTGTGCCTGCTGCAGCAACATACATTCAGTAAATGCAGCAGACTCTTGACCAGGCAGTCCTTGGCTGAGCAAGCCAAGGACTGCCTGACTAGGGCGCAGCAGAGGCAGAAAGCCTATGCTGACAAGGGGCGTCGTGATGCTTCTTATCAGGTTGGTGACAAACTCCTGTTGAACACAAAGAACATACGGTTCAGCAGTCCTGGTGCACCAAAGCTGATGCCTAGATGGGTTGGTCCATTCCCTGTACTGGAACGTATTGGTACCCTTGCCTACAGACTTGAATTGCCTGCATCAATGCAGATGCATCCAGTGTTTCATGTGTCTTTGCTACAACCCTATCGTGAAGATGGCCGAGTGCAGCCACCTCCACCACCCTTACATGTGGGTAAGCAGCTGGCGTACACTGCTGATAGGATTTTGGATCACAAGGCAGAGCGCCATGGTCGTAGAAAGAACATGAAAGAGTTCCTTGTTTGCTGGGAAGGTTATGGCCCTGAACATGATACATGGAAACCTGAAGCATGTCTGTTAGACAAGAGCTTAGTGCAAACATATTGGGATTATGTTGCTTCTGGGGAAAATGGTCCCAAGAAGAAGAAGCAACGTGTTAGCACTTGTTTGATAGCATGATGCTATGTATGAGCAACAGCTATGCTGTTTGGCTCTTGAGCGCATTGTTTGAAACTTGGAAAAATGCCTGGCCAGTTGAGCGCTCATTGTAACATCATTGGGATGTTTTCTTAATACATCATTGGGATGTGTCGTGTACACATTCATTGATATTCACTAATGTGAATCTGCCCTCAAGTCTAGCTAGCTTGTGTGGGCCTTGCATGATGCAAAACTTTGATTGACTTGTATGATACAAGGACGATGGGGCGACCGTGTTCAAGCAACCTGTCTTGCACACTCTTCTGATGGCTTGATCACCCATTCCAGAGTAGTTAGTGTAAGTTAGGCATTTCTTCGAGCAATTTGTCTTCCTTTAACTTGGGCTGAACCAGGAGGTTCAGTACTTAAGTGGGGAGGAGTTGCAGCGTCTTGACGCCGTATGCATGACTT
>JAABUK010007731.1_pt1 | contig 15381 bp, 15 predicted proteins | sample 5559141 | NCBI WGS metagenome assembly JAABUK01 (sample SAMN10711869, study PRJNA513367) | rock metagenome | isolation source: Antarctica rocks | place: Antarctica: Victoria Land, Pudding Butte nord | collected 2016-01-03
GTCAGGTATCGCAGCGCTACCGTCAGGCAGACACCGGCTAAGATGTATAGCAGCCAGCCTGTGATCAAACGCATCAGGATGTTGACCACTGAGAACAAGCAAACTAACGCTGAATGCCAGGCATGTGCATAGCCCTTAAATGTCAGCTGCTGACCTGTCGAGGTAGACACCGCAAGACTGTTCGGGAGCCAACCGGTGAGTGGGTTCCTGCATGCCATGGACCGGGTTGCCAGTTATTGCTGAGACCTGACCCTCACTTCGTCAATTCGATGCAATGATTGCCAAAAAGTTATGCGCAACGGTCGTTCTGTACCCTTGCCAGCCGATGAGCGCAGTAACAAGGCCGCAGATGCCGAAGAAGCGCAGTCCTGCAGGGGCCTTGACGACTCGTGCTTGAGTAACATCATAGTACTCCACCGTTGGCTTGTTCCAGCCCGACACAATAGGCTTCTGCATCGCTCAGCGGCTGCTCCTGCATCGCTCATACACATACACCGAGACAAGCAATGCTTCTTTTGCACGGACCACGTGCAATGCCGTTCCGTCATGCACGTGATGCAAGATGCCGTGCGCTGTCCAAGCGAGCTGACGAGGGACAGGACAAGGTTGTCTAGCCGTTGCTCGGTTCAAAACATTGGCGAACTTTCGAGATTCAGCGAGAATTTCAGCTGTACTGCTCACTGGCAACTTGTCTCGAGTTGAGTTCCTGCCAGACCACATCGCGCGCTTGTCGAGATCGCTGCGACGCTCTCCTTCAGCTAGCGGTGCCGTGTATTGAAATTTAGTCCGCATTACATTGCACAAATTAGACTGACGGGACAAAGCGCTGCCGGGAGTGACTGCTACCCTCAGATTTAGCAAAAGGCGAAAGCTGATTACAACGTGCGTCACCGAGCTTTCAGCCCTGCTGTGTTTCAGCTTCGAGCATGTAGCATACATTGGCCGGTCGAGGTCGCCCCATCCTGCACTTGAGGAGCCAAGCGTCCGTAGAGTCGGGATTCCGCTATCTGCGACACACTTATGACGATTGAGAAATCTCGGTGTTAGCCCCCTTGAACGCAACATGGGATGCTCAATCAGCAAGAGCAGGGTGGTTGAGTCACAGAACGGAGAGGTGGGTTCTCAGCTGGGAGCTGCAAGTCTCATGCCTCAGATATTGAAATTGCAAGCTGTGCTGCTTTGTGCATACGCAAGGTTTCCAATACATGGGTGATTGTGCGATTGCACTAATTGCCATGCCTTGCTTGTAAAAGTGTCACATATGAAGCATAAGCAGATTGGGAACCAAATGTTGCATCTGCAGTGCATGCAGACACGTTGCTCATTATGACGCTTGCCCATGCATCCTGCAGGAACCCAAACATGCAACAGCAAAGCAAGACAGTATCAGGACAGACACTGCTATGCCTGTCACTTCCCCATCAAATGGGACTTCTCCTTTCAGCAATTACCTGGAAAGGAACTCGACGCCGAGTTACAGGCTGCAGCATGAGTACAGAGGAGGTCACAAGCCCAATGATGAGCTAAATCGCATCAGCACCCTTCAGTCCCTAGACATCCTTGACACCAAGCCAGAACCAAAGTATGATGACATCACAAAACTGCTGTGCAGCATCTTTGACATGCCAATTGCACAGCTATCTCTAGTGGACAGAAACAGGCAATGGTGCAAGTCTCTGCAAGGCCATGACATGCGAGAGATCGACAGAAACACAGCTTTCTGTGCATGGGTGTTGCTACCAAAGCACCCCAAGGCTCTTGTTGTGGAGGATACTTTACAGGATGCCAGGTGTGTCATGAAGCTTAGCCAGTGATTGTGAATGGTAGATGGTGTATGCAGAGCACCGGCAGCTGTCCCATCTGAATGAGTACTGGCTGACTGACAGAGCATACATCATATGCTTCTCTGCTCTGCATGTTGTCTGCTCAATCAGGCATCAGGTTAGGTCTGTTGTGCTGCTGTGCATCGAGGCTTTGTCAGCGTCATGAAGTGGCTTGTATTGCTTAGTCATAGCACCAGTCATGTTGCCGTGCTCACTGACGGGTATCATCTGTCTTGCTGCATCTCAGCGCGGCCTGAACTCCAGCTTTGCAATCACCATGCTTGTCCTGAGCACTTCCTCTTTTGCACATTGCTCTGCATCTGTATGCTGCAACTTTTGTAGCAAGCATAGCCATCCAAGGTACAGTATATGCAGGAAAGTCACAGATGTATGTGTGTACCATGTCAGGCACATCATGTACCCAGAACACACATGGATGTGCGTAATGTTGTGTTTGCTACCTGCAGATTTCGCGACAACACCTTAGTGACGGGTCACCCTTTCATCAGGTTCTATGCTGGAGCGCCGCTGATTGCCTCGAATGGTCATCGGCTGGGATCACTGTGAGTGGTCTGCGTCTGTGTTCACTTTCAGTTCAATATGGCAAAGCAGCAGAGCATTGTTGTCAGCGCTGCACCTGATAGTGCATGGCTGACGGGAGTGTGATGTAGTCATTCAATGTCATTTACATGTTCTTGACACCGTTGGCAAGAACATGCACATGATGTGTCTACATCATGCTCCCATTAGCTTCCAACAGCATCAGCACCATTGCGGTTGCTGCTGCCAGTCCTGTCAATCACATGCCTTCACATGCATCATGTACTGACCTGTGTCGTTGTTGAATGCAATGGCAACTGATTGTTAGGCTTGTTGTCACTGCCCTTATGTCATGCTCCGTGGACCTGTGATATACCACATCATCAGGAGTCACACAGCTAAAGTGACATGCCATGTCACGGCATGCAGTCACAATCAAGGTCAAAAGCAGTGTCTCCAGCAAGCCATTGATCACAACGGGAGTACATACTTTTGGCACGAGCTCCTTATGTGTTATGCAGGTGTGTCATAGACAGACGGCCACGTACATTGGACACAGAGCAGCTGGCACTGCTCTGTAACTTCGCTGAGATGGCAGTGCGTGAAATGGAGAAGGACAAGCTGTGCACACTGAAGAGGGGGGACAGTTTGGTGGCAGAGATGACCGCTGATGGAATGCACAGGGCTGCAAAGGCCCTGACCCAGGGGGTGTTTGTGGTGGACGTAACTGCCCCTGGGTGGAAGGTGCTGCTCATGAATGATCAGGCAGCTTCCTTTGCCGGTGGGATGCGAACCCTGTTTTTCTTTCTTCTGTTGTTGTTTTTAAAGTCAGTTTTGTTAACTTTTCCATTTCTGGCAACATTCCACGCACAGGGCAAGCAGAAACAGAAACTGCTCAAGCTGCTGCATCTTGTCTGGTGTGTTGTATGCTCTGTCAGCTTGCAGTGCGTCTCAAGCATGCTGCTGCACTGTCTAACATGCTAGAGCCATGCTACCCATATAAGGGTGCACTGTACTGCTGGCAAAGATCATTCACTCATACAAATATGAACATCCATGCAAGCGGTGTTTTGCAGATATGCAGTTACACCCAAAATGGGTTGGACCAGTACAGCAGATGCATGGGGTTTTGGGGCATCAGCTTTGCTGATATGATCTCAACTGCTTTTTCAACCGCATAACCATTCCAAGGACGCATGCAACATACACCATTGCCTTCATGACTACTGCTATCATAGTTATTGTTGTGCAATGTATGCAGGTGTCGATCGGGAGCTTGCCCAAGGGCAAGGCATCTGGGGCCTTTTCCGACTGCCCTCAAGCCGAGGCCGTCCAGAGGCCCTGTACTCTCACCCCATTAGCGAGAGCCTGGAGTTCAGTGTTGTGGCTACCAGCACTGCACAGCAGCACAGCCTGTCACTCACATTCAGGTCAGTCTGGCACAGTCTTTGCAAGCACAGCTTACATGGCCAAAGGTTCTCTCAAGTGCACTGTATGCGCATAATGTCATTCACACCACGCAGGCTTGGGTAATGCACTTTGAAACTCTTCTGCCCAGCAGGCAATTGAGGCCGTGTCACAGGTGCAATGTTATGTGAGACATTTGACAGACAAGATGATACCGAGTCTGAGCTTTTGTTACGCATACTGATATGGTTTGGAAACTATATGGCACGATGCTAATTTGTCATCTGCCATGATTGCATGCGTATGCATTAGAGTCCACAGGTGCAAGGCCAATAAGTGCATTCTGATAGGATCTATTGACTACGTCAGTTCTCAGGTGTCAGCAAAGACAAGCAACCACAAGGTTTAGCGCATGTAACGAGTTTACAAAATGCAATGCAAGATGGCATTTGTCCATCGGTAGTACTCAAGCAAGGCTCCTGATGTTGCCGCAGGCCAGCTAGCAGTGATATGATGGATGAGCACATGCCCAGCATTGGCATACCCAACTTTGTGGACTTCATGCAGCGCAGAACCAAATCCTTCTATTTCTGTTTTGTCACGACTGTGGAGAAGGGGCCAATGCCAGTTGCCTCCCCGCCTGGAACTGCCCTGTGAGTTGCCCTTGGCCCTATATTAGGCTATCTGCATCATCACGCATGCATTGAATGTGCGCCTCCCCCTATGGTCAGGTGCTTACAGTCCTGAGCAGCTTCCTGAACAAGGTCCTGTGTGTGTGTGTGTGTGTGTGTGTAGCCCATGAACAGCAGCAACTACAGACATAGCAATGCATCTGCTGTGAAGTGAAGTGATGATCATGTGGATGCACCTGACTGCACACATGCACAGGTGCATTGCGTTTGCGTTGAAGCTGGTTGTGTATGTGCTGGTTCCCCAGTCATGTGCTTTAAGGGCACACTTGATGCCTGTGCTTGCGATGCTGCTGGCAGTTTGCATGACTGACCATCTGCTCTGTGTTTGGTCTCCACATGTTGCGCTTGCAGAGCATTCCTGTGATTGTTGCGTTGTGACTTTGAACAGGATATTCACATTTGGTATCCTGGCCACAGAGCTGGGTATAGATGGGATTGTCATTTGTGGGGATGTGGGTTTGAACATGTCTTGCTGTATGATGTTCAGGATTGAGTCTTCTCATGCAAAGGGCTTGACACCATTCCAGGATGTGCGATTAGGGCCGCTGGTGGGAAAGGGCTCCTTTGGAAAGGTGTACAGGGGCATTTGGGATAATGTCATTGTGGCAATCAAGGTGAGCTTGCTGCAAGTGGGTATGACCAACATGCTGCTGCCATTGAGAATTGCTGATAAGCTGCCATCAAGATGCTTGCAGAAAGCATGCTGTGAAGGAGTGACACTCCCAGTGAGCTGCTTTACATTCCTGAGTGCATGTCAAGCTATCACTTGCATGTGTTGATCAACAAGCTCAGAGCAGTTGAGAAAAATAAGCTAATGGGGTCAAGGCCTGATCAGTACTCATATATCAAGGTGGCACGGTGTAGACTGGCTGAGATGATACAGTTGTGGCAGTCTGAGGTGGCTTTGCATCACCACCCCTTGACACTGACTCATGGAAAGACGCTGCTAGCTGGGTTGCTGTACTTATAAATCATGAAGCTTTACAAGGCGTCCAGTCAACCATACATAAACAGTGAGCCCAGGCCGCAGCTTAGGTCCCAGGTGCATGTCCCACACCTGTGATCCTGCATTCGTTCTTGCTCAACTCAACAGCTGACTCCACGCAAGTGGGTCTGCCTGTTGCCTCACACAGCCCCTTGCTGGCTGCTGTCCCATAACTCCCATGAACGCCATCCAAGCTGTGTGGTGCAACCACCAACTGGCACTTGTCTCTTCATCACCATCAAACTTCATCATATCTAAGCTGAATGCAGGTCATTGAGCATGTTGAGCAGCTGCAACAGATCAAGGAGACCCCCTCCAATGACCCCACAGCAGGGCAGGGCGGCTTTCAGGGCGACACCCAGGGGCAGCCAGGAAGCGGCGCTCCTCTTCTTGAGGCTGTCCTGGGCCATGGCTTGAGGCATCCCAACGTGGTACAGACCTACAAATACGCCACTCACAATGCTGAGGTAACAGTCTTACTTACGCCGTACCAAAGTCTGGCGACACCAGGACACCCCTTGGTTTTGTCACACAGCTGCAGCAAAGGTGACAGGCCCAGTTAGAATCATTTGTGTCTGTGGGATTGCTGAAAAGTGCAGATGAAGTCAGGGAGTTGTCTTCACTGTAACAGTAACAATCATGAAAATTTACAGGCGATCCAGCTAGTTGTTCTTGCTTAGGTGTGCCTACACCCCAGGATGTAAGCCAACATGCACCAACAAGAGACACTGAATTACACCCAAGGGGTCTTCACCTGAAAGGCATATATGCTGCAATACAGCTGCAGTCCTAAAGGCACACCTGGACATGACATCTGCTTGAGCATTAGCAATGAGTTGAGTTCCTCAACAGCATGCAAGGCAACGGCTCTGCCAGATGCCGGAACTGTCAATCAGATCTGAGACTCAACTGATTGTCACATCCTCTTGCCTGTCCAGTTCTTGGTCAATGCTTGCTGGCGGTCTGTACGGCTTTTGAGGCTCTTGACTGCCTGTCAAGCAGCAGGTAGTTCCCTTTGACTTGCCCCATTCATTGTCAAAGACATCACTGCAACACGATCATAATTTCCCTCTTGACATAATTTGGCTACTCACCAAAACATATGTTTGTTGTGCATAGGTGCGCAGCGAGCCCTTTGCTGACAGGCTCAGCACAGTACCAGGTTCCCTTCCCCCTTCAAACTATGGCACCCTTGCAGACATCAAAGAAGACTGCTCTGTCCGCTCTGAGAGTGCGTTGCACTGCACGGGGAAGCACATGCTGGAAACTTGGCTGCTGCTGGAGTACTGTGACAAGGGATCGTTACAGGTGAGATTTGTACTGTCTGTCCACCATTCAAGTCCTGAGGACCCTCTGCAATTGAGCCGAAGCATTACATCAAGAAATGTAGCAGAAACATAGCAGCAACACCTGGTATTGGTTCCCAGGCGTTGATGAATTTGTTTCTACACTGTGAAACAGGTGTTGCTTGTGAAACAGTGATCTTTCTGTGTCCTGAAGAGCTGTTGTGCTGCCACTTCTCAGGCACGCATGACAGCATAAAGGTGCATCACCAAGAGACCATTTGAGCACTGTCTCCAACAAGGTCTACGGGTTTCATTGCCTCCATGCTCTACAACTTGGCATTGAGCAGGGCTGGTTCAGGAAGCTCTAAACAAAGCAGACCCTACACCACGGTCCAGACGTAACAAACATCCTGATCACTGCGAGGAGGACTGCTGCATTTGCCAGTCAAAGAGAATTAAGAATCTCAATCCTCCTATGCTGTACAGGACGGCATTGAGCAGGGTTGGTTCAGGAAGCCCCAGACGAAGAAGATCCTACAAGGGGGTCCAGACGTGACAAACATCCTGGTGACTGCAAGGGAGATTGCGGCTGCCCTGGGCTACCTGCACACCAGTGACGTGCTGCATGGTGACCTCACCGGCAACAACATCCTGCTGGCCAGCTCCCACAAGGACAGAAGGGCATTCACAGTCAAGGTGCAAGGGCTGCAGTCCATGCTTTTGAGACTGAGGAAGCATCATGTTGGACTGACTGGTGTTCTACCTATGTTGCAACATGCTCTGTTGGAACGATTGGTGTGCTAATCATGTTGCATAGTCTGTTGGGCTGATGGGTGTGCTACCTACGTCGCATGGTCTGTTGGGTATGTGAACCAGGCAAGCCTCAGAAGCTCGGATGTAATGACAGACAGCTGGAGAGCATATGTCTGGTGGGCTGATGTGCAGTGTGCTCATCAGGACTCACATGCATACTGTGTTCATCATAGAGAAGCTGCACTGTGTTTGTGGGCACTGAATGTTCAGGGGGACAGCGCACTGAATATTGGTGCATGCCTTGCAGGTAGCTGATTTTGGGCTGAGTAGGCAAGCATCATCGTCCACAGTAGATACGGACACTTACGGCACAGTAACCCACATGCCCCCCGAGCTGCTGATGGAGGGAAAGCTGACCAAGTCAGCTGATGTGTATGCCTTTGGGGTCCTGCTGTGGGAAATGTACACAGGTAGTGTATTCATCACCAAATCATGTTCTTACTGCCTCCACTCTGCCCCCCCCCCCTCTCCCCCCTCTTCCTTCCTCTCTTTGAAATACAATGCAGGTGATGCAGTCATACTCAGGTGCCTCAGCTCAGTGCAAGTGATCAAGCATCTGGACTGATTTACTCATACTTCCTGATCTTGTTGTGAATCTCTGACTCAGCTGACAGCAATGCCTTTTGGGGATCCAATGTTTTCAGGGAGGTTTCAACAACATGTTCACTGCAGCCTGTGCAGTGCACTATGTTGCTATTTTGTGCCGTGTCAGAGCAGATACATGCTGCACAGTTGTTTGCGTGATACACCCCTCCATAGTAGAGTGTGGTAAGTTTCGCCTGTTCCTGCAAAGTCTGGGCGGTGTTAGTCGATAATTGAAAACAAACAAGACTACAAAGGTGTAATCGAAGCCATTCATGTTGGCTGCCCCACTTGCATTCCAACTAGCTATGTTGCAGCACACGATGAGATTGCATGTTGTGGACTGCTTCTGTGGCATTTAGGGGAGCGACCATTTGCTGGCATGCGGCACGCACAGATCATCTACCATGTCACCACTTTGCGAGCTCATCCTGAATTTCCAAAGGATACTCCGCCCAAGCTAAAGGTACGCTTGCAATGAACTTGACAATCTCCTACACAGTAACACTCTGTGTACACTCTGTGCAACGCCTCGTGTCAAACATTGTATGTTGCAATTGAGGAACTTTTGTTTGCAGTCAGATGATCCTCAGCGTTTTAATTGGTGCAGCAGTGTTGTTTGCTACTCAGGCATAAGGCAGCAAGTATCGCATCATGCTCCAAGCAATCTGCCCTCAAAGTCTGCATGCTACACAGCACGTCACAGTGTCATGGCTGCTGCCTGGAACCCTTATAGCGTAGTGCAGCGATGGACATTGTGCGCAGGCTGACATGATGCTCATGCTGTTGCTGTTGCAGGCCCTTGCAGATGGCTGCATGCATGCAGACAAGGAGCAGCGCCCCAGCTTTGATGATCTGCTGGTGTCTTTGGATGAGCTGCAGCAAGAGCTTAGCCTGCAAGAAGAGTCCAGCATTGAGCAGGACTCAGCGGCTAGCCACACCAATGGCTTGGGAACATGACCAAGGAGAGTCCAGTCTTGAGCAGGACTCGGCGCCTCGCCACACCAATCGCTTGGAAACATGAGCTCAGCTTCTAGGCTGTAGCACAACACTGAAAAGACTCGGCAGTAGCCTCAACTGACAACACACGTGTCGGGTCCCCTGTGTGGGAAACAAGAGGAGGGGGGTTGGCGGCCCCTGAAGTCATGTGTCAGGCCTTGGACAACGAACTGGTTTGCATCAGTTCAGGCTGCGACTACGGCCACTCTGTTGCTCAACTGTGCTCCAGAAATGGATCAAGAACGAGCATGATACGATGGGCCTGTTCAGATCATTGGATGGTGGCACGGCAACGAAGAATTGAAAGTTGGTCGATTGATGAAATTGGTTGGTTGATTGATTGATCCAATGATGTTGCTGACCCCTGACCTGCCAGACGCCGCCCCACACAGCTCTGCTAAAGCAGCCCTGACGGTCATTGGGGCAATTTTGCCAATCACTGGCAGCTCGCCCTTGTTCTTGTTCAGGTTATCACAGACCTCAGGCCTAGAAGGCATTTTGCTGCTGGTGTCCAAAGATTTCCACAAGTTGGTTGTCTTGGGTTCTTTGAATTGGACACAGCATAAGCGGCCTGAGCAATTGGCTTTAGATAGGGTCGTAACGGCCTGTAAGCTAGCTTGCATGCACAAGACATTTTCCGTACACCTTTGTTCATGCACAGTACTACGCACCTGGATACCCAGCAGCGATCAAAAATCTACCTGCATGGCATCACTTCAGAATTTGATTTTCCCCTTCAACTCAGGTGAAACATGCCTTTCGTATGGCTCTACAGTTTTGATTGGTTTTGTGAAGCTTCAGGTGTTGTTTCAATTTCACAAGGCAGTTGCAGTGTTGTTGATGTTGAAAGTTGTTGTTGATCCTCTGCTGAGTAGACAGAACAGAAATTTTTGGTGGCATTGTGCTGGATGTTCAAGCTCCAGTGAGGGCTTCACATGGCATGCATTGTGACACAGCCCTTGGCCGCTGAACGTGGCATGTTAAAGTCATGCGAAGCATTTATAACACAAATTATATCATGCCAAGCATTTATAACACATGTACCAAGCATGACACAGCTGCATAAGTGTAGCATTTGCTATGAGGCCTGGCTTGTGAGCCGAGGAAATTTCAGTCTCCTTGCATTTAACATGTGAAATATTTTGTTAAAGTGATGGCTCATGGCCTGCCACGTGGTAGGACTTTGCAGCTGCCCACAAATCTCTTCAGTACTGCAGCAATCACTGGATGCAGTGCATCATACCCAGGTGTCCACAATCACTCTCACAACCTGTTTGTGGTTGCCTGTAGCAAACTTCTTTGTTGTATAAAAGGCTTGTTGCAAGGAATATGTATCTGACATCTCATTTGCTCATTCCAGCACTTTACAGATGATGTTGACTCAAGCTGATTTGAGATTCTTTGTGCAAATTGCTAGACATAATGTGCTTGAACATCTTCCACAGTGAGGTTTGTGTAGGTTGTGTCTACAAACTTTGGGTCTTTCTGTGGACCAAAACAGCATTGAGCGACCTGTTTCATTCATACTCGCCATTTTCGCTGCACTGAACCAGTACTAATTTGTGTTGTCTGTTGGGTCCCAGTTGACCCCAGGACATTAAACATATCGATTTGAATCGGCGAAAAGGCATAAGGGGCACTGTGCCAGCCCCATAGCTTCAGCTTCTGGGCGCCTTGTTCAATTGATTATGTTGCGTTCTGTTGTCACACGATGTCGACGTTGATACAGATGTCAATGTTTGCTCTGTTTTTGGCTGCACTTCAGCCTATATAGGGATACTACCGCCGGTAGTCTACCGGAATTGCATTACGTCATGTTTGTCCGTCGCCTGATTTGTCCGTCCGCTCAACAGGTATGAGCTAGAAGCGAAGCCAGCGGGGTTGCGCTGAGCCGAGCGAAGCTCTCTCTCGTCGTTTCTGCTGGCTTCTAACATTGCCAGGCAAAAGAAAAAGGCTGTGATTGAAGTGTTTCAAGAGCTTTCTGTTGAAAGACACGTCAGAGGAAGGCAGCAAGGTACTAGGAGAGGTGCTCGGGCGGAAACATTGAGCGGCAGGGTAAGAACGGCCGTGTGCACGCCAACTGAGAACACCTTCATCCTGCGTCTGCACGCGCCCAGCTATCAGCTCTCTCCCCAGTGCACCGGTACCCGCTCGACCTTGGACTCCCAGTGCATTCCAGGCAACGTGCTGAGTGGCTGAGAACTGCTGGCATGTCCTGTGGTTTCCTCACCTTTCCTTTTGCGCATAGCAAGCCTTTGTGGCAAGATCACCTCCCTGTGTTAGGTTTGGTTTCAGCTTCCCAGCACCTCAACAGACAATCCCCACAGCCAGCTTTGTCAGTTAGTCCACCAGCGGTTATCTATCTGCCATCAGTACCAGCCCATAAGGGAGGTTACATGCCAATATCTTCTCTTCAGTGCACTTTCCTCAGAATATTATTTGCAGAGCTGCATGCTCATGCTTTTGAACACTTTGCTGCAGCTGCTTTAGACAGAGCTGCAGACCTGTCTATGTGGGTTTGGCAGCTTATGGCACCCAGCGTCAGCAACAGCCATACTCGCAGTCACAGCAACAAGTACAATGTCAAGAGTGGTCCTCAAAGGATCCTTGGCTCACACAGGGCTCAAATATCAGACTATTCAATCACTCACATTCCAGTCAATAGAGCTTACTCTTTGGCAGTCAACAGCTCAAAATGTGTCAAAGCCCAACTTGGTAACAGCTTGGGCAGTGATCATACATAACGTGCAGGGTATTAGTTTACACCAGGCCTGGGTGTCAATGAGTGTCAATAACATTGGGGGTGACATTTTTGATTAAGCTCATGTCCTGTACAGTTGTTCAACAGTAGCTAGACAAAGGCTGTATCTGATACTTCTGTGTGTTCACCTGGGGAATGTGTATCTGAGATCCAACTATCATGCAAAAGTTCGAAGGCGAGCTTGCAGCCATTTTTCCGGCCCGCAGGGCCGCTCCTTGTTCATGTGCATGTATACGGGGCCTTTGGGGTAGCTATTGGTACAGGGGGTTAACAGCGTTGGTTTTGCTCCAGCCTTTGCTGAGGTCTATGGTGTTGACAGAGCATCAGGTCACATTCAGTTCGACATGAATGAATGACATTTGGCAATTTGACATTTGGCAGCGTTGCTGAGGCTCTGCCACGGGCGATCAACTACATACATTACATTTCTTGTCTTTAGGACTCAACAGGGGAGTCAACAGACAATATCTGGGACAACTGGGTCACGTGCAAAGAGCACTAGAGCGATCAGTAACTGTCTTCTTCTGCTTGACGCGTGCCAAGGGTTCGAAACCTCAGTACTCTGGGCATCCTACATCATACATGATGAGATGAAGGAAAACGCTCGCGAGCCACAGTCGGTGGTCAACGCCATGCCTATTGCGGTATCAGGGACGACACGTCCAGATCGAGTCGTGATGACCGAGTCAAACGTACGCCCTGTGCTGCCAGCATATGTTGCGTGAGGCACCGAGCCTGTGGCCCGACGCTTGCAGCTTTCATCAGGCATGCCCAGTCCCGTGCAATTTGCAATGCGAAACTCTCACACCAAGCTGTACTATACGCCTGGCAAGGTCCCGTCCCCCCTCGGTGTCACAAATCGAGGCAAGTCTCCGCGCAGATCTCAGCAAGCGCTGCAATGGAAGGAGGAGCAGTATGAGGTATGGCTGCATGTGATCAGCACAAACTGTGCTGAGCAACACCTTTCATGCTGAGGTGCTCAGGCAGTCAAATCGCTAAGGTATGTAGGAGCTTCGAAAGAAGAATTGCACGCTACAGGCGTCCAAACAGAGGTTGCGCTGCAAGCTGGGTGAGGGTGAGTCTGATCATGATCTGTATATAGCAACAGTGCTGTTTTGCTCAGTGTCATGACAGTAGGCATAATCTGCTGCAGCTGTCAGAAGACACGAACAGCTGGCAAGTGAGCATCAAGCAACTGTATCACAAGGACAGCAGCTCAGAGCACAGGCTGCAAGTCTTGCTGAGCAACTCCTGTCACTGTCCAGTCAACTCAACACAGAGAAGGTGAAGTGCGAGCAGCAGCTGCGAGCAGCAAGGAACAATGCACGCCGCTGTTTGGAACTGGATCAGCAGCGGGAACACCTTGAGCAACAGGCAAGTTTTCAACACTAACTCTGCAATGGCATACGATCAATCACATAAGCAGCAACTGCCTCCAAAGCACCAAGCCAAAAGAAATCTGCAGGTACTGTCTGGCTTTTTGCAAATCATACATGATGAAGCTTGTCCAAGCCAGTTCTGGCTGTCTTACTGTGAATGCCGCATCCGTTGCACTGCCTCGCTGTTTTCCTGAAGCGCACCTCATGAATATGATTGCTTAGTGTCCGTCCACCTTGTAGGTGAAGCAACTTCAGTACAGCTTGCAGTGCTCACATCAGCAAAGCTCCATCCTCAGAACAGAGCTGCAGCACAGATGCGGTCAGGTTGAAGAGCTGACTAAGGATCACAATGCTTTGCTGACTAAGTTCAGGGAGCTGACTGTGCTCATGAGTGAGGCTCACAACAAGCTGAACACTGCAGTGGCTCAGTCTGGCAAAGCAATGGCAAAAGACCACACAAAGGTACAAAATGGTTCCTTGAGCAGTCACTGCCATGTGTGTGCCAATGGTGTTAGGCTGTGTAGCATTGCAGGGCGTACAGTGACATGTATTGCTAAGCAGAAATAGAGTTCTTTGGGCATGTGCAACTGCCTATGATGTTGTTTGATGAAGTTGATGTGGTCTGGGCTTGCACACAGCTTCCTTGGTACCCATCTGATACACAACACCGAATATACAGACAGAAACACACAGACATGTTGGTCAGCAGACATGTTGGTCAGCAGACATGTTGGTCAGTAGACATGTTGGTCAGTAGACATGTTGGTCAGCAGACATTCAGACCCACAGCAGGCTCTCCTGCAACATACCATTCACAGCTATGCATGAACAGAAACAGCAGGCAATCAAATCGTTAGTCAATCACAGACACTACATTGCAGCTGTGTATTACCTGAACTAAGCCCCCCCTACTGCAGACTGCTCTACGCACCTGGAGCCAGTCCAACATTGCTGCATCTCTGAGGCACCTGAAGCACAAGCTGCCCTTCAGCAAAGAGCCCACTAGCCGTGCTGCCCTGCAGGAAAACATCCCTGCCTTCCGTGCTCCACACCATAAGGTACCTTCCAAGGGTGCCGCAGCACTTCTCCCTGCCTTTCATGCCATCAGATCAAAAGCATCTGTGCCAGACTGAAGTCAATATGTGACTTCTGAGCCATCTGCAGCTTTGCTGAATGTCACATAGCCCACAAAACCACTCCGGCCAATCATTGTCATTTCAAACAACAGCAAATAGCTTTGCTTCATTTGCTTGCAGCAGCATCACTCATGTAACAGCTTTTCTGCTTTTTGAACATCAATGAGACTGTGGTGCACTGCAGACCGCACACACTCCTGTGGCTTCTAGGATGCGGCCAGGGCATCAGCAGACCAACAGCCCTGGGCCCTTGCCCTCCCATTGCCTGACGCCCCCCTGCATGCCACCTCCCTGTATACCCCTTCAGAACCCTCATGGGGCAAGCTCCAACAGCCCTGATGTGCGGCCAGCTTATGAGTATACTTGCAAGAAGGACCTCAAGAAGGTAGCCAGATTCTGATTGTTTGCACACGCCTGTGGCTGCACGACACTCACGTTGCCTGCTCCCACTGAATACTTGAGATTGCATGCTTTCACAGCACCAAAGCATTGCTATGCAAAACAGAGCTTGTTGAGTGCAAGCTTGAAGGAAGGTCAGCATACAAAATAGAGTGAGCAAGCTCTGTGGTCAGTGTATGTGGACATTGCTTGAATTGATTTGTGAAAGGTGCAGGCGACAAAGGCATTGCTTCAGACTGTGGCTGACAGGGACATCCCCAGTGGGGTCAGTGGGGCAGGCTGGGGTCCCAGCAGGGCAGCCGCCCATAGCCCCTTTGGTGGAATCACCAACTTGGGGCGCAATGCCAGGCCCAACTTCTTCACCCACATGCCCTCCAAGCCTGACTGGTGGCCCCTCAAGGTAGGCAGTGCTCTTTGACAAAGGGCACACTCAAGGACGCTGCCTTTCAGCATTCTACGCAGCCCCTGCATAGAGCACAGCAGTGACTGCGCATTTGAGTGGTTGTGCAGACTGCCTGTAGGCACAGACCCTCTCATGACCAGGTCTGCTGCTGCTGCTGCTGCTGCTGCTGCTGCTGC
>JAABUK010007732.1_pt1 | contig 15377 bp, 23 predicted proteins | sample 5559141 | NCBI WGS metagenome assembly JAABUK01 (sample SAMN10711869, study PRJNA513367) | rock metagenome | isolation source: Antarctica rocks | place: Antarctica: Victoria Land, Pudding Butte nord | collected 2016-01-03
GTCAAAAAGCATTTCCTGCGGTCTGCTTACCACGCTTAAATTGTTGTACCTGATCATCCTGTTTCAAATCTGTATCATCATACTGGAGCTCATCTGTTGATAGTCTTGGCTGAGGTTTCATATCAGACTGAGGTCTTTGCACGGTATGGTCATGTTTGACAGGCTGGTGAAACTCAGGCCCTCCATTCACACCAACTTTCTGAAACACCTTATCAACTGAGGTAGATGATCCAAAAGAAGACAATGGTGAAGACGCGGCTGGCTGTGCATGGCTGTCAGATGCCTTGTGGGAGTCTCCATTAACACTGTGTAACAAAGCCTCATTATATGTTGGTTCGCCCGCTGGAGGAAGACTGAGAATGCGAGCTTCTTGGCTTGGCGGCAAAGCATCACCATATGCCATTTGTGCATGGTCCAGATAACAGCCTGTGGCCCGATCATACTCTAGCTTACAGTCACCTGCACACACAATCAGAAATCGTGCCAACATGTTTCCAGATAAAGTGCAGTCTTCACATATCGTCTACCCTGTCTGGTGTAAGACAGAGTTTGCAACATAAAAGTGCAGGCATTAAGAAAGGCTTGCTGTGTTTTGCAGCAGGCACGCAATATGCCATATCTGTTGGAGCTCAGCAGCAGCAGCAGCACTCACCAATTGTGCCTGCAGCCTTGTTGCGCACCTTCCTCACAAAGATCTGCACCTGCAGCAGGACAGTCAAACCATTCAGCTTCTCTCACACACCACTGAGATACTACTGGCGGTCTGCGCAAGCAGGACAGCCGCTGACTGCTGTCCTGAGAAGTAGACACAGCTATGGTAATGTTGTGGTAATACTATGATGATGCTACCGTAATGCTATGGTAACACTGACGTATCCCCCTGCCATACATCCCAGACACATGACTTGCTGATCACTGTAGTATGCCACACTACACCATACCCAGATGCATTCTTTGCACTGACTGCATACCGCCATCATAATTGCATAGTAGCTTGCAGAACCTATCATCATACAAAGACCTGAATTGGACTGACATGGTGAGACATGCATTTTCAGACATGTCAAGGGCTTGTCTGTCAATACAAGGGCTGACCTCATTCATTGGGCCTGCTTGGGGATCTCTGTTGCGGTGAATGACCAACCCATTGTCTGCTTTGTTGATGAAATGGGCGCTGCCGGAGATGTCATACATGGTGGGGGGTTGACCCTTCCAGTCCCTCAGCTGCCTGGGGTGGGCCACAAACCACACATGCACATCATGGTGCTGAGCAAAGCGCTTGATTTTGGTCAGCATCTGGCTCACATACTCAGTCTCTGACATGTGAGATGGCCTCTGATGGTCCAGCTCGTTGTAGGGATCCACCAACAGGCCTCGGATGCCATATCTGCACGGACAGACAAGGGGACCTGGAACAGCTGGAAGGGAGTTGTGAGACCTTTAGGTGACGACACAACTGCAGAGCCATGGACTGTGTACAAACAAAACGCAGATGACAGCAGCTGTATTGAGTGACTCAATGCACAGTCCCTTGAACAGAACAGCATAACAGAAACATATTCCTGTCTTGCACAATGGCTGTGTCCACATCTGAGCATTGTGCTGCAAGTCATGCTGCACTGCAGCTTCTCTGGTGAACTTCTGCACTACGGCACATCTTAAGACATGATATTCAGGACCACCAAGATGTGGACACACCGTTTGTGCAAGACCAGCTTGCATGAAAGGTCTCATCTGACTCTCGCATTGATCTATGCTCACCACATACACCTGTGCTTTCAAGCCAGGATGTCAGATGAGTCACCATTGGCTCCACACCCCAGAATCTAAGGTATAAACTCAAATAGAAAATGAAAATGTTCACCTGAGCACAGCAGCCTTGGCAACATTGAGCACCCAGTCGACGGAGGGCAAAGCCTCGTCTTCATAGCGTATGGGGAAGAAGCGGTCATCCACCCAGGCTATGCCCTCTGCCAAGTCATCTGGTGACATGCGAGGCGTGCTGCCGGCATAACCGCCGTCAAAGAAGGGCTTGCGCAGGTGCTTCTCCATCAGCTGCCGTGCGTGATCTGTCACCTATGACACCACTTCCCTGTCAGCTGCTCATGCAGCCAAGGATGACAAACTGAGCAGAGCTGATGAAACACCACTTCCCTGTCAGCTGCTCATGCAGCCAATGATGACATACTGAGCAGAGCTGATGAACCACTGGCAGCTGCTGTGCATGAGCTACCAGCTTCCTGTCAGCTTCTCCAGCAGCTGCTTTGGGTGGCGGTGTTTTTAGAGTAAAGTTTGTACATAGATATTGGCAACACATTGACCTGAGCAAATCTGCCAAGGCTGCGTTGACTGGGTGCATTGCATGATCTTTCATTCATATGTGTAAAGGTATGTGCATAGCTGAATGACACATTCACCTGAGCGAGCCTGCCGAGGCTGCGCATTGACATCAGCTGCCATGCATGCAAACTTGCATGTTGCAGCCTACCTTTTTCTCCATGGAGCAGAGCCCAAAGCGCCAGCCAAACTGGTCAGCCAGGTTGACCATGAGTGCGTCTATCCATTCAGACTTTCCAGAGTTGGGGACTCCAGTGATGATGGTGAGCTCACCGGGCACGACCTGCATCATCCCAAAGGCTCGTGTGAGTCAGCGAGTGCTGAGGCATGCACACACAAACATGCACACAAACACGCACACAAACATGCACACACAAGCATGCATGCACAAGCATGCTTTTTCCCCTAGTCTAGCACATGAACAAGGAAAGAAAAGCCTTTCAGGAGCTTCACAAGATGGCAGCCAGGAGCGTCCAGCACATGTCTTGCCATTTGCATCCATCCTTGATTTGCATAGGCAGCTTGCCTATCATGCATTGCTTCCAGTCTCAGGCAATGGTCTTGTGCACATGTCTGGCTCAAGTGCAGTCTCTGTCTCAAAATGCAGACATTAAGTGTGTGCAAGCAAGGATCCCGGCACTTGCTGCAGAGCTTGCTCAAGATGCCACAACCCCAGCATGTTGGTCCACTCACCCGGTAGACCTCATCCAGGGACTGCCAGCCAGTGGCCTTGCCCATCTGGTCACCAAACTCCAGATTGTACAGACTCCACACATCTTGCTCAAAGTCTGAGAACCTGCAGCCGACACACAGCAAGACCTTGCTTGATGAAGTGCATCGAAACACCATGGAGTACGGCACATTTGCAGTGCAAAAACGGCCCAAAACAGGGTCCATTTGCTGGATGAGGTCTACCAGATGAGTAGTTTTGCAAGCTGAAAAAGCTTCTGATGCATGCTCTGATCTCTCTGCAATCTGAGAGTATGGCAGATAGGATCAGGCGCACTTTGCATAATGCATTATGACCCTCACTGATAGTTTTGTCACTGCACCTGACACTCAAAGGCAAAACAAAAGGCAGAGTTCAGAGGGCAGAGCCCATCAGAAGACAGGTGATAGAAGGCAGAGCCCACCTGAAAAGGCCCCTGATGGGCAGCGGCTCTGCCTGGTCTATGCACAGCCTGAGAGCATCCGGTCCGTTCTTCATAAGCACCTCATTAGCATCCTTTCTCACACATGCTGCAATCAGTGCCTCCTCAGATAACTCCTCTTCTTCTTCCCCCACTGGCTCTGGCTGAGGCAATTCCCAGTGCACTCTGTAACACCTCTCCCTGCCTGCATCACACTGCTTTTCTGAGTTTTCCAGGAAATAAAACAGACACTGTCACGCTTGGCTGTTTTGATTGCATATTTAGCAGCGGAAGGAGGACTTATGCATTCCAAGTCTCAACTTTGTATGTATCCAACTGTATTGTCTGTGCCCATACATGGCAATGATGGACAAAACCCAGGCTGATCTGAATTAAATGTGTCTCATTGCCCACATCAGACTTGGTGCCAACGCATCAATCGGTCAGTCAAGTATTCAATCAACCAACCAATCAATCAAACGACAATCAATCAATCAACCAATCAACCAATCAACAAACATTTCATATCTTCAAAACACAGTACTGGAGCCAACAGACAATGACTGAGAATGCTGAATGTGACTGCTGTGTTGGGTGGCAAAATAGCCTGTATACAAAGTCTACATGCATCTGGCCATAATAGAAGTCCATCAGGATGATGTTGTCAGGTCACCATCAATCGCAAGCTGCTGGCTCAAAGCATGCAGTGCTGCAGCTTGGTGTCAAAGTCAACAGGTATGGTCAGCTTTAGCATCAAGGGAAAGCCTTTAGTAGCAGTTCTGAGAAATTGAGCAAATTCTCTGTGAAGATGATCACTCCTGCCTGGTAACATTAACACAGTTCCCTTTACAGCAATACGCATGCCCAGTGTCACCAACACAAGTGTTTTTAGAGCAATCAAGACACCGTAGGTCAGCTGGAGAAACACCACTGCTAACCGCTTCACTCCAGGGTCTGGACAGACCAGTCTACATCGTTAGTGTAATATCCTGCATCCTTTACAGAAGCAATTCTGGTGTAGATTGATGCCCTGGATACAGGTCATGCTGTGTACCTAGGCGGCGGGCAAGCTCTTCTGCAAGGGCATGTCCAGGAGGGTCATTGTCTGTAGCCATGAGGACTCGCGTGGCCTGGTCCAGAACGGCCCGGCAGTTCCACAGGTAGGAGTACTTGGTGTCGGCATCTGGGGCGGGTACGGCGGCCTCCTTGACCTTGGCGGGGGCCCCGTCTGGCACACTTACCACATTCATGAAGCCTGCCTCTTCCAATGCTAGCTTGTCCATTTCACCTGTGAAGGCAAAGTGCACAGCGCTGTCAGAACATCAGCTTGACGCATATCAGCATGTTCCTGAAGCCTGCCTCTTCCAATGCTAGCTTGTCCATTTCACCTGTGGGTGCAGAGAGCGCAGAAGCGAGGCATATCAGCATGTTCATGCACGCAGCATTTTCCAATGCTGGCTTGTTCAATTTCATCTGTGGGTGCAGAGTGCACAGCACTGTGAGAACGGCGGCTTGGCAAGAGGCACATTGGCATGTTGTGCTGAAGAGTGTTCAACCATCATGTTTTGGATGTTGCAGAGCATGCACAAGCAATGGTCAAAGGCTTGCATGCTGTGGATAATCCAACGAGGACTCACCTTCAACAATGATGATGGTGTCCTGTCCCACGACGTCATCCAGCCCATACAGAATCTTCTCTGCACCCTTCACCTGCCGGAAACACTTGTTCATGGTACGGTACTTGACGTTGACCACCTCCCCGTTACGCAGGTAAGGAAAAGCAATGGCATCCCCAGTAGGCTGGCCTGGCATCCAAGTACTCTCCTGAGCCACTTGATTGCGCTTCAGGGTCTTTTCGCTGATGCCCCGACTGGCAAAGTATGCCAGGAACTCGGGTGTCAGTGGGCGGAAGTTGCCTGTCTGAGGCTTCTCAACCTTGTTGACGGTCTTCTTGCTCTTGGGCAGCACTGCAGGAACAAGAAAGTCGCTCTTAGCATTGCCCTTAGCATTGCCCTCAGCATTGCCCTTAGCATTGCCCTCAGCATTGCCCTTAGCATTGCCCTCAGCATTGCCCTTAGCATTGCCATTAGAGCATTGCCCTCAGATTTGCCCTTAGCATTGCCTTGATAAAAGACTCAATTGGATTGAGAATGGAGCAAGCTGATGGTGGCAAATGATGTATGAGCCTGTGTGTATGGATCTATGGCAATGCATAGCAGATCTGGCAGCTTGTGAAGCAGTTGCTGAGAATCAACAGTACTGTTGTGAGTCAAGACTTGGAAGATGTAATACGCGCCTGAATCATGCAGCGTTTTGCTTTACCGGCTGCTGGAATACAAAAAGACTATTATATTTCCCAAGAGCTGCCTGATAGACAATGCCAGTTCATGGAAAGACCCATGCCCAAACATGCTGACAACCATTGAACAGTGCAAGCACCTGCTGCAGACCAGGTGCGTGAACAGGCGTGATACAGTTGACTTGGCTACATACACCACAAGGCAAAATTCTTCCAGCATTGCTTTCCACAATACACGCTTGAGAGCATTTCACGCATAAACAGCACCTGTGTCTAACTGACAACCTGACTGTCGTGTTGGAACTGATGTGCTATGAGCATGCATCACATACATGAAACTGATTGCAGTGTTGAATCTGATGTGCTATGAGCGCGGATCACACACCTGACAAGCTGATTGCAGTGCTGAAACTGATGTGCTGTGAGCATGCATCACACACCTGCTTTCTGATCAATGCCCCCTTCCCAACCACAGGTAGCCCTATGGCACTTCCAGGCAGCCGACTGACTGTCCACGCTGATGTTAACAGCCAAGCTGTCCTCATGCTGACTGCCGCCATGACAGCGTGGACACCGCGTCTTGGGCTTTTGACCAGGAGCATACTCTTGCAGCGTGATCTTCTGCGTCTCTAGCAGGTCTCTGATGGCGTTGCCGCCTTGCTTTCTGGAAGCTGCCACATCAAACTGGACCTCCTTCTGAGCATACTGACTTGGCTCTGACGCTGAGCTTTGAGCAGATGCAGCATTGCTGCTGCCTGGCAAGCGGCTGGAGCCATTGCTGGGAGCCGATGTGCTGGCATCGACTGAGTGAAATCGCTCTCGTCTCTCAGCATCAGGATCAGCACCCTGCTCACTGGTTGCTGCACTTCGCTGAGAAGTGTGGCTGCTGCTGTCGCCAGCATACTTGGCTTGACTTTCAGCTGAGCCAGGGGCAGCGTTGGCTGATCTTGCTTGTGATTGCTCTGGTCTTGCACGTAAACCAGATTCAGGAGCTGCAGCATCTTGTTTGTTGACTACATTTGATGGGGTCTGCTTGGCAGGATCTGTTCCAGGCGGGGCTTTGCTGCCCCTGGGGAGCATCCACGGCAGGTTAGGTGGAGAGGCTTTTGGAGAAAGGCCAGGCCTCGATTTGGCCTGGCCAGAAGTTGGGCCAGTGGCAAAGGCGCGTGCGAAGGGCTGAGCATGAGCGCCACGAAGGGCAGTACTGCCCACGGCACTGCTCGCAGCAGTACTGAATTCAGTCCGTATACAACTGCTACTGCCGGTCCGCAGTCGAACAGCTCTGCTGTGCCCTGGCTTAACCAGACCTGCAGGTGCTTGATGTGAGACAGACAGGGCGGTGAGTTCACAAATGAGCTGGAACGTCTTTCCATACCTTTGCTTGCGAGTTCTGTCGCAAAGGGGCTGACTGCACCGACGTAAGAGCCACTGGGCCTGGCAAAAGAAAGCATCAACTTCCACATTCACGTCTCTGGTGCCGGACTCCTCATGCCCATGCGGGCACAAGAGTGTGGAAGCTGTGCGACGGTGATCACGGGCTACAACAGAGATCGATGCGCTTCCGGGAAAAATCCCGACACCATGAACGCTGGTTTGTCGGAACCCTCTCTGCGTACCCTAAAAGCAATGTCTACCAGTTGTCTACCAGTCTACCCTTCTGTCTAGGGCCTAAGAGGTGATTTGCATTCTGTGGTCAGTGGTGAGTTCGACAAGTGTTCAACCTCTGATCAGGATAAGGACTGGTGTTGCTTGTGACACTACTACGTAACAGCGATGATGCCTCAGCATTGTGTCCAAATGATTTTGTGATCAGTGTTTGGTACAGCAAGCATAACAGACAGCATGACCATGGATTGGCCAATTATTGCTGATTGTGCGACGTGGACGCCCATGTGCTCAGCCACGAGGTCCACAGTTATCCATTTCATGCATTACAGACACATGACAATTGGCATGCAACACAAGAGGCGTGCAATTTTCAGCTTCTCTAGAGAGATCTGCAGTGTGACATTTTCCAGTTTCCTGGTGATGCATGACCTTCACTCAAGACACTTGACAGGGACAGGAAAGCGCTTTCAGCACTGCTGTTATTGCCTGGCCGTGGGGTGTTGGACTCAGCTGATACATAGGATGCATCAAATGAAGGCGAATTCGAAGCTGGCCATTGCCACCATCATGATCATGGTCATGGCGTAATGCTATTGAAAGTGGCTACAAGGCGTGGCAAACTGCATCACTGCCTGCATGATCCATGCGTCAATCTATCAAGTGTGAAGGACGATGTCCAGCTGGACAGGCATACAGCCGTTGATGCTGCTGCTATTGGCAAGTCTGGTACTTCGAAGAAAATACAGTACCTACTATAAAGTTTGCTTTGTCAATGCACTTCAACGACTTTGCAAGCAATTTACGTGACCAGGGTGACTAATTGTGTGCAATGACACCCATGTCAACTGCGTTTGTTGATGTGCTTCTACATTTACATTGAGATCAATAACTTACTGAGTGCACACATAAACGGTCGCAGCATCAAGCAGGGTTGTGCATTGTACTATATATTACAACGCATGTCTGGGAGCGAGGTCATGGATCAATGATACTTTCGACAGCATGTGACACTGTCGGAGAACACAGCAAGGCTCAAGCTTTACAATGGCATTTGAAAGTCAAAGTATGCAGTATACTTCTCATCAACTATATTGCCTAGAGGTGAAATGATGTAGCTTCTGTCCTGACCATGTAAAGCTTTGCTGCCTTCTGGATACCTGCCCTTGAAACTTTCAACAACCCAGTCATCACCAAAAGTTGACTTTGTAGTACGCACTTCATTTTGCGTTACATTGTCATGCATCATATGCAGGCTTATTGATGCTTCATTGGCATCTGCTGCAATGCTGAGGCTGAGCTGCATGGCAAGGCCATGTGAGCGCAAATGCTCTATCTGAAGATGTTGCATGAGCTGCAGGCTTAGCTGGCCCTGCAAATCAACATTGGAAATGGAGACAGCAATGAAAGAGGCAAGCAAAAAGACATCTGGGATTCATTCAGAAGAAGATTGGACCATGGTGAAGATATGACACAAGCAACGGGTTCAAGCTTCCTGTCACTGCATGTGTCGTCGAGTTGCTGCATGCAAAGCAATCAATGGCATGCCGAACAACATGATTTTGCAGTGAAATGGTCAAAACTTGATTAGCACGCCACTGGTTGTCATATGAGTTTTCACATAGCCAGATGAAGGAAGTCAACACATGCTGTAATCAGATCGACCATGGCGCCATGCGTGATGCATTTGATGGGCATGCTTGCACTCATGTCATGAAGTCAGTGCATAACATGACAGACTGCTTTCCCATGCTGTACCATAGCCGCTCAAGAGGATCCACACTGTTTGCAAAGGCAATCAATTGCAGCAGACATAGGCAGAAGGCTGATCTGAGCATCAGCCATGTGTCCAGGCAAGTGTGGTTGCAGAACTGATCACCTGTGAGTCTTGCACGATGACATGACCAGGCAGATGCATGCTCTCCAGCACCAGCTGCTGGCCGTCAGACATCTGAGTAACAGGTCTTGCTTCACTGCAGGCCACGCACACACATCACGGTGACAGGCGTCAGACAATGCCACTGTACAGCATCACAACGACAGGCCCTTAGCACTGCAGTCACAGGAACCTAGACTAAGAACTGTTCATGCTGGGCAAATTCCTCTGTGAGGGCTTGTGCAGAAACCAATAGAAAGCATGCTGGCCCACATCATGTAGCCTGCTAGCTGAGTTCAGCTTCAAACAGATGATGCCTGAAAAGCACAAGCAAGCACAACACAGGGCAGCGGCATCGGCACGTTTTGCACTGACCCAGCTTGGTTTTGTCGCACACCACACCTGTGCTTTTGAGCTAGGATGTCTGATGAGTCACAACTGGCTCCGCACCCCAGACTGTCAGACTGTAAGGTATAAAATGACAAAAGAAAAACAATGACCACTGCTGATCACACAAAGGCTGACCTGGCAGAGATGTCAAGCATGCGGAAGGTGGCAGCCATGGCGGCAGCATTGCCCTGCTGTAGAGTCCCTGCCACAACCTGGGTGCCCATCTGCTGAAGGTAAACGTCTGAACTGTCTTGGAGCCGAAGGCTGACGAAGCCTTCTGTTGATACTTCGGACACATGGGATGCCAGGTCGGATGCATTGGCTGTGATCTTCCTGGTGTCATCTGTTAGGCCAGCCATCAGCATGGGCCCAGCCATGACTGCCTGTGCAAGATGTGCTTGTGTTACGCTCCTGTGACTGCACTTTTGTGACTTAAGCATGGCCATTGGAATATTCATGATCTTACTCTGGTGAGATCTGCTGTGTTGCTAGACAGTCACTACCCGCAGAAGCATGTGACAACAGCATGATCGTGTGCTTTTGTTGCAAGCAGTGGGTGGGTGGGTGGGTGAGTGAGTGGGTGAGTGAGTGAGTGAGTGAGTGAGTGAGTGAGTGAGTGAGTGAGTGAGTGAGTGAGTGAGTGAGTGAGTGAACGAACAAGGAGATGAACAGATGATGCTGCATGACTGCAGGAGTCAAGACATTGGTCATCAGGCAAGCCAGATGCAGGCTGGCACATCTGCTTACGACGCGTCAACCATCACAATGCAATGCACAAGAGATGCTGCTCAGGCGGCAAGGCCAAACACCAAGCTGGTGTGTACCTTCAAGCTCTGGAACTGAGGCCGCTTGTCTTGGACTGTGTCGGCCCTGATGATCATGGGCAGCTTGGCGGTGATGACATCACCTGCCAACACACACACACACACACCTCCCATCAGCAGCAGCAGAAAAGTGAAAGAAAAGAAAAGATGACAACTTTTGGCATCAGAAGTCAAGTATTATATTGGGCTGACTACGCCCATCAGCAATAGAAAAAGGAAAGAAAAGAAAAGGAAAGGCTACACCTTTCGGCATCAAGTTAATGATAAGAGCCAAGTATGATACCAGGCCACCCATCAGTAATACCCACGTTCTCATACACCTATGCCTTGACCTGTCCTATTCCTCCAGCTGGCTGTGAATCTTGACATGCCGAGGATGAGCACATCTGTGGGCTCAGGGTCAGTGCTAGGGCTGTGCTATTTGTATCACACACATGCCTGAATATGGCATGGGATGTTTGCCACTGGATGCTGAGGCCAGTTGTGAGTTTCATGAGCTGATCTTGGCTAAAATAACATCTTTCATTACTGCTGATTACCTACTGAACATTGATGTCCTATCTCTCTTGACAGCAGATCAAAGCAGCTGTAATGACTCCATCTTTGGAAGGGCCCAGCAGCATTACATATATGTGCCTAGTGACCGAGCATTAATGTGACAGACAACAGAACAAACATTTGCCCAGAACCATCATCACATGCAAGTGTTCAGCATCATCAGTTGCCAATGTCACCACATGAGCATGCACTGAACAGCCATGATGCAGTGACCTTGCAGTTGGAAGCATGTACAAGCTTGGTCCAACAGAAGAGTTTGTGGAGATATGAGACAGCAACTGCAACAGTAGACAGCAAAGCAGACAACAGCGCCTCTACCCAGAAGAAGATGAGGTGAGGCTTGTGAAGCAGCTCACCTGTCTTGAAGACACCTTTGATGCTGCAGTAGCTTCCAGCTGACAAGGCTGTGCTCACTGACGAACCCAGGTTGGAACCTGCTGACTGATGCTGATGGCATTCTCGCCAAGTCTGACCATTCAGCCGTACCTTGCAAAGGCACAAGGCATGTTTCCCAGCTGTCTGTCGGACTGTCAGTCAGGGCTAATGGCAACAGCCCTCTACCATGTAAGTGTCATGCACCATCTGCCAATGATACTCAAGGTCATGTCACTCAATGCTTAAGCCCTGGGCTCGACAGTAAGTCACAGGCAAATGCACCTTGCATGCTTCAGGTCAATGCACCTGCATTGTGCAGTACAAACAGAGAGCAGCAGTAAACAGATCGCTTAGGAGGCGACCAATGTTTTGTCCATGCTTGAAGATCAGACAGGTCTTTATTCCAAGCAATGTCGCTAAGCCTGGTAGAAGACTCAGCCTCCTCACAGACTCAGCCTCCTCACAGCCTCAGATCGCTGGTCAGCAGCAGCTGTACACAGTCAGCCATGGCATTGATGACTGCTGCTGTAACATGCATGGCTGCAGCAGCACTGATTCATTCCTTCAAACCTGAGACGCGCCTTCTGACACCCAACTAGGAATCCTCAGCTGCACTACAATCATGCCTGACCCAGCCTCTGCTGTGAAGGCAATCTTGGTGAGGGCCGTGTTGTTGGGCCCATGCAGGGTGGCAGTCTGATTGATTGTCAAGCCCTGCTCAGGCCATGTGAGGCTGGAGGATACCAGCTGGTTGATGTATAGGTCAGCAACTGGACCGCCAGGTTGCTTGTCCTGGTACAGCCTGCAAGGTGAGACATGGAAACAGCTGGCCGTGGTTTCCTCAGGCTGCTCTACAAGAACATAGTCAGAGATGCTGTGTCGCGCCTGTCAAGAATGTGGAATGGTGACGCTGGTGCTGGTGTAGTGGACAAAAGAGCACTGCTGGTTTTATACTGTGAAGCAAGACAATACAATGAGTGTTTGTCCAGAAGCTGGCTGTCAAAAGCAGGGGCAGGGCGGGGCAGGGCGGGGCAGGGCAGGGCATGGCAGGGCATGGCAGGGCAGGGCATGGCAGGGCAGGGCAGGGCAGGGCAGGGCAGGGCAGGGCAGGGCAGGGCAGGGCAGGGCAGGGCAGGACATGGCAGGACAGGGCAGGGCAGGGCAGGGCAGGGCACGGGACTGGCCCAGTAGTGAGGGACTGACCCACTTCCCCCAAATGGGGTCGAGGGAATGAAAGCAAGGAGGGGACAGGGGTCACCTGTAGAAGTAGATGGAGTCTTGCAGCTTGGCAAAGGACTCCACAGAAGAGCCATAGCAGCACCAGAAGCTGTGCAGGGGGGTGCCCCAGCCATGGGAGCTCTGACCCTTGCTCTGCCCTGCCCCCATGGGCAGCAGATACAGCACAACACCTACAGTCCACATACACACAGTTGTACACACACTCATCATGTACTTCAACAGTGCTGCACCACATTTGTTGATGCCACATGGGCAAGACTTCCCTCTGTGAGCTCCTCATGCCAAATTTTCCCACTATCAAAGGAACAGCAAGCCAACTAACTGTCAAGCACATACTGATGGTACTCACCACAACCAGATGCGCCAGATTCAGTCAGGGGTTAAACATGTACAGCAAGTTTTCTAGTAACTGAACAGTGATGTGAAAGTTGCTGGGTGGAAGTGTTGCAGGTTACCTGGTCCCGGGGCATTCTCAGGCTCCTCTTGCAGCTGCCCTGCCCCAAGGCCTCTGAACTGGGCAAAGGCAGCTTGCCTCCAGTTGCCTGAATAGGCATCAAGAGGTGACAAGGCAGCCTCGACACCTCCTATTAGGTCATCTGTACCTTGTAGATGTCGCCTGCATTCCCATGATGATGGTTTTGCAGATAATGTGAGGGCTGACAATCTGGCTTCTTCATCAACAAATTCTGTCATGAAAATCTCATTGATCATGATATGATACATTTCCTGATCGCCTGCGCAGATAGCATAGTCCATGGGCGCATGAATGGCATGCATTTGCACTCAGGACTGGCTGCAATTAGGCACACGGAGCTAAGCAACATGTGCATGAGATCATTGTCCCCAGGACAGTCATCATATGGACAGCTGCAAGTGTTGGCATCTTGATACAGAAAGCTTGAAAAGTGACATTGTCATGTGGAGGTGGAGGTCTGCATTGCAACAGAAGGCATCACATCACAAGAACATCTTGAGTCAGTTCACCTCACCTGGACACGCTCATACCATTTCCTGTGGTGGAGCCCAACTGCAGCAAAGTCTCAACAACATCCGTCCCCTGTGCTGCAGCCACGTGCTGGTGCTGCTGATGCTGGTGTTCCAAGGACTTGTTCTCACGGTGATCGGATGCTGGCATGCGTTGAGTCCCCAGCAAGCCATTCATTATGGCCCTCTCATAGTAGTCGGCATAGGTGACATTGCCAGTCCAGCTGAAGAGGTAGCGCGCTATCTTGAGCATGTTGTACTGTGTACATGTCTCCTCTGTCTCCAAGGCATGTTGTTGCTGCACGATGGCAAGATAATGAGGTCATTGGGGGCTTCCAGAGCCCCACTGCAATTAGGCTGCATCAACTCAGAAAGAAAAGAAAAGACAAGAAAAGACTGCGCTTTTCGGCGTCAATTTGATGAGAAGCCAAGTAGTATACCCGGCTGCCCAGGTGCATCAACTCAAGTCAAAGCTGAGACACTGCTGGTGACTGCCAAAGCAGGAACTCATATAGGGAGCCACTCAGGACTGTACAAAAAATGATCCGGAGGCCAGGCATATAGCGAACAAATGACCAAATGACAGCCCACATCAGTGTATTCAAACAGAGCAACTGGCAATGTCATCCAGTTGGTGCTAAATGCCAGGCACATGCAAACATCTCACTGGCTGCAAGAGATGCCGTCACTGCATGTGAGAGTTTCATCAGTCTCATCATGACTTGCTTCCTGGTAAAGTTGCAAGCCCTGCCTAGGTATGTGGGTGCAGACGTAGGTACGCATGTAAGATGCACCCCATGCAAAAGCACATGATGGCAAAACCCAGCCCCAATGCAACTTTGCGCTTCAAAACCCACACTGAAACACAACCCTATGTAGCGACAGGTTCTCTGATTGAGCCAATTCTCCACAACACAAGAGCTCAGTTGCTTACCTCTGAGACAGCATCTGCCACTTGATCAGCTGGCCCCCAGAACTCACCATCATTGCTGCCTGCAAGGCAGCTTGGAGTTGCTGAAAGCGTGGCTTGGTGTTTTGCAAGCTGGCACCCTGCAGCTTTGACTGGACATATGCTATGAGATCATGTGGGATGCTGCTAGCGCCATGCAGCTTGATGATATACATACTGTAACCTGCATAGATATATAGCCCAACAGAGACTAGAGCAGTGCATTTGCACAGCCTAAAGCATGCCTGACATGGCAGACCGTTACATGTGGGCGGCTGCAAAGAAATTTGAGTGCATGTCACATGCGACAGTGAGCACGTTACTCTGTGAGCGTGTGTGAGGGCTGACCTCCTGTGGCATAGCTGTGATGGTGTGTGATGACGTCAAAAAAGTGTTGGACAGCTGTCAGAGCGTCCTTGTCACCTGTCACTTCATATTGAGCTGCAAAGCCATTCACCTGCAGCAGTCAAAGCCTTCTATAAACATCCCATCCATCTCTGTGTACCAAACCCCACTGAAGCAGGTCTTTGGGCTAGTGAACTCCTAGTGGTGATTCACAGGAATCAACCTTTTGAACATGTATCCAGGCATCTTAGCAATTCACAGCAAGAGCCTTGCAGATTATGCTGCTGTTCTCAGAGCACATAATGAGTTGCGAGGGAGCTGACTGGAGGGGGTTGTTGGGGGGTATGCCTGCTGCCTCAGCCTGCCTGTCAGCTAATTCTTCATTGTTCCTAATATTGCTATTGCATGATGAGTTTGCCCCACATGGACATGAGCTATGACAGAGTCCAGTCCTGGCAATGATGCA
>JAABUK010007733.1_pt1 | contig 15377 bp, 27 predicted proteins | sample 5559141 | NCBI WGS metagenome assembly JAABUK01 (sample SAMN10711869, study PRJNA513367) | rock metagenome | isolation source: Antarctica rocks | place: Antarctica: Victoria Land, Pudding Butte nord | collected 2016-01-03
TCGTGCACCGTATATGGCGATGTTGCCTTTTGAATCACTGCGTCCTGCCATTCAGTAGACACACTGCTCAAGGGGTGTCGACAAAAGGCAGCTGCGCCAGCGGCGCGCCCGGCAGCTCGTGCACTAGGTACGGCGACGCCGACTTTCGCGACACCGCGTCCTGCCACACCTGGGGGAGACATGCAGGAAGGCGCGCAGCTCGGAAGTAGGTCAAGAGCCCTGTGCACAGACCAGGCTGTGGCACGGAGCGCTGCCTCACAGCTGGTCGACCATGGCCACACTGCAGGCATGCAACCTTGTCCAAGCTGCCAGTCCTCTACCAAATCATGACTGTGCAAATTGTTGGGCGAGCGCACCTGGATGCGGCGCTGGCTGCCGACGGCCAGCAGGCCGCGCTGGCTGATGTCCAGGCACGTCGGCGGCGCCCGCGAGAAGTAGCTGTGCATCGGCTTCAGCGCCCGCACGTCCCACACCCGCACCTGCGTCCCCGGCGCTCTACATTTATATTCGGACGACGCTGTGCACCACGCACTGTGCGGCCTGTGGTCAGCATGATGATGTGCAGGATCAGGTTCCTAGGATGCAAAGACAGCTGCCAAATTGGGCATCGACACGACCTTGGGCGACGGGAGCCGCGACTCATTGCCTTGTCGAGACAGAAGTCGAGTTATAGCGCACCTGGCCGTCGACGCCGGCTGTCACCATCTGGTTGCCACCAGGCTCCAGCGCTGACACCGGCCCCTGCAGGCGCAGAAACGCAAGTCTTGCCCCAACGGCTGCCTCAAGCGGCAGTCCAGGCATCATTTCAGTCCAAGCATTACAGAAAGCGCAAGCATCGAGAAGCATTTCGCACCCGGTGGCACAGCAGGCGCACGACGGGGGTGGTGATGTTGGGCGTCCACATGGTGACGCTCCCGTTGGCGTGCCCCAGGCCCAGCACCCCGTTCCAGGAGTTCTGCGCCATCACGCCGCACGGCCCCAGCCGTGTGCGGTGCTGCGCCACCAGCTGCCCCGTGCTCGTGTCCTGCGACCAAACTTGAACTTGGTCGATTGAACTATCAGTAAGGGTTTTCAACAGTACAGGCTCCCAAGAGCTTTCAGGAGCTTGCAAAAGGTAAAGGTAAAAGGTAAAAGGAAAATAATAGGTGGTAGCCAAACTGGTACTCTGCTAGCAAAATGAGTTGCCAGTCACGAGAGCAACCCTGGCAAGCACTCATCAGCCTCTGTGCATGAACTGTTCAGTTAGGGCGCCTCGCTGCCTGTTGCTCAGCTGTTGTGCCCACCTGGTAGTGCAGGATGCCGGGCTCGCCAACCGACGCCAGCAGAAAGTGGTAGGGCAGGAACTCCAGCCGCTTCGGCGCCGTGTGGTCCTGCATTGCACCCAGGACCCGACTGTCGATCTTTATCATTGAATCTGGCAGGCTCGGCATTGGAAACTAATGGATTGTGAAGGCCAAAGCCGTAGCTGCAGCCTCAGCCATCCTGTGGAGCCTGACAGTCAAAGTTTTCCAGCAATAGCTAGTCAGTTGCAGGAGGCGACCTTGAGGCATTTGGCATGGATCAACATTTGTGAATATCTACATCCAAAGCGTCAGCCATTGAGTCTGCAGCCTGACAATCGAAGTTTTCCCAGCAAGTCGCAAATCGCATGCGATAGGCGACTGGCGCACCTTGAGGCAGTGGACCTCGATGCCGCGCTTGTCGTAGATGTACGCGTACTTGCGCTGCGCCGCAGCAAAGAACTGCTCGTTGTGCAGGAAGTGCACGTCCCGCGTCGTCTCCTTCACCTGTGTCCCATGACACGAAGCGTCAAGGACTGCCGCCTCTCGGCCATGCGTCCGGTGTGCTGCCGCTGCGCGTTTGTTGCCTGCTGTGGACCGCTGGTGCTTGCAAGGGCGGTGAGCACAAGATCACAGACAGCACGAGGGCTGTGCAGTGGTGCTTCACTCAGGTGCAGCGACGACTGGACTCATCGACAGATCCCAGTCGACTGACCTGCACTTCGCAGATGGTGTGCAATCCGTGCCAGTCCAGGATGGCGAGGTGGCCCTTGCGGCCCGCCAGCGCACAAAAGCGGCCGCTGCGCGTGAAGTCTATGGCGTAGGGGCCCAGCTCGCCCAGCGACAGGTCGAAGACCTTGCGACCCGCGCCGGTCTCCACCTCTGTAGACACTCAAGGAGAAACGACCGTGTTCACGAGTGTCGGTGAGGTGTGCATGGCTCCCCTGGTGCACGACGCAGGCTCATGACATGGCGTCAGCATCAGACTCTCAAGTGCACATGCAGAGGTGCAGAATCTATGGAAATACTCGTAACAGAATGGACTGCTAAGAAACGCACCCTGCACGATGTCGGACTGGGAGAAGCGCCAGGTGCGCTCCATGCCCTCCGCCTCCAGGCCGCCGGGCGCCGCGGGGAGCAGCCACTGGTGCGCCGCGGCGGCGCTGGTGGCTGCCTCCTCCGCCAGCGCCTCCGTGTGTTTGAGCCGCCCCTTGAGCTTCTTGTCCGCCAGCTTGCGCGTGGCGATGGGCTGGCCACGGCGGAACTGCGGCGCGCCATCCTCCCTGCCGCCAGCCCGCCGCCTGCGGCGGGGCAGAGTGAAGAGCGCAACTTACAGGAGCCTACGGCTGGTTGCATACGAGGCAAGGCGGCCTTGGATGCTTGAGATCAGGCTTTGCCGCGCAGTCTTGCAGGGCAAGCTTGGTAACATCGCCGCACCTCTTCTTGCTTGCGGGCGGCTGCTCAGCGGGGTTGCCGTCAGGCTCGTCCCGCTCTGTCTCTGCCATGCTGCTGTCACTGATGCGAGGTGCTCGCTAAAGGAACGCAAGTTATGGCAGTGGCGTATATATGCTGGCAGGTCCTGTCGTCGCTACAAATTTGCAGCGGATGTGTCCTCTCGGTCTCGCAAGTCCTATGGCAGCCCGTGCTCTTCACACTTCTTGGCGGACGTTTGATGAGCGAACTTCTTGTAGTACACGAAGTGCACACCTCTGCACCGCAAGCAACGCGTCGCAATCAAGCAACAGGCTGCCTGCCGTTTCCGGAACGGCACGTGCGGGGATGGCACAGCGGACAGCGCACAGCAGCCCATTATTAGTTGCCGCATTTGCAGCATCTGTTGATTTTTTTGGAGCGTTGTGGCCTCTCCTAAACGTCGCCCGCACACACCTTCAGCATTGCAAGGCACCATGCAAGTGCGGCCGCACGGCTCAGCTCTCCCAGTCGTACAAATGCGATCAGCCAGAGCCGTATTCCGATCGCAGCATGGTGTTTCGAGGTGCATCACCAGCCTGCATACGCAGCAGCTGTCAGGCACAGCGAGGCGGCATCATAGTGGTGCGGTGTGTGCAGCCGTCGCCGCGGAGGCGCCTGATGCCGCGGCGCACGATGCTACCGCATCAGCTGCGCGGGGGCTTGATGCTCGGAATTCTTCAGCGCCAAGGGGCCGAGATGCACGCGATTCATCAGCGCCAGCGGATGCTCATGACACCGATGCAAGCGAGGCGCCCGCCGGCCCGTGGACGCAGCCGCATCCGGATTTCATCGAGAAGCTGCGTGGGGAGCTGATCCTTGCGCCGCTGACCAAATACGGAAACCTGCCGTTTCGGAGGCTGTGCCTGGACCTCGGGGCGAACGTGACCATGGGGGAAATGATGTTTGCGCGCATGCTGCTGAAGCGCAACCGGCAGGAAAAGGCACGACTCCGGCAGGCGGAGAATGAACACATTTTTGGTGAGTGGGCCGTCGCATCTGCATTTCTGTGGTGCTGATGTTGAGCAAGACATGTACAGATGCGGGCATGAGGTGCCCATGCACCAACACATAACTCAAGTTGTGTGCCGTACTGCAGGCGCGCAGATTGCGACCAATCAGATCGCAGAGGGCATCAAGGCGGCGGAACTGGCGAAGGAGGCCGGCGCCACATGGGTGGACCTGAACTGCGGCTGCCCAATCTATGAAGCAACCCGCCGAGGCCTGGGCGCCCGGCTGATTGAGAGGTGAGCTTTGGCACATCGCACCTTTCACGGCTCAACCTCCTACATCTGTAGGGTCTGTACCTTCGATAGAAACCTATCCTCGAAGTATGAAACATTTTCGTTGACGCCGAGCAGGCCCGCCAAGCTGCAGCGGCTGGTCGCGGGCATCGCCGAGGGCATCGACCTGCCGCTCACGGTGAAGATCCGCATTGGGCCCTCGGCCTCGAAGATCAATGCAGACAAGGTGAGGCTATGCAGCATGCCGCTGCGTTGCTACTGTATACACCTGCTGTTTGACGCACATGCCGAACCGGTGACGGCGTGACAAATCCGTGTGTCATCCTTGGCTGATGTGCCATGGCGCGCTGTGCAGGTGGTGGCAGCGCTGCAAGCCGCGGGGGCGACGGCAGTGTCCATCCACGGCAGGACGCAGGAGCAGCGGTACGACAAGGAACTATGTGCTGTATGAATATTGCTGTTTTTGTTTTTTTAATAAGTAACATTGAAATGTATTCTTCTACTTTGGGAACCTACAGTAAGTTTGCTAGCAGAAACAAAACACGTGGTGTGCAAACAGGTACAGCAAGGCGGCAGATTGGGGGCTCATATCGGAGGTTGCGGGTGCCGCCGAGGTGCCAATCATCGGCAACGGCGACGTGCTGACCCTGTTCGAGGTGAGCAGTCGTTCTGGCCACCCTCCACAGTGCCCTTGGTGGTTACCTTGCTGAAACCCGTCCTTGCACATCAACACATGTGAGGGATGTCAGACCCGCCTGCTGAGCACTCACCAGCATGCCTTAAATGCAGGCCAACAGGCGCATGCACCAGCAGGGGTGTCTGGCGGTCATGGCGGGCCGGGGCGCGCTCACAAAGCCATGGCTGTTTGAGGAATGGCGGACGCAGCAGGAGATCTTTCCGACAGCTGAGGAGCGCGTCGGGATCTACAGGTCATTCCCTGCTACCACTTGCATCTATTTCGAAGATTTACATGCCTACCGCCATGCTTCTGGCCATCGAAGATGTTTGCAAATGTGCAGTGATGAGGCTGGAGACAACGTCTTGTTGACATGGAAATTGCTGGGATGTAGGCAGCTGATTGGGCACATGCGGGAGTACTTTGGCGACGATGACATGGTGAACTCCTGCCATGCCATATTGTGCCGTCGTGTCGCTGTGGCTCTTGCAAAGCTGAAAGTCAGTGCCTTCGCTCACCACTCATCGTGACTCTGTGCACTGTAGGGACGTAAAAAGGCATTCTACTTTCTTCCGGGGCATGTGGAGTGGTTCTGTCGGTACCGGCCGCTGCCTGAGCGGCTGTTCCAGGCCGCGAGCGAGGCGCATCCGCTGATCGCGACGCGGCAGGACCTTTTCGATGAGGTGACCTCACAATCTGCAGTGCCAGACTTTCGTGTTGACTCACAAAGTGCTCAAATGCTTTTTTTTGTTCCTGGACCTGCGAAGACCCGCCTAAAGCTAGCAGCCGACATGCGGCTGAGGGATGGCGGTGAATTCAACTACAGGCGCGTGGCGAGGACCTGGAGTCAATCGGCGTGCTGGAGCGGCTCCTCCGCAACAGCCACAGCCAGGCGCACGCGGAGATCGCCGCTGCGCTATGGGACAGGTGCGCTGAGACATAACAAGTGCAGCACCGCCAACCGGATGTGCATGTACTTCCTGCCGTTTTGCTGCGGTTTTTGCCGAGTGCATGATGATGCAGCCTGTCAAACGCGGAATGGTTGCTGACGCTTCAATTCAACAACACCGTGCAGCGCGTCGGATGCCGAAGCCGTCAGCGCGCTGACGCGGCTGGCGGACGAGAAGGTGCTGTATTGGGAGACCGAGCTGTCCAAGTCTTCGGACGACCGCGACAGCCTGGAGACGCAGGCCGAGGGGTGACTGCGAGCGCCCCAGCGGCTGCGGCAGCAAATATATGTCCTGGCAAGATGCTCTGCTGTGCCTGGAACATACTCGACCTTTGAAGTGAGCTCATCACGAGTCCTGAAGAATTCCTATGATTGGAAGCGTGGCTGCTGGTCGAATGATTGGGCCAGCTGCTCCGTTAAAACGGAACACCTCCGCCCAATCGGAGCCTGCGTTACCCCAATTGGGTGCTTCACAGCTAATTTCCGTGAACACGCAGCGAAAGTGCGCAATGCATTTTCACTGGTCGGTTGCAAGTTCGTCGTGCAGACTCATTGCACCTGCGCATACAGCGGGACCGCCAGGAACGTGCGCTACGATTTGTGTCTGCTGATTGTGTCGAGACACTCACCCTGTTGTTCCGCCGAGTGGTGAGACTTCTTCAGCAGCCGGCACCATGGGAGAGGTAGGGGAGGTCACAGCGACTACGCTGAGCAAAGACCAGGACATGATAGACATGGAGAAAGAGGACAAGCAGCGCGGCACAACAGACTACAGCAAGCTGGAGGAGCAGATAGCACAGCACAAGGCGTCAGCACAACAGGCAAGATGTTTTTGATTGCATCAGTGCAGTGCTTCGCATGGGAACGACGCACGCGACGTACAAGTCTGCGCATGAACAGCCATAAACGCAGGCACAACTCGATGCTGGGCTGCACACAGTGTTGGATGATGCAGATAGTGAATGACACACATACCTGTCGGAAGACGCAGGGCCAGGTGACGGAGGCTGTGGACGCCCTGCTGAACTTGGAAAAGGCGCAGCGGCTGGCGGAGGATGTGGGCGGCACCCGCCGCGCCTGCCAGGCCATCCTGGAGGTGCCTTGTGCGCTCACATGATGCCCCTGCTGCGATGTCTGACTTAGTTTCGCTTCGTGGGAGACACGACGCACGGGCTTTCCCTGCAGCGACACCGTGTCATTGTGGTCGCGTCTAAATGATGTTGCCTCTGCGCATCCCAGTGTAGCAAGCCTGATACCAACAGCCAATTCCCACATGTTCCAGGTGCTGCGCGCAGTGCCCGACTGGCCGGGCCTGAACGAGCACATCCTGCTGCTGGCCAAGCGGCGGTCTCAGCTGAAGCAGGCGGTGCAGGCCTTTGTGCGGCAGGCGATGGGGTACATTGACGAGGCGCCGGATGAGGCCACCCGCGTGCAGCTCATCAAAACGCTGCAGTCCGTTACCGAGGGCAAGGTGCACGCTGGGCCAAAATGTCCATCGATCTCGGACGTCAGACAGTGACGTGTACACAGTCTCAATCATAAGCCGTGCAACACGCTGAGTGGGTGCAACTCACCTAGTGGCGCGCAGAATGCCCGCGCAGCAGTTTTCCTGACGCTAGCCTTTCAGCAGCGTCGCCTGAAGGCGAACCCTCGTCCCTGTGCAGATCTACGTGGAGATCGAGCGGGCGCGGCTGACGAAGCGGCTTGCGAAGACGAAGGAAGCGGAGGGCAACATCAACGAGGCTGCCGACACGCTGCAGGAAGTCGCAGTGGTGCGCTCAGGGCCCTCTTCTGGCATGCATCATTGGTTGTCGCACTCTCGCACTGACTCCAAAACATTTGTGAGTTTCCATAGGTTGTGCACTCGGAACATGGCATCGCTGTTTCAATGAGGGTTCACTGCTCTTAAGCTGACAAATGCTACCACCGATGTCCACAGGAGACATTCGGTGCCATGGCAAAGACGGAGAAGATCCACTTCATCCTGGAGCAGGTGCGATGCCGACAGCTGCGCGACGTATAACCAGAGGAAATCTGTGATGACCCAATTGAAATGTAAGTGACACAGGAAACCTGGCGTTTCAATGGCTGACCAGCATGCCAGACAATGTTTCAGCATCTGTGACTCACAGGTGCGGCTGTGCCTGGCGCGGCGGGACTACGTGCGCGCGCAGATCCTGATCCGCAAGGTGTCGGCGCGCGCCTTTGCCGAGCGCCCCGACAAGAAGGGCCAGGCCGCCGGAGAGGTCGGCATCGAGGGCACCACCATCGAGGAGCCCGACGTGGTAAGTTTGGCGCCCCGCCTCCCCATCGCCTGCTTGGCCAATTGCAAGGCTGGACTTTGCGCTAGGGAATGTCAGTCTGTATACGCAGTGTTCTTTGTATACGATGCACCATACCATTACGGATCGCAAATGTGGTGGCAGGAGGTGCTGGATCGCGGCGTCACGACATGCTGGCACCAAATCCGCTACAACCTCACTGTCTCACCGACTGCCATCGCAATATCTGACGGCAGGGCACGCCGAGCCTGGAAGAGCTGAAGCTGGTGTACTACCGCCTGTACATCCAGTACTACCAGCAGGAGCACAACTACCTGGAGGTGTGCCGCTGCTACCGCGCCATCTACGACACGCCCTCCGTCCTGAAGGACGCACAGCAGTGGCAGTCGGTGCGCACCTCCTCTCTCCGCCTGCTCTTTGTGCGCTTTCTCTTTGCTCGCTCCCCATGGCGTTGTACCTGGATGACCGGCTGCTTCAGTTCTGTGCATGCAGGCACAGCTCATGCGAAGGTGCCGCATCCTGTTGCCTGAAGCTTCCATGCTACCGTCATGTGGCAGCAAACCGTGAAGCCGTTTGACCACGCACTCGAGATGCCTGTGCATCACTCCAGCGGGAACGTGTGGCGGCAGGTGCTGAAGACCATCTGCTGGTATGTGGTGCTGGCGCCTGCGGGCAGCGAGCAGATCACGCTGCTCAACACCACGGCGGCGGACAAGCGCCTCGACCAGCTGCCGCTGCACAATGACCTCCTGCAGGCCTTCCTCACCAAGGAGGTGGGCCTCTTTCGCCAGCACCTTCGATGCTGCTCAAGTCGTTCGAGGCAATTCCCAACATGAACTCCATGTCCTTGGGCACCTCATGCCCCGAGGTGTGATGGAGCCGCGCACAGCCTGTGAACAGCAGCCACTTGGGCTTCTCGTGTGCAGGTGGTGTGGTGGTCCACGCTGAGCGAGAAGTACGGGGAGGAGATCCAGGCGCAGAGCGGCATCTTCGCCGGCGAGTACGGCGAGCAGGCGCAGACGGACTTCAGGTGCGTCGAATACCCGGACACTAAGGGGTATGACGAGAACATGAGCCGCCTGGTGTTGTACGAACGAGCTCGCCTTTCAAGCAAGACTACCTGGCCAGTTACGCATTGATAAACCTTGCTTCCGGCTGGGACATTGCAGAGATCGACATCATGTCGTGCCGCTCGCTGTACAGGCTGCGGGTGACGGAGCACAACATCCTGGTCATCGCGAAGTACTACAGCCGCATCGGCATGGAGCGCCTGGCGACGCTGCTGGACCTGCCGGTGGCCGACGCCGAGAAGCACCTGTCCGACATGGTGGTCGCCGGCAACGTGGCCGCCAAAATCGACCGCCCCGCAGGTCTGTTTCCCGATCACTTGTCCTCATGATGTTCCTTTAGAAGGTTTATTTGTGGATTGTACACCCGCCTGGCACCTGCCTGGCCGCCTGCGTTGCAATGTCGCGGGACAGATGTGCTTGTGCTTTCTGACGGCGTGGCTCTGCATTGTGCTGCAGGCGTGGTGCGCTTTGCGCCGTCACGCGGCGCGGACGATATCCTGAACGACTGGGCAGACAACATCTCGCGGCTGCTGAAGAAGGTCGAGACCGCAACGCAACAAATCTCCAAGGACCGCATGGTCCACCGGGTGCCCATCAGCAGCGCATGAGTGCGCGCGTTCTCCTCGGGGGGATTTGCTGCGGTGCCAAGACCGTGGCGCTTGCTGCTTGCGGCGGCTCTGCCGTCAAATGCGACGCTTGCCAATCTGAGGTCTCATGCGGCATGCAAGTGCACCGAACAGCGTTTGTGCCCGTGTGAGCCCGAGCTGTGCGAGCTTGGAAGGTTGGAAGCCGTGGGTAGCAGTTGGCAGGCACTTTGCAGGGGGAACACCAAGAAATAGGAAGGACTCTCAAGCTAGCTTCCGGAGAGCATTCAGGGTTCGTGCTCAAACCTCAGGGTTTCGCCGTAGTAGGTTTCGCATACGGTTTCGCTTGTTTCGCCTACGGCTCGGAGGTTTCGCAATCACGCGAAACATCCACCGCCGCTGCCGCCGCTACTGATGTTCTGCCGCCGACGGCCATTCTTTTGCCAGAAAAGACTACAACCGGCCATTGGAAAGCTCACAGGCCTATCTGAGGCCCATCGCACGCTTGCAGCAGTCCTGCAACCTGGTTGCCCTGCCCGCCTGCCCGAGTGCACAGGCCACATCGCCAATCGACTCACTAGGTGTGCTTAACTAGGTACCTGGCTGGTACGCCCCTCGCTTGATGTGGCAGCCGAACTCAGAGCTGCGACGTGTTTTTGGAAGGAACAAGGCCCGTGCTCATGCACAGTGCACGGAACGTGCTTTTGGAAGCGTTAGCAGGGTATTTCCGAGCTTGGGGAAGGAAATTACGGCAGATTTAGGGTTTCGCATCCATGCGAAACGTTTCGCCGACGGTACTTTAAGTTTCGCGTTTCGCATTTTACGTCTGAGGTTTAAGCACGAACCCTGAGAGCATTCATGATGCAATGGCTGCCGTCCTCAGCCTCGCATTCGTGCTTCGCTACGTTGCAGCAAAGGCGTATGCTTGACCTTTAGTCGGCGTCTTGACGAGGCACGCTTCGTATAGAAGCGCAACGTTGTGTCTGACGTGCTCGAGGATCTCGCACAACTCTCGGATCTCAGCAAAGCCCAGCTCAGACTGTCTGTGACTGTACTTCTGGGCTCGTCATAAAGCTCCAGGCGTTGTAGAGAAGGCAGCTCGCCATGGAGGGCTTCCAGGGCGTCAGCGAAAAGTTCCATGTGCGTTTGGTTTCGGACGAGGGGGGCAGCGAGCAGGTCGTGTGCCAGGTGTCGCTGGACGGCCTTCTTTTGCTGTCGCCCGACAGCCAGGGCACGCGGCGCAAGTTCCCGCTGAACCACATCAGCCGCTGGGCGCTGCGGGGGTCCTCCCTGGTGCTGTACACTCGCACGCCGGTGGACGTGGAGGAGCGCACCGTCACGCTGCAGGGCGACGACCGCGTCATCCGCAGCGTGCTGGACACCCTCACCTGCTGCTGCATGCAGTGAGCTCCTTTCTGCAGTACCTGTACTGTTTCTGCTCTGAACAGAAACCCTGGCGAGGCGAGCCCCTTGTACACCAGTGCCTGGAGATTCGCTTGGTTCGAATCTGTTGCATGCGCCAAACAGACGTGCTCAGCAAACTGTGGCATGCTTGCTGGCTACAGGATGGTGGAGCTGCTGCAGACGTCCAATGAGTCCACAGAGAACGACCGCCAGGTCGCGGAGACGCTGTCGGCGATGCTGAATGGCGGCGGCAGGACCCGCAAGGCTCAGCTGGTGCGCTCCGAGTCACGCTACCTGCTGCACACATAGTCTGCTTTGGCTCTGTTGTGTTTGTCCTGTGCTGCACGTGTGCAGTGCATCGTGCTGTGCCTGAGTGCATGCGCTACACCATACTAAAGTGCACCTGCCAAGCCCGGCAGCGGACTGGTGCCATCCTGGCCAGAGCCTGCAGAGCGCCTGTGAATCCGCACAAGACAATCTCGTCAAACCCTTCCTCATGGTTCATGTGCAGAGCGCGGAGGACGTGGAGTGATAATGGCGCGGCGCGGAAAGTCGGGGCATGTGTACTCGCAACGCCTTTAAACAGTCACAAGAAAAGACCTCCAGACCCGTCCTCATGCTTCATGCGCAGAGCGCGGAGGATGTGGAGTACTGGCGCGGCGCGGAGAAGTCGGGGTGGATGTACTCGCAGGGGGATGTCATCAAGACCTGGCGCCGCCGCTGGTTCGTCCTCAAAAAGGGCTTCCTGTTCCGCTTCGCCGACCAGAACGTGGACTCCACCTCCAAGCCACGCGGCATCGTGGACCTGACCAACGTGCAGGACGTGGCGGACGGGCGCGACGCTACCGGCAAGCCCAATTCGATCAAGCTGTCCACCGCGACGGGGCAGGTGCGCTCCTGATGCTGTGACGTCTCGTCTTCTCGCCTCGTCTTCTCGCCTCCCTCTTGCAGCGCGTGTATTTTAGAGCGGGTCAGAGCTTTTTGTCAGCATCCAGTCTGCACTCATGCATTATTGCGAGCTGATGATTGGCTCATGCCCGGCTTTTTGGCTTGACAGGATTACTTGCTTCTTGTCTATCTTGGCAGAAGCATCCTCGCCAGAGTGAGAAGTATGTTCCTCCTGGTTGCCGGTCAAGCACCAACCTTTGCCACACACCTGATCAGTCTGCGTGAACCTCAGTGACCCGCCCACGCTGCCGATGCAGGTGTGCTACCTGTGCGACAGCGAGACGGAGCAGGTGGAGTGGCTGTCGGCGCTGGAAGGCACGCTGCTCCGCATCGTGCGCTCCGCCGCGGGCGTGGACGAGGAGGCGGCGGCTGCGGCCGCCGTTGCAAAGCCCGCGCGCGACGAGAAGAAGCACAACAGCGAGTGGGCCCGCCAGCTGGAGGCGGGATTCTCCACCGCGGCGACCCGCGGCGGCGGCAGCCGCGGCGGCAGCGGCGGCGGCGGCGCCATCAGCAGCAACACCCTGGTCAAGGTGGTCGGCTTCGACAGCGCTGGGCAGGACGAGTATGGCAGCGGGTACGGCGGTGGGTATGGCGGCGCACAGCCCTCCTCGCACCAGGCCGACTACAGCAGCAGCGGCGCCGGCTACAGCTCCATCGCCGGGTGTGCTTGCCTGCCTGCTTGTGGCTTGACCTGTACACATTCTTGCTGGCACCAAATTTGGAAGTTGTTGAGGACGCTGTGCACAGAGCCCCTGTGCCAAAGCCTGTGATGCTGCACTGTAAGCTCGCTGCTTCACTCCGTATTTCTGCATCCTTGGCAAAACATCGCCTCCCAGACTGACTGTGCTGACGCACTGCCACAGGTATGGCACCGTGGCGGGCGCGAAGCAGGCGCCGGACCGCGAGCCGGTCGTGTCGGTCAACTATGGCAGCTATCCGCCGCCCCACTCCGCCGACAGCGACACCTCCGCATACGGCGCGCCGTACGACCAGTACGCCTACTCCGGCGGTGCGCAGCAGCAGCCGCCGGCCCGGCAGCAGCAGCAGCAGTTCGGCGGCGCAGCTCCAGCGCCGCAGGCTGCGTACGGCCAGCCTGTGGCGGATCGTGGCAGCGGCGGCGGCGCTGCATACGGCCAGCAGCCCAGCTTCATGGACTACGCGCCGCAGCAGTCCTACGCTGCCAGCTCCTACCAGACGCTGCCGTACACTTCTGCCGCTGCCGTGCCTCAGGTGCGATGCAAATTGCCGGCGCTGTGTTCTCGTTCCACTCGTCCCACCCTGGAAATGCACAAGGTGTGCACAGCTGCTAATTACTGCATTGTTGAACAAGTCAAGCCTGTTGATGTCAGGACTTGCAGTAGGCCGTTGCTACGGGTGCCTGCTGATTTGAATGAAAAATAAAGGTGCCACCACCTTGAATGTCTTTCGCCTGCTGAACCGAACTGTTGTGCCGCTGCAGCAGGCACCGCCAGCGGCTGACCCAGCGTGGCAGATGCATCATGCGCCGGACGGCCGGCCGTACTGGTACAGCCCCGCAACTGGGGTCACGCAATGGGAGCAGCCGGCGGTGTGACGACTTGACTGGTTTTGCTGCGCGCCAGAGGAATCGACCAGAATTGCGGCAAGCCTGTCGTTGAAAGGATTGTAAAAAGCTCACGACAGCACTTTTCGTTTGGTCCGACTTTCAATTGGAAGACTCTGTCGTGGCTATGTTGCCACGGGACACCTGACCGAGTTTCGGCTTCCAATGAATATCAAGCTAGCAACCGTCCTATTCGATCGCACTATGCTTGTCGCACTCCAATCAATTGAAGCCTTTCCCCTTTGTGGATGGTTCTTTCGGACATTTCTGCTCCTGATTGTCGTCGCTTTCGTTCCTGGCCTTTCAGCTGGCCCTGATCCTGCCTTCGAGTCCAAGACGGGTATTCCGTTTCGATACAACCGCACCAATTCCCCTTTCGCCGACCAAGGCAAGTCTCGCGAAGCATCCCAGCCCGAATTACAGCCGCCCTTTTCAACCGCTCCCTTTCGACTCGCCGCCGTCCGCGCGCAACCTCGAGCGAATGAATAGGTGCGCGTTGCTACCTGTGCAATCTAGTAGCTGCGCCGCCGCCCTGCTGCGCGCTTCTGTCCCCTCACACACACACGAACCCCCTGTTTCTTGCACGCAGCGTGCTGGTACAGGGAGCAACCATGAACGAGGACGTGGACGTCGTGATCTGGGCCGCGAAGGCCGGCGCAAACTTCCTGCAGCAGATCTCCGGTGAATTCCCCTGCGTTCCACGCCGAAAGCCGCAAGCTTTCCCGTGAATGCCAATTTCACTTCGCTGTTCCTCGTTCAGGGTCCATTGGCATGGCCTCGAGACACGTTTGCTGGCATTTCCGTCATGCTTCAGTATGCGGACGGCGCTGGCAGCGTGACAAGAGGCTCTTTGCAGCACCAGCGGCGGCGGCGCAGCAGCAGCAAAAAGCGGTTCAAATACTTCTTATGTTTCGGATTTTCGACTGAAGCACTTAAGCTGAAGCACTTACGCTTGAGGCTAAACATCAGTTGTGACAGCGCTTGCTGTGGTCACGAGGCCTGAACTCGCCTCATGCATGTTGTGCCAAATGGAACTGTACCAGCGGCCAGATTTAAATTTCAGCCGCCACTTCCGTACGCCTGTTCAGGGCCATGTCCATGCAGAGGCGCACTCTGGCTTCACTCCACACCAACAAATCAATGACGCACACCTTGCTTTTTTGCTGCAGCGGCGCTGGAGACGTACAAGGCGACAGGCAAGCTGCCGGATGATATGGCGGCAAACATGAAACTGGCGGCGGCCGTCGCGGCCGGTCCCAAGAAGCGCGGTGCCAAGAAGCAGCCCAAGCTCAACAAGGACGGCACGGAGAAGCAGCCGCGCAAGCCCAGCGCCTACAACGCGTGGATGCAGGGCAAGGTATGCAGGCGTGCCTGCAGGTCACCACCAGAGCTGGCAAGATTGCCATGTGTGCCAGGATTGCAGCCATTTCTGTGCAGTCCTACAATGCGTGGATGCAGGGCAAGGTGCGCCGCGCGGGTTGTTCCGTCTGTCTCTCTTCTGTTTGGACCTGCCTTGCTCCGCTATCTGGATCCGCATGCTCTGGCAATGCACATATCGCCGCAGCACACAATCACAGCACATAATCAGCTGTCAGATAAATACTGATGCATTTGTGCTCCAGAAGACAGCACCTTGGTCTGCAAACTGACACGGCTATCACATGGGAAGGACACAGGCAGATCACATGAGCCAACAGTGCACGGCACGATGCCCGTCAAGAAACGAGAATGCAGCGTCTCAGCGCGTGGGCAGCAGCAGAGGCAGCCACAACAGCAGCCAATCCTCGTCTGATGTACAGGAGTCTCTGACATCCAACCTGTTTCAGATGCGCCCGCAGCTGAAGGAGCTGAAGGAGGCGAAGGACGACGACCCCAACCAGAAGCACGT
>JAABUK010007734.1_pt1 | contig 15376 bp, 15 predicted proteins | sample 5559141 | NCBI WGS metagenome assembly JAABUK01 (sample SAMN10711869, study PRJNA513367) | rock metagenome | isolation source: Antarctica rocks | place: Antarctica: Victoria Land, Pudding Butte nord | collected 2016-01-03
GGGCATGGACGGTATCAGCAAGAGCCAGGTTTCCCGCCTCTGCGGCGAGATCGACGAACGCGTGAACGCCTTCCTGGCCCGGCCGATCGAGGGCGACTGGCCGTATCTCTGGCTCGATGCCACCTACCGCCTGGGAGGCACGGCATAGAACCGGCAGTAGATGAACGATGCTGAAAGGCCCAGTGACCGCGAAGCTGTGCGTTTTGGCCAAGTAGGATTGAGTGTCGCCAGCCCGCACCGGTTCAGAGCGCGAGGCTCATACAGGGCAGCTGGCGAGGTGGCTGGACCAGATGGCCAGAGGATCATCTCCGTCGAGGCAACGGGACCAGCATGCGGACATTGGAGCGGTAGCGCTCGTAGGTCTCGCCGAAATGAGCGATGAGGTCGCGCTCCTCCAGCCAGATTCCGATGAAGATGTAGCCCGTCGTGGCAGCGGCAAAGAGCAGGTGGCCGTAGGTCATCTGCGGGGTCGCCCAGAAGGCCAGGAGGAATCCCAGATAGATCGGATGCCGGACGTGACGGTAAAGCAGCGGTGTCCTGAATGTCGGCAAGGGCAGCTCGTTGCCGCGCATCCGGGCATAGACCTGCCGCAGGCCGAACAGCTCGAAGTGGTTGATCAGGAAGGTGCTGAGGAGAACTGTCGCCCACCCCCCCCAGAAGATCGCCTGCAGGGCAAGGATCCCGAACCCGTTTGTGACCCGCCAAACCTCGCTCGGAATCGGCCTCCACTGCCAGTAGAGCAGTGCGAGCGCGAGGCTCGCGAGCAGGACGTAGGTGGCGCGCTCTACCGCTTTTGGCACGAACCTCGTCCACCAGCGCTTGAAGCCCTGTCTGGCCATGACGCTGTGCTGAACGGCGAACAGGCCGAGCAGGCACGTGTCGACTATAAGGGCCGGCACGACCGGTCCGGGAACCCCGCTGTCAACTGTCTTCAGCACAGGCAGGTTGCCGACGAATGCGACGGCGTACAGGAAGGTTATGAGGAAGAATGCGTAGACGATCACCCCATAAACAACCGCTGCAAGTCCACCCATGACGCACCTCCTAGCCGACTCACCTTGATCGGTCGATCGACCGATGCTAGGATGAACCAGTTGCGAGGACTGATCAATGGTTAAATCCGTGCTCCGAGTGAGACGAGAGGCCAAATCAGGCCTCGCGATCCCCACGAGCGAGTCGGGCGACGCTGCCGTCAGGTCCGAGACTCAGAACGCACTTCTGAAGGCAGCGCAGACCTGCCTCTGCGATCAGGGCTATGCCGGCCTTTCGACGCGGCGTGTGGCGGACCTTGCCGGAGTGCCGCTGAGCCAGATCCACTACCATTTCGGGTCGAAGCAGGGCCTCGTTCTGGCCCTTCTGGCCGATCAGAACGCGCGCCTGCTCGAGCGGCAGGCCGCGACCTTCGCCGAGCCGATGACGCTCTCGAGACGGTGGGAACGGGCCTGCGACTACCTCGATGAGGATTTGCAGTCCGGCTACGTGCGCACGCTGCAGGAGATGATTGCCGCCGGCTGGTCCGACGCGACAATTGCCGGCGCTGTCCGAAGCAACTTGCAGGGCTGGTACGACCTCCTCACGAGCCTTGCTGAAGAGGTTGGCGGTAGGTTCGGCGGGCTGGGGCCATTCACGGCCGCGGAGGTGGCGACCCTCATCGGCAATGCGTTTATCGGCTCGGAGGCGCTGATCCTGCTCGGCCTTGAAAACCCCAGAGTTCCTGCCCGGTCGGCCTTGCGCAAGTTTGGAAGCTTGATACGGCGCATGGAGGACAAGGTTGGAGGCTGATCATATTGGGCCGCACGCGTTTTCGGGCGTGCCGACAGAACACGAACGCGAAACGAGGGGGGGATCCCATGCGTGCCAAGCTGCCGAGGGAAGAAGGGTTCGTCGAACGAGATGGCGTGAAGCTGTTCTACGAGGTGTATGGCGGCGGACCCAACACAATGTTCTTCCCTCCTCCGTGGGCCATTGTGCATTCTCGCGTCTTCAAGGCGCAGCTGCCGTATTTCAGTGAGCGTTTCCGCTGCATCACCTATGATCCGCGCGGCAATGGCCGGTCCGACCGGCCGGCCGACGTCGCCGCCTACTCGCTGGACCAATATGTTGCCGATGCGCTCGCGGTGATGGACGCGACCGAAGCAGGAGCGGCGATCGTCGTCGGCCTGTCATTCGGCGGAATGCTCACCTGCGTGCTGGCCGCCCACTATCCTGAGCGGGTGAAGGCGGCGATTCTCGCCGGCACCTCGGCAAGCATCGGCCCCGGCTACCCCTACATGACGCCGCGGCACTTCGCGGCGAAACCTGAGCGGTTCGAAGGCTGGGACAAGTACAATCGCGAGCACTGGCTCGCCGACTATCCCGATTTTGCCCGACATTTCGTCTCGAACATCTTCTCCGAACCACACTCGACGAAACAGATCGAGGATGGGCTTGAATGGGCGAACGGCACGGACGGTGCCGTGCTGGCCAGGACTGTAGAGGCGCGAGGGATCGCGCCAACCTTCTCCGTCGGAGAGGGCATGTATCGGACGATTCGCTGCCCGATGCTGGTTATCCACGGCGACGGCGACCGAATCCAACCCCACGCCCGCGGGGAGCTGGTGGCCGAGCTGACGGGAGCCGAGTTCGTCACGATCCCGGGTGGTGGCCATAACCCGCTCGGCCGCTTTCCGGCGAAGTGCAACGCACTGATTGTCGACTTCCTCGATCGGAGGCTCGGCATGCCTGCGCGGACGACGCCAGCTCGCCCGCTGAGACAGCCCAAGAAAGCCCTCTATCTCTCCTCCCCAATCGGGCTCGGCCATGCCCGGCGTGACATCGCCATCACGCGCGAGTTGCGGAAGCTGCATCCGGACCTGCAGGTCGACTGGCTGGCGCAGGATCCCGTCACGCGCCTGCTCGAGGCCTGCGGCGAGCGCATCCACCCGCTCAGCGCACGGCTCGCCAGCGAGACGCGACACATCGAGTTGCAATCGGGCGAGCATGAGCTGCACGCCTTCAACGCCATTCGACGGATGGACGAGGTGCTGATCGCAAACTTCATGACCTTCCAGGACGCCGTGGAGGAGGGTGGCTACAATCTGGTCATCGCCGACGAGGCCTGGGACATCGACCATTACTGGCACGAGCACCCCGAGCTGAAGAGGGCGGCCCTCGCCTGGCTCACCGATTTCGTCGGCTTCGTCCCGATGCCGTCCGGTGGAGACCGCGAGGCGTTCCTCGCGACCGACTACAACGCGGAGATGATCGAGCATGTTGAACGACACCCGGGCGTGCGCGACCTTGCTCTGTTCGTCGGCTCGCCGGACGATATTGCTCCCCTTTCATTCGGCCGCAACTTACCGACGATGCGGGACTGGGTCCCAAGGCATTTCGAGTTTCCGGGCTACATCATCGGAGAGCACCCTCGCGACTTCGGATCACGAGAGGAGCTACGCGAGAGGCTCGGCTACCGTCCGCGCGAGCGTGTCTGCATCGTCACAGCCGGCGGGTCGGGCGTCGGCGCCAGTCTGATCCGGCGCATCCTGGAGAGCTATCCGCTTGCCCGGGCGAGGCTGCCCGAACTGCGCATGATCTTGGTGGTCGGTCCCCGCATCGATCCGCGCTCCCTCTCCGTGCCCCACGGCGTCGAGGCGCGCGCCTTCGTTCCGGATCTCGACCGCTATCTCGCGGCCTGCGATCTCGCGCTGGTCCAGGGCGGTCTCACGACCTGCATGGAGCTGACCGCTGCCGGTACTCCGTTCATCTATTTTCCGCTCCGGAACCACTTCGAGCAGAATTTCCATGTCGCCCATCGCCTGGAACGCTACGGGGCGGGCCGGCGCATGGAGTTCGCAACGTCCACGCCCGAAATGATTGCGGACGCGATGGTCGCCGCGCTGAACTCCCGGACGCGGTTTAGGCCGGTGGAGGCGGACGGAGCCGCCCGAGCTGCCCGGATGCTCGCAGACCTTCTTTGAGGAAACCGACATGATCGAGGACCCCAAGGGGACGATCGATTACCACGTCAGCGGTGCCGGTCCGACGGTCGTGCTCGTGCCCGGATCGTGCAGCACCGGGGCTGCCTGGCGGCCGATGACCGTGAGTTGGAACGGCCGCTTCCGCTGCGTGACAACGAGCCTGCTCGGCTACGGCGGCACGGCCGAGCGGAGGAAGCCTGACGACCGCGCTATGTCCTACGAAACGGAGGCGGTCGAGTCGGTCCTACGCAGGGCTGGCGGCATCGTACACCTGGTCGGGCACTCTTTCGGCGGGCTCGTGGCTCTCGCCGTCGCGCTCCGAAACAAGGTCCCGCTCGCAAGCCTCACGATCATCGAGGCTCCGGCTGCCGAGATGTTGCCCGGTGGCGGAGAGGACAGTCTCTACGACGCCTTCCGTCGCATGACGGATGCCTATGTCGCCGACTTTGCCAGCGGGAACCTGAACGCGATTGCTGCCATGATCGACTTTTACGGTGGCCGCGGGACCTTTGACTCCTGGCCGCCCAAGCTTCGCGCCTACGCGACCGAGACCACGACCGTGAACATCCTCGACTGGGCGACAGCGTACGGGTTTCCCATCACCGCATCCGCCCTCGCGCAACTGGAACTGCCGGTCCTCGTGATCCGGGGCGGCGAAAGCCACCCTGCGGTCCAGCGGGCTAACGAATTGCTCGCCGAGCATATTCAAGATGCGCGTCTCGCCACCATCGAGAGTGCGACGCACTTCATGATCGCCACCCATTTCGAAGAGGTCGCACGCTTGATTGCGGAACATATCTATTCGGTGCCGAACGAGCACCTTCACGAGTCAGTTAGGGCCTGAGCGGGCGGGGACGATGTCCGCCTCTTGGGCCGTGCGTCTGGTTTGTACGCTGTACTGACATAAGCGACCGTGCGGAACTTGAGAGACATTCGCAAGCCGAATTTTGAGAAACTTAGTTCCTGAGTTTTCAATGAGATGCGCTTCGCGAAAATCCTACGCGGAAGTTGGCGACTTTCGCACATGTTTCGCACGCTGGAACAAATGTCGATCCGACTTCGGATCCGCCTGAAAACGCCGGCCGCCATGCGTTTTCGCTGGAACCGGCACCATCGTGTGATACACCTCCCGCGATAACATACCCAAACGCCGCACCAACTCCCCTGCCCCGCCCGCGACCCTGCAGCTGCCGCTGTTCGCGGAGGCCGCCTTGCTGGTCCGCGTACGGCCCGAACGCAACCAATGGCGCTACTACCGCATGGAAGTCTGGCCGGACCTCTTCGGCCGCGCCCTGGTGCTGCGCCAATGGGGGCGCATCGGCACCGAGGGCCGCCGCCGCCTCGATCCCCACCGGGATCCCGGCGCGGCACTGAACGCGCTGGCCCAGCTCGCCCACGCCAAGCGCCGCCGCGGCTACCGGGACGGCTCGCCATGAGCCGGGCGCCCGTCGTGTCCAGGCCGGGCGCCAAGGCCTGGTCCCCGCGCCCAGCCGCGGCGGCAAAACCCATGGCCGGTGCCCGGCCCTCGAGAGGGATAGGCCCAGCGCCGGCGCTCCCCCACCCCGCAGGCCGGCATGGGGCTGCATACGGCCACAGGGCTGCGCAAATACCTGACGGCGGGGGAACGGGAGGCCTTCCTGCGGGAAGCCGAGCTGGCCGACCGTCAGGTGTGGACCTTGTGCATGACGCTGGCCTATGCCGGGTGTCGGCTGTCCGAGGCGCTGGCGCTCACCGCTGACCGCGTGGACCTGGCCGGCGGCGTGCTGGTGTTCGAGAGCCTCAAGAAGCGCCGCACCGGCGTCTTCAGGACCGTGCCGGCGCCCCCTGCCCTGCTCGAGACGGCAGAGCTCTGGTCTGTCATGGAGACGGGCACCCTGGTCGGCAGTGAGGGGGCGGACGATGTCTGGCGTCGGACATTGATCCCGCAGGCGTGCCGTATCAAGGGCGAACCTGCGGGACCGGCCCTCCTGCGATCAGGCGGCGCTTGCCTGACGATGAGCATCCAAACGCTCCCGTGTGCCGGGCCGCAGCGTGACGCCGAGGCCGGGCTTGTCCAGCGGGGCGATGCGGCCCTGGGCAAGCGTGGGCAGCCCCTCGACCAGCTCCTGATACCAGCCGAAATAGAACGCTCGCACGACCTCCTGCACCAGCGTGTTCGGGCTCGCGATCGACAGGTGCACCGCGGCCGTCAGCAGCACCGGGCCGGTGCAGTCGTGCGGCGCCAGCGGCAGCTCGTGGCATTCGGCCATGGTGGCGATCTTCTTTGCCTCAGACAGCCCGCCGCACCATCCGACGTCGAGCATGCACACGCTCGTTGCTTGGCGTTCGAACAGCGTGCGAAAGCCCCAACGGGTGCTCAGCGTCTCGCTGGCCGTCGTCCAGATCCGGGTGCTGTCCTTGAACTGCTTGACGGCATCCAGGTTGGACATCTTGATCGGGTCCTCGAACCAATAGGGCTCGAATGGTTCCAGCGCGCGGGCGATCTTGATCGCGGCGGGAAGCTGCCACAGCGAATGCAGCTCGACATGAATGTCGATCTTGTCGCCGACCCGCTTCCTGATCTTTTCGAACGGCTCCAGCCCGCGCTTGAGGTCGGCCACGCTGATGTCCGTCCCGCCCGTCGCCTCGGCGGCAAAGTCGAGCGGCCAGATCTTCATGCCGGTGTAGCCCTCGGCGATCAGGCTTTCGGCCAGGTCGTCGGCGTGATGCAGGAAGCCGTCCAGGTCCTCGTAGGGCCCGTCGTTGCCGCCCAGGCCCCAGTTCTCCGTCCGCTGAATGGGCTTCGCGCGCACGTATTTGTAGCCCGCGCAGGTGTTGTAGGTGCGCAGGTCGTCGCGCACCTTGCCGCCAAGCAGCTGATAGACCGGCATCCCCGTCGCCTGGCCGAACAGGTCCCACAGGGCGATGTCGAACGCCGATGCCGCCCGGATCTCGGCCCCCGTGCTGCTGAAGCCGACGTAGTTCTGCAGCAACCGCCGGCTGTGCCGCTCGATGGCCAGCGCGTCCTGCCCCAGGACCTGCGGCGCCACCGTTTCGTGCATCGCGGCCTCGACTGCGCGGGCGCCGAAGAATGTTTCGCCCAGGCCCACCAGCCCGGAATCGGTGTGCACCTCGACCCAGAGAATGTTGGGGAACTCGTCGAGGCGGAGGGTCTCGATTCGGGTGATCTTCACGGTAGCGTCTCCGGTGTGGTGCGGCGCACGATGGCGCCGGGGCGGTCGACGAAGCCTGGCAGCAGCCGCGTCCCCAGGCCCGGGCCGGGCAGCGCATGGACAAAGCCGCCCGAGACCAGCGGCAGGTCGGTGACGGTGTCGCGATACCAGCCGCGCAGGAAGGCGCGCACGCATTCCTGGAACGCGGCATTGGGCGCGTGCATCGCAAGGTGGACCGAGGCCGCGAAGCAGACGGGGCCGGAGCAGTCGTGCGGCGCCACGGGCCTGGCCCAGCTGTCGGCCAGCACGGCGATCCGGCGTGCCTCGCTGAGGCCGCCGCACCAGCCGAGGTCGACGATGACGGTGCCCAGCGCGTCGCGGTTCAGAAGGTCCCGCACAATCGGGCGGCTGGCGAGCGTCTCACCGCCGGCGAGCGGGATCCGGGTCGCGCGCGCGACGGCCGCGACGGCGGCCGCGTCGTCCATGCGGCGCACGGGGTCCTCGATCCAGAGCGGGTCCAGCGGCTCGAGCGCCGCGCAGATCCGCTGAGCGGCAGGCACCGACCACAGCGAGTGCAGCTCGACCAGCAACTCCATGGCCGCGCCATGCACGCGGCGGACGCGCTCGAACGGCTCGAGCCCCGCGCGGATCGCCGACGCGGAGGCGTAGGTGCCGCCGGTGTCGATAGCCCAAGGGTCGAAGGGCCAGATCTTCATCCCGGTGAAGCCGTCATCCAGCAGGCTGCCCGCGAGCTCGTCTGCGGCCTGCATGAACCAGGCCTGGTCGTCCATCTCGGCCGGCACGGGATCCCCGGGCCGGACCACCCGACGCTCCTGCTGTCGGTTGTAGCCGTCGCCGGCGCAGGTGTTGTAGGTCGGGATGCGATCGCGGACCGCCCCGCCCAGCAGGCGGCTGACGGGCTGGCCCAGCGCCTGGCCAAGCAGGTCCCACAACGCGAGGTCGACGGCGCCTGCGGCCCTGGTTTCGGCCGAAGAGGCGTTGAACCCGAGATAGCCGCCCAGCAGCCGCTGGTTGTGCCGCTCCACGTCCAGCGGGTCCTCTCCCAGCAGGGCGGCAGCGGCCGGGCCATGCAGGATAGCGTCGACCGCCTCGATCCCGCGCTGGGCTTCGCCCAGCCCGACCAGGCCCTGGTCGGTGTGGACCTGTAGCCACAGGTAGGCGGGCCGGTCGGGCTGGCGGATTGTCTCGATGGCGGTGACGCGCATGGTGGGATCGTGGTATCAGGTCGTATGACAAGTCAACTGGACCCGCACAGGAACCGTTCTCTTGTTGACGACGTCACGGCGTCCCTGGCCGCCAGCATCCAGGGGGCGCGCAGCATCCCCGGGGAGCGCCTGCCGTCTGCGGACGCGCTGGCGCGGCGGTTCGGCGTGAGCCGTACCGTCGTGCGCGAGGCGATGGCCCGGCTTCAGGCGGACGGGCTGGTCAAGACACGGCAAGGCAGCGGAGCTTTCGTGGCCGGGCTCGCGGGCCGGCCGTTGCGGTTCGACGCCGCGACCATGGACTCGCCTGAGCGGGTGCTGGATATCCTCGAGCTGCGAATGGGCGTGGAAACCGAGGCGGCGGCCCTAGCGGCGACGCGGGCGACCATGGAGCAAAAGGCGGGGATCGAGGCCGCGGTCGACGCCCTGTTCGCCGTCGCCGGCACGGGGGCGGACGGCGTGGAGGAAGATCTGCGCTTCCACCAGGCCATCGCCGAGGCCACGGGGAACCCGCTGTTTCCGCTGTTCGTCACGTTCCTGGGCGAGCACTACCGGGCGAGCATCCACGCGCTGCGGCTGGACGGCGCGGCGCGCGAGGCGTTGCTGCGCCGGGTTGCGCGCGAGCATGCCGCGGTCGCCGAAGCCATTCGGCACGGCGACGCCGAGGAGGCCCGGTGGGCGATCCGCCGGCACCTGCGCGACGGCAGGCTGCGAGTGCTTGCAAACGTCGGCAAGAACCCGGCATAGTCGAAGTCGTATGACAACATGCCCGAATGGGCTGCGGAGGAACCGTGAAGCGCATCCTGATGGCGGCCTTGCTCACCCTGTCCGCAACGTCGCTAGGCGTGGCCGGCGCGCTGGCGCAGACCACGCTGCGCTTCGGTATGAACCTGCCGCAGGGCGACAGCGCTGACTTCAAGGCAGCGACGGCGTTCAAAGAGTATGTGGAGTTCAACAGCGGCGGACGCCTCCGCGTGCAGCTGTTCCCCGGGGGGCAGCTCGGCAGCGAGCGGCAGATGACCGAACAGGTGCGCGACGGGGCGCTCGACGTCGCGTATGTCGCCGACGGGGCCGCGACGGGCTTTTACCCCAAGCTGCAGGTGCTCGCGATCCCCTACCTCTTCGCCTCGGCGCCCGTCGCATGGGAAGTGCTGCGCGGCCCGTTCGGCCGCGAGATGGCGGCCGACATCCGCACGGTCGCCGGGTTCCGCGTGCTGAACATGAGCGAGAACGGCTTTCGCGACTTCACCAACAACAAGCGACCCATCCGCACGCCCGAGGACATGAAAGGCCTAAAGATGCGGACCATGGAAAGCCCGGTCTTCATCCGGATGATGCAGTCGCTGGGCGCTGCCGCCACGCCTATCGGCACCAGCGAGCTGATCATGTCGCTGCAGCAGAACGTCGTGGACGGGCAGGAGAACGCGCCCAGCACCGTGTTCCAGTTCGGCATCGCCGACGTGCAGAAGTTCATGAGCCTCGATGACCACGTGTTCAGCGCCATGCTGCTGTTGATCGCCAACGAGAGCTACGACAAGCTGCCGCAGGACCTGCGCCGCATCGTCATGGACGGCGCCGTTGTGCACGCCAACACCAGCAATTCGGACCGGGCGCGCAGCACGCAGGCGAACATCGAGGCGATCCGCAAGAAGGGCGTGCAGGTCCACATGACGTCCGTGGCCGAAAAGGCGCAGTTCAAGCAGGCGGCCCAGGGCCCGGTGCTGGAATACATTACGCAGCAGGTCGGCAAGGACCTGGTCGACAAGCTGATGGCAGCGACCACCCAGGCGGAAGCCGTCGTGTACGGGAACTAGCCGGCGCGGGGGCGAGGCAGGCTGGAGACATGCTCCGCATCCATCGCCTGATCCTCGGCCTGGTGCGCGTCACCGAGGGGCTCGCCGCGGTCCTGATCGGCGTCGTGGTGATCGCGAACGCGGCGCAGATCTTCTGCCGCTACGTGCTGGTCCGTCCGCTGAGCTTCACGGACGAGACCATGCGCTTCAGCATGGTCTGGGTGGCGTTCCTGGCCGGGAGCGCACTGGTGTTCCGGCGCGAGCACATGGCGGCCAACCTGTTCGACAATCCGCGCTTCGGCGCGCTGCGCGGGGTGATGGCAGCCGTGGTACTGGTCGCGATCCTGGGTTTCGCGGTGGCGCTCGCCTGGTTCGGCTGGCCGCTGGCACTCCGCAACGCCCAGCAGCTCTCGCCCTCGGCCCAGATTCCCATGGTTTGGCCCTATGTCGCAGTCCCCGTCGGCGGCGCGCTGATGGCCCTTTATGCCGCATGGCTGCTGGTCCTCTCCGCCGCGGGCCGACTGGACGAGTTCTCGCTCCCCGTGGACGACGAGACGGAACACGGCGCTTGATGGTTGCCGGTGTCGCGTTCGTCGTCCTGCTGCTGCTGGGCGTGCCGATTGCCTTCGTGATGGGCGTCGCGGGCTCGGCCGGGCTGTGGGACCTCGGCCTGCGGTCCATGCTGATCCCGCAGCGGATGTTCAACGGCGTGGACAGCTTCATCCTGCTCGCCGCCCCGTTCTACATCCTCGCCGGCGAGCTGATGGGCCGGGCGGGCATCACGCAGCGGCTGGTGAACCTGTCGATGCTGGTCACCGGATGGGTGCGGGGCGGCACCGCCTATGGCAGCGTGCTGTCGGCCGTCCTGTTCAGCGGCATCAGCGGCACCGCAGTGGGCGACGCGGCGGCGCTGGGCCAGATCTTCATCAAGCAGATGCCCAAGGAAGGCTACAAGACCGAGTATGCGGCGGCACTGGTGGTCGCGGGCAGCATGATCGGACCCATCGTGCCGCCCAGCGTCACGTTGGTTATCTTTGCGGCCGTGTCGCAGCTTTCGGTCATCGACCTGTTCGTGGCCGGGATCGTGCCGGGGCTGCTGCTGGCCGGCAGCATCGCGGCCATCGTCACGGTGCACGTGTTCACCCGCAACCTGCCGCGGAGCCGTTTCCGCGTCGGGGATGTAGGGATCATCCGCACGTTGGTCGAGGGCCTTCTGGTCACGCTGCTGCCGGTGATCCTGCTGGGCGGGGCGCTGTCGGGCGTGTTCACGGCGACCGAGGCCGGCGGCGTGGCCGTGCTCTATACGCTGTTCCTCGCGACCTGCGTATTCCGGCGGCTGGGCTTGAACGCCCTGTTTGGGGCGCTGGTGGTCACGGCCCGGATCAGCGCGAGCATCTACCTGGTGCTAGCCGCCAGCGAGATCCTGGCCTACGCGCTCGCGAGCGGCGGCATCACCGGCTGGGTTCGCGAAGTCGGCGGCCTGTTCGCCGGGCATCCGACGCTGTTCCTGTTCGCGGTCGTGGGCTTCCTGATCCTGATCGGCGCGTTCCTCGAGCCCGGCCCCGCCATCGTCATCTTCGTGCCCCTGCTGCTGCCGGTCGCGCGCAGCATGGGGATCGACCCGCTGCAGTTTAGCATCGTGTTCGTGCTGACCCTGGCCCTCGGCCTCTCGACGCCGCCCATCGGCCTATGCCTGTTCATCGCCTGCCGGATCGGGAGGATCAGCATGTGGCAGTTGTTCCGCGCGCTCTGGCCGTTCTTCCTCGCGGAGAAGGTCGTGGTGCTACTGCTGGTGCTGGTGCCCGCCTTCTCGACCTGGTTGCCGCGGCTGGTCCGCTGACCGAGCCGCGAGCCTCCCGAGCTGGAGAGCATCAGGATTTCTGGGGTTCAGGCGGCCGCTAACGTGTTAATCGGGTTGTCGTTGGCGAGCCCGGGATGCCAGCGCTCGAACATCGACCGAAACGTGCCATCGAGCTTCCGCGCAAGGCCGGCAACAAGACCGATGGTGTGGCATCTGGTGAGCATGGGACTGATCTCCTCCGTCATTATCGTTGTCGTCGTCTGGGGTCGCCCTGTTGCACTCAGGACGTTTCCGCCTCCACCCGATGCCACAGCTTGCGAACCATGTCTTTCAGCATCAGCGCGTCCGACCAACGGTCCGACAGTTCCGCGCCGTCCGGCCCGGTGATCGCGTAGGGCGGCGGCCCCAGCTCGCACAGGAAGGTCAGCACCGCGTCGGGCCCGGCGCGGCGGCGCCAAGACCGCATCGCATACTCCCACCAGCCCATGAACAGCCCGACCCAGCCCTCGTGCTGCGCAAAGCCGAGCGAGACCTGCACCTGCTCGCGGCTGGCGATCCGGCCATGCAGGCCCCAGGCGTTGTCCAGGATGCGGTGCATCAGCGCGTGGTTCGTGTTGTCCACGGGCCAGGCGAACTCCCGCCCCACCAGGTAATGCGAGATGTCCGCCGTGAGCCGAAGATCGGGGAAGCAGTCCAGGAGTTGCAGCGTGAACAGCAGGTCCGTCGTCATCCGGTCCCGGTGCGTCTCGACATGCACCGCGACACCGGCCTGGTCGGCCAGCCGCCGCCACCCCTCCAGCAAGGGGATGCACGGCGCGAGCGTGGCGGGCCGCACATCCGGCTGCAGGTTGACGTGGTCCGCGCCCAGCCGGGCCACCAGCTCCAGCACCGGCTTCAGCGCGTCCACGCTGGCCGGGTAGCATTGCGCCTGCCAGATCAGGCCGCTGTCGCGCAGGAAGCCGGTCGCTTCGGTCGCGAAGGCCACGTCCACGAACCGGACGCCGGCGCCATCGAATCCGGCGTCGCGGATCATCTCAAGCTGGGTGCGCAGCGGCCATTCCGCCATGCTGGCGTTACGCCGCTCCATGGCCCACAACGACTGCAGGATGCAAAGTTGCTGGGCCATGGAAGGGCTGGTGTCAGGCCGCGCGGCCGAAATAGCTCTTTTTCGCGGCGGCCTGCGTCTCGTAGATTGAGCCCTGGCGCAGCGGCGGCGGCAACGGCAGGCTGATGGGCACGGCCGTCATCCGCGGCTCCACGACGGAGCCGCCGGCCAGCAGGCGACTGTCGTACTCGGCGAAATCCTTCACGCCCATGATGGGCCAGGCGTCGCTGGCGGCCACCTCGTATAGCAGCAGGTTGCGCGGCCGGTCCGACGTGTTCAGCGCGGAGCCATGCAGCGCCCGCACGTGGTGGAACGACATGCTGCCGGCCTTGCCCATGCACGGCACCGCACGGGTGATCTCCGCCTGGATCAGGTCGGGGTCGATCAGCCCGGCAAACCGGCCGTCCTCGCCGTGATGGCTCCAGAGCGGACCCGTATGCGTCCCCGGTGTCACGAGCATGGGGCCGTTCGACAGGTCGGTGTCGTCCAGCAGCACGCCGATCGCCAGTCCGTCGTCGTTGGTGTGGGGGTAGAAGGCCCAGTCCTGGTGCCATTCGACGGGTGAGCCGAAATGGGCGGCCTTCATGTTCAGCTTCGAGCCGTGCAGGCGCAGACCGGGGCCGATCAGGCGCTTGAGGATTTCGATGACGGGCTGGCTGCGGACGATCTCGTCGAACAGCTTGTGCACCTTGTGCGGTGTCTTGATGCGGCGCACGCGCGGTGCGGCTGCAGTGTGCCCGGGCTCGAGGTCGTAGACGTCGGTGTGCACGGTCGTGGCGGCGGATGCGGCGACCAGTTCGGCGACGACGCGGCGCAGCTCCGTCAGGGTCTCGGGCGGCAGTACCTCGGGCACCAGCAGCAGGCCGTCGCGCTTGTAGGCGGCGACGTCGTTGTTCGAGATCATGGATGTCCTCCGATTGCTGTCTCCGGTCTGCCAATGATAGCGCTGTCATTCGGGCAAGTGCAAGCCCTGCCGTGCATCGGGCGCACGGGCCGGCGTATGGTGCCCGCGATGGATCGAGACCACCGCATCTCCGCGCCGACACTCGACGCGGTTGCCGCGAGGGCCGGCGTGTCGGCGATCACCGTCAGCCGGGTGCTGCGTTTGCCGGGGCTGGTGGCGCCGAAAACGCGCGCCCGGGTCGAGACAGCCATGCGCGAGCTCGGCTACGTGCCGAACCTTGTGGCAGGAGCGCTGGCGAGTGCGAAGACGCGGTCGGTGGGCGTGCTGGTGCCCACCATTGCCAACTCGATCTTTGCCGACACCGTGCAGGGCCTCTCCGACACCCTCGAGCCGCTCGGCTTCGCGGTAGTGCTGGCCCAGTCTCGCTACGACGCGGAGCGGGAGGACCGGATGCTGTCAGCACTGCTGTCGAGGCGGCCGGACGCGTTGATCATGGTGGGGTCGCCGGCGACGGAGCAGGGCGCCCGGCTGCTGCGGGGCGCGCGCATCCCGGTGGTCGAGACCTGGGACTTGCCGGCCGACCCGATCGACGCGGTCGCCGGGTTCGACAACCACGCGGCTGGGGCGGCGGTGGCGCGGCACCTGGTCGACAACGATCGCCGCACCCTGGCCTTCATCGGCGGCAGCGACCCCCGTGCGACACGGCGTTGGGCGGGGTTCCACGATGCGGCGGTCGGGGCCGGGCTGGCGCCGCCACTGCGCCTGGTTCTGGACCGCAACGCTAGCGCGGGGGCGGCGGCGCTGCAGCGGCTGCCTGGCGTGGACGCGGTGTTCGCCGCCAATGACGCCTTCGCGATCGGTTTCTTGACCGGGCTGCGCGACGCCGGGCTGGAGCACAGGCCGGGACAGAGGCCGTCAGTCGCTGTCGTCGGGCTGGGCGATCTGGAAATGGGACGGCTGATCACCCCACAGCTCAGCACCATCCGTGTGCATGGCGAGGCCATCGGACGTGCTGCGGCGGGGTTGACGCAAGACCTGTCCGGCCCTCGCCGGCTGGACCTAGGGTTCGAGCTGGTGCTGCGCGACAGCGGCTGACGCGGCGCGCGGCCAGGAAGGGATAAAAGGCAGGGGCGATCTTGTCATGAAGCCGCCCTGTTAGGGGCCGCGTGGCTGTTTGGACCCCGATCTGTAGACAGCAGATACCTGCCGACCCAGCGAAAGCCGCCACGTCCATCAACATACGAGTGAGCAGGGCGCGAAACGGACCTCGTGTTACCCACCTGTGGCAAACCCAGATAGAGGGGTCACCTCACCGTTTGCTCAAAACTGCACGTTAAGGATCTTGAGTTCGTGTTTTGGCTTGAGCCGCCCGAGGACCAAAGTCATCCATAGCGAGCGACAGAGGCAGCAATCGTCACCGGCGCCCTCATGTCCTAGCGCCG
>JAABUK010007735.1_pt1 | contig 15376 bp, 14 predicted proteins | sample 5559141 | NCBI WGS metagenome assembly JAABUK01 (sample SAMN10711869, study PRJNA513367) | rock metagenome | isolation source: Antarctica rocks | place: Antarctica: Victoria Land, Pudding Butte nord | collected 2016-01-03
ATCAGAGCGTGCTCGTTGGGTACGCCAGGACCGGCCGCCACCAGCAGCGAACCGACCTCGTTACGGTCCAACCCGATCGCGTGGGACTCGTAGTCCAGCCGCGGGCGGCGCACGTGCACCGCAGGCGAGTGCTCAAGCAGCTTTTCCTCGACGACGTATCGGTAGAACCCGGCGATCGTGCACAGCCGTCGCGCGATCGTCGCGCGTGCCCGACCCCGGGCCTGCAGGTCACATCCGAAGCACTCGATGTCTGCGCGGCGTGCCTGGAACAGGTGCAGGTCGTGCTGCTGACACCAGGCGGTGTACATCCGCAGATCCAGTGCGTAGGCATCACGGGTCAGGCCGCTGTAGCCGCCGAGGAAGCCGGCCAACGCGATCCGCTCGTTCGAGGTGAACAGCGGCTCGACCGACACGACAATATCGGTCGAGGTCTTGGTGGTGGTCATGACGACCTCCAGGACTCAGGCCAGAGCCCGGCGATCCTCGGAGCGTCGACGCTCCAGCTGTGGGATGAAAAGACCACGCTAGAACCCGAACGAGTCACGCGCGAGGACCAGCACCACGTAACCGCCGATTCCGCGCGGCAGCGCCATCGAGCCACATGGCTAAATGTGTAGGCCGGTACGCTCGGGGCTCTGTTGCTCGACAAGTCCAGCGCAACTAATTACGCCCCGAGGAACTCTGGGCTGGCGCTGCCTTGCGCTACGGTGGCTGCATGGAGGGCGACATCAGACTGAACTGGGGCAGATTCCCCCGCGTCGCCGCGATCGTCAACGGTGCACTCGCGGGTCTCGTCGGCGGGGCCGCCGCGGGTATCGCGCACGAGCGTCGTGGGTAGCGCGAGCGCACGCGCGTCCGATGGGACCGTCGCCAACCGCTGGGAGTAGTGCACAGTGAACGACCCTTGGCAGAATCTGCCTAGTAGCGATGCGGATACTAGGTACAAGAAGCCCGGCACGCCGATCGGGTGGCTCCAACAACTCATAACGTGCGGTGGAGATGATCAAGCTCTGTATGGACGAGTCAGGTAACAACAACCCGGATAACCTACTGATGGTGGGCGCGGTCGAAGTTCTTGGCGATGCAGACGCCCTCGAGAGAGGGATAGTAGATCTGTGGCAAGATCTATCGAGTAGGCGAAGCTTGCGAGGCCCACGTGGCTTCGAGAAGTTTCACGCGACGGGCTTTCACGCAACAGATGATCCGATTGAAGTTAGAAATGAATTCCTGAACCACTTGCATGACGTTCCATTTCGTGCCTATCTATACATGACAGACCGCTCAAGCGACCACGCAGGTGCTACCGAAACGGCGAAAATTGGTTATCTTTACGAGTCTCTCCTCGCTGATCTACTTCTTCGCTTCAACTCCGAAGACACTTTAGATTGTGCGATCGAAGAAAACGAAGCGCTTCGCAAAGTGTTCGCAATAGTATCTGAATCAGCACGCCTTCGCGCGATGCAAAAGAGTGGACAACAACGAGTACTGCCAGAGATGGATGTTCACATAGTAAAGAAGACCGAGCGCATGTCGATAGCGATCATCGACTATGTCATGATCGCTGTTCAGCGCTGGGCATGCTCGGGATACTCCACGAATGGAGCCGACTGGCAGCTTCGGGCATTTCGAGACGTAGAGGCCTCGATTTCGATCCTATACTCGTTGGAAACAGGCGTAGTATCGAGTCGAAAGACTCCGCTACATTGATACTTGTGGTACCTTGACCTGGAGGGGCGGGGATCGCAGTCAACTTTGTGTGCGAGTCCGCGCGCGTTGCGTAACAGCTCTTGCAGGGAGTGTGGCCCCGCCCTTCGCAGCGTTCGCCTAAGCACAGGGGAGCGATGACGCTATCAGCTCACGACGTCGCGCAACAGGTCGGAGCCTCATTAGAGGTTGTCGAGAAACTTGCCGATCTCGTATCAACGGGATCGCCCGAGGCCTTCACCTCCCACATCGTGCGGAAAAGGCGCGGCGATATTCGCGAGATCGTTCAGCCTAGCCGCCCGCGAGTTCAGAGTGTCGTAGCACTTGATCTTGGTGTTCGGCGGGAGAGGATCCCGTTTCGTGCGCATACTGTTGACGTTGGCCGATCGTGAGGAGATCTCGCGGGGTCTGGCCGAGGGACTCATGTTGAAAGACATCGCCGAGAGGATCGGGCGTGACCCGTCGATCGTGTCGCGGGAGGTACGCCGTCACGGCAGCCGTTCGACTTACCGTGCCGGGCGCGCTGACCGTCAGGCTTGTGGTGATCGGCGACGGCCGGCGATGGGCAAGATCGACGCGGTGCCGGGCCTGCGAGCCCACGTCGCGGGGCTGTTGACGAAGGGTTGGTCGCCGAGTTCGATCGCGGGGCGGTTGCCGATCGAGCATCCGAGCAACGAGGCTTGGCGGGTGTCGCACGAAGCCATCTACCAATGGGTCTACGCCCAGCCCGTCGGCGAGCTGCGTGCGGCGTTGATCGAGCTGCGTACCGGCCGCACGCGCCGGCGGCGGCAGGGTTCCCAGCGGCCGCCCGCGCCGCGGATCAAGGACCCCAAGTGGATCGATGACCGGCCGGCCGAGGCCGTGGGCCGTGAAGTTCCGGGGCATTGGGAATCTCAATGTTGTTGTCAAGCCGTCTGAGCGACCTCCGGCGGTTCGGTCGTCCATGTCCGGTTGTCCTGCAGCAACGCCCAGAGGACGTCGACGCGACGTCGGGCGAGGGCGATCACGGCTTGGGTGTGAGTGCGTTTGCTGGCGCGCTTCTTCAGGTAGTAGTCACGGTTCGGGGCGGCGCGCATCATGCTGGTTTGGGCTGAGAGGTAGAAGACGTGCCGCAGTGGGCGGCTATAGCGCAACGGACGGTGCAGGTTCCCGGTCCGTCGGCCGGAGTCGTTGGGCACCGGGACCAGCCCGGCGGCCGCAGCAAGGTGACCGGCGCTGGGAAACGCGCGCAGGTCACCGGCCGAGACGAGCAAGGACGCGCCGAGGAACGGACCGAAGCCGGGCATGGACTGGATGATCGCGGCCTGCGGGTGCTGCGCGAACAGCTCCTCGATCTGGGCGTCGAGCTTCTTGAGCCGCTCGTCAAGAGTAAGGATGTTGGTGGCCAGCTCGGTGATGATGTCGACGGCCAGGCCCTGACCGGGCAGCACGGTCAGTTGTGCCTTTGCCGCGGCGACGGCGCGTGCGGCGACGCCGGCGGAGTCGCGCACTTTGCGCTGACGCAGCCAGCCGGTCAACCGGCTCTCGCCGATGCGGCGGATCCGGTCGGGACTGGCATAACCGGTCAGCAGAACCAGTGCGCCTTTGTGGCTGGAGTAGTCGAATGCCCGCTCCAGACTGGGAAACACGCTGGTCATCAGATCGCGGAGCCGGTTGATCATGCGTACTCGATCAGCGACCAGGTCCGCCCGATGCCCGGTCAACACGGCAAGGTTCCTCACCAGGTCGGTGTCGGCGTCGATGGCTGCCAGGTCCCGGCGCAGCCGGGCGGTCTCGGCGATCACGTAGGCGTCTTTGGCGTCGGTCTTGCCCTCACCGACATAGCCAGCGCTCATCGCCGCCACTACCCGGCCGGAGGCATACCGGACCGTCAGCCCTGCGCCAGCCAGCAGCGCCAACAGCAGCGCGGACGGCGCGCCGATGATGTCGACCGCCCACACGAGCTCGGCCGCCGACGAGCGTGCCGCCGCGATGATCGCGAGAATGTCTGCCTCATCGTTGGCGACCTTCCTCGACAACAGGCGTGTGCCCTCGTCATCGACCACACACCCAGTGATGCGTCTTTCCGACGTCCACCCCGACCCACGCTCTGTCCCGCTTTGCCACGCCTGTGTCTCCGTCTCCTCGATCCCGATGCTGACAGCGGCCCCGTGGAACACCCCGCTGACGCATCCGTAACCAGCGACCGAGCGCAGATCTCAATTAGCAGCCAGGGCACCCCGAAGAGCCGGGCGGACATTCCCAATAAGCGACCAGAGCGCGAGGCGATCTCAGCCACACCCGACCCTCCTGGGCCAGCTTCAGTCTTACGGAGGGCGATCTCGTGATCGGCAAGAACGGCAAGACCGCGGTCGCGACGCTGGTCGAACGGACCACTCGTTTCCTGATGCTCGCGCCGCTGACCGGCCGCGACAGCCCTCACCGTCGGCCACGCCGTGATAGCCGGCTACGGCGACCTCCCGCCCGAGCTGAAGCGCTCGCTGACCTGGGACTGCGGCCCGGAGATGGCCGCCCACGAACTGGTCGCCAAGCAGATCCCGGTCTACTTCGCCCACCCCCACTCGCCCTGGGAACGCCCGACCAACGAGCACACCAACCGGATCCTGCGCGAGTACCTACCCAAAGGCGCCATGATCACCTCCGACCGCGACTACCTCGCCGCCGTCGCCGCCGAAATCAACGACCGACCCCGTAAGATCCTCGCCTGGAAGAAGCCATCAGAAGCATTCGCCGAACTACTCGCCGAAAGTGCTTCGACATCATGAACTCGCGGGCTACTCGATCTACTTCACCACCCTGGACGACCTCGTCCGCAAACTCCGGACCGCTGAAGCCGCCGGCCGCTTCCCCCGCCAACTGCGGACCTACCTGCGGCCCTCCGTCCTGGTCGTGGACGAAGTGGGCTATCTCCCGCTGACCCGCGACGAGGCGAACATGGTGTTCCAGCTGATCTCGATGCGCTACGAAACCGGGGCGATCATCCTGACCTCGAACAAGGCGCTCAACGAGTGGGGCGGCTTCCTCGGCGATGACGTCCTGGCCACCGCCATCCTCGACCGGCTCCTGCACCACTGCGACGTGCTCGCCATCAACGGCTCCAGCTGGCGACTGAAAGACCGACTCAACCTCGTCACAAAGGGAGAACCCATGCCATGATCACCACGCCGACCTCAGCACGCCAGGTCGTACCTGACTCGGCACATCAGGTCGTACGCCGACAACCTCCCGCAGTGACGGGGCCCGACTCAGCCATTCGTAATAGCCGGCGTCAGAAACGCCGAGAACCCGGCAGGCGGTCTGCACCGGGAGCTTCTCTGCAGCCATCACCTTGATGGCCGCGAACCGCCTTTTGGGGGCACCGCCACCTTCAGCAGCTCCGCCGCGCGCTGGTGTATCGCCAACTCGGCCTCCAGCTCGCGAATGCGCCGCCTGGCTGCGACGAGCTCGGACTGCTCGGCCGAGGTCAAACCCGGGATCAGCCCGGCGTCTATCAGGTCGCGCTTGCGCCAGCCGTAGATCGTCTGCTCGCTGATCTGCAGGTCGTTCGCGATCTGCGCGACCGACCGCCCGGACTTCAGCAGGTCCAGCACCTTGCGGCGGAATTCCGGTGGATAACTGCTCGGCATAACGGCGACCCCTCACAGATCAGCTCAGACCGAGAGTCTCACAAACCGACTCCGTCAAACCCGGGGCACATCAGTCCCGAAAGATGCCGGGCGCTGGCCCGCCACGGAATGGTCGGGTCGATGGGCAAGGTCGGCACCGCCGTCGAGAACGCCGCCAAGGAATCTTTCTTCTCGTTGCTGCAGCAGAACGTTCTCGACCGACGGCCGTGGAAAACACGCGAGGAACTAAGGATCGCCATCGTGACCTGGATCGAAACGCACCTACCACCGGCGCCGACGACAAACAGCCCTAGGCCGCTTGCCCCCATCGAGTACGAGACCATCATGACCACCGCAGTCCTTCAGGCTGCCTGACCAACTGTCATCCGTTCGTGCAGCACACCCCCAAACGGCGTCAGCCCACGGCATTCACCAACGCGGCGAACTCGTCGGCGAGCGCCACCAGCTGCGCCTGCTCCCAACAATGCTTGGCGTAGAGAAATGCCGGCTCGGCGCTCGGATCCCGTGGAATGCTCAGGGCCAGATCGTGCCGTAGGTAGAGGGTGCCGCGCGGATGGGAGGTCACTGTCAACCGGCCCAGCTGCCAGGAACCGGTGGGTGCGTTGAATTCCTCGATGCCGATGTTGGTGACGGGATCCGGGGTGGCGAGCGACGGGGTTGTGGTCAGCGCCCGGCCGACCTCGCGATAGGGCACGTCAATATGTTCCAGGGCACCGATGAGGCCGTCCCGACCGGCGATCATCGCCTCGGCCGGGCTTGCATCGTCGAGCACCGAGACGGTCATCGGCAGCACGTTGATCATGCAGCCCACCAGCTGCTGGCTGTGCGTCGTGAACCGATCGGCGACCGGGGTGGCGAATACCGGCCGGCCGGCGGCGCCCCGACGCGCGAGCGCCAGCGCGAACAGGCCCGTGAGCGCCATGTAGCGGGTGACCCCGGCCCGCTTCGTTGCCTCAGCGAAAGCTTGTCCGGGTTCGGTCTCGGTCGGCAATGCCAGAGTCGCGCCGAGCCTCGACCGATGCGGGACCAAGCCCGCTGGTGAGATCCGGCGAGCGGTGCCGGCCAAGCCTCGGGCAACCACCCGGGCTTCGTTGCCGGCGGCGATCCGGCGCTCGCGCTCGACCCGATCCCGCACCCAATCAGCGAACAACGCAGGCTCGCCGATCGGCCATCGACCACCGACTTGGTGCACTCGCGCACCGTAGCGGCCGAGGACAGTCCGCAGCAGGATGCCGTGAGACCACCCGTCGGTGATTAGATGGTGCAAGACGACGATCAGCACGTGCCGGTGCTCGTCAAGCCGCAGCAATCGCACTCGCCACAACGGCCCGGTGGCCAGGTCGAACGGGTCGGAGCTGTCCAGGCCGAGAGCCCGCGCGAGCACCCGATCCCGCTGTTGCTCGGAGTAGTGGCTCAGGTCCTCGAAGACCCATGGAACTGCAGGGCAGTCGAACAGTTGTCCGATTTCATCACCACGCTGGAGCACCCTGCACCGCAACGCGTCATGCACCTGGTGAGCGTCGTCGAAGGCCGCTTGCAGCGCGTCGGCGTCCAGCGGGCCGGTGAGCTGCAGGCTCACGGCGTCGTGGTAGCCGGATCTGCCAGGTTCAGACTTCTCGGACAGCCAGATGCCTTCCTGGGTGGCGGTCAGCGCGTTCAACTCGGTGCCTGCGGGTCGGCTGGTGATGTCCACCTTGGTTGTGTAGCCCACGACAGTTGGCCGACGGTTACGTACAGCGAAGCGGTTCCGCGCGCGTAACTGGCTACCAACCGTAGCTTCGTATCGTGGGTGCCGGTCCCCGCTGGAAGCCGGCGTTCAGGCAGGCAACGCGCGGAAGGAGAACCGCTCGATGGCATACGCTGATCCGACGGCATGGTTTGCGATGCCAAAACGGCAGGCGCCCGACGTGCGATGTCGGTTGCTCTGTCTGCCGTACGCGGGCGGCTCGGCAAGTAGCTACCGCGGCTGGGCCGGCGCGTTGCTGGAGGTGGCTCAGGTCGTGACGGTGTGCCCGCCGGGGCGGGCCAACCGTTGGCAGGAGTGCGCGCCGGCGGATTTCGAGACCCTCGTCGACCAACTTGCCCAGGCGACCCAAATCCTGCTGGACGAGCCCCTGATAGTCCTCGGCTACAGCATGGGCGCGTTGGTCGGCTTCGAGCTCGCGCGCAGGCTCGAGGGCCAGGGTTCGCCGCCGGCCTTGCTGATCGCCGCAGCACACCTGCCGCCGAGCATTGTGCAGCCGAATTGGCAACCGGCCACGCTGTCGGACGCCAAGCTCATTGAAACGGTGCGCAAACTGGGTCTCACCGCGCCAGAACTGCTGAACCACCCAGAGATGATGGAGCTGCTGTTGCCGATGCTGCGCGCCGACTTCGTGCTCGGTGAGAGCTACCAGTATCAGGCCGCACAGCAGCTGACCACCCCAATCCTGACCATCGCCGGCAACCAGGACCACGGGGCGCCGCCCGATCGGATGGCCGGCTGGGCGCAGGAGAGCGTCAGCTGGACTGCAGCAGAGATCGATGGTGGGCACATGTTCCTCAACACGCACAGTGCAGAGCTGCAGCAACTCGTGAGACAGGCGATCCAGGCTGCGGTGTATGACGTCGCGCGGGACGGAGGCGCCGGTCATGCCGACTGAACAGCGGCACTCGCCCAGCGGGGCCACCGATGAGCTACGGGCCGCCTGGTGTGACGTCCTCGAACTCGACGAGCTTGCCGACGATGACAACTTCTTCGAGCTCGGCGGCCACTCCATGCTGGCAACGAGGTTGATCTCGCGGGCGGAGCGGATTCTGGCTGTAGCGGTGCCGGCTCGCCTGATCTTCGAGTACCCGGTCTTCGGTGACTTCGCCAAGCAGGCCGTCGCGCTGCTCGACGAAGGCGGGACTCGGGCTGAGCCACCGCCCAGACTCGGTCTGAGTTCAGGGCCGCTTTCGAGCCAGCAGGAACAGCAGATGGTAGTCGAGCATCTGCTCGGTCCGTCGGCCATGAACAATTCCCTGGCGGTCGTCCGGGTCAGCCGGGAGCTGCCCATCACCACGGTCGATCAGGCGCTCGCAGCGGTGCTTGCGCGACACCCGGCCTTGCGGACGGCGATCGTGTCCGAACCCGGGGGCGACCAGCAGCGACTACTGCCCGACAGCGCCGTGCCTGCGGCGCCGATTGAAGAAGTCGATCTCACCGCGGTCAGCGCGCAACGATTGCCGGGCGAGATTCGCCGCCGCGTTGCGAAGGCGCACCGGTTGCCCTTCGACATCGCGGGGGGCACGCTGTTGCGCTGCCAGATCCTGCGGTGCGGCGATCGGCCGGATGTGTTGGCCCTGCACTTTCACCATTCGGCGTGCGACGGCGCCGGGCTCGCGGTGTTGCTGGACGACCTGGCCGCGATGTGCGCGGACCCCGATCACGTGCTGGCCGCTGACGAGGCGGAGCTCAGCTACCTCGACTACGCGCACTGGCAGCGCGCGCACCTCGAGCAGCTGCTCGATGACTCGCGCTCGTACTGGCGAGAGGTCCTTCGGTCGCTGTCAGCCGAGCCCCGCGATGACGAGCCGTCTTCGGCGCTCGCTCGCTCCTATGCGCACTGCGGCGAGGTGATCGGCGCTGACACCGTTCGCGTCCTGCGTGCCTGGGCGGCCAAGGACGGGGTGACGGATTTCGCGGTCCTGGCCGCAGCCGGCGGGGTGGCCGCCTCAGCCGGCACCGGGCGCCGGACAGTCGGCCTGGGAACCCTTCTCGATAATCGCAGCCTGCCGGGTAGCGAGCGCACCGTCGGCACTTTCTCGGTGAGCAGCCTGGTCATGCTCGCGGTGGACGGTGGAGCGACCCCGCGGAAGTTGGCCCGGCAGTTGCAACAACGGCTGGCCGAGGCGAGACGGTGGGCCGCCTTGCCGCTGGAGTTGCAGCTGGCCGAACCGGCCGAGGAAATGGGAGTCAATCCGGCAGAGGTTCTGGATTTGGTGGTCTCACTCGACCGGATCTATCTGAGCGACGCGACGCGTGACCCGATTTTTTCGATGATGGAGGATGACGGGCCGCTGACCGGGCTGCCCGCCTTCGGACCTAGGCTGAGTATTCAAGCGACGATTCGGCCGTCCGACGAGCTCGACCTGGTCCTCGAGCACCTGGACGGCGAGCCGGAGGGTGAGCGGGCCGCAGAGCTGCTGGCCCGTACTGTCGCCGCGCTGCGCGCATTCGCCGATCACCCGGACGAGCCGCTGGCGGAGCTGGCGCTCGGGTGGCCGTCGGGATGAGCACGCAGCAGATTTCCGTCGGCGCCTATCAGGCAAGGGTGCATGACGACGCGTCGCAACCGACCACGATCGAGGCCGGCAGCTGGGACGACGCCGCATTTGGTCTGGGCTGGTGCATGGCCCGAGACCGCGGCGGCCAGTTGGACGTCTTGCGGCGTACCGGGCAGGGCCGGTTGGCCGAGCTGGTCGGCCCGGCCGGGCTTTCCAACGACGTCCGGCAGCGCCGCCTCGACCTTGCCGGCGTCGCCGCCGCAGGCTGGGAGCTCCTCCCACCTGATCAGCGCGCTGTCCTGGAGGCCTTTCGTCACGGCGTTGATCTGCGCACCGGGCCGGCACCGGACACCGGTGGTTGGCGGGTGACGGACTCCCTTGCGATAGCTAGACTTTTCTTCCAGTCGCTCAGCTCCGATGGCAGCGAGCTGCGAATGACCGAGGTGATGCGCCGGACCATGCCGGCTGAGGCGGTCGACTTCCTGCTGGCAGGTGTGGACGAATTCGAAACCGAGCCAGACGGCTCGGCGCTGCCCGTGCCGGCGCCGACCGTGCCGCTGGACACCCTGCGGTCGCTGTTCGCGACGCCGGGCAGCGGCGTCGGCCGTCTGGTCGTCGCCGACACCAAACCGGTCGGCAGCAACGCTTGGGCTGCGACCGGACCCTCGGGTGCCGTGCTGGCCAACGACATGCACCTGCAGCTCAGTGATCCGTCCCTGCTGTATTCGGTCCAGCTCGTGCTGCCCGGTCGTGCGGTGGCCGGGGTTGCGGTGCCCGGGTTACCAGTCGTCATCGGCGGTACTAATGGCACGGTGGCCTGGGGCTTCACCCGATTGCACGGCGACACAGCCGACCTCCGTGAGCTGGAACCCGGTCCGGTGGCCGACAGCTATGTGGTCGGGGGAGAACAGCTGCAACTGCAGTTCCGGACGGAGACGATCAAAGTTCGGGGTGCGGGCGATACCACGCTGCGGATACCCCAGAGTTGCTATGGACCGGTGATCGGAAAGCTGGCCGGCCGGCCGGTCGCCTTCGAATCGACGCTCACCGACCCGCGGGCATTGGACCTAACCGTGTTGGGTCTGTACGAGGCGGAGAGCGCTGCAGGCGCGCTCGACGTCGTCAACCGGAGCGGCCTGCCACCGGTGAACGCGGTAGTTGCCGACACCGCCGGGACGATCGGCTGGACGGTCGGTGGCCGAATCCCGGTACGTGGCGTCCCGGGCCCGCGCGGGTTCAGCGAGAGTGCCGGTACGCCGGCCCCGGCAACCTGGGTGGCACCGGGAGCGTTGCCGAGGCAGCTGTCCAGCCCACCCGGGTATCTGGTCAATTGCAACAACGGGGCGAGCGCGATTCGCGCCGGCGGGGTGGCCTGGAACCTGTCGTCGGGCAACCGCGCCCGACGGGTGGCGACGCTGCTCGCCAACGGCGGGGGGTCGATCGGTCCGGCGCAGATGCTGGACCTGCAGCGCGACCTGGATGCGTCGTTCTTCGAGTTCTACCGGGATCTGGCACTGCGATACCTGCCCGCCCGGCCAGCACATCCCGAGCTACGGGCGATTCGGGCCGACCTCGTCGCATGGACCGGAACTGCGGGCGTCGACGAGGTGGGCCTTGCCCTGCTGACGGCGTTTCGGGACCTGCTCCGCGAGGAGATGTTCGCGGCTGCGACCCGTCCGGCGCAGGATTACGACGCGGACTACCAATACTGCTTCAATAGCCACGAGTGGCAGCTGCGGAAGTTGCTCGGCCTCTTGGACGACGGCCTTGTCCCGCTACCCTGGCCGAGCCCTTCGCGGTTCGTGATGGGCCAGTTGTTGATGGGCAGATCCCTGTTGTCACGCCGTCACGGTACCCAGCGAGTGCGCTGGGGTGAGACGAACCGGCTGAACCTGGTGCAGGCCGCCCTTCGGTCCTCACAGGTGCCCGATTTCGAGTTGGCCGGCTGCACCGAGAGCATCCGGGTCGCACAGGCTGACTTCGGCGCGGCGATGCGGCTGATCGTCAGCATGGATCACCCGGAGCAAAGCCTGCTGAGTCTGCCTGGCGGCCCCGTGGAGTCGAGCCCGGCCAACGGAGAACATGTCCGACGCTGGATCGACGGCCAGGCCGGGCCGCTGTGGTCCGCTTCGGCGCTTGCGGTGCTCGCGGGCTCAGCCGTTGCGTCGCCGGACGGGCCGGATCTGGAAGATCTGATCCTTGCCGTCTGGACCCGTGTGCTGGAGTCCAGCGACTTCGACCTGGAGGACGGCTTCTTCGAGGCGGGCGGCGACTCGGTGCTGATGCTCGAGGTGCACAGCCTGCTTCAAGACGCGCTGCCGGACCAGAGCATCTCGGCGATGGATCTGTTTCGCTACCCGACGATTCCCGCCCTGGCCGGGCACCTGCGCAGGTCGGCGGATCATGCGGGCTGAGACCGCGGACCAGGGCATTGCCGTGGTCGGACTGGCGCTGCGGTTGCCTGGCGCGGACGGTCCGGAGCAATTCTGGGCCAACCTGATCGCCGGGGCGGAAACGGTGTCCCGTTTCGACGAGGACCAGCTTCGCGCAGCTGGCGTGCCGGAGGCGGAATACCGACAGTCGAATTACGTGCCGGCTCGCGGCGTGCTGAGTCATGTCGAGGGCTTCGACGCCGAGCTGTTCGGATTCTCCCCGCGGGAGGCCCAGATCACCGACCCGCAACACCGGCTGTTCCTGGAGTGCGCGCATGAGGCGCTGGAGTCTGCGGGCCACGCACCGACCAGGACCGGGGCGCGGATCGGGGTGTTCGCAGGCGTCGGAGCGAACCGGTACCTGCTCCGGCAGCTGCTATTTCAACCGAAGTTGGTGGACGATCTCGGCGAGCTGGCCATGTTGATCGGTGGCGAGAAGGACCATCTTGCAACCCATGCCGCCTACCGGTTGGGGCTGCGAGGCCCGGCGCTCAGCGTGCAGAGTTCCTGCTCGACGTCGTTGGTCGCGGTACACCTGGCCTGCCAGGCGCTGATGCGCGACGAGGCGGACATGATGCTAGCCGGTGGCGCCTCGATTCACCTCCCGCAGCATTCCGGCTACCGCCACAACGCCCATGACATCTACGCACCGGATGGCCATTGCCGGGCCTTCGACAGTGCTGCCGCCGGCGCGGTACCCGGCAACGGCGTCGGCGTCGTGGTGCTCAAAAGACTGGCCGACGCGACCAAGGATCACGACACCATCTATGCGGTGATTCGCGGCTCGGCCATCAACAACGACGGCAACCGCAAGGTCGGCTACACCGCTCCGAGCATCGACGGGCAGATCGAAGTGATTCGAGCGGCGCTGCGTCACGCCGCCGTCCCGGCGCACTCGGTCAGCTACATCGAGACGCATGGGACCGGGACGCATGTCGGAGACCAGATCGAGTTCGCTGCACTCGCCGAAGCCTATGGGACGGGTGGCCGGGAGCCATCCTGCGCGCTGGGCACGCTGAAACCGAACATAGGGCACGTCGACATCGCCGCCGGGGTGGCCGGCCTGATCAAGGCCTGCCTTGCGCTGTGGCACCGCCAGCTCCCGCCCAGCATCAACTTTCGTCAGACCGATCCTGCGATTCCCTTTCAGGACAGCAGATTCTACGTCAATGACCGACTCGTCGACTGGCCCCAGGCCGAACTCCCGAGACGCTGCGCGGTGAGTTCGTTCGGCGTCGGAGGGACGAACGCCCACGTGGTGCTGGAGGAGGCGCCGACCCGCCCGCTCACTGCCGTCAACCCGCCCGAATCCGGCGGCCCCGGTCCGGCAGTCCGGGTGCCATCGATCATCGCGCTCTCTGCCCGGACCGAGCAGGCCCTGCAGCAGAGCGTCGAGCGACTGGTCAGACATGTTCGCGACCGGCCCGACACCGCGCTGGTGGACATCGCACGCACACTACAAGTGGGCCGCAGGGTCTTCAGTCATCGCAGCGCCGTGACTGCAACCGACCTGACGGATCTGCGCGCGCAGCTCACCCGCCGCCCGCCGGGCCGCGCACTCAGCCGGCCGACGTTGGCCTTTGTCTTCAGCGGCCAGGGCGGTCAATATCCGGGCATGGCGGCGGGACCGTACGCTGCCTTTCCCGAGTTCCGTGCAGCGATGGATCACTGCGCACGAGAGCTGGAGCCGTTGCTGGGGCTGGACATCCGTCAGCTGCTCTGTGACAGCGGGCCGGCAGAGCGGGATGCCGTCGAGCTTCTCAATCAGACCTGGCTCACCCAGCCGGGCGTGTTCGCCGTTGAATACAGCCTGACCGCCCTTCTGCTCAGCTGGGGTCTTCGCCCGCAGGTGGTACTCGGGCACAGCCTCGGCGAGTACGCCGCAGCCCTGCTGGCTGGAGCCATCGGCCTGACTGAGGCCTGCGCGCTGATCAGCCTGCGCGGGCAGCTGATGCACGGGGTGCAGGGCGGCGTAATGCTCGCCGTCTTCACCGCGGAGGAGCGGGTCCGGCCACTGTTGACTTCACAGGTGTCGATCGCCGCCGTCAACGGGCCGAGGTCGGTGGTCGTCACCGGCCCTGCCGACGCGGTGAGCCAGCTCGAACCACAGCTCGTCGCAGCCGGTATCGGGTTCCGTCGGCTTGCCATCTCCACCGCGGCGCATTCCGCGATGCTCGCCCCGCAGCTTGCCGAATTCCGCGCGAAGGCAGACCAGCTGAGGTACCGGGTGCCCAAGATCCGCTACCTGTCGGGGATCGCGGGTGAGCCGGTCGCGCGTGAGCTCGATGCCGACTACTGGAGCGGCCACTTCCGACAGCCGGTGCGCTTCGCTGCCTCAGTCGAGCACTTGATCAGGGCACGCAACCCGGTCGTCCTCGAGATCGGCCCGGGGCACGCCCTGACAGAGCTGATCCGCCAGATTGCCGCCGAGCGTCCGATCGTGACGAGTTCCTGCTTGCCGGGCCGACCGCCGCCCGGGAGTGCGCCGGACAGCGAGCTGATGGTGCGCTCGATCATGGATGCGGTGGCCGAATCGTGGTGCGCAGGTGTCGAGATCGACTGGCCGGCCGTGACGGGGCCGTCGGTTGGCAACCGGGTGCCGCTGCCCACCTACCCGTTCCAGCGGGCGCGGCACTGGGTCGACGTGAGCCCGACAGAGCTGTCCCCGCAGCAGTCGAGTGCCGCGAGCTCGGCCGGCGAGCCGATGAGGTCTGGCTCGACGCCCGGGCCGGACGCGAACAGTTCGACTCCGGCCGAGCCTGATCACGTCGAGCGGGCCGTGCGCCAGATCTGGGACGACGTTCTGGGTGTATCCGATCTCGGTCCCGATGCCAACTTCTTCGCCCTCGGCGGGGAATCGATGCTGACGGTGCGGATGATTGCCCGGCTACACGACAGGTTGGGCGTCACTCTCACGCTGCGATCGGTCGTCGCCCGACCGACGCTGCGGGGTGTCATCGACACCACGCAGCGTGCCCTTGCGGCCCTGCAAGAGGTAGGTCGATGAGCCTGTCCGAGCATCTGACGGTGGACCAGCTCTCCGATCGGTCGGGTGACCCAGTGCTGGTGGTGGATTTCGTCAAGTTCTCCGGCGACCGGACGCTCGGGGACCTGGTGAGACAGGCGCTGCCGGGACGCCGGGTGCTGCGGGCTGACCCGGTCGCCGATTTGTCCGGCGTTGCCGGACTGGTGACCGTCAGGGAACTGGCAGTGGGCTACGCCGACCTGATGGACCGTTGCGACCGCCCTGCACTGCTGATCGGATATTGCAGCGCGGCACCACTCACCATGGAACTGGCCGCCAGCTGGGCGCGGCGTTCGGCAGTCCCCGACATAGTCCTGGTGGCTCCCACGGTCCCGACCCGC
>JAABUK010007736.1_pt1 | contig 15375 bp, 15 predicted proteins | sample 5559141 | NCBI WGS metagenome assembly JAABUK01 (sample SAMN10711869, study PRJNA513367) | rock metagenome | isolation source: Antarctica rocks | place: Antarctica: Victoria Land, Pudding Butte nord | collected 2016-01-03
ATGAGTAACTAATTTCATTGCTAGATAGTACACATTCAGTAGTCAAAGATTTTGAAGCAAAGAGATCATTTGAGCTGCTCATTGTTGAAGAAATTAACACATCTTTCATCGCGTCTTTGATGAAAGTCACTAGTTTTTTGTCTCATTCTTTGATTTCTTTGTAAATAATTTCTTCTCTTCTTTCGACATGATGATCTCATTGAGACGAGAGATGAATGCACGAGATGTCAAAGTACTAGTCTTCAGCTGAGAACAGTTCTTTGAAAGATGATTCGATACTTTGCAATTGAAGCAGATGATTGACATTCTTAGTCATTCAGATTTGAGGGTGAAAAAAGTAACGAGTTGAACATAGCTAGTAGTTGAGACTGAAGCTGATGTCAACGAAGAAACAAAACGTTTTTTCGAAGCTGCTATCGATTTGACTGTTCATTGCTCATCACGTAGTTGATAATTGACTCATTGTTTGTTATTCACATCTTGAAGAAAGATCTTGAGCTTATCAAGTGAGCTAAACTTTATGAGACAAACTGACAACGCGTTCTGAAGATGATTGTTGATTTTATTCTGAATGTCGTTCATCAAAGTGATATCGTCGTAGTTCAGAAAGCTGAATATTCTAGTGAATTCTGAATAGAAAGAGCTGAAAGACTTGTTGAGCTGCTTTAGAGCGACGTATTCATGACGACACTTTCGAATCAGATTCTGATCTTCGTAAATTTCTTTTAGATGTTTCAGTAGCTCTGATAGTGACTGATAAAGTGAGAAAGCATCAACACAATGCTTTGCATAAGTTTGCTGATCAGTATCATCTTCTAGTCTGAAAATCACATAGACAATACGAATCTTTTCAGTAGAGTAATGATTCGCGTTGACATTGAGCTTGTCAGCTATTTTGATGTTTCATGTCTTTCAGATAGAGTCATCTGTTTCGATGAAGATGAGTGAATTCAAAAGCTTGATGAACTTGTGATGATCATTTTCGTTATCAGATAGAGTAGAAGATTCTCGTTGAAAGTGAGCTTCTTTCTGATTGACTCATTGTTCAGCTGACTGAGTATCTTGACGAAGCATAGATCGATCAGCTTGACGTTGTTTCACTCTGAAGTTCAATCGCTCATCTTGTAACTGATTGATCTTTTTCTCTAGCTTATCATTCTTATCAAAAGCAACTTCTAGTTGTTTCGCTCTCTTTTTGTGATCTTCTTGTACAAGAAGTCAGTGTTCATTGAGTTGTAAAGTCAAATCTTGCTGACTTCGAAGCTTGTTCAGCATATTGATGACTTTGTCGAATTGATTGCTGACTCAATGAAACAGTTGTTCTTTGATGTTTATGTTTCATGAGATGACAGCTTTCTCAGCTTCAACTGAAGCATTGATGAGTAGAAGTGAAACTCTTTTATTGACAATGCTTCTAAGCAGACGAGTTGTTTGAAACTCAACTGACTTGACGTCATGTATTATGATGAGAGAAGATAGATGTTTTTTGATGAGTGAAAATTCAAAGAATTTCTTGTGAATTTCAGGTAATAATTGAGTGCTTTATTCAAAGAATTTCTTGTGAATAGAATGGTGAAAATGAGTGTAGAATCGAAGAATTTCTTGCAATCTAAAATGATGATGCAAATTTGAAGAATTTCTTGCAAATTTTTCTTACTGAATAAATTGTTTTGTATCATCTATTCATTGATAGCAGAGTAGTAAATGATGAGCATTTATCTAATGTTAAAAACCAGCATAAAGCGAGTCATATGAGTGTCATTTAACTAGAAGATAAATGCTAAGAAAGAAAGATAGCTACAGAAAAGAAGCTGACTACATATGTGTGTTTCTCAGTCGACACTAGGCTCAATAGAGACTAGTCAAGATGACGAAGCGAGAATAAATCTGACAAGGCTAGAAGACTGAGTCTGACAAGACTAGAATCATGACAGAAAACATAGTGATGTTTCTTGATGAGATGACATATGATTGTGCAAATGACGTTATAATCTTTCGATAGAAATAACTTAATGATGAAGTTCATAGCTATATCTTTTCAGCGTTTCTGTGAAATCGATAGAGAATGAAGAAGTTCATTAATGCTATTTCTAAATATCTTGCTTTGTTAACAGACATGACAGTTTCAAATGTAACGTCTAATTGTTGCTTGATAATCTGATTAATAGTAGAAACGTTGAACTAGATTCATAGTTCTTTGATTGTCAGAATGAAAGATGAAAGACTGATCATGAATTTTCTTTAGCAATTTCGTATGCATTTTCTCAGAAATTCACAGTAGATCTTTTCTGAACAAAACGTCGTCAACGATCTCACAGTGCTTCAATTCAATGCTATGTAGCTTGAGCTTGTTTTCACTTATAGCTTGTTTATACTCATTGCAAAGCTCATTTGTTTTATTGACATCTTTTACTTGCTGATAGAAATCAACTTCAGATTCAATAGCTAAAACATTTATTCTATCGAGTGTCAGAATGATCTGATAGCGATCTTTAATACGCTGAGTTAATTCAGAAATATTGATCAGAGACATTCTGATTAAAGCATTGACTTTAGTATTCATTTTGCCTGATTGAAAAATGATCTGAAAGTTAAACTTGAATAGAATGTTTAAATAATTGACTTGACGTCAAGTTAACTGTTTGTTTTTCATAAAAATTTTCAAAGTCTGATGATCAATGAACATCTGAATGAGCAGCTCTGTGCATTCTAGCTCAAATCTTCAATGTTCAAAACATTGAATAATGACTAGTAATTTCTTGTCATAGATGTGATAATTGCATTCAGCGAAGATCATGCTCTTGCTGTAAAATGCTACTGAGTGAAGAATACTCTCATCATCATACTGTGATAGTATTTCATCTTTGACGTAGTCAAATGCATTGATTTTCAGAATAGTCTGTCATTTTGAATCAAAATGTTGTAAAACTGAGATTGAGCTGACTTGTTTCTTTAGATCATCAAAAGCTTGAACACAGACTTTATTTTAAACAAAAGACGTGTTTTTTCTAGTCAGCTGAGTGAATGATTTGACTAACTTCGAGAAGTTCTTAATGAAACAACGATAGAAGTTAATGAATCTCATAAAGCTCTGAACTTCTTTTAGATTGATCAACGTAGCTCAATTGACTATGACTTTCACTTTAATAGAATTCATACGAAGATTTTGTTCTGAAACTATGACTTTTAAGAAGACAGTTTCTTCTACGTTGAATTTGCACTTTCAAATATCTACTTGTAGATCAGCTTCTTGTAGATGATCTAATATCATCTTGACATATTGTTGATGTTCTCGTTGAGTTTTGCTGTAGATCAAAATGTTGTCTAAATAGACTTGACAAAAGTTGTTTAGAAAGTCTCAAAGAACATCATTCATATACAGCTGAAATGAGACAGAATCATTGATAAATTCAAAAGATAACATCTTTGATTTGTACGCTTTTAAAGTGATGATAAAGATAGTGTAGTTCTTACTATCAGAATGCATTTGCAGTTTGTTGAAAGTTGAAATAATATCTAATCAAGTCAGATGCTTGCAATCAACTATTTTATTGATCATCTCATCTATGAGTGATAGAGAATAGCAATTTCTTTTGATAATAACATTGAGCTTTTGATAGTCAACGCAGAATCATAAATCTTCATTTGCTTTTAGAGCGAACAGAACGAGTGAGAAATATGAAGCTTTGCTAGAGATTATAAATTCTTTGAAAAGATTCTTATTCAGATATTTCTTTACTTTCTGAAGTTTGTAAAGAGACATTTGATATGCTCAACAATGAGATGACGTTGCATCATTAGTAAGCTCTATCTTATGATCATACAAATGATGAGACGATAGCTTGTCTGCTTGAACTCAATCAAAGATGTTTAGAAAATTCTGATATTTCAATGATAATTTGACTTTAATATCTTCTAGATTCTGAGTCATTTCATCAACTGAAAAGACGTTTATGACATTTAGTTTGCATTGAGTATTGTAGACAATTTTTCTATCAATGTCTTTGATGAACATAGCAAAAATCTCTGTTTGATTCTTCTTTTTTCATTTTACTAGTGCTTAAAAAGAGACAATGTCTATGTTTTGAATCGAGAATGACTCTTTCTGATTGAATGAAACTGAATGCTTGAGCATTTTAAAGATTTTGCTGTGAGCTGCTGAAGAGATTGAAGTTGATTGCAATCAACTTGAGTGCTTTGTATTTGACAAGATCAAAAAAATCGAAATAGAAGTATTTAATTGATCAGAGAATACGATAGTATCATGTTTCATGTTCAATAATATTTTATTTTTGTTCATTCAGAGTTTGCTCAATATAGCTTCATGATGCTCGATATCAGCTATCAGCATTGACACAGTCAATTTCTTATGACTTTTAATCGTGAGATTGAGTAGAATCTTATGAGTAATAATCTTTCTAGCTAACTTCTCATCATAGTCTCGTATTAACTTCTCTTTTGCTAGTGATATAGATTGTATTTCAAGTTTCTGACATATTTTATTGACTAGCTTGTCATGTATCAGCATGTAGACGACGAAATCACTATTTATCAAAGAGCGAAGACTGAAAGAATTGCTCTGAGAGATAAAAGAAGCATTGATCAGAAATGACTTTTCAAAATAGTTTTCTTTCAATAGAACTTCAATTTGACTGCACAAAGATATGATCTTTATCTCTTCAATGATTCTCAAAGAGATAGCTAGTTTTTTGAATCAAAATTGAACTCAGAGTTTGATGTAAATTAATTAAACTCATCATTTTCTAATGCATTGATTCTCGATCAATCAGAACACTCTTTAAAAGTATGATTTGATTTGTAACAGATGAAACAAATTTCAGCTTGTAGATTGATGTTTTTGACGCTAGTTAAAATCACGTCGCGCGACTTTGAATAATCAACGAGTGTAGTGACTTCGATCTTTCTATAGAGATTCAATGAATCTCATTTCTCAGCAAAAATGACTTGCTTTCTAACTTTGATTAAGAATTTCTTTTCTTTGATGTTATTCATGACTCGATGCTCATTGTTCAAATGAATCAGATAACTACGAATTTCATTGAGAGATTTAAACTGAATCAATTGACTACTTCAAGCTGCATGAAGATGATAAACTATCTTGTCTTGTAAATCAATGATCAATTGCTTTTCATGATACTTTAGATAGAAGAACAGACGTTGAAACATTGAATAAAAATCATTAAATTTGCTCTTTTCTTAAATGAGATTAGCATATTTTCTGTTACGAGCGTATCAAGACTGAATAGAACTAGTCAGTGTCTCTAGCTCAGATCTGACTCAGTCTCTATTTTCTTTCACCAACATCATCTTTCTTTCTACATCACATTCTACTCGTGTCACAAACACATTTTCTTCAAGCTTAGCACAGTCTCTGAATATTACTTAAATAGAAGCTTTTGTACTCACCTTCTTCTGTATTCTTAATATTCAGTTATAGCTATCTTTAAAGATCAAGCACTATTCAATTCTGACTTTCGCTGATTGACTCATCTAGACATGATTCTGACATTTTCTTTGAAAGTTTGTCTCTTTGTCGAGATCATCATATAGTTGAGCAAGTTTATCTAACAAATCATTAATCATTTTATAGAGATTCAATGAATCATGTTGACGTTGAATTAAAGTAGCTTTGACTGCATTTTCATCGATTCTAAAGTGAATATAGATCAGTATGACTTTATCAGTATCAAAATGATTGACATTAATCTTTAGCTTGTCATGAATCTTTTCTTGTCAATCATCTCAGAAAGATTCTGTTTTATCAGTAAATAAAGATGAATTTGAAAGCTTTTGAGATCGCTTGTATGAATTGAACATGATGAAAGAAGTAGAAGTATCTTCTTTAGTCAATTGCAGTCGATGTTGTAGTTTCATCATCTGATCTTGAAGCTTTTTAAGATTTAAATTTGATTGTTCTTTTGCTCAATCAATTTCTTCGAAACAAGTCTTTCATATCTGTTCACTGAGTATTTTATCAAATAGCTCACAAACTTCTACATTCAGATCTCGTTGAGTTTGAAGATTGTTTAAATTTTCTAGAAAAACTTCTGAATCTTGTTCAACTCAATATTGTAGCTGCTTTACATTTTTGATATCTCAGAGAGTAGAGACTTTCAGAGATTCATTGAATGTCTGAGAATAAGGCATGAATTGATGATGTTTTCATACAAAGTCAGTTCTAAGAAATTTTGATAAACAAGAAGATAACTTGAGATAGATGATTGAATTGAGACTTTGATTACTCTTGAAGAAATCAAGTTGAATATTCACAGATGATTGAATCATGATGAAGATTTTAATGATCGAGCGAATAATGACGCTCAACAGTAAATAGTGAGATTGTTTATTAAAGTGTTTAATCTTCAAAGAAGAGTGTTGCTGATTTGAGAGAAATTTTTGTGATTCTCAAGTAATCAATGAAGATTCTTTATCATTGATTCTATTAATTGATTTGAACTGATGCTACTGACTAAGCGATAGATTCTCTAGCAATCACATGATCATATGTTCTTGTTGATTCTATTGATTTCTTGATGTTGTTTTGTCTTTCAATGTCGTTGATCATCAGATACACAAATTTCTTTATACTCATTTTGTTGTCAGTTGAGTGAATTTGAATGAGTATAGAGATCGATATCATGTGATTAACGAATTTTTAAAGTAATGTTGAAATCATGTTTAGAAACTAATCAGAGTGCATGCGTGACTAGAATGTTTAATCAATAGAGATAACTATAACTAAGACTTTAAGAATACAGAAGAAAGAAGATACAAAAGATAAGAAGAACACGCTTTATATAGTAGTTACTCAGATCGACGCTAGTCTCAAAGAAGACGTGTAATTGTAATTGTAATTGTAATTCATACATTCTTGTGACATTGATTTAGACTTGACTCATGAGAAACTCTATGCTATTTATATCGAGTGAACAAAACTCTCTGAGAAAGAAAACCACTCGTCGTTTATACGACTGCTTCACGCAGTTGAAACAATGAGATTGACACTGTGTTACCAAGTAATGAATCTATAGCTTCTATTCAGCGCGTGACGCTCGAGTAAACTCTTGATGAGAGTGTCTGTGCTGTTTGATTATGACGCATCGTCTTTGCTCTGCTCTTCATTGACAATATTCTATACAACGATGTCTCGATTCGATCTTCGATTCGAAGATGAAAGACGTTTTCTTTGCATTCGTGATGCTCATGATTGTAACGTACGTAGAGCTGTGTTCTCTTACTCAATGATTGTCATTCATTGAGCAGAGAAATATGTGATGAAAGAGAGATGCACACGATGAAAAGATAGAGTGTGATTGTACTGAGTAACTCTTTTCTTCTCTTGATTTGACTTATGTCACGTAGACGTTGAATGAATTGTTAGTATAGACGTGCGGTCGCAATCGTTCGATGTTTGACTCTGATCGATGAAAGAGAATGCGTTCTGATCGTTCTCTTGAGCTCTCGATTTTCCACGTGAATAGATGAATGACTTGACGTCAAGTAAAGAAGGTGAGCTCAAGTCTTCTCAGTATATCAGCGTGATCGACGAGTCACTACTTCTTCGAGCACTGTAGTCACGTCTCTCAATACTTGAGACGACTATTCTACCTGATATCTTTCCATCAATTACTCGACGACATTGTCGATGTGATGAAGACGTTTCGATATCAACGCAGTCAACGAGTCGCAAATTCTTCGATCACTTGTAGTCACAACTCGCAGACTCTTCATCTGAGTTGTCTTTTTCACTAGTAGTATCTTCTTATCTCTTACTGACATCGACATGTCATTAATCTTCTTCGTAGATCGATTGTGACTGTTAGGAAAGATGTTGTCGCGTGGGTGAAAACTCTGCATGATGACTTTCCTGATCACGCAACGTTCTAACATCGTTTGAACTGCGTCGAATTGAGATCTCTTGACTCTTTTGACTTCTATTCAAACACAGAATAGAATCAAAAGGTTCGTAGTTGACATCACGTACAGATGAATCTCGTTGCCAGTTAAAGAAGACGTGTTGAAACACAAGAAAAATGTTGATTTAAAAGATGTTTGTAACACAAAGAAATGTGTTTGTCATAGAAATCTGTTGATTACTCGTAACACAAAGAAGTGTGTTTATCTAGAAAACAATAGAAGCTGATTAGAAGATGCTAGAGAAGAGAAAAGATGCTGAGTCATATCTGAGTCAAATTTGAGTCAGATCTAGATCAGATCTCGACTAGATTATTGACTAACTTTAATCATTATGCAGAGTACTTGCTAGCATGCACTGCGAATTGATTAAAGCTTCAGCCTTGTTCAGTCTTGATACGCTTGTAACAATCATCTTGTTTACTAGTCTTAATCTTTTCACTCTCACTTCAATTATATAGAAAGTTTTCTGCTAAATTTATTTTGAAACTCTTTGAATTTGATTTAACATTTAAAGATAGTCACATAATAATATTTTGTATTTTACATCAAGCTCAATTTAAAGTTTTCACTCTTGCTTTAATTGATAGTGAAATCTTTGCTTATATCTTTATGAATAAATTCTTCACGTAACAACATCATTTTTTCTTGCATTAATTAACTCACTTTTGCAGACTTTAAGAATTTGATGATCAAGTTGCTTTAATCAATGATATTATTCATGTTGTCAAAATCACAATGATTTTTGATGAATACATCAAAAAACTATTCTTTTATGTCACTGAATTAAGTCAATATCTTATTATCATAAGTTTATCATGACTTCATCATCACGTCATTGATGTCAATTTTGAACACAATATTCTTATTTTATCTTTCTTTTTCTATCTTAATTGTTGAGAAGTGCAATGACAGACTTGTTTCTAGCAGCTCTTCGTAGACTAGCGTCAGGAAAAAGATCACGCGTCGCGACTCAATCACGTTAGCAGTATATAGATAGAGCAGTCTACAACTTCTTTCTACAATCTGCATAGATTTCATCATATGTAATACTGTTCACTCTATTCTTTTAATAGATTATGAGTCTTGATTAGCAAGAAGCTTTCAACGTAATTAGGTCGAAACATTCTAAGCATTTAATGCTCAGCAACTCGATACAAGACTTATTCAAATGAGCAATCAGCGATCACTTACTACGCGTCTCACAAGAAAACAAATAAATACACTGACTTAGAGAAGTTCAGTGAAATTCAACAGCTTACTACGCATCTCACAAGAAGATAAATAAGCACTCACATCAAATCGACAGTCTATTACGAGTTCTCAAGAAAGTGAATAAATAGACATACTTGAATGCATCGAAGAACGCATAAAATTTTCATCATCACTGACGAGATTACATTCTCTTCACTTCACTCATCAATTTATCTAATATTCTTATTTTATTCTTCAATTTTAACAACAAGCTGAGTTTACATTAACGTTCTGAACTTCGATGACTTCTTCATCAAACGACGATCTGTTTTCATTCTCACTTGCAAGAACTGCGATCAATGATTTTCTCTCATGAAGAGATGACTCATTGAAGAAGACTTGTGATTCATCATTGAAGACAAGTCTGACTTGAACATACTCGACAGCATCATCAACATCATCAGCGAAATTCAATCTCTCGATTTCAAAAGTCAAAAGATCAATGCAAAAGCTCACTACTGACTGATCATCTGCATCATCATTGATGATCAAGAACACATTGCAGACAAAACGTCAGCAAAAGAGATTTGAAATACTCTGAGCTACAAATACAAAGAAAAGCTACAAATCATTGAAAGACAATATTTGACAAACTTTATCAACTACAGAATGTCAACGAATATCTTTATTGAAAAGACATGAACACATCTCGTCAAGCTGACTCGAAAGATTGTCACAATACAGAATGACATGAGTGATTTATTCAAGTCAGAACATCGCTTTCAAGTCTTACTTCAATTGCTGTCAGATGAATACATGATCATTCAAGATGTCATTGATGCGCAGAACAAGTCAGATGTTGAGAGAGAACTTCAAAAGCTACAAGAGAAGAAAGCACAATTGAAGATAACAGAGACTGCGCTATGAGTCAAGCGAGAAAATGAACGCAAGCGTACTGATCAAGAGCAGAACAAACGCAAAATCAGTCATCGTTGCAAACACTTTTCAGACTTTGACAGTGATCAATCGCGTCGTCGATTTCTAAGATGTTTTCTCTGTGAAGACAAACATCATCTAGTCGATTGCTCTCATCTGTCTGCAGCTCAAGAGCTTGTGAAGAAATGCAAAGATAAAGACAAAACAAGACACAAGAACGCTGATGATCTTCAAACTTTCGCTGAGCTTCTGAAGAGCAAATACAAGAAGCACAGAGTCTACAACGTGAAAAGCAACTCTGAAATCTCTGACAATGATGAAAATGATGAGAACAAAGAGAGCAAGAATATTGCAACTCTGTCAAAGAACATTGTCAGTAAGATTTTTGAATTCAACTGAATTGCAGACTCTGATGTCTTCTTGCACATGACTGATCAACTTTGACTTTTTAATGAGTCTTTAATTTGCATTAAGAGATGTATCATCAAAGTTGAAGAGAAAAAATTGTATATCAATCACTGTGACACAGCAGTCATGTGAAATCATCACGAAAACTCAGTCAAGCTGTTCTCTGTTCTTCATGTTTCTAAGCTTAAGATGAATCTTCTTTTTGAAAGAAGAATGTGTGAGAAAGATCTGCAAGAGAGCTTTAATGATAAAGATCTGTACATGCATGACAAGTAAGAAAAGCAAATGATTGAAACTCTAGAATGCGAAGACGTCTACATAGTAAAGAGAATTGCAAATGATCTTGATGAATTTGCATTACTATCAGCTATGCAACGTGACATCTCATCAGCATTTTCAGCGATGCACAGTTCAATGAATCTTGATGATTCAATGAATCTAGATCATTCTGCGTCTCACACTAACGTGATTCATCATGAGAACGAGGTTGAAGTTGATCACGATCAACTTAGCTTCGCAAATGACAAAAGCTTCAAGTTGTACAAGCTGTGACATCGTCGTTTCACTCATCTTGAATCAGCAAAGCTTCGTCAGCTTCATAAGATCATCATTCTGAAAAAATCTATTTTCATCAACAACAGTCACAAGAATGTGTGTGAAATATGTGCGCTCATCAAGTTCATTAACAAACGAGAACACAACGTCAGCGATTGAAAGACAAGTATCTTGATTCTCATCTTCATAGACATCTGTGAATCACTATCATTGTTTCTCGATAGCGAGTCGTACTTTCTAGAGATAATGAACAATCACTTCAGAAAGACTTGATGCATTTCTTTGAAGCAACAATTCAATGCATCAGATGCTTTGCGAAAATGAAAACTCAGCGTAAAGCTTTACAACGATGTCAGACTTCTCTCAGTACACAGCAACAACGTCATGAAACTTAAAGTCATCTTGAATAGCTGATGCTTATCAGTTGACATTGCTTCTCAATACACTGTCTCACACATGTCAATTCAAAATGAAGTAGTCAAAAGAATCATACACATCACAGAAAACTCGATGCAAGTCATGATCAAGAATGCTGAACTTCTCATTGAGTTCTGAGCAAAAGCTGCAAAAACAGATGTTTATTTGCAAAATTGAATCATCATAAAACTCTTGATCAACGAAGCTTTCATGATCTTGAAGAAGACATTCATTGAGATCAAGCTCTCAATTGATCATGTATGAGTATGAAGATGCAAATGCTACTTGCACGTTGATTTCAAGTCATTGTCAATCAAAGACAGATGAGACAAATTCATGAACAGAAACAGACTCAACGCATTCATGAGATATGTGAAAGACATCGATAAGCAATATTATCTTTGAGTCTCAGATTTCGATTGAGTCATCAAGAGTCATGCTGTCAAGTTCGCTGAAGATGAAAAGAGTAAAGACATGAACTTGCAACTTTGCAAACAGACATTCAACATTCTTTCAGAGCGAAGATCTGTGAAAAGATCATCAAAGAATAACATGTCAACTGATGTTTTAAAATCTGATGTTCTCATGATTGACGTTTCGTCTGAATTGACTAATGCACTGAAGACTATCATGATCAACTTGAATGCACTATTCAAGATCACATCACAAGCATCAGATGATCGCGAAACTCACTTGAATGTTCAAATCACTCAGAAAGTCTTTGCATCAAGCATGTTGAAGTCAGCAGTTCAAACATTTCTGCATGTAGTCATTTCAAAGAGAAAAAGAGACAGCGAAGATCAACAATTGAAAGATCGCGCATTTAAGATCTTGCAAGCTATGATGATCTGATTCATCACAAAGAAAGTTGATGACAATAAGAGCAATTCTGACACAAGCATGTCATGAACATTATTCAACATTGATGAATCTGACTTTTCTAAAGCAATAAGAATTCTCACGTTGAACACTTACAAAAACGCAGTGCAGAACTCAGTTTAAAAGAAACTTTGAAAAGAAGTGATCAACGCAGAACTTGTGACACTAGTCATCAATGAAATCTGACAAGAAGAAGTGTCGCTCAAAAAGATCAACATCGTAACAAGCAAATGAGTTTTCAAGTCAAAGATGCATGTCAATGATTCTCTTGACAAACTGAAGGCAAGACTAGTGATCAGAGATTTCTTTTAAATTCATGAAGTTGACTACAAGAATACTTTCATGTCAATCATCAAGTTTGACACTCTGCAAGTCTTTCTAGCTATCGCGACAATGAAAGATCTTGAACTTCATCAAGTCTATGTGAACAATGCATTTACTGAGTTGTTTCTCAAAGAAATCATTTACATGTTCTCTTCGTCTGAGATGAAAGTCAAATCTGACTGTGTTTTAAGAGTTCTTTGAAGTCTTTATGATCTCAAGCAAGCTGCACAAGACTGACATGATCGTTGTGTAACAACGTTGTCTGAACTCGACTTTGCACAATGCGCTGCAGACTCATGTCTTCTGATTCATAGATCAAAAGAAATCATGTTGCTACTATACATTGATGACATAGTCATTGTTTGCAAATCATTGAGCAACATTAAATGATTTAAGCATAAGTTTCAATGTGTTTTCAAAGTCAAGAATCTGAGAAAAATGAAGAAGATTCTTGATATTCAAATCACTTGCAACAGAAAGGCATGAATCTTACAAATGAATTAAACTCACTATCTTCATGATGTTCTTGAAAGACTCAACATGAAGCAAGATAAGCACAAGGCAACAGATCTTTCAATGAATGAATATGATGCTTTTCGCTCAGCTGAACTTGAAGACGTGAGAATTGATCAGCATGAGTATCAACAAGTCATTGAAAGTCTCATGTATGCTGCAATTCACATTCGACTCAACATCATCTTTGCTTTTAATCGACTAAGTCAATATTTCAGTGATTCTGCAAAACATCATGAACACATCTTGAAGAAGTTGATGCAATACGTTCGTTTCATCATTGATCTAGACATCATGTACAAAGTCAGTGAAAGCATGAAGTTAGTAGAATACTCTGACTCAGACTACGTCTCAGACAGACTAGATTGCAAGTTGATTCTCATCTACATCTACATGCTTGATGAAGAATCAGTCTTCTGAATGAGTTGAAAGCAAAAGTTCGTTATCACATTGATCATTGAGACAAAGTACATGACTCTATCAATCTGCATTAAGAAGAATCTATGAATCAGTCAAGTGCTCAAGAACATGAATCTGACAAAGTACTTGAGCATCAGTCACAGTCACGTCGATATTCTTGAGAAGATTACTCATCAATCTGTCTCACTCACGCAGCTCAAAGAAGATAATCAAGCGATTCTTATGCTGATTAAGAATGCTCATATTCACGAATGATCGAAGCACATTGATATCACTTATCATCACATTCAAGATCTGCATAAGAAGAATCAGATCTCAGTGAACTTCATCTTTAGTCAAGATATGATAGCAGATGAATTGATCAAGTCACTATCTCAACAGAACTTCAAGAGATTCATTGAACAACTGAAACTGAAAAGCAGTGAAAGTTGAGAAACTCGCAAGCATTGAGTGAAAGTGTTGAGAAGTGCAATGACAGACTCGTTTCTAGCAGCTCTTTATAGACTAGCGTCAGAGAAAAGATCGTGTGTTGCGACTCAGTCACGTTAGCAGTATATAGATAGAGCAGTCTACGACTTCTCTTTACAATCTGCATAGATTTCATCATATGTAATACTGTTCACTTTATTCTTTCAATATTAATCATTATTGTCAATTTCTCGTCAAAATCTATGATTTTAATCAATAAGAAGAAAATTTCTTACTTAAAGTTAACAAAGTAGCTTTTCTTCAACCTCACTCTCAATTCACTTGAAAGAAGTAACTCAGTTTTCAGTTCGCTTACAAGAAGTAACTCAGTTCATAAATTACTCACAAGAAGCAATTCAGTTTACAGATTGCTCACAAGAAGCAATTCAGTCTACAGATTGTTCATAAAAAGCAATTCAACATTCAATTTACTTGCAAGAAGCAATTTAGTTCTCAATTTACTTGAAAGAAGCAACTTAGTTTTCAGTTCACTCACAAGAAGCAACTCAGTTCATGAATTACTTACAAGAAGCAATTCAGTTCACGAATCACTCACAAGAAGTAATTCAGTTTACAAATTACTCACAAGAAGCAATTCAATTCTCAATTCACTTGCAAGAAGTAACTCAGTTTCTCATTTGCTCACAAGAAGCAATATAATCTTTCGTTTGTTTATGAGAAGCAAACTAATACTCAGCTCATTCATAAGAAACAAACTTCGTTCAGTTTTGTCTTTCATTTGAAACAAGAAGCTTTTAGTTGTATTCTTCAAGTCATTTAAAAGAAATACTCATTAAAAATCAAGTGTTGAAATTCTTTTTTCTTTAGAACTTCTGTTGTTTTTTGAGCAGATCAATTTAATCGATCTTTTATATAACTTGACATAGTTGAGTTAAAAGCTTGAAGCTTTGATCATGTTACTCATGTCAAAAACATTGAAGTGTTTAGCATCACTTCAAAGAAAATCAATATCTTCTTGAATCTTGAGTTAATCTCATCTTTTAATCTAAACTCTGATAAGTCAAGATTGCATCATGCAACTTTGACTATGTCAGAATCATGTCTAGATGTGTTACAAGTATGTTGAGATTAAATAGAGTTTTCTAGTCAACAAGCTCTAGAAGTTTTGACTCATGTTGAATCTCTAGTCTCAACACTCTATTCTAGCGCTTTCGATACTTAAGCAAATCTGCTTCGCTTTCTTTGTTTTGCTCTACTATAGATACAGCTCGAAACTCTCTTTGATTTCTTCTGTATTCTTAATATTCTAGTTATAGCTATCTCTATTGATCAAACATTCTATTCAGCTACGCACTATCTCGCTGC
>JAABUK010007739.1_pt1 | contig 15372 bp, 13 predicted proteins | sample 5559141 | NCBI WGS metagenome assembly JAABUK01 (sample SAMN10711869, study PRJNA513367) | rock metagenome | isolation source: Antarctica rocks | place: Antarctica: Victoria Land, Pudding Butte nord | collected 2016-01-03
CTGTTCGTCGCTGAACACTTCCATCATCTGCATCAGGCTGTCGAACTGCTGGATCATGGCTGCACCCTACCGATGCAGCCAACCTAGCCCATGGTGAAGGCTGGGTCAAGCAGGTATATAAGTGCCCGAAATTCCCTCAAGGCGAACGAATCCAGAAGCACTATAATAGCCTGCTCGAGCAAAGAAAGGTTCCGGTCGTCATAGACGCGGGCGCGAACATCGGGGTTGCGTCCCGGTATTTCTCAACCGTATTCCCAGAGGCGCGCATATTTGCGATTGAGCCGGATCCGAGAACGGTGGCCATTTGTCGCCTGAACACCGAGGTGGCCTCGCACGTCGAGGTTCTTGAGGCCGCCATCGGCTCAGAAGCAGGAAGTGTCACGGTGGAAAGCTTCGAGGGCCATGCGTGGGCCACCCAGACATCCAGGTCGGACGACGGCCTTGGAATAGTCACTGTCCCCGACATCGTAGGCAGGGTTGCGCGAGGCGAGTTGTTCATGGTCAAGGTGGACATCGAGGGGCTCGAGTCTGATTTGTTCCAAGCGAACACAAGCTGGATTGACGACGCCTTCGTCATCGTTGTCGAGCCGCATGACTGGATGTTTCCCGAAAAGGGAACCAGCCAATCCCTGCAAAATGCCATGGGTTCCAGGGGCCGGGACTTGATAGTGTCCGGTGAGAACTTGATCTGGGTGAAGCGGTAGGCTTTCCTGCTTCTACCAGCATACTGCGTCCGGGTGCCCCTGCTCGTTGCGTCCCCAAATTCAAAGCGCCCTACAGGCCGTTCAGGTGGCACGCGCTGCTATGGCCCGGCGCGACCTCGCGCAGCGTTGGCGTTTCCGTGCCGCACCGTGCGAGGGCGTGCGGGCAGCGCGGGTGGAAGTGGCAGCCTGCGGGCGGGTTGAGCAGGCTGGGGATTTCGCCCCTGATGGCCGTGAAGCGCCGGGCACGGGCGTCGAGCCGCGGCACCTCGGCCAGCAGGGCTTGAGTGTAGGGGTGGTTCGGCCGGGCGAACACCTCCGCCGCCCCGGCCTGCTCCACGATGCGGCCCAGGTACATGATGGCGACGCGGTCCGACAGGTGCTCGACCACGCCGAGGTCGTGGCTGATGAACAGGTAGGTCAGGTCCAGGTCGCGGCGCAGGTCCATGAACAGGTTGAGTATCTGCGCCTGGATGGACACGTCCAGCGCCGCCACGGCCTCGTCGCAGACCAGGAACTCGGGCTGCACCGCGAGCGCGCGTGCGATGCCGATGCGCTGGCGCTGGCCGCCGCTGAACTGGTGCGGATAGCGGCGCTTGTAGGCGGGGTCGAGGCCAGCCCGGCGCAACTGCGCGTCCAGGTACTCCTCCCCCGGCCCTGTCACGAGGCCATGCACACGCGGCGCCTCGCCCACGATGTCGCCCACGCGCATCCGCGGGTTGAGGCTGGAATAGGGGTCCTGGAAGATCATCTGCACGCGCAGCCGCGCCTGCTTGGCGGCAGCCGGGTCCAGCGCCGCGCGGTCCCGCCCGTGATACAGCACCACGCCGTCCGAGGGCGGCGCGATGCCGGCCACCATGCGGCCCAGCGTGCTCTTGCCGCAACCGCTCTCGCCCACCAGGCCCAGCACCTCGCCCCGGCGCACCTGCAGGTCCACGCCGTCCACGGCGCGCACCACCGGGGCCGGCGGCCCGCCGCGCAGGCGCCGCACCAGCCGGGCCGCGCCGTCCGATTTCCTCTCGAACCGCTTGGACACGCCGCGCAGCTCGATGACCGGGGCATCCATCCCAGGCTTGTCCGTCAGGGGCGCGTCCGTCATGCCGGCACCACCGCCAGTGGATGGAAACAGCGGTGCGCGTGCCCGGCGCCCGCGGCGAACTCCGGCGGGTCCGTTTCGCACCGGGCGTCCGCCCGCGCGCAACGGGTGCGGAAGGCGCAGCCGGCCGGCAGGTTCAGCACGCTGGGCGTCATGCCGGGGATGCCGCGCAGCCGCTCGCCCCGCCGGGTGCGGCTGGGCACCGAGCCGATCAGCCCGTTGGTGTAGGGGTGCATCGGCCGGTCCAGCACCTCCGCCACGCTGCCCTTCTCGACGATGCGCCCGGCGTACATCACCGCGATATGGTCCGCGAGGCCCGCGACCACCGAAAGGTCGTGCGTGATCCACACCAGCGCCGTGCCGAACCGCGCGCACAGGCCCTGCATCTCAGACAAGATTTGCGCCTGGATCGTCACGTCCAGCGCCGTCGTCGGCTCGTCCGCCACGATCAGCGACGGGCGGTGCAGCAGCGCTATGGCGATGGCGACGCGCTGCCTCATGCCGCCGCTGAACTGGTGCGGATAGGCGCGCAGCCGCTCCTCCGGGCTGGAGATGCCGACCAGGCCCAGCGCGTCCCGCGCCCGTGCCCGTGCGTCCGCGCGCGGCACGTCCTCGTGCGCCCGCACCGCCTCGATCATCTGCGTGTCTATCCGCAGGACGGGGTTCAGCGTCATCATGGGGTCCTGGAACACCATGGCGATGTGCCGCCCGCGCAGGCGGCGCATCTCGGCGTCCCGCAGGCGCGCGATGTCCTGGCCCTCGAACACGATCCGCCCGGCCACCACGCGGCCCGGCGCGTCCACCAGGCCCAGGATCGAGAAGCCCGTCACCGACTTGCCGGACCCGCTCTCTCCCACCAGCCCCATCACCTCGCCCCGGCCCACGGTGAACGACACGTCGTCCACCGCGCGCACCACCCCGGCGCGCGACGTGAAGTGCGTGGACAGGCCCTGCACGTCCAGCGTGGCGTCCGTCATGCGTCCCGCCCGCACCCGGCGACGTAGGGCGGATAAGCGGGGCGCCATCCGCCGCACCCGGCCGCCGAGTGCCGGCGGGAGGCGCTTCGCCTTCCCGCCCTACGTGCAGATGGGGGGCGGGCCGCAAGGACACGCAATGGCCTGGCCGCGCTCACCGCCGCAGCCTTGGGTTCAGCACGTCGCGCAACTGGTCGCCGACCAGGTTGACGCACATGATGGTCAGCAGCAGCGCAATCCCGGGGTAGAAGCTGATCCAGTACTTGCCGGACAGCATGTACTGGTAGCCGTTGGCGATCAGCAGCCCGAGCGAAGGCTCCGTCACCGGCACGCCCAGGCCCAGGAAGCTCAGCGTCGCCTCCAGCGCGATGGCGCGCGCCATCTGGAACGTGCCGACCACGATCAGCGGCGGCAGGCAGTTGGGCAGCAGGTGGCGGAACACGATGCGCGCGCGGGACAGCGCCAGGCACTCCGCCGCCTCGATATACTCCCGCCGCCGCTCCGCCAGGGCCGAGGCGCGGGCGGTGCGGGCGTAGTAGGCCCACTCCACGGTGATGAGCGCCAGCATGACGTTGCCGACGCCCTTGCCGAGGAAGGCCAGGATCATCAGCGCCACCAGGATGGACGGGAAGCTGAGCTGCAGGTCCACCAGCCGCATGATGAGCGTCTCGACCCGCCCGCCGATGTAGGCCGCGACAAGCCCCAGCGTGGAGCCGAGGATTCCCGCCAGGAACGCCGACCCCGCGCCCACCAGCAGCGAAATCCGCAAGCCGTACAGGATGCCGGACAGCATGTCCCGCCCCTGGTCGTCCGTGCCGAGCAGGAACCGCATCCCGTCCCCGCCCACCGACCCCGGCGGCAGCCGCCCGTCCATGATGTCGAGCTGCGCCAAGTCGTAGGGGTTCTGCTGCGAGATCAGCGGCGCCAGGACCGCGGCGGCGCCGATCAGCACGATGCCCGCCAGTCCCAACACCGCCATCCGCGACTGCGCGAACTCGGCCACGAAGCGGCGGAGCGGCGTCTCCTCCCGCACCGGGAGCGCCGCGCCGCTCATCCCTGCCCCCTCATCCCTGCCCCCTCATCCCTGCCCCCTCATCCCTGCCCCCTCATCCCTGGTCGTCCAGCCGCACGCGCGGGTCGAGCGCGGTGTAGAGCAGGTCCACCACCAGGTTGATGCCGACGAACAGCAGGACGATCATCATCAGGTAGGCGACGATCACCGGCCGGTCGAGCAGGTTGATGCTGTCAATGATGAGCTTGCCGACGCCGGGCCAGGCGAAGATGCTCTCGGTGACGACCGAGAAGGCGATGGTGGTGCCAAGCTCCAGCCCCACCACCGTCACCACGGGGATCAGGATGTTCTTCATCACATGGACGCCGATGACGCGCGACGGGCGCAGGCCCTTGGCGCGGGCGAACCGCACGTAGTCCGACGGCAGCGCCTCCCGCACGCCCGCGCGCACCAGGCGCATGATGAGGCTCACGTTGAACAAGGCGAGGTTCAGCGCCGGCAGCAGCAGGTGCAGCAGCCCGTCCCCAGTCAGGAACGACCAGCCGCCGACCGTCGCTCCCCGCCCCGTGCTGGGCAGCCAGCCCAACTGCACCGCGAACACCAGGATCAGCATCAGCCCCACCCAGAACGACGGCAGGCTGAACCCCAGGATGCTGCCGGCCATCAGCGCCCGCGCGCCGAAGGCATCGGGCCGCAGCCCGGCGTACAGCCCTGCCGGCAAGCCCGCCACGACCGAGATCAGCACCGCTGCCACGGCCAGCTCCAACGTAGCGGGCAGGCGTTGCATGATGACCTTCAGCGCCGGCTCGTTGAACACGAAGGAGCGTCCGAGGTCTCCGCGCAGCAGCCCGCCCAGGAAGGCCAGGTACTGCTGCCACAGCGGCTTGTCCAAGCCGAGCGCGGCGATGGCGCGCACCCGCTCCGCGGCGTCGGCCTCCGGCGAGATCATGATGTCAACGGGGTTGCCGATGACGTTCACGCCGATGAACACGATGACGGTCATCGCCAGCACGACCAGCAGCGCCTGGAACAGGCGGCGAAGCAGCCAGGTGAGCACCTAGCCGCCGGGTTTGGAGATGTCTGGCCGGGGCAGCACGTCCATCGCCCGCGTCTCCTCGTCCACGCGCGGCAGGTACTGCAGGCCGGCCTGGGTGCCCCACACGTTCTTCTGGATGTGCAGCGGGATGATGGCGACGTCCGCCATCGCCTGCCGGGTCGCCTCCTGCACCAGCGGCTCGCGCGCCTTGTCGTCCGCGGTGGCGAGGGCCTGGGTCAGCAGGGTGTCCACCGCCGGGTTGCTGTAGCGCCCGCGGTTGGCGACGCCGTAGCCAAGGGCGGGGGTCACGGTCGCGACCAGGCTGCGGAGCGGGTTGGTGCCCTCTCCGCTGGCGCTGCTCCAGCCGACCAGGTAGGCGGACAGCTCCTGCTTGCCGGCGCGTCCGACGAAGGTGGTCCAGGGCATCGGCTCCACCGCCGTCTGCACTCCGGCGCGCGTCCACATCTGGCCGATGGCCTGTATGATGGCGGCGTCGTTGACGTAGCGGTCGTTGGGGCCGTGCAGCGTGATGCGCAGGCCGTTGGAATAGCCGGCCTCGGCCAGCAGCGCCTTCGCCCGCGCCACGTCCCACCGCGGCGCGTCCAGGCCCGGCACGTAGCCGAAGCTGCCCGCCGGCAGGAACTGCCCGGCCGGCACCGCGGCGCCCTCCATCACGCGCTCGGCGATGGCCGGGCGGTTGATGGCGACGCTCAGCGCCTCGCGCACCCGGCGGTCGCGCAGCGGGTTGCGGGGCAGCGCCTCGCCCGCAGGGCCGGTGACGTAGGGGCTGGGTCCGTCCCGCATGTGGTCCAGCGCCAGATAGATGATCCGCAGGCCCAGCACCTCGGACACCGCGACCCGCTTGTCCCCGCGCAGCTTGGCGGCGTCCGTCGTGGGGACGTTGTCGATCACCTGCACGTCGCCCGCCAGCAGCGCCGCGGTGCGGGCGGCGTTGTTGGACAGGATGCGCGTGGTGACATGGCCCCAGAGGGGCTTCTCGCCCCAGTAGTCCTCGTTGCGCTCCAGCTCGATCCGGTCGCCGGGCTGGTAGGACACGAGCTTGTAGGGGCCGGTGCCGATAGCCGCCTTGCCGCTGTTGAAGTTCTCCGTCGCCATGCCGGCGTGGATGGTATGGCTGAGCATCATCACCTGGGCGAGGTCGTTGGGCAGCAGGGGATACACGGCGTCGGTCCGCAGGCGGACGGTGAGGGGGTCCACGACCTCCACGCCGGTCACGGACTTGGTGTAGATGCTGAAGGAGGACGGGCTGTTCAGCACCTTCGGCACGCGGTCGAGGGTGAAGGCCACGTCCTCCGCCGTGAAGGGCGTGCCGTCGTGGAAGCGGACCCCGGGGCGGAGCTTGAACTCCCAGGTGCGCTCGTCCACCAGGCGCCAGCTTTCGGCCAGGGAGGGGATGGCCTTAGCGTGGGCGTCCGTGTCGGTCAGGCTGTTGAAGATGTGCCGGGCCAGGGCGATGTTGGGCGTGAGCGCGTGGTAGTGCGGGTCCATGCTGGTGATGGGCGCGCTGACGGCGATGGTGAGCGGCGGCGCCGGGGACTGCGCCCACGCCCGAGACTGCGTCCACGCCCAAGACTGCGCCCACACCGGGGCGGACAGCAGCGTGGCCGCGAGCAGGACCCTTCTGATGACGTGCGTCACGCGCTCCTCCTTCATGGCACGCCCGCGGCGTGCGCCTGGTCCCGCACATAGGCTGCTACCACCCCGCCTTCTGCAACGGAAGCGCGACCTGGGACGGGCGCGGCCTTGCCGCACGGACTGGCGCAAGGCTGGGCCGCCCCTCCCCGCGCGCCGGCGGCGCACGGGCATCGCGGCCCGTCATCCGTTCAACGCCGCCCAAACCCGGTCCGCCGTGAACGGTGGTGCCGTGAACCGCACCCCCGTCGCGTCCGCCAGCGCGTTGGCCAGCGCCGCGCCGACCGGGTTGAACGGGCTTTCGCTCATGGACTTGGCGCCCATCGGGCCGAAGGCGTCGTGCGTGTCCGCGAACAGCACCTCCGTCCGCGGCACGTCGGCCCAGGCGGGGACGTGATACTGCCGGAAGGCCGGGTTGCCGACCGCGCCGTCCTCCCCGATCCGCACCGCCTCGTGCAGCGCCGCGCCCAGGGCCTGCGCCACCGCGCCCTCGACCTGGCCGCGCAACTGCATGGGGTTCATCACCCGCCCGGCGTCGGCGGCGTGGACGCTGCGAAGCACCACGATCTCCCCCGTCCCGCGGTTCACCGCCACGCGCAGGCCCTGCACGTTGAACGCCAGGGAGCGCGGCGTCGCGTCCGCCTTGCGCATCGCCGCCAGCCCGGCCCCGGCGCCGGGCAGGTCCTGCAACGGCACCGCCCGGTTGCCGCACAGCACGGCGCCCTCGATCAGCCGGCACCTCGCCGCGGGAAGCCCGGACAGGGCGGAGGCCGCCAGCAGCAGGCGATCCCGCAGCGCCAGCGCCGCCAGCTCCGTCGCGCGGGCGGCCACCACGGTGCCGGTGCTGCCGAAGGCGCCGGTGTCGTGCCCCACCAGGTCCGTGTCCGACTGCCGCAGGCGGATGCGGCCCGGCAGGGTTCCCAGCACCTCGGCCGCCACCCGGCAATGCGTGGTGGAGGTGCCGTTGCCGAACTCCGCCGTGCCCACGTGCAGGTCGAACCCGCCGTCCGCTGCCAGGAACAGCCGTGACTCCGCCCGGTGCCCGAACGGCGGCGCCGTCGCCAGCATCCCCATCGCGACGCCCTGGCCGACGCGCCACTCCGCGCCTGCCGGCGCCGGAGGGCCGGGGTCGGCGGCCAGGGCGCGTTCCACCAGGTCCAGGCACTGGTCCAGGCCGTAGCTGCCGAACTCCACGTCGTCCAGCCCGCCATGCGGGGCGGCCAGGCGGTCCCCGGGCCGCACCATGTTGCGGCGCCGGAAGGCGAAGGGATCAATGCCCAGGCCCCGCGCCAGGGCGTCCACGGCCTGCTCCAGCGCGAACAGGGTCTGCCCCAGCCCATAGCCGCGGAAGGCGCCGGCCGGCACGGTGTTGGTGTAGGCCGCCACGGCGTCCACGGCGGTGCTGGGGCAGCGATACAGGTTCATCAACTCGTTGCAGCTATGTTCCAGCACGGCCGGCGAGTGGTTGCCGTACGCCCCGGCATTCGCCACCACGTCCACCTGCAACGCCGTCAGCACACCGTCCCGCGTCGCGCCTGCGCGCACCTTGACCCGCATCGGGTGCCGGGTGGTGGTGGCGAGGAACTGCTCGGCCCGCGTCAGCTCCAGCTTGACGGGGCGGCCCAGGCGCAGGGCGGCCAGGGCGGCGATGTCCTCCACCAGCATCTCCTGCTTGCCGCCGAAGCCGCCGCCCACGCGCCCGCACAGCACGCGGACGCGATGCGGGGGCAGGCCGAACAGGTCGGCCAGGGCCTGGCGCACCAGGAACGGCACCTGCGAGCTGGTGCGGACCACCAGGCGGCCCCCCTCTGTCCAGGCCCCCTCTATCCAGGCGATTGCGGCATGGGTCTCCATGGCGGCGTGCTGCACTCGTTGCAGGTCGCACGCCACCTCCTCCACCAGGTCCGCCGCGGCGAAGCCGGCCGCCACGTCGCCGCTGCGTTCGTGCAGGCTGGCGACGATGTTGCGGCCGGGGTCCGCGATGCGGCTGGCGGGCTTGTCGTGCAGGATGGGGGCACCGGGCCGCATGGCCGCTACCGGGTCGAACACGGCGGGCAGGAGGTCGTAGTCCACCTGCAAGGCGCGGCAGCCGGCCTCCGCGGCGGCCTCGGTGTCCGCGACCACGGCGGCCACGCGCTGGCCGACGAAGCGAACCACCTCGTCCAGCAGGCGGGTGTCGTCGGGGTCGGCGCGGAAGTCCTCGTGCCGGGCGGTGGAGTACAGCCGGGCCGGCGCGTCCTCATGCGTGAACACCGCGACCACGCCGGGGACGGCCAAGGCGGCGGCGCGGCCGATGCCGCGGATGCGGGCATGGGCGTGCGGGGAGCGCAGCAGGCGCATGTGCAGCAGCCCCGGCACGTCCACGTCCAGCGTGAAGCGCGAGGCCCCCGTCACCACGCCCTCCGCGTCCGGCGCGGCGTCGCTGCCCGGCAGGACGCCAACGTGGCGGACCCCGGCAATGGCGTCCTCGATGGCGCGGTAGCCGGTGCAGCGGCACAGGTTGCCCTTCATGGCCCGCGGCAGGTCGCTCCGCTGGGCCGGGGTCAGGCTGCTGGCCGTCAGCAGCATCCCGGGGGTGCAGAAGCCGCACTGGAAGCCCTGGGCGTCCATGAACGCGCGCTGCAACGGGTGCAGCGAGCCTCCCTCTGTCCCAACCGTGCCGAGGCCCTCGACGGTCGTGACCTCGTGCCCCTCCGCCCGCCATGCCGGCACCAGGCAGCTTTGCACGGCCTGGCCGTCCAGCAGCACGGTGCAGGCGCCGCAGTCACCGGCGTCGCAGCCCTTCTTGACGCCGAACCAGCCGAGGCCGCGCAGCTGCGTCCGCAGGCATTGGCCCGGCGCCGGGTCGCAGTGCTGCGCCAGGCCGTTCACATGTAGGACCGTCATCCCAGCAGCTCCTCGTGCAGTTCCGACGCCAGCCGCCGGGTCATGTGGCGGCGCCAGGCCGGGGCGCCGTGAACGTCGTCGAGCCAAAGCTCTGGCGGGATCGCCTGGACATGGCTGTCCAGGGCGTCGCGCGACGGCGGCACCGGCCAGGCCGCGTGCAGCGGGCGCACGGTGCTGGCGGTGATGGTCAGGGCGAAGCCGTCCGCGCCCATGGTCGCCACCAGGAGCGCGGCGGAGCGCCCGTGCCGGGTCAGCGACGCCTGGCGCACCGCGCCGCGGCGGCGCAGCGCGGCAGCGGGCAGGTCTATGCAGCGCAGCAGCTCCCCCGGCGCCAGCACGGTGCGCTGTGGCCCGGTGGTGAACCCCGCCATCGGCACCAGCCGCTCCGTCCCGTCCGGCCGCCACACCCGGGCCGCGCCGTCCAGCGCGACCGTCAGCGCCAGCATCGGCGCGGCAGGCAGGGACAGGCACACGTTGCCCCCCACCGTCGCGGCGGCCCAGACCTTGAACGACCCCAGCAGCGCCCGGCTGCACGCGCCGAACAGGGGCGCGGCCAGCCAGTCCGCCGGGCAGCCCGGGGTGGCGGCGAACGCTTCCAGCGCCGCGATGGTGCAGGTGGCGCCGATCCGGAGCCTGGCCGCGGACGGCTCCAGCGCCGGCCAGCCCAGGCCCGTCAGGTCCACCAGCCGGCGCAGCCCCGGCTGCGGCTCCGAGAACAGCCAGGTGCCGCCTGCGAGCCAGGCGGACCCTTCGGCCACGGGGGGCAGGTCGTCCCGCGTCCGGGGCCGGGCCACGGCTTGGATGCTCGGCAGGTCCATCGGCCGCGCGCCGTTAGGGCATGACCGCATCAGGCTGGGCAGCCTGACCGGTGAACATGCTCGCACAAACGAAGGCTGGGGCATCATAGGTGCATCCACCTGCGCCCGTCATGCCCTAGCGTCCCACGGTGCATTCGATCTGGCCGTGCGGCTCGTCGGTGGCGGCGAACACCATGTTGTCCGACGCCAGCCCGAACGGTTCCAGCCGCACCGGCAGGTAATGCTTGTTGGGGCAGGCCATATGCACCGTCGCCAGTTCCGGCACCGCCGTCAGCGCGGCCTCGCCCATGCGATACAGGCTGTCCTGGACGCCCTTGCTGTAGGTGGCTGCGAACACCTCCAGCATCGCCGCCAGCACGCGGGCGTTGGCGGCGTCGTAGCCGGCCGGCTCGCGCAGCCAGGTCCAGTGCGCGTCCATCGCCGTCGCGGCGATGCGGTCGGTGGTTTCCGGCAGGGTCGTGTACTCGTCCATCACGTAGCCCGCCCAGCCCGACGCGGTGGACTTCATGAAGGTGTAGCCGGCGATGCCCGACGTGACCGCCGCAGCGGCGCCCCGCGGCGCCACGACCGTCGCCGTGGGGCGGCCGTTGGCGTCCAGCACGAAGCTATGCGGGTGCGGCCGGCCGTCCACGACGGCGCGGGTCCACCGCGTCCCGTGCAGGGACACCCGCGCCTCCGACACCTGGGGGTAGCGGGCGAGCAGGCGCGCGGCCAGCGCCTGCCCGTATGCCTCGGCGCTCGCCGTCATGTTCTCCCGCGCGACGACGTAGGCGATGTTCTTGATCGTGTCGGTGGCGATCACCGCCCGGTTGTCCCCGGCGGTGAACGACTCGCCGAAGCCTCCTTCCAGCATCGCCTGCACGCTCAGCTCGCGCACTTCGTTATACTCGCCGTCGCGGTGGACGCGCATGACCCGGACGCGGGCCTTGCCGTAGGTGTGGTGGATCAGCGGCATCGGATGGGCCTTTCAGGCAGGATCGGCCGCGCGCCGTCCCGCGTGCGCGTTTCTGCTTGCGTCGGGTTGCGTTGGGGCTGCAAATGTCATGCCATGCGGCCATGACGCAAGAACCCCCGGCCCTATGGCTCCGCAATCCCCTGGCCGTGCTGGGCGACGCGCCCGGCGGGGTCGTCGTGCAAGGCGGGCGCATCGTCGAGCTAGTCCCCGCCGGCGGCGCCCCGAACCGGCCCGCCGCCCCGTTCGACGCCAGCCGGCACGTCGTGCTGCCCGGCCTGGTCAACACCCACCACCACTTCTACCAGACCCTGACCCGGTGCCTGCCCGCGGCGCTGGACCGCCCGCTGTTCGGCTGGCTGCAGGCGCTGTATCCCGTATGGGCGCGGCTGACGCCGGAGGCGCTGGATGCCGCCGTGACGGTAGCGATGGCCGAGCTGCTGCTGTCCGGCTGCACCACCACGACCGACCATCATTACGTGTTCCCGCCGGGCCTGGAGGACGCCATCGCCATCGAGGCCGCGGCGGCGGCCCGCCTGGGCATCCGCGCCGTGCTCACGCGCGGGTCCATGGACCTGTCGCAGCGGGACGGCGGCCTGCCGCCGGAGGGCGTCGTGCAGGACATGGACACCATCCTGGCCGACAGCGACCGCCTGATCGGCCGCCTGCACGATCCGGCGCCACATGCGATGCTGCAAATCGCCCTCGCCCCCTGCTCGCCCTTCAGCGTCACGACCCGGCTGATGCGGGAGACCGCGGCCCTGACGGACCGGCGCGGCGTGCGCCTGCACACCCACCTGGCCGAGACGGAGGACGAGGCCGCGTTCTGCCAGGCCCGCTTCGGCTGCACGCCGCTCGACTACCTGGAGGAGTGCGGCTGGCTGCGCCCGGGCACCTGGCTGGCGCACGGCATCCATTTCAGCCCGTCCGAGATCGCCCGGCTGGGACGCGCGCGGGTGGGCGTGACCCATTGCCCTTGCAGCAACCAACTGCTGGCCTCCGGCACATGCCGGGTGTGCGAGCTGGAGGCCGCGGGCGTCGCGGTCGGGCTTGGCGTGGACGGGTCGGCGTCCAACGATGCGTCCAACCTGATGGGCGAGGTGCGGGCGGCGTTCCTGCTGCAGCGCGGCGTCAACGGGGTGGAGGCCGTGAGCCACCGCGACGCTCTGCGCTGGGCCACGCAGGGGTCCGCCGGCTGCATCGGCCGACCGGAGCTTGGCCGCATCGCGGTGGGCGCGGCGGCGGACCTGGCGCTGTTCACCTTGGACGAGCTGCGGTTCTCGGGCGCCGGGGACCCGCTGGCGGCGCTGGTGCTCTGCGGCGCGTCCCGGGCGGACCGGGTGATGGTGGGCGGGCGCTGGGTCGTGGAGGACGGCAGCATCCCCGGCCTGGATGTCGCGGCGCTGATGCGGTGGCACGGCTTGGCAGCCGGACGGCTTGCGGCTGGCACGCGGCCCGGGGCGTGAGGCGTGGATGCCATGCGCTGGGGCGGCGGCACATGCCGGGGCGCAAGGGCCGCGCCGCGGCCACTTCGCGGCAACGCTGCGATGCACGCCTACAAAGCCGCCTCCACCACGCGCCTGGCCTCGGCGAGCGCAGCCAGCAGGCGGTTCTCGCCACGCATCAGTTCCACCGCCGCCACCCGCCGCATGTGGCCGTCGAGGTGGCCCGGCAGCTCGGCTGCGACCGCGATGGTGGGGAGGGGAGGCACGGTGTAGGCGGAATCGTGCCGTAAGCGCGGCTCGTGCGTGGTGTTGGCCGGCACCAGGATGCCGCCTCGTTCACGACGGGAACCGAGCTTGTGGTGGACGGCGGGTGGCTCGCAGACTAGCGATGGCGGCGAGGCCGGTCCGTTGGGCCGGCAGGGGAGGCCAGACACCCGTGCAGCACCCTGAACGGATCGCGCATCGAGCCTGCTGGGGCAGCGATGGCGTACGTCGTCCCCATCCCTGCGGACCTGCTGTTGACCGCGTGGCGGGCTTGCCCGATCCGGAGCCGGAGCGCCGGGTTGTGCAGCGGCAGCGCGCGCCGGTGCGCCAGGCTGCCCGCACGCCCGCTGCCCGTACGCCTGCTGTCCGCACGCCCGCCGTTCGTGCCGCACGGGCGGCGGACTGGGTGGCGCCGGCCGTCCTTGCAGGGGCGAACGGCGGCGAGAAGGCCCCGGTCGCCGCGGGATGGGTCAAGCCGGTCCAAGGGAGGTAGGGCACGGTGGCCCGGCTGCACCGTGCTGGCGCCTTGGCAGACGCTGCCCTGCTGGCGGCGGGTGCGGCCTTTGGGCAGGGGACGCCCGCGCCGATGGACCGGGACGCGCCGGCCCCGGCCGCCGCGGCTGGTCCGGTGGCTGACGCGCCAGCGCCGGGCCTTCCGGTCGTCGTCGCGCCGGGGCAGGCTGCACCGGCCCCTGCCATGCCGGTAGTGGCACCCGTGCAGGCGCCTGCCGCCGGCCCGGCTCTTGATCCGACACCGCCGGCTCTGCCGACCGTCATCGTGCCGGGTTCGGCTGCGCCGCCCTTTCCTGCGCTAGCCTTCCCCACACCGGTTTCCCCCGCGCCGGCGCCTATGGTTGCCGCGCCCTCCCCGGCTGCGCCCCTTCCAACCGTGCAGGTGCCGACCCCCTCGCCGGGCCGCTTCATGCTGCTGCACCCGCAGGCTTTGGACAGCGCCACCTTGGCGGCGGACGGGCGCAGGGTTGCATTGGGTGGCATCCTCGCCCTGCCGGACCCGTCCGGCGGCCTGCAACGCTACTTGCGCGCGCAGGGGGACCAGGTGGAATGCGACGTGCAGGGGGCTGGCTTCGCCTGCGCGCTGCCGGACGGCACCGACGTGGCGCTGGTGTCGCTGGCCAACGGCGCCGCGCGCGCCACGGCCGATGCGCCGGAAGCCTACCGGCAGCAGGAAGCGGCGGCCCAGGCGGCACGCCTGGGGGCGTGGGTCAACCTGCCGCCTCCGCCCGTCACGGTGCCGCATCCACTGGCACGCACCTCCGCGCTGCTGGTCTTGGGCGGGCAGAGCTTTGCGCTGGACGGCTTCAGGGGCTGCCGGGCCAGCCGGCGCAGGAGCTGCAGGGCTACATCGCCGCGCATGGCGGCAGCGTGACGTGCCAGCAGCAGCCGGGGGGCCAGAGCTACGTTTGCCTGCTGCCGGACGGCACGGATGTGGGCAAGGCGGCGCTGGTGAACGGCGCGGCGCGGGCGGTGCCGGGCGCACCGGACGCCTACCTGATGCAGCAGGCGGACGCAGCGGCGAACCGGCGCGGCATCTGGGCGGCGGCGCCCGCGCCGCTGCCGGTGGTGGTGGTCCCGGCCGTCCCGGTCCGTCCCGTGCCTTTGGTGGCCGCGCCAGCCGTCCCGGCCTATCCTGCGCCATTGCTTGATGGGCCGGTGCCTGATGGGCTGGTGGCCTACCTGGGCGACCAGCCGACGGCGGTCATTTACGGGGAGCAGGCGTTCTTCGTGTTCGGCGGCGTTGCGCTGGGCTAGGGCTATTGGGACCATGCCCGGCGGTGGCACGGCGCCCCGGACCGCTATGCCCGGCAACTGGAGCGGTCCCATCCGGACGGGCGGCTCGCCGGGCGCGGCGGGTTCGGGCTTGGCGGGGCCGGGCGGGCTGGGTTCGTGCCCAGTGTCGGGCTGCGGGATGGAAGCGGCGGCTTTGCGCCGGACCGGGGCCGCGCCGGGCCGGCCTTCATGCGTCCGGTGCCGGAGTTTGCTCGGCCCGGGTTCGCGCAGCCGGGCTTCGTGCAACCTGGGCTGCCGCAGCAGGGCTTTGCGCGTCCGGAGTTCACACAGCCAGACTTTGGACGGCCGGGGTTCACGCGGCCGGGCTTCGTGCAGCTAGGAGTGCCGCAGCCAGGCTTTGTGCGTCAGTCGCCACGCATCGGGCGTCCCGGGCTGGCAGACTTTGCGGGCCGTCCGGCGCTGCCCGTCGCCGCGCCGCGCTTGGCTGTTCCCATGATCGCGCCGCGGCCTGCCCCGCCGAGCTTGGGCGGACGCCACCGCTAGCGTCGCGGCTCCGGCGCACGCCAGCGGCCCATGATGCCAACCGCCATCCGCTCCGGCCTTCATGTTGGCGCACCACCATTGCAAGCCGTATCCGCGGCGCAGCGGTCCAGGGCGCAGGGTAAGCGGGAGCCGACGCCCACCTTCCGGCACGGCCCGGAACTGACCAGGTTTGCTGCCTTGGTTGGTGGGGTTTGCGCTGATGTTGGTGAACGAGGGCTCATACGAGGCGCGTAGGAGCGCTCT
>JAABUK010007740.1_pt1 | contig 15372 bp, 16 predicted proteins | sample 5559141 | NCBI WGS metagenome assembly JAABUK01 (sample SAMN10711869, study PRJNA513367) | rock metagenome | isolation source: Antarctica rocks | place: Antarctica: Victoria Land, Pudding Butte nord | collected 2016-01-03
CTTCAGTACTCGATGCGGGTTGTTCGACCCAATCGCCGCCGTTTTCCAGCTCCAATCCTTTGTGCAAAAACAGCGTGACATCGCCGCCGTCATCGACAACCAACTGCGGGCCTTTGCCATCGGGAAAGGTAATCGCCTGATTGGTGCACCACCAATATTCTTCGAGGCTTTCGCCTTTCCACGCGAAAACCGGCACGCCGCTTTGCGCAATCGCTGCCGCCGCGTGGTCTTGCGTCGAGAAGATGTTGCAGCTCGCCCAACGCACATCGGCGCCCAACTCGACCAGCGTTTCGATAAGAACCGCCGTCTGAATCGTCATGTGCAGCGAGCCGGTAATGCGCACATCCTGCAACGGCTTCTGCGCGGCATACTTGCGGCGAATCGCCATCAAGCCGGGCATCTCGTGCTCGGCGATATCGATTTCTTTGCGTCCCCACTCGGCCAGCGAAATGTCCGCAACTTTGTAATCCATCAGATTCGCGTCGATGTCGGCGACCAAACGTTCGCCCGCTTTTTCTTGCTTTTCGACAACAGCTGTCATTGTGTTCTCTCCCAGATCGTTTGCAGATTGTTCAACAAGTATGGTTGAGCAGCAACGCATTTGCCGGTGTCACCACCTTTTGAGTGGCGCATCGAGTACTCGATGCGTCCCAAACCAAAGCGGCTACCAGCGTTTTCAATGCGCCGGTCTTTCCTCAGACGCTTTCAAAGCCTGCGCGCTTCCCACTTTTCTGCGCTGCACGATCATCTGAATGTCGTTTTTGGGACGCGTCGTAAAAACCGCTTGCGCCTCGATGCGCTGGTTTTCGTCCAAATGAAAACGGACGCTTTGCAGCAGAGCCGCCAGCACCAGATGGCCTTCCATCAAGGCGAAATGCTGGCCGATGCAAACGCGCGCTCTAGCGCCAAACGGCAGATAAGCGCAACGCGGCAGCTTCTTTTCGTTCTCCGCCGTGAATCGTTCGGGATCGAAATTTTCCGGGTCGGGAAAGATTTCCGTTTTGCGATGCGGCGCATACGGGCTGATGATGATCGGCATTCGCCGCGCAATCCGATAGCCATCAATTTCCACATCGCGTAGCGCGACGCGCAGACTGATGATGTCTGCGGGCGGATACAAGCGCAACGATTCCTTGAAGACTTGCAACACAAAAGGCATTTGCGGCAGGTCATCGAGTACTGGATCGCGCTCGCCGACAGCCTGGTCGACTTCCGCGCGAGCGCGGTCATAAACTGAGGGATGTTGCGAAAGCAGATACCACGTCCAGGTCAGGGCGACCGCCATCGTTTCGTGTCCCGCCATAAACATCGTCATCGCCTGGTCGCGCACTTCGCGTTCGCTAAGCGGCGTGCCGTCTTCATAGCGCGCTTGCAGCAACAGCGAAAGAAAGTCTTCTCTGCCCGAAAGCTGCTGTCGCCGCTTGTGGATAATCGGCATCAGCGTTTCTTCGAGATGAGACACAGCGGCACGGACGCGACGATTGTGCGGCGTGGGAATCCAGGATGGAAACATCCACGGCGATTGCAGTTCTTCACCGAATAGCGCGAACAAACGCGTGATGGTGGCGCCCAGTTCGCGCGCTTCGTTTAGCAAATCGACGCCGAAAAACGTTTGTCCCGCGATGCCCATCGTGATGCGCTCCCTTTTGCGCTCGATGCCGATGGTCTGGCCGTCCTGCCACGAAGACTGGACGCGCCGCGCGATTTCCACAATGGTCTGGGTATAAGTGACCAGGTGGCGCGGCTGGAAAACCGGTTGCAACAACTTGCGCTGGCGGCGATGCTCGCCGCTGTGGCCAAACGCGCTGAACAAGCCGTTCCCAGCCGTCGCGCGCACAATCGGCAACTGCGCCCTCTTGTCGAAATCGCCCGCATGTTCCACCAAAACGGCCTGCACATATTCGGCTTTGTTGATGACGACAATTGGAAAACGCCACAAACGAATCTGCCCGATGTCGCCGCATTCGGTTTCCACGCGCCGCAAAAGTCCCAGGCGGTCGTGAAACATCGCGCGGGCGCTGCCGCAAAATCGCGGTTCGTTCAGCGTTGGAATCTTTTTCGGAGAAGGGCTGCGCATGAGTTGGATACAACGGAGAACTTCGCTGGTTTCTAATTGAAATAACTGATTGCGTAAAAATAGAGAACCACAGCGCCGGGTTTTGCCATGTCAAAAACGTAACGGCAATGGTAAGGATACGATCCCTTCCCTGTTAAAAAACTTCCCGACCAGTACTTCTTGACAGTTTGCGGTTTCCACAAAGCATTTCCAGTGACAGAAGGCGACATCCGCTTTGGAGTTACAGGCGGTGAAAACCTCGAGACCGGCTTTTGCATTTTGAACTTCAGCCAGAGCGATTTCGCTTGCGCCGGCGTCAGGTTCATCACGATGTAGTGAACATCTGAAGTCAGACTTCCTGGAGTGTCATTTACCAGAACCGGCGCGTTGGGCGGAATAAATCCTTCTCGACTTAAGAAGTTTCCGCTTCCGCTGCAACCACAAAGCGCGACAATGCAGAAAACCGCGATAAGAATTGCGGCTTGCCATTTCAACTTTCCGCTTGTTTTGTCACGAGCGATAAACATGACTCAATCGAGTACTCGTTGTGCGCGATTTCAAAAGGCGCCGAACGTTTCAATATTTTCCAGCAATGCGTTTCGTTGCTGCTCCAGTTCTTTAACGATGCGGCTTTGCGACGAGCGCTCGCGCGGCGACATGGCTTCCCAATCGCGGTTGAGGATTTTGCGTACGGCGCGCAGTTTCTTCTCGACGATTTTCAACTCTTGGTGTGCCGAATCGAGTTTTTCCTGGTCGGAAGAGGACAAGAAACTCATTTCTTCATCTCGTCGTCGCGCTGAAGTCTCGAACCGACCGGCCCGCTTTGTCCGCTGTATTTGCCTTTGTAGGGCCGCGACGAAGGCGACGAAAGGCGCTCGAAGGTGAAAGCGCAAATACGCATTCCGGGATAAAGCGCGACCGGCATCGGGCCGATGTTGCCCAATTCCATTACGGCGCAACCCGAAAAACCCGGAAAGAAAAGCGGCGCTGTTCCATGCACGATGATTCCCAATCGTCCCAGCGACGAGCGGCCTTCCAAGCGTCCCAAAATATCTGCCGGCAAGCTGATGTTTTCAACCGTCGAGGCCAGCACCAGTTCCTGCGGGTGCATGATGAACTGCTCGCCTTCTTCGACTCGCACAAGGCGCGTGAACGAATCCCAATCGATGGTTTCGCGCGGGTCGATGAACGCCGTGCGCGCGCGCTCGAACACGCGAAACTCGTTTCCCAAGCGCAAATCCAGCGAACACGCGCCCATTTGCGTTTGAAAGTCCGGCGCAGGAAAAATCCCAATCTCGCCGCTTTCAAGAGCAGCTTCTAAATCGACATCGGAAAGAACCATGAGGGTGATTGTACCGGCAAATCGAGTACTCGATGAAATCCGTAGGGGCGGGGTTTCCCCGCCCCTACGGATGAGAACAGATGAGAACACCGGCAAACTTCTTACAGATAACGTTGCACGACTTCTTTTTCCATTTCCAGGCCGCGCCATTCGTCGCCCGGTGTGCCGTTGATGAGCGTAAAAGGGCCGCTGAAATCGGCTGCTCGCAATATGTCCAAACAGCGCGTGCCGTCTTCCAACTCCAACGTGTTTTCGTCCACAAAGTCGATTTTGGCGTGGCATGATTCGGCCAAAGGCGCAATTTGCGACAACATTTCGTGCTTGCCGGCGCTGTTCCAGTTGCCGAAATCGAAGCACAAACCGACTTCGCCCCGCGTTTGCTCAAATACATCGAGTACTCGTTGCGGCGTCGAAAGAATGTTGTACCAGTTTTCGGTCATCAAGCGCAGATTGTGGGCTTTGGCGTTTTGCGCCAGTTGCTGCATCGCTTGCACGCTGCGTTGCATGTTTTCCGGCGTCGGCTCCGACTTGCCGCCAATGACGCGAACCCGTTTCGCGCCCAACTTTTGCGCGACCGGAAACCAATCGCGGATCCATTGCGCGTCGCGTTCGCTATTGGCAGGATGCGAAATATCGCCGTCGTCAATCAGGAACGACCACAACTCGACGTTCGCCTTGTCTAAGGCTGCACGCAGTTGCTGCAAATATTCGTCGTCGCGTCGCGGCAAATGAAAATGACAGATCTCCATTGTGTTGATGCCCATATCAGCCAATTTCTGCGGCACTTGCAATAGCGAAACCTCGCCGCGACGGTGCGAAGCAACGGGAATCTCTTGCCCGACGCCAAAAAAGTCGGGCGCGCCCAACGTGCGGTGCAAACTCCAACTCGAAACCGACAAGCGGCGCGGCGTTTTAACTGTGTTCATAAATCTCCTTCATCGCCTAATCAAAATAGGACATGGAACGTCGTTAGACGGATTGAACGAGTAAACACGGATTTTCAAGAATCGAGTACTCGATCTCGATTTCTTTCTGATCCGTCCAAATCCGTTCGATCCGTGTATGAAATCCGTGTCCTATTTTTCAATGTAAAAACTGTGATTTCCGGCGGACAGCAGAAGCGCAACGGCAAGTGGACGCTGCCGATTCCGGCGCTGACATACAGGCGCGCTTCGCCGTTCTGATACCAGCCTTCATTAAATCGGCTGCCCTGCATATCGAACGGGCGACGCCGATAACGCGAGAACGGCACATGCACTTGCCCGCTGTGCGTGTGTCCGCTTAAAACCAGCGCGTTGCGATTGTTCAACAGCGGCAAAATGCGCGGATTGTGGCTGAGAACAACTTGCGCTTCGGCTTGCTCGATGCCTTCGCACGCTTGTCGCACAGCGGTTCGCCCGACGCGCAAATCATCCAATCCGACAAAGGCCAAACCGCGCAATCGAGTACTCGAATTGGTCAGAACACGCACGCCGTTTTGTTCCAGCAGGTTATCCAAAACCTTGAAACCGCCCGCACTTTCGTCATGATTGCCGTGAACCGCCCACACGCCTTCAGGCGCGCGCAAATTTCCCAGTTCACGCGCGATTTCTTGCGCATATTCCATTGGCGATTTCGCCCAACGCCCGGCCATCAGAAAACCGGCGTAGGAGTCGGGACGAGAAACATAGTCGCCGGTGAGGACGATCACATCCGGTTTTTGCGCGTTCGCCGTTTGCACGGCGCGCCGCGCGATGTGCCGCGACGTAATCGCCGAACAATGAAAATCGGACAATTGCACCACGCGCAACCCTTCGGCTGCGGGCGGCAAATTCGCCATTTCCATATCGAAGCGACGCACTCGCAACAAATGCGGCTCGATCAAACTCCAGGCGGCCAAGGCAGAAAAAACGCCGGTCGCGGTGCGCGCGAATTGTGTCATAGAGGAAAGGCAAAGTGCGAATCGAGTACTCGATTGTTATTTTTGCGGCGCGGCGTTTTGCGGAATGCTATTTTGTGGGACAACGTTTCTCAAAGAGTCGTTTTGCGGTTTCATCGAGCCATTTGCCTCGGGCAGCGGAACACTTTTCGGCATCGGCAAAAGTCCCGAATATGTGCGGTCGCGCGGCGGCGTGACAAGCATCGGATCCATCTCCTGCGCTTTGTCGCGCGGGCTTTGCGGAACAACGTTTTTCGACAAAGGAACGGACGGCTGATTGTTACGAATCAGAAAACCGGGCACATCTTTTCCGCTTTCCCTGAACGTCATCGGAATGGCGTTGAGTTTGGCCATTGTCGCAACCCATTGAATGGCCGCTTCCGGCGACACATCTTGCATCTGCAAACGCGAGATAACGAAGCTGGGCGAATCGAGGAAAAGCAATCGCAAACCGGCTTGATCGGCGATTTGCTGCAAAACAGCTTGCACATTGGTGGCTCGAACATCAATCGACAACTTCATAGTGCGCGAAATGTTGACGCGCGGCTTCAAGAGTTCGGCCTGAGCTTTGGCTTTGTCTGCGGCAATCGCACTTTTAACCATAGCGAGCGCGTTCTCATCGCCTTTTCCAACCACAAACGTTTGGTCGTCAATCTCGATAAAAGACAATTTCGCCATTCGCGCGATGGTTTGCATGGCTTGTTTGGCCGTCACGTCTTTCAAAGCGATCTTCGGCAAAGTGCCGGTCACGTCTTCGCCAAGAATAAGACGAACGCCAGTTTCTTGTGCGACCATCTGCAAAATATCAACGACACTTGCTTTCGTGAAGTCGAGGCTTAAGGTAAGCGGACGCGCGGCATCGGGCGCAGCAGAATCCGGGATCGCGGGCGCTTCATCGGCGCGCGCCGTGTGCGCGAATTGCGGCGACAGACAAGCGCCGAAAACGGCGAGACACAAAACAGGCTTGAGATTTTTCATTGTCATCCTCCGAGGTTTGCCCTTCATTGTAGCCGCACTCTTGCACGCACGGCAGAACATCGAGTATTCTCCGTTCGACAGCTTCTCTTTATCTTAATTAAATCGAGTACTCGAATGACGGACGAAATCACTATGTACGGCTCAAACTGGTGCGGCTACACGCAGCGCGCGATTCGCCATCTGGACAATTTGGGTGTCGCCTATCAATATATTGAAGTGGATGACGATCCCGCCGCTGAACAACTCATCGCTTCCTGGAACAATGGCCGCGCCATTCGCCCGACCTTCGACATTGGCGGCGAACACCTGGTCAACCCGCCGATGCAGCGCTTGGAAGAAATCCTGCGCGAACGAGGAATGCTGAAATAATAAGGAATGCAGAAGACGTTTCGAGCGCTCGATAACGCTACGCGCGAGTGCTGAATCGTATTCATCATTCAGTATTCCGCATTCATCATTTCCCTTACTTCCCCACAAACGCCTCGAATAGTCGTCGTGTTGGTTCGCTGTCGCGCGTGCGTTCGGGATGCCACTGCACGCCGATCATCCACGAGGCGTCGTCAAACTCGACGGCTTCGGCCAAACGGTCAGAAGCGAAGGCCGAAGTTGAAGCGCCTTCTCCCAACCGCGAAATCGCCTGATGGTGCGACGACACGATTTCAAACTCTTCATATCCGACAATCTGACGCAACTTCGTCCCTTCGAGTACTCGAACCGCGTGCAAAACGTTGCCGCGTTCGCTGGAATGCGGGATGGCGTCCGGCCATAAAGTCGGAATATCTTGAATCAGGCTTCCGCCGCGCCACACGTTGAGAAACTGGCAGCCGTAACAAATGCCTAAAATCGGTTTCCGGCGCGCGACAAAAGCCTTCACCAACTCCGTTTCGTAGTGCGGTCGCGCGCTGCGAATCAGTTCGACGCCGGAATCGGGCAGAACGTCTTCGCCATACATTTGCGGCGGCAAATCGGCGCCGCCACTGATGAGCAATCCGTCCATTCGAGCCGCGATTTTTTCGGCGCGCTCGCTCATTGCGCTTTCGTCCATATCGAGCCACAAAGGTTCGCCCTGCGCGTTCGCGTCGCCGACCGAATCCATGTAAGCCTGCAAGCGCTGCTGCCCATCTTCGTCTTCGGGCCAAGCGCTTTGCGAAGTTGTAATGCCGATTGTTTTCATGGGAAGATTAACCACAAAGATACAAAGAGATTGGGTGCGCGTTGACAGCGAATCCATTCGCCGCCAAAGAACGGGTGCCCGCTTGCGGGCGGATCAGACTAAATCCGACACAGATCCAAGTGCATTTTAATCGCGTTGCGTCGGCGCAGGCCAGCGCCTTTCTTTAGCGGCGAGTTCATTCGCCGGCTCCATAAACAAACAACGAGTACTCAAATCGAGTACTCGTTGTCATTTGCCTCTTCAAAAATCACGAACCGCGACGCAAAAAGCTGGGCACATCAATATCAATTTCATCGACTTTGGGGGCGCTGGGACGACCCGCCGGCTGCCCGCCATTGAAAGCCGAAGGCGCGGCACTGGCTAACCCGAACGAGTTCGTTTGCTGCGTTACGGCGGGCTTGTCGAAGCCGGTGGCGACAACCGTGACGCGTACTTCGCCTTCCATCAAAGGATTGAAAACCAAACCCCAGAACACGTTGGCTTCATCGACATCGGAAGCTTCGCGCACGATGCGTACCACTTCCTCGACTTCGCCAATCGCCAGGTCATCGCCCGCCGTCACGTTGATGAGCAGCTTGCGCGCACCGACAATCGAGTTTTCCAGCAGCGGCGAAGAAATGGCTTCCATGGCGGCATCAGCGGCGCGGCGCTCGCCCTGACCGGAACCGATTCCCATCAAGGCCGTTCCCGCGTCCTGCATCACGGTTTTGATGTCAGCGTAATCGAGGTTGATTTCGCCGGGCACCGTAATCAAGTCGGAAATGCCCTGCACGCCCTGACGCACAATGTCATCGGCTTTCAAAAACGCCTGGCGAATCGGCGTCTTCTTTTCCAGCACTTCCAGCAGTTTGTCGTTCGGCAAAACGATAAACGTATCGACCGCATTGCGCAACTTTTCAATGCCGATGTCGGCGTTGGTCTTGCGTGAATGGCCTTCAAAGCTGAATGGTTTGGTCACAATCGCAACCGTTAAAGCGCCACTTTGCTTGGCGATTTCAGCGACGACCGGCGCGGCTCCGGTTCCAGTTCCGCCACCCAATCCGGCGGTAATGAAAACCAGGTCGCTTTTAGAAATGGAATCGGCAATTTCGTCGCGCGATTCTTCCGCACTGCGGTGTCCCATTTCCGGATTGCCGCCCGCGCCCAGGCCCGCTGTGACAGCCGAACCGATTTGTATTTTGGTATCCGCTCCCGAAAGGTCGAGAGCTTGTTTATCAGTGTTAACCGCGATGAAATCAACGCCCGAAAGTCCGGCTTCAATCATGCGATTGACGGCGTTCGAGCCACCGCCGCCAATGCCAATAACTTTTATGCTCGCGTATCCGCCCGCGCGTCCAAGTGCCATATCGAGTACTCCCATGTCCAAATGCGTCCCAGTCAGACCAATTCAATCCACCTATTATAGGACGATGAAGCGCCTTAAGTCAACCGAAAAATAAACCACAAAGACGCCGAGAAGATTGAGGTTCGAGAGAGGGAGAATCGAGTACTCGATTCCCCTTTTCTTCTCTGTTTTATCGGCGTCTTTGTGGTTTATTTTCCTAAAATTTCAGCCCGCAAACGCCGCATCAATGCCTGATAAAAATAAAGATTGTGCAGCGTCAACAAGCGCGCGCCCAAAATCTCTTTGCACTTGCACAAGTGATGAATGTAGGCGCGCGTAAATCCGCGGCAAGCCGGACATTCGCAAGCGTCGCTAATCGGCCTGAAATCGGTCTTGAAGCGCGCGTTCAACATATTGAGTTGCTCGTCTTCCAGGATGGCGACGTTGTGGCGCGCCAATCGCGTCGGCAAAACGCAGTCGAACATATCGACGCCGCGCGCAACGGCTTCTTTCAAGTCGCGCGGCGTGCCGACGCCCATCAAATAACGCGGTTTTTCAACCGGCAGAACGTTCGTGCAAACCGAAACCATCGGATACATTTCTTCGGGCGGCTCGCCAACGCTCAAACCGCCAATCGCGTAACCATCGAAGCCGATTTCAACCGTCGCCTGAGAGGATTCAACACGCAAATCTGGGTGCAAACCGCCTTGCACAATGCCGAAAACCGCTTGATCTGCGCGACTTCGAGTACTCGATGCGCGCCTGGCCCACGCCACGCTGCGCCGCATTGCTTTGGCGGTTTGGTCGTAAGTCGCGGGCAGCGCGATCACATCGTCCAAAATCATGGCGATGTCGGGGCCAAGCGTTTCTTCCAGTTGAATCACACTTTCCGGCGTGAAAAAGTGCTTGGAGCCGTCAATCGGCGATTGAAAATGCACGCCTTCATCGGTGATTTTGCGCAGCTTGGCCAGACTAAAAACCTGAAATCCGCCGCTGTCGGTGAGAATCGGCTTGTGCCAGTTTTGAAAATTGTGCAGCCCACCAGCGGACTGGATAATTTCGGCGCCCGGACGCAGATAGATATGAAACGCGTTATTGAGAATGATGCTTGCGCCGGTCGCTGCGACTTCCTGTGGCATCAGGGTTTTGACATTGGCCAGCGTGCCGACCGGCATAAAAACCGGCGTTTCGATTGTGCCGTGCGGCAGTTCGAGGAGACCGGCGCGCGCCTGGCCTTTGGTGGCGATGACTTGAAAATTCACAATGTTAAGCCTATCCGAATAGGGCAACCCTTGTGGTTGCCCCGTTTCCGGTTGCCCTGTCCGTTGAATCCAACGCCTCAATCACTCTATTGAAATCTTCCGGCAGCGGCGCCTCAAACGTCATCTCTTCGCCGCTCGCCGGATGCGTGAACTGCAACTTCGCCGCGTGCAAAGCTTGACCTTTCAACTGCTGCAAAGCGGTTCGCACATTTTGGTCGGGCGCGGTTTCCAGCGCGCGCTTGTAGCCGCCATAAACCGCGTCGCCGACCACGGGATGGTTGATGTAGCTTAGATGCACGCGAATCTGGTGCGTGCGTCCCGTCAGTAAATCGACATCAAGCAGCGCGTACTTCTGCCAACTTTGCACGGTCGAGTACTCGGTAATGGACGGGCGGCCTTCGCGCATCACCATCATCTTCTTGCGGTCGCGCGGGTGGCGAAAAATCGGCGCTTCGATGCGTCCCAGCTTGGGCGGCACGCCACAAACCAGCGCCAGATAGTTCTTCTGCACGCGGCGTTCGGCGAAATCTGCCGCCAATTTCCAATGCGCCGCATCGGTTTTGCAAACCACAATGACGCCAGTCGTGTCTTTGTCCAGGCGATGCACGATGCCGCTGCGTTCGGCTGGCCCGACGTTCGACAAAGTTCGATTGTGAGCGCGCAGAATGTCGACAAGCGTGGCGCCGGTTTCGCCCGCGCCCGCGTGAATCACCAGGTCGCGCGGCTTGTTCAAAACCATCACGTCGTCGTCTTCATAAAGAACTGGCGGCAAAGTGGCATTGACGAGCGGCGCTTGATGCTTGACGGCTTCGGGTTGCGCTCCCGATTCAATAACGAGTACTCGATCTCCACTTTTCAAGGTTTGCGAGGATTTGGCGGGCGCGTCGTTGACGAGGGTGTTTTCGACCAACTTTTGCGCGCGACCCCGCGAAACGTTGAGTTGCGCGGCCAGGAAAACATCCAATCGCTGTCCGGCGTTTTCGTCATCTATCTGATACTGATGCACGGTGGCATTTTCGGGCGCTACACTGGAAGTCATGCGAAAGATTATGACAATTTGCGCTGTGCTTGGCGCGCTTCTCTGCTTATCGAGTACTCGATCTGCGCAATCGCGGCCTCAGAATCAACCCAACGCTCAGCCCAAAGCGCGGCCTTTCATCGTCTGCATCGATCCCGGCCATCCCTCGGAAACCGCCGAAGGTGCCGAAAGCGGCGGCCTGAGCGAGAACACCTTGAATTGGCTGGTCGCAATTCGTTTGGCGACGCGCTTGAATGCTTTGGGCATCCAATGGGTTTCAACGAAAAGCAGTTTGCATGAGCGCGTGACGAACCGGCGCCGTGCCGAAATCGCCAATGGCGCCAACATATATCGCACGCCCTGCGCGATCTTTATTCGCTTGCATTGCGATGAAGGCGCCGGTCGCGGCTTCACTTGGTATTATCCCGACCGCGCCGCGCGCAAATACGGCGTTTACGGCCCGCCACGCGAAGTTCAACTTCAGAGTCGAGCCGCCGCGCAAACTATGAACAGCGCGATGATTCCGCTTTTGCGCGGCAGCCTGGCGCCAAACCCGATTAAAACCGATGCCGCAACCGGCGTTGGCGGCGGTCAAGGCGGCGTTTTGACCGGCAGCATCTTCTCGCGCGTGCCGACAGCGCTGGTTGAAATGTGCTTCATCAACAAGCGCAGCGACGCGCGTTTCATCGGCTCATCGGCGGGACAAGACCGCATGGCGCAAGCTTTGGCTTCGGGAATTGTTGCCTGGCAGCACGCTTATCGGTAGCCAGCGAATCCATTCGCCGCCAGAGAACGGGTGCCCGCTTGCGGGCGAATCGGTCTTCACCGACACGGCTTCGGATTGTGTTGTGTCAACGAAGGTTGACACCTTTCTCTGGCGGCGCATGAATTCGCTGGCTTTGGCAGTCGCAGCTTGAGTTCATTACTTCAATTTCTCGCTGAAAAGTTGTGCCCAAATCGCGTAGCCTTTGCCGGAAGGATGAAACAAATCGCGCGCGTAAAGTTCGTGATCGAGCGCATAAACCAGCTTGCCGCGACCGTGCAAATCGACGATTTCGATGGCCGAGTTGCGCGCCAGATTTTGCAAGATCTCGTTTTGGCGGCGCGCGCGATTGCCGGCCACAATCGCCAGAAGTGAAGGCAGCGCGGGCGCTTGGGTCATGTCGGGCGTATTGGCGACTAAAATCGTTTTGGCCGAACTCTTTTTCAATGCCGAAAACAACGTTCGCAACTGATTCGAGTACTCGATTTCGCTTGTGCCGTGCGTCGCGTCGTTGGCGCCGATTGAAACGGAGACCAGTTGCGGCTGCACATTCAGACTGGAGATTTGGTGCCGCAGAACACCTTCGAGCCGCGCGCCGCCAACCGCGACGTTGACGACACGCACCCGAAAACCGCGTTTGGCAATCGTCTCCGCGACGCGATAAGCGAAAGTTTGCCACACGTTTTGCGCGCCCCAGCCAGCTGCCGTGCTGTCGCCCATCACAAGGTAAATCACAACGGGAGCGGTCGGTTTTCCGACGAAATAGTCGCGTGAAAAAGACGCACTGTGCTGCGCGATTTGTTGTCCGTTGCGCAGCAGAATCGCGACGCGACCACTTGTCCACAGCGCGCAAGCCGTGTAGAAAAGCAAGCCGCAGCGAAACGCTTTTTTGCGCCTTGACAAACGCGATGAGCGCACGCGCGCCGCAGGGAAGATTGTCAGCGTTGCACCGCGCCAAACAAATGGACGGGCTGCGACCAGGCGCGCTGCAGCATCGTCATGAAATTGTCGCGCGGAACCAGACACGCGCCGAAACTCTCGAAAAGCGGCGTCGGCATTTGCACATCGAGCCACGTCGCGCCACGACTTTGCAGATGTTCGACTAAAAATATCAGTGCCGCCTTGGAGGCGCCCGACACGCGGTGAAACATGCTTTCGCCGCAAAAGTAGCCGCCCCAACTGACGCCGTAAAGTCCTCCGACGAGTTCGCCACGATGCCACACTTCGATGCTGTGCGCGACGCCCTGGTGGTGCAGACGAACGTAGGCGCGCTGCATTGGCGCCGAAAGCCAGGTGTTTTCTTCGTCCATGCGCGGCGCGGCGCAACTGCAAACCACGGACGCGAAATCGCGGTTCATCGAGTACTCGAATTGTGCGGCTTTCAGGTCGCGGCGCAAGCGCTTGGAGATGTGAAACTCGTCGAAGAACAAAACGCAACGCTGTGGCGGCGCAAACCAGAGCGTTGGATAACCTTTAATCGGCCACGGAAAGATGCCGCTGTGATAAGCGAGCGACAAAGTTTCGACCGACAAATCGCCGCCGACCGCAAGCAGTCCATCTTCGTCAGCGCAATCGAGAGTCGGAAACATAGACTTGGGGTTTGGAGCAGATCAATCTGCGGCAGGCACTTGAAGGCGCTACTTGCAAGCGAGTGGCGGTCTTATTCGTTTGCTGTGACTTTTGTCGCCGGAAAAGGTAATAGACCTCTTTCATAAGCTTTACGCAGTGTCATTTCGACCGCAGCGAAGCCTGAGCGCAGTGGAGAAATCTTGCCTTGATGCCCGCAAAAGATTCCTCGCGGGTGCATTATGGGCAGGCTCAGAATGACACCAAACCTGACTTATGAAAGAGGTCTAATGCTAATTGGAAGCAATCGCTCGATGGCTGGAACGCGAGCGGCGCGACAACATTGTCCACAAAGCGGCGATGACGACCAGCCCGACAATCGACACGAATTGCGCTAATGTCAGCCACCTTTGGCCGAAGACATCGGACGAGGTGGCGCCGTTGCGGAAGATTTCCATGATGAAACGCTCGACCGCATACAAGGCGAAAAACAGCAGCGTCAGTTGGCCGGAAAAGCAGTTCCATTGCGGCTTGTCTTTCAAACGCTGCATCAGGAAGAACAATCCCAGCGCCATAAACGACGAGTAAAGCTGCGCCGGATGCGACGGCGGCGTCCAAAATCCGCGATGCGCTTCGTCGGGAAACTGCATCGCCCACGGCAAGCGCGGATCGCACACGCCGCCGTAGCAACAGCCGTTCAGCAGGCAGCCGATGCGCGCAATCGAATATCCCAGAAAGGCACTGGGCGCGATGCAATCGGCCAGTTGCCCGAAGCGCAGTTTGTTCTTGTGCGCGAAATACCACACGACCAGCGGCGCCGCGACCAGGCTGCCGTGAAAACTCAGGCCACCGTCCCAGATGCGCACCATGTCGCCCAAAGTCGGGAACTGCGACGGACTGAGAATAATGTAGAGAATGCGGCAAAACAAAACGCTGACGAACAACAGCGGCAACGCCAGGTCAAGAATGATATTCGGGTTGACGCCGCGCCGCGCGGCCTCGCGGCACGACAGCCACGCCGCCGTGCCGAAACCCAGCACCAGCATCAAGCCATAAGAGTGCAGCGTGATGGCGTTGCGGCTCCATATCCATAAAAACAGCGCGACGACCAAGCCCAAGCCAAGCGGCGCCAAAGCCGCATTGAGCGCGCTTTGGGATGGCGCATGCGACGCCATTTGCGAAGTTTCAGCAACCAATCGAGTACTCGATTGTGCCATCGCCAGCCGTGCTGTACGTGCCGCGAAGAAGACTGATAAGGCGGCGATGGCACACAACAGCAGCCACAGCACATTGAGCGGTAATTGAGGAAGAACGAAAAGAATCGGTCGCATAAGCACCTTCAAACATCAGAACTGCAAAAAAGCGAAGGGCAACCACAAGAGTTGCCCGTTGTCGCTCACTTCGTCGAGACTTCAACGGGCGCGACGTTCGCGGACGCGACGGTTTTTTCGCTGCGCAGCGAATGCAACAGCAGCACAACGCCCATCGTCAGCGCGGAATCGGCCAGATTGAAAACAGGAAAAGTGCGCAAAAAGTTCCACGACGTGTCGACATCGATCATGTCGGTGACGGCGCCGTGCGCAATGCGGTCGAACAAGTTGCCCACCGCGCCGCCCATAATCAGGCCAATCGCCCACACGCAAATCACACTTCGCGCCACCAGATGACGCGAAACGGATAGAATAACGACGATCACGACCATTGTCACAGCGACCAGCAGCCAACGCTGGCCGAGCAGCAGATTCCACGCGGCGCCGCGATTGAGAACATGCGACAAATGCACGACGCCGGGCCAAAGCGCGACTTCGCCGTTCAAGGGAACGTTCGCGCGCACCCACGCTTTCGCGGCCTGATCGAGAACCACAACGACCAACGCCAGAACGGTCATCGCAACCAATCGGCGTTGTGTCGTTCGAGTACTCGATGTGTTCATTTGGTAGGGACGTCAGCTTGCTGCGTCCGATTTGTGTG
>JAABUK010007741.1_pt1 | contig 15371 bp, 10 predicted proteins | sample 5559141 | NCBI WGS metagenome assembly JAABUK01 (sample SAMN10711869, study PRJNA513367) | rock metagenome | isolation source: Antarctica rocks | place: Antarctica: Victoria Land, Pudding Butte nord | collected 2016-01-03
TGACACACGATACTGTTGACATCGCAACGAATGTGTAACGGGAGAGGAAGGCAGCGTATATTCAATGTTGTGTCGTTTCGGTAGACACCATGAACAAGGAGATCTAGGCAAATAAACTTCGAGTCTGGGTTTCTTTGTGAACTTCTTTTTGTCCTAGCGCGAAGTAGAGTGTCGAGGTTTCGAGGCGGGGCGATTCGAGACCGAATAGTTCAGTAAGCAGCGGTCTGAACCAACGTCGCTGCATCCACGCACCTCGACGACGACGATCAACAAGCCGGTGACACCTCGCTCGCTGTGCAATTCGGCGACTGGTATGATTGCTCTGTGCTGAGTGTGTCGGCTGCGAGCTGGACGACTTCATTCACGCTCGCTACGGCACCACGGCTTCATTGTCCGCAACAACCTGCTCACCAGCGCTCGCCGCGAAACGATCCACCACCCATCTGTGCAGCTCCTCGTCTATTGTAACGATGGGTGCACTCGCGGTACGCATGTAGCAAGATCGCTGCTGCTGCTGTCTGGCATGAGAAAAAACGAGTGCTCGGCCATTGATCCCCGACATGGCCGAAGGGTTGGCCGGCAATATGGGCGATGAAGGGCAGTCGTCTGCCACTCTGGCACCTCCAGCGGTGACGGCATTGAAAGGTCAGGCAGCCCAGGATGGACAGGAGCGAGCGCAGATGTTGCGTACTATCAGCATGGACATTCGGGAAGAGCGCGAGGATCTGAAACGTGCTGCTGAGGAGTCATTGAACGCTATACTGGAGCTGGGGCTGGACGGCAAGGTCAAATGGGCCAGCCCAACGTGGTCCGATCTTACTGGTACCTCAGCCGTGGATATTATTGGCAAGGAGATATCAGAAGTTATTGTGGGCAACGTCAATGTCTTCGCAGAGTGCGTGGAAGCTATACGGCAAGATGACTCGAAAAGTCGCATCATCAGGTTCTCGGTCAAGGACATGTGGAGATCAAAGACGGATGGTACTGGATCATCGGACGAGAAGACTCCGGTTGAAGGGAAGTCTGCCTTCAGAGACTGGTCTCGCTCAGAGGATTCAGCTGGGACTATCACAGAGTCAGAACAGGTGAACGTAGACGGACAAGAATCTGAACAGGAGCAAGACCAGCATCCCGATGAACGTATCGAGCTTGAAGCGCAAGGCATCATGGTATATGATCGCGACACTGGCGAAGAGAGTCACACTATGTGGATGATCAAGCCTGCAGTATCGCGAGAGGTCACCATCGATCTACCCGACATGTTGGTAGAGTCTCTTGGAATTGGTGCCGAGATGCTTGCCAACTATCTCACTCTGCTGACCCAATTCGGAGTACGCGATCCTGGATCGCACCCTCCACCGCTTCCTGTCTTGTGCCGCATTTGTGAGCGCCAAATCACTCCTTGGTGGTTCGAACGGCACACCGAACTCTGTGCGCAGGATCACAGAGCTGAGATGGACGTGCAAATGGCCCAGGATGCTCTCAACGAACAACGGTCAGCCCTTGTCAAAATACTGGACGCACTGGAGGCCCAGCAACGGCCAGCGAAGCCGTCTTCTAGCCCTGGAAGCGACTCAGGATCACCAACGCCTCCACTGCGAGCGGAGTATAAGGGGATGCTCATCGGACCTAGCTCAAATCCCTCATCAAACCCATCTTCCGGTCGTGCATCGCCGGCTGCAAACACTCCAAGATCGCGTGAGTCCTCCACCAGCGGGTTGAGTCATCATCGAGCTCGCTCATTCGCTGTAAGACGTCCGCTCTCTAGGATCGTGGAGCTCGTTCTGGATCTATGCGACACTGCCATGGAGATCAGCACGCCGGCGGTCAAAGACAGTAAAGTCTGCGCTCCAGGTGAGATCAGAACACAATCGCCACAGTCCGAGAGTCGTATCCAGCAGGTCCTGGGATGGCAATCTCCGAGTGCTAGTACGATAGAGAACGAACAGGGATTGGCAAAGCTGTGCGATGATACATTCCAAATGGCAAGGTCGAAGATCGAGGCGGTCTATCGCCATCGGCGCATCTTGGAGTACTCTGAACGCATCCGGATGGAGTACGAACTTCTTGTGTCGGAGTGTATCGATGCTGCTATCGACAAAGCCGCGCGGATCAAGTCGGGAGAGTTGAGCGATTCCGGCGATGAATCCTCCAATGAAACTTCCGAGCAGGAAACCGAAGCTCAGGACGAAACGTTGAAAGTTCCATCTGAGCAGATAGATGGCAACGACCTGACAGCTTCGCCACCACGTCGACTATCTGCGCTCCCGAATTCAATGGCAATGGCGTTGCGCAACGGATCCGACCCGTTGCTAGATCGGCGCACATCATCTGCTGGGTCCTCAAGAGCAAGCAGTCCCCGTGGTGCTGCAACACCAAAGTCTTACGGCGCTACCACGGAGCAATTCGCGTTTCAGAAGCGGCACTCCCTCGCTTTTGAGAGTGATGCCGGGGCCGACAGCGACAGCAGCATGCATTCTTCTATTGCCTCCATGGGCAACCGAAGAGTTGACTCACCCAGCGGAGACGTATCCCTGAGCCGTGTAGCAAGCCATCGGTCGCGTGAGAGGAAGCGCCAGAGTCTAGTACTTCCCAGCCTAGCTGCTGCCTCTTCTGCACGTCACCAGTCTCCAGCCCGAGGTTCTCAACCGCCACACTCACCGCTGCGCATGGCTAAGCCTAGAATACCTAGCCATGCCGACAGCCTACCGTCGCCAATCACATCACCTGTGCTATCGCATAGCGAGTTCCCGTCGCCGATCGTCCGCGCACAGCACAAGCATCATCATCGTCGTCAATCTTCGGCTGCTCTGGCTGATGCGATGGGGCGGCCCGTCTCTCCTCGCCTCACTGCTGCAGTAAGCGTCACACAGCCGAGAGCTGCCCAAACGTCGATCAAGGACTTCGAGATCATCAAGCCCATAAGTCGAGGTGCGTTCGGCAGTGTATATCTGGGCAAGAAGAGATCTACTGGTGATTACTATGCGGTCAAGGCACTGAGGAAGGCAGACATGGTGGCGAAGAATCAAGTCACGAACGTCAAAGCTGAACGTGCTATCATGATGTGGCAAGGAGAGAGCGACTTTGTAGCGAAGCTATACTGGACCTTCTCGAGCAAGGACTATCTCTACTTGGTCATGGAGTATCTCAACGGCGGAGATTGCGCATCGCTCATCAAGGTTCTTGGCGCACTGCCGGAAGACTGGACGAAGAAGTACATTGGTGAAGTTGTGCTAGGCGTGCAACATCTGCATAGTCGGCAGATTGTGCACCGTGATCTCAAGCCTGACAACCTGCTCATCGACGCGAAAGGTCACCTGAAGCTGACAGACTTTGGTCTCTCACGCATGGGTCTTATTGGCAGGCAGAAGCGTGCTATCAACGCACAGCCGGAAGACGCACCACCTGATCTGCTGAAGACTGGCCCTTTTAGGAGAGAGCCTTCGGTCGCATCATCTCGGTCAGCGTCTTTCGACTACCATGGCAACAGCCAGTCGCCTGCGCACACCCCTGCTATGGTACCGGCTTATTCCAACGACCTCAATCAACCGTCTTACTTCAACCTCAACCGAGAGAGCTCTGCTTCACGAGAGCCATCACGGCGCACATCGGGTTATCGTAGCGACAGTGGAGAAAGCGATGCGCTGGCTTCTGCTATGTTCCGACGATTCTCAATCGCAGACAGCCGGACGCCGATCGAGGAAGAGAACACTGATGAAGAAGGCAATGAATCTCCAGATCCGTACGCACTTCACTCTGTGCCAAGCAACGCGAGTGGACCGAGGGTAGCTACGCCGCCGCAGTCATCCATGATGCCGCCACCTGCTATGGCACTGTTCGACCCAGAGGACAGCAACCGGCGATTCGTGGGCACGCCTGACTACCTCGCGCCTGAGACCATCAACGGCAACGGACAAGATGAGATGAGTGATTGGTGGTCCTTGGGCTGTATCCTGTTCGAGTGCCTGTATGGTCAGCCACCCTTCCACGCAGATACGCCGGAAGAGGTTTTCCAGCACATTCTGGCCCGCAAAATCCATTGGCCGCCAGAAGATGATGAAGTCGAGGTTTCAGACGAAGGCAAGGATCTGATCAATAAACTCATATGTCTAGACCCGCAGGAACGTCTCGGCTCAAACAAGGATGAGAAATACGCAGACGGTGGCGAAGAGATCAAAGCACATCCTTGGTTCGACGGAATGAACTGGGATACACTACGCGAGGATGAAGCGTCTTTCATACCAGTGAGCGAAAATCCGGAAGATACGGAGTACTTCGATGCACGTGGTGCGACTATGCACAACTTCGCCAACGAGTTCGAAGACCAGCAATCCTCGCCAGGTATTACACCAGGTGCCGACTACCCAGAGAGGCCGCATGATGCGTTGTCTCGAGTCAGAAGCCAGGTCAATAATGTCAAGCGAGGCCTGATGCCATTGCATATCCCACCCCACGTTCGCGACTCTCGCTCACGACGTTTAAGTGAGCCTGTTGTTGCTGATGACTTCGGCAATTTCCAGTTCAAGAATCTGCCTGTGCTTGAGAAGGCCAACAAAGACGTCATTCAGAAGCTGCGCAACGAGACCATGCAAGCTCAAGCCAAATCCGCCCAAGGAGCCGGGTCATCCTCTTCAGCAGTGTCGCCGTCACCTGGTCCGTCTCTGGAATCAAGCCCGATCCTGCCAATGGCCATACCTCTCAAACGAGCTCTGTCTCAGACTCGTGGTCACAATCGCCCTCAGTCTCCCTCCTTGCTCAGCCAAGCCGAGTCATCCCCCAGCAGAGGCTCACATCCCTCTTCGCCGTTGTTGGTCTCGTTCAGTGCTGGTCAGAGCCACGAGCGGCGAAAAACTTCAAGTGGCTCTTCCAGCTTGTCGCAGCAGACGAGCAATCCTTCGAACCAGTCAAGCTCACTGCAACCCGGTAACTTCTTCGAGCAAGGCCCTCGGTTGTCTATGTCGTTCAAGACACCATCCAACACGCCTTCGCCGATCAAGAGTGCTAAGTCGGGTTCTGTTCATCTGCCGCTTGCATCTGACCACGGTGGAGTGCCTCAGCGCCAAAGCAGCGCCACTTCTCCAAGGCAGAGGTCTCACACGGTCGGATCTCAGGAAGGCGACCTTGTGCCTGACCTCGTGCCTACGCATTACAAGCGTAGAAGTGGTGTGTTTGACATCTCGCCATCGTCGTCCGACACCGAAGATGCTCGACAGAAGGCTTTGCTGCGTGTGCAGCGCCGACGAACTAGCTCAAGACGACTGTCCCAGGTCATCCTTGCAGATGGCCCAAGTTTCCGGACGTTGGATGTGCTTGTATGCGAAGATCATCCTGTCTCTCGGTTGGTCATGGAGAGATTACTGGAGAAGCTGCGCTGTCGTACCATCGCTGTCACAAATGGTTCTGAGGCTATACGATATGCGATGAGTGAGGTCAAGTTCGACATTATCATGATGGAGTACAAGCTTCCGCAATTCAATGGCGCCGATGTAGCCCGCATGATTCGCGACACGAAGAACGCAAACTCGCATACGCCGATCGTGGCCGTTACTGGCTATCTGAAGGAACTGCAAGCGCCGCATCACTTTGACGCTCTGGTCGAGAAGCCTCCGACGAAGGAGAAGCTGGAACAGGTCATAGGCCGGCTTTGTCAATGGAAGACGGCTCCGGATGGTTGGAAGCCAAGCATGGGTCAGCCAATTCCAGGATCAAGCCTACGGCAAGAATCGTCAACCGCGGATGATAGTCCAACGACCACCGCCTCGTCTGGCTTCGGTAGCTTTGGCCCAGCACTTTCAAGCAGCTATGTTGGCTCAAGTCGCGGGGACTCGATCGGTTCAAGTCAATTGAGCTCGCTTGGAGAATCCGATGGCCACTATGATAGCATACCGGTCATCATCAGCCGCCAGGCGACCAACGAATTCGACACTGCAGATCTGGAGCGCAACTTCGGTGGACTTGGCATCTCGAACACTATCACCGAGGAGCCGAAATCTGACAAGAACATGGCACATGCACCACCTCTCGTCACGCAGACATCTGCACCTGGGAGCCTCAGTGCGCAGGACTTCCCAACAGTACGGAAGCAGCCTTCGATGGAAGCCATCGAAGCGAAACGTCGCTCACTCGAGAAGATCCGCAATGAGTCCGCCGCCGAGTCTGGCGACGATGAAGACGAAGAGCTCGGCAACATCGCAGTACGTGCTCGCTCGCCTAAGCGGCACGTCAAGCGCACTTCCAAGCTCGGTACAGAAATGATGCGGACGAATAGCCAAGGAAGCGTCATCTCTGCTGAAGACATCGCCTCCAGTGCAGCCATGCATGAGCCTCGCGGCGAGTCGCTAGACGCCATGACCATCATCGAAGAGCCAGCCGCTGAGGTCGAAGCCGCAGGAAAGCTCACACCTCCGACTTTCTTCCCTCCGCAGCCTGGTGACCACGTCGAAGTCATCGATATGGAGGCCAATCAACCCGATCCATATGCCACTCCGAAGCCGCAGCAGCATGGGCCTGATCTGTTAGATCCTGATCCTACGCCGAGAGCGTCGACCTCGCCTCAGCATCAGGATTGAAGAACCTCTTTTTTTCTCGTATTGTGTTGCAAAGACTGGTCAACTGGAACTATCGTTACATCTCAACTTGTTAGTGCTACTTTCCTTTGTCGATTGATGGGTTTCAGAGCGATGTCATGAATTACGCGTCGGTTCTTCTAGCAAGGTGTTCTGGTGGGATATTTCTTGTCCCTGTTACTGGACAAACATTGGGGGACGGTCAAGCAACGCGCACGAGAGGCCGCTTGACCGTGTCCAGAGACTGGAAAATATGTACTATTGTGATAGGTAGTGAAAAGCAAATATGTCAAAACACCAATCTGAACTCGTTTCAAAAAAGTCTCTTCTTATTCTGAAGGCGGTGTGGTGTACAGCTCCTCTCAAGGTCACACTACGGAACAAAAGGTATCTTCGCCACACATCCCAGTTCAAGGTCCATCCCCTCGCGGGAGAACGCCTTCGCGTCTCCAAGGTCGGAAGGGCGAGCACGACCTCATGGCCGGCTACAGCGCCACCAAAAACAAATGAAACTTCAGAGATATGTACGCCGGCGGTTCTTCTCGAGACCAATGCACTCATTTTGCACCCAACACATCCAAACACAAATGCACCACCCTGATTCCGCCGCCGGAGAGTTTTGGTATCGCTCGCTCAAGCCATCCCCGTCGCCCGCTGCTTATCGACAAAGTTCGCATTTCTCATACTCGCTCGATTTGGACTACCATGACTTTCACTCGAATTTCTTGAATTCGCGTACGGCAGCGCCGGAGGCGTCGCCATTCCTCCTTGAGGATAGTCGCTCCCTACGTGCCGGACTGAGCTTTCGTTCTGCCAGGCTGAGTTCATGTTCGGATCTGTATCGACGCGTTGCGCCACGGGTCCAGAAGGCGCGTTGTATGGAGATGAGGTTTGCGGCATGGGCGAAGAAGCATCGCCATACGACGTCTGGCTGGCGCTGGTGCCGTGGTTGCCAGTGTTGACGACGGGTGCTTTGCCGCGTGTGCCGCCGTAGCGCTTGAGGATTTCCTTGGTAGTAATGTCGGCGCTAGAAGAGAAGAGGGAGGAGTCGTTTAGGATTGAGGCGAGGTCTTCTGGGACCTGTGGTAGACGAGACGAAACGGGTCAGTTTCTGGTTGTGTTTGTGGATTTTGCCGTAGTTGTGGGAAAAACTTACCTCGCACATACTCTCGTTGCACTCAATCAGACTATGCACCGCCTCGATCGCCAGAAAGCTATCGTCCACCGGTACGTTCTCCTTACCCCGATGGATCACGTTCGGCGTGATGACGGTCGCCAAATTGTGGATGTCCATCTTGCTTCCGCTCTCCTCGTCGACGTGGCTGAACGACGAGACCCAGTTCATGAACGTGAACAGCACCTCCATGGCATCCCGGTGCTGTTTGGGCAGCAAGCAGCACGTCAAATGTAGCACCCTTCGTCTTCGCTCGGCGTCTTCGATTCGTTGGGAAGTTATCCATAGCTTGTTCAATTTGTGCGTCAAAAGCGGGTCTGGCATTTCCCGAAGGAATTTCTTGAGCAGAGCCGCGACTTGGACCGGGTTCTCCTTTGTAAGGTCGATATCGACCGTGCCTTTCGTGTCAATCTCCTCCTTTACATCATTCAACCGCTTGATGTTGCCGTTCTTGCGGAAGACACCTTCCACGCTCATGTCCATTGTCTTCATGGCGCTCACGCACTCCTGGATCAGACTCGGTATCCTCAGACTTCCAGGTCCCACACCATCTGTGCTCTCTTCATAGTCTCGCTCCAGTAGTTGCTCCAGCGGAACACCAAAGATGGCTGTCTTCGAACCCTTCGGCATCTTCTGCTTCGGCGCAAAAGCCTTGCCAAATTTGGACCAGAATGTCGGCCGCTTCGTCTCGATCAGATCCAGCAGCTCCTCCTGGTTGAAGTGACCTTCTAGAAGCGGCTCCATGGTAAGCACCGCCACATGTCGCACAATGAAATACTCTAGCGCTGTGAGCTCAGAGAAGTATCTTTTCGTGCCCGCTGGCCGCTCGAGCTTCTCCTGGTCTTCCGAAAAATCGCGGGTATGGCCATTGATCAGCCGTGGTACAGGCTCCTGCGGTATCATCGGCTGCCGCGCATATCTCGAAGCATTCGGCCGCTGCTCCTTAGTTTGCTGCGCTTGCACTATCCGCGGAATGTCGTCCAGAGTCATCGTGTCATTCCTCCCGAATGTAAGCGAGGACACTTGTTCTCCATTCGCGTCCGTGTCTTGGACAATCTGGAACGTGCCTGTTCGCCTTCGGCTTGACCCATCTGCAGAGCCTGTCCGCATGCCCTGTGGTCCATCGATGATACGCGACTTTCGTGCCTGCCGACCAGCGTTCGAAAGCTGCTTCTCCATCCTCGTACTTCGTAGCCGGCGAATGTCGCCCATGGTGTCTTGCATCACACCACCAGCAGTCATACCTGCATATGACTTTGACCGTGTATTTGATCGAAGCATAGGCGGCTCGCCCTCAGTATGTCCTTCTCGAGAGTCGTAGCCTAGCAGATTCGGATCGTCGCTTGTGTGTGGAAGTGCACCACTCGTTCGCAGAGTCGCTAGTAGCCGGGCATGCGCTACTCGTAAGAGATGCACATACTGCTTCAGTCTGCTCACTTGGACTAGCATGCCTGGCCTCGCATCGGGAGGTGAATGTGCTTCGCAGAATAATCGTTCCTGCTGGTCGCTCCACCTCGCCTCCGCCACGTCACTGTTCAGATCTCGGCCACACTTTGAACAAGCCAGACATTGCGAGTGCAAGACGCGATTTTGATCTCGTATCTGGTAGCACTTGTCCTCAACCGCTTTGCTGCAGATCACACACGTATCGGCCGCTTTGTCGACATAGAGCTCTGCATCAGCCTTTGGATCTCGGTAGCTGTCCGCCTCCAACCGGTCGTCGAGCTTGCTGATGTCCTCGAGGAAGCTAGTAAGTCCCTCGATGGTGCCAGTCTCACGTTCCAATTTCAGCGCACCTGACAAGCATATCCGGATCATAAGCTTCAGGTAATGCGCCAAGCCTGTAACGAGCGACAGCAGCTCTTGTGTGACGCCCAATCGCCTGACACCAGTATCTTGACTCTCTGCTAGTAGCTGAAAGAACGCAACAACTTTCTTACACAGAAGCTTCGCCTCCCTGCTGTAGCTCAGACCTGGATGGATGATCGTGTCGAATGTGCGCACACCCTGCTCACCGTCATTCCGCTTCGGTCGATGCTGCAGCCTGTAGTCCAGATCATCGGCCGACGAGAACAAAAGATCGACATGTGTGATGAACTTCTTCGCCGCCACGACTCCATCCATATAGGCACTGTTGCTGACGTGCAGCAACATGTCCGAGATGCACGTGGCCGACCGTTCTTCGAACGTGCTTAGCGTCTGCCAAATCCAATGGACCTTGAGCTCCACCGCCTCTTCTTCTTTGCGAACATTGGTTCGTAGCTCTTCACTTGCATCCGCAGCCGACATGTCATTCCTTGCCCGCTGCCGCTCCAATTCTATCTGCTCTGCCTCTGAGCCCTTCGCAGGTGGTGCATGCAACCGTACATTCCAGTATTTGTGGATCATGTAGCACTCCGGATGCCAGTGCTGGTTGACTCCATTTCTGAAGATCTCGACGAACTGCTTCAGAATGGCAGTCTGGCAGCCGTTGCATTTCTGCGCGAATGTTGTTGAATAGTGGTAGTGGCAGAAGACATTGCCCTCGTGCTCGTAGTAGCTGTCCGCAGCGCCAAACACTGTCGGACATACACTACAGGTAAAATGTTCGATGTGGTATTTCCGTTCCAGGGCTGTGATGTATGATCCTCGTAGTGCACCGCCGCATGCATAACAGAGAAGGTCGAGCCGCCGAAAATAGTCGGTTTCGCAGAGTGGGTACTGATTCGGAGGTTGGTCGGGAACCGGAAAGAACTTCGAAGTTACAATCTTGTCGCAGTCCTGTATCGATATCAGTATTCAGTCTTCATACTCACAACACGATCGGAAGTCACGCACATGACACGTAAAGCACTCCAAGTGGTATGTGTCGCCCAGCGCACGCACGAACTGCCCAGTCAGATGCTTGCCACACTTGCCGCACATCCTCTGCTTGTCACTCGGTTTTCTGTCCTTCTTCGGCCGCTGCGCTCGCGCATCGCCATCGCCATTTGGATCCAGCATTCGCTGCTGTGACCGCTCCATGGACGTGCCTGCGTCCAGGCTGGCGCCGCCGTACCGCTGGGGCATGGGGGCGTGCTCAGACGATGATCCATTGGCGAGGTGGGAGTTCTGACGAGGTAAAGAGCTGGATTCGTGGTAGAAGGTGCCATTCACGGGGTCCTGCGCTTCGCCGTCGGACGGAGCCATGCCGGCTGTAGCCCTCGTGGGCGAGGAGGAGGAGTCTCGCGCCTCTTGATCCCCCCTTCTCCAACCCAATGCTCAACTGTCCTTGTGTTACAGTCTTCCTGTGTGACACTGATTTCCCAAAGTAGATGGTATGCTAGCCCCGTAACACCGCAGGTGTATCCGTCGCACGCGGTAGTCTTAATCTCCAGGTCTCTGTAGTTGTGGAGGTGCCGCCGTCATCCACCCGTGGACCCTGCTTTCGCCTCCCGCTACGTTCTGCAGTGATATTACTTGATCCTGGTCGTGTATGAGCAAGAAAAGCTGGACCAGCTGCAGATGTGAAACACTGGCCCCGATGCGCTGGAGCAACAAGAGCCAAGAATAGATCCAGTATATTGCCGACCTGCTGCTCACTTCCGCCCTAACCAACAATTCTCCGCCGTGGTATAGAAGGTGTCGAGAACCGGTACGAAGGGCGGGAGGGTGTTTGGTATCTTTACGCGATGCTGGTTTGGTGCTGTCGGGGGTGGACAAGTGTCGCGTGGCAAACGGCGCTCGTGGCAAGAGTCGTCCCTGTCGCATCCGCCGCCTCTCCTGCGAGCTATCACTTCCAGAGTCGTCAGTCACGAGATGTCGTGTCACCCAAATACTGCGCGCGAGGGGATGCGGCTGTCTGTCTCCGCCGTTCAAGGAGCAAGCCCAATGTTGCCCTCCACGTCTTGGCGTCTTCTAGCGCAGCCGAGTCGAAGCCGTACCTTATTTTCTACCAAGATAGATTTCTCCAGCATAAATTCGTGCGTGCTCAACCACATGTGTCACTTGCAGATACTTGACGCCTGTTGTCGAGCATATGAACACCTTTGTTCGCCACCAGCAGCCCAACATCTACTGCCTGACACTCACAATTCAGGAGGGGGCAACTAAGCAAAATAAATGACGGTATAGTAGCACGAGAATCGTTGGGTTTGCTGAGATTTCTGCTCTATCTACTGGTGTCGAGTGTGATGACACATTACTTTCTCCTAAATTGTAAGAGAGTGGCCGAGATGATATCCAGCCGTGCAGTAGCCTTCAGAGTAATCGATATTGTCGAGAGCCTCTTGTCAAGCCTGAGGAGAAGGATATGACCGCCCTGACCCGCTATGACAAGGTAGGCGAAGCGATCTTCTCGCCAGTAGCAATAGGCCTGCGAAGAGGATATGCGGTAGCATTGCAGCATCGAGACGATCAACCTTCGTGTGAACTTCTGACCGCGTCGTTTGGTTTGATGGGGGTGATCTCCGCTGTCGAATGCGGGAACCTCCTCTCCTACGTAACGGGAGAGCGGCCGAGGAGATATCAGATCGTATGGTAGCCTGCAGAGTATTTCGAGCCGTTGACACCCCTTCATCGATTCCGGGCTGAGGAGATCAAACCACTCGAGCGGTCTTCTCACCAGTAGCAACAGGACTAATCAGTCAGACAAGATACGGTATGCTCCGTAACCGCAGCATCTGAGTGATCCAGTGCGTTCGGGAGGACCTTGGCTGCCTTGTACGGTTTGAATGGGATAGCTGCCATCGATTGTGCCTGGCTGGCCTCTGCTACGTAGCAAAAGAGCTGTCGAAGAGCAATCTGACCGTACAGTACCTTAACCTCCAGTGTAAGTTGAGATTGTCGAGAGCCTGTTGTAAAGCCGGAAGGGAGACTCACCCACTCTGACCGTGGCTTCCTCCCTAGGAGTATGTACACTATCCTCTCGCGAGTAGCGTCATGGTTTCAAAGGTGAGATACAACACTGCGGCAGCATTAAAATGATATCGTTCTTCGAGAACGGAGACAGCGTATTGTTTGCTCGATCAGCCTTGCAGCCTTGTCCCTGCCTTACGGTTAGACTAACTAGCCCTGCCGATTTAAGCTTTCTCCGAGATCAAGCCACAAAGTTCACACCCACGAAGCTGCTCACAATACCCCCTCCTCCATTTCGAGAGGCCAGTTCTTCCGCCAACCTCATGATGGCCGGCCCAACTCGAGCTACAGTCCCACACCCGCTGTCGCGTCGCCGACCTCCCCCAACGGGTGATGAGGAGACGACAAGCGTACTTCGTCTAGGAGAATACACAGACGTACCATGCCTCAGCGTCAGTGAAGCCAACACTATCCTCCAAAAAGTCATCGAAGCGCGCAACAAACCCGACGATAATGGGCGCAAACCACCCGCCATGCCGAACACAGACGTCTTCACCAAGACAGCGGACTACCTGAAGTCATTTGCGCGGTTCAATGGAGAGCAGGCGGTACAGCAGGTGGAAAGCGTGAGCTCCAAGCTTGTGGGACGTGGAGGCGGTGAGGGGATTACTGGGTTTGAGAGGGCGCAGCTGGGTATGTCAAACATTATCACAAGGACTGGTGAACAGGATAAAGACTAATATGGTGGCACAGGCACACTATGCTGCGACACGGTGGAGGAAGCACGCACACTCATCCCATCACTCGAAGGCAAGGTCTCCGACGACGATCTGCAGCAGGTCCTCGACGACATCTCCAAGCTGCGCGACTTCTCTTAGAAAGGGTTGATCAAGTGAGCTCGGATGGCGGCGAAGGGACTACGGTGGATTTCTGGTATCTCGGAGAGCGGCAAGGAGGTCTGGGCGGCGATATGAGTGCATTGTGATCTTTAGCGAGGCGCTGGATGGATGCATGGGTTCTCCTACTTGCGATCAAGCGCGATGCTGCGATGCGGTGCTCTAGAATATTGCTTAGCTGGTCAGTAGTCCGAAAATGCTTACTGACCGGCCAACCTCAGAAGTCCTCTACGGCCATAGCAAGCCGTCCGTGTCCTAGCTCACCTCGCCGCGACTTCAGTACAGCGAACAAGGCATAACATGTTGGTAAGGGTTAGGGTTGGGGTAACGTCCGAAACTTTGGTTAAGGATAGAGGCATGACTGTTGTTCGACCTCTCTCCTTCTTGAACATCTTGGAACAGCATCTGTCCACGTTGAATACCGTGGTTTTATGAGGTCAACATCCAAGAGTAGGTATTGGAAGCCATGCCGGCGCTCCCACGTGGCAGCACACCCTTGCAGAATCCTTCGAGAATTTGCCTCAGGGTATGTGCACAAGGCGGGACGATATTTGCCTTGACCGCACTACTGTACGAGACTCTATCCACGAGGGGACTCTTGTATGCCATGTAAAGAATACATGGTCAACGGATGGCCATATTGAAACTGCCAAATGAGTAATGCCTCCTTCAGCTTTGTGTACGGAGGTAGTTCAAACACATAAAAGTCCGGCATCAGTAACGATCTCACGCAACAATCGCAGAACATGAGCGAATGGCGAGACGTCGGTAGAGACTAGTACATCGACTGAGTAAGTACAAAACAATGTGCATAATATCCGCCATGCCCATATGAGCGTAGCACATGCCGGGTTTTGACCATAGACCGAGGCAACCCTATCTGCCATGCGAGATACCTCCACTCTGCATGAAGCGGCTCCTGTCACGCTCGCTTGCCCTGATCTGCAGGTGGATCAGCTCCGTGATGGGTCTTGGTCATCTATCGAGATGACATCGCTTGTGCATTGAGCGCGGGCTGAAGAGGAGTATAAGAGCAAGACATGCCAGCAGGATCCCAATGCCAAAAGTTCTACACCTACCTCAGATATGAGACTCTTACTTACCGTTGCTGGGGCTGTCGGGGTTCTGACATCGTCCGTCTATGCCCAAGCAACGCAGCCGGCCACACACGCGAAAGGACCTGTGGTAGATCTGGGTTATTTGAAGTATCATGGCTTCGCCAATCGAACGGCCGGTATCAAGTACTTTCGAGGCATTCAGTACGCTGTATCGATCCAGATATTGAAGTAGACAGAGTTGCTAAGCCAGAGACAGATACGCGGCACCGCCCACCGAGACTCTCCGTTGGCAGAAACCAGTCCCAATCGAAGACAGCAATGCTTTCGATAGCACCACCATCTACGATGCCAGTGAGATCCAGCCGGCTTGCTATCAATCGCTGCCTGGGTCACAATGCATGCCGTACAACGAGTCGTGGAGCGCAGTAACGCCGCAAGGTGTCTCCGAGGACTGCTTGACGGTCGACGTGCTCGTGCCTTTGCATCCGAAATCGAAGCGATTGCCAGTGATGGTGCAGATTCATGGTGGAGGATTCCAGAGCGGGTAGCGCGCAGGCATTTCCCGGTGACGCTATGGTCAATAGGTCGAATGGTGAGACAGCCCCGGACAAGACAATTGAGTGTGTGCTGATGAGTTGGAAGGCAACATCGTATACGTGTCGATGCAATACCGACTTGGAATTTTCGGCTTTCTCAGCGGCAGTGAAGTTGCTGATAACGGTGTTCTCAACGCTGGACTGCTGGACCAGCGGGCTGCTCTGGAATGGGTTCAGAGAAATATCGAGGCCTTTGGTATGTGGCGACATCGTACCCATATGCTACCGGGTACAGCTAACGTATGCAGGCGGCGATCCTTCAAGGG
>JAABUK010007742.1_pt1 | contig 15370 bp, 4 predicted proteins | sample 5559141 | NCBI WGS metagenome assembly JAABUK01 (sample SAMN10711869, study PRJNA513367) | rock metagenome | isolation source: Antarctica rocks | place: Antarctica: Victoria Land, Pudding Butte nord | collected 2016-01-03
TAGAAATTCTAGATTAGCACATGTGATAAATAGAAGAAAGTAGTTGATATTTATTATAATCTAGAAAATATAGAATTAGAACAATAATTAGAATAAATAGATTTTAAAGAGATTAATTATAAATAAAATAATATTAAGATATATTCGGGCTCTTAATATTTATCTGAGCTCTTGATAGCTCATTCTCTCTTAACAAGCTCTTAATAGATTCAATCTGATTCAGTTCGATCCCAGCTTATTTGAGATCAAACCGGCCGATCTTTGATCCCTCCATATTTGGGATCAAATCGGATCAAGAATCAGATCGAACCGGACCATCCGAATTGAGATCGGATCATTACGCAGTCTACTGATCATTTTATTAAATAATGAATTTTATTCTTAATCTCTTAATTATCAAGTATTTATTTCATTTTATACTTCTAATTCTATTTATTTAAATAAATCAAAGTCTATTTAATATTCTTTAATACAGATTCTAAAAGAAAATAATTGAATACTAAATAAATTCTTATAATATCTGAGAGTTTAAGTTTATAAATTAATTAATCTAAAACTTTCTAAATTATATAGAATTTAAACTTTGTGTAATTCAGCTTTATATTAAATCTTCTAATTTTAATATTTCGATAAAATAAATATATTAAATCTTTCTTTTTAAGATTTAATTCATCAATTCTCTTAAAGTTATAATATACGCCGAATCTTTAATTAATAAACTTAAGATCTTTTTTTAATTTCTAATATAAACTAATTAATAATTATATATTAATAACTGATTTTTGTGTAAGCTATTTCACTTCTCTTAATTATTTATATAGAACTGATTCTCATCTGTAATTAATATAGAAAGATGATACTTCAGTTACTACTGAGATATTATTATACGCAAAATATGTCAGTAATAATAATACTACTCAGTTATTTTAACGATTATTTATATAATATCGCAGATATTATTTCAATATTTGATTAATTCTTTCAGTTTATTTATCTATTTACGAGTGATAAACTGTAAATAACTTATATTTAGTTTTAAGCTAATTTATTAATAACTTTCAGAATTTAAAAGTAAATAATTTATCTTAATTAAAGATGATTTCTACTAATATATCATGATTTGCGAATATTATTCGCAAAAATATATATATCAAATCTTCGATATTTAATACTTCTATATAATTAATGAAGTAGACATACTTTATTAATTTATTAATAATAACTAAAATGCTATTATAACTGATGTTTATTATTAAATTCTTTAATAATAATAATTTAATAATAAAGTTTAATATAATAAATTTTCATACTTCTTTAAATTGTTTTGGAAATTATATCTCTCTATATAATTTATATTAAGAGTGCTTAGTTTTCTAATAGATATCATAGTTAATAATTTATTATCAAACTGCTTTATTTATTTTAGAAAAATAGTAAGATCTGAAAATGTGTTTCAAAGTTTTTTCTATTCTCTAATATTTATAAAATATTTCCTTATAATATTATTGAAGAATCATTTCTTTAACTTAATTTATAGTATACATCAATTCTTTATATAAGATCAGCCCACTATCTTATTTTTAAAAGACTAAATATTTTTTAGAATTTTTTTAAATCTCGCGGAATAAATAATTATTTAAGTATAATCTTATAATTCGACTTTCTTAATCTTAATTAGAGATCTATAATATTTGTCAGAAAGTATTAAGATTCAGTCTTAACACGCAGATATAAGCTGGCTGTAGAAAGAAACTCTGTATATTAGCAATCTATTCTTATAACATAAGAGAGCCGTTATTATATATTTATTATACACACTCTTAGCATATCTTTCGCATATTACTCACATACTCATAAACTTCTATATCTCAGATTCCTATATATATGTAAAGAACATCTACTGCTTATCTGCTTCTGAACAGTCTTTTAATATTTAGATTACTCTACTCAATAAATTGTTTAATAAAGATTCTTTAATATAATAATAAAGACGCGAAGTAGAACTGATATAATTAATAAAGATGAAGAAAGACTAATTAATAATATAAATATTAATCTAGTAATAGATGAGTAGTCTGCGTCTTCTATTAATAATAATAATAAATAGAAGATTATTAGATAGTATTATAAACGCTTGCGCGAGCAGATTCAAGAGAAGAGAATGCTTGAAGATATTACTGTGATGAAATCTGAACTCGCAGGCGAAATATCTGCAAATCTTATGAAAATTGCAGAACTATTTATTTATTATAAATAAGTCATTTTCTCTGCTCATTCTTACATCTATCATATCTAATTTGCATTACTAAATCTTTATACTATTCTGCAAAGAATCTTAAAGACACAGCTAATTACAAGAATAACTAAAAGATCTATATACACACGCTATTATTTATAAATAAGATTAATCTTATTAATTAAGCAGCAATCTATTTACAAGATAAAATATATAAATTCTAAATTAATAATACAATTCTAATTACAATCTAAGATAAATACATAAAATAATATCAAAGTCTGATTATTAATTCTATTAATTACATGCAATATATATTGATTCAGCTTAAGATTATTAAGCAGTAATCTTAGTAATCAGTTTAAGATATTGTAACTCTTATTAAAAGTCTTGAAAAAGATATTTTATTAATAATTGAGAAAAAGCACAAGATATAATAACTGCTTACTTGTTTTATGCTAGAAACTCACAGAAAGATCTTAAAAGAGAATAGAATTATTATATTTCGCGAGCAGATTATAATTATAATATAGTAATAAGAAGAGTTAGCTTAAAAGTCGCTCTTAGAGAATAAAGATAAGTCTTATATTAATTCAGCTAATATTATATTAGATAAAAACGCACGTAAAATATATGCTTTTCACAGACGTTTTTAACGCGAATATAAACTTAATTATAATATAAATTAACATTTTAATTCAATTTTAATTAAAGTAGACTCAATATCTATTAAAAATATGAGAAGTAATAGTGTGATCTATTACAATTATAAAAAGTCTGATCATCTCTCTCAAAATTGCAAAGCGCCGAAAAAGATTAATCTCTTATTAATATCAGCAAAAAAATAGACTTCGACATTATAATAATATCTATAATATTAAGTATAAGTTCCAAAAATGTAAAGCTAATATAATATATAATTATTAATATTATATTATAAGATGAGTATAATATTTATAGACTATTCACACTCTTAAATATAGATGTTTGAGAATGCTTTCTATTACAGAAAGTGATTATTAAAAAAGATATTCAAGCGAACTCTATATTTATAAGTGCAATAATCTTAAATAATTGATTTATTATAATATATAACTAATATATGATTAAATTGAATATAATAGACTCAGCAGAAGTATCACAATCTTATTAAATAGACTTTATAGCTATAGATATTCAAAGATATAATGCTATATTAAACTGATTCTAAATCTTTAATGTGAATTCAGATTATTGCTTTAAATAACGCGAATAATTCTATCGCGAAAATAAGAAGAGTTGTGAGATAGATATTGCAGAGATACTAAAGCTTAAGAGAGCTGACACTCTAATTTATATAATATATATCATATTTATGAGAATTATATCAGAAACATGCAAAGATTCAGAGAATATTATGTGAGATACATGCGAAGACTCTACAAATTTAGTATAGCATTATTTTATAGATCTTTATTTCACAGAAGTGATTATTATATAGTTATCAAAAAAGCTTAAAAACTATATTAATATATTCTCAGAAGAGAATGCTACGAAATTATCTGATAATATATGTGTAAAACACGTTATTTCTATTAAAAAAGATAAGAAGATGTTATATAGACTTATTTATTTCTTATCTGCAAATAAGCTATAAGTATTATATAAGTATTTTAAGAGTAGCATGATAAAAGACTAAATAAGAAATTTAAAGTTATTTATAGAAGCTTCAATTCTATTTATTCTTAAAAAGAATAATAATCTACGCTTATATATAAATTATAGAGATCTGAATTAAGTAACTATCTGAAATAGATATCTATTATTATTAATTTCTAAGATATTTGATTAATTAAGTAACGCGAAGAGATTCATGTTAATAGATCTGCGTGATACTTATCATTAAATATATATTAAGCAAGAAGATAAGTGAAAAATTATATTTCGCATATAATATAATCATTTTAAGTATATAATTATATCTTTTAAGCTGATTAATATATCAATAACATTTCAAGTCTATATTAATTAAGTATTAAAGAGTCTGTTGAATATTATTTATATAATCTATCTTAATAATATTATAATCTATAACTATAATAAATAGAAGTATAATAATCACATATGACAAATGCTAGAAAGATTACACAAATTTGACTTATTTATTAAGCTGTCAAAATGTGTTTTTTCTATTATAGAAATAGACTTTCTTGACTATTACATAAATATAGCAGGCGTTTTAATAAATACACGCAGAATAATCACAATTATTAATTGATTGATTCTAAAGTTATTTTATAATGTGTAGATCTTTCTAAGCTTTATCAACTTCTATAAAAGATTCATTTATAAATACTTCATAATAGTTGTAGCAATTACAGATCTATTACTGAGAATAATGAAAGAAAAGAAGACTAGATTATTTCTTTAAATAGAGAAGATAGATACTATATTTTGCATGCTGAAAGAGTGCTTTTAGACTACTTCTCTACGACAATATTTTAATTTAGAGAAGCTAATTCAGATCAAAACAGATATATTAAAAAGAGATCTAATAGAAATTCTCTCTTAATTCAATAATAATAGTATGAAGATAATATGTTATATTTGAATATTAGTAATATTCTACTTAAGAAAGCTGATATTAACTGAGAGAAATTATATTACAAGAAATTAAAAGATGCTAATAATTATTATCTTGTTCAAGAAGTGATATTACTACTTAGAATCATCTATTTTTAATGTGCAAGTTCTATATAACTACTTTAACTTACAGTCATTTATAATAATAAAGATGTTAAATAAATATTAAACTTAATAAACTAAGATGCTTATTACTTACAATTTTGAGATCTATTATTATAGAAATAAGAAGAATCCCGCTAATTTACTATTATATAGATTGAATTACACAGTAAATAATAAGAGAGAGAAGAAGAATTCTCTCAAAATATTTATTCTGAAAAGAGTCAGATTTGAGATCTTAATCACTAATCTAAGTTAAAAAGAAGAATTTCTAAATTTGAAATTGCTTATAAAAGCTGCGACAGAGACTATTATATATTCTAAAAAGAATTAATAAAATACTCTATTTGAATCTACTATAGATAATCAATATAACGCACGTAAAATACATATTAATCATGTGCGAAGAATTGAAGATTCTTTAAGAGAAGAAGAAAACTTCTTAGAAATAGAAGTTATAAGTTTAATCTCTATTATATTATTTTATGAGAAGATTCTAAATACTCTTACTAATTATTTTCTGATACTATAGTAAAGAGATATCTTCTGCACGAAGAAGAGCTGAAAGAGATCTTTAAATAATCTTATTAAAAAGAGTCAATTTAAGAATAAATAATGCGAAGATCATGCTAATCTTGTGCGATATAATAGCGCGATCTATATTTCTAATAATTATATAACTAGAATAGAGATCTTACGTGCGAATTATAATAATTCATAATAAGAGAGTTATTTTAATCAAATAGAATTTAAGAGATTATACTACAAAGCTATTAATAATCTAGAATATTATAAACTATTAGAGATTATATCTTAATATGTGATATTTATTAAAGAATAAAAATATTATAATATAAGTCTTATAATATGCTTACATTATTATCATAATTAGAGAGAGTCTGATAAGATATTATAATAAACTTTATTATAGACTTATTATCTATTATTTACAGAAGTAAAGCATATAATTTCATTCTTGTAATAATAAATTAATATTTGAAAATGATATATTATATAATGTGCATAAAAGAAATTAATGCTTCTAAGCTTGAAGAGAGACTTATTAAGAAGATATTCTCAAAATTCAAATTCTCTAGATCTATTATCAGTAATAGAAGATCAACTTTCATATTGAAATATTGAGAAACTCTCTGTTATTACTTATTTATAAAGAGATATCTCTTCACAGTATTTTATTCATAAATAGATAATCAAATCAAGTATAAGAATTAGATATTGAAATGCTATCTTTGATATTATATCAATTATTATTAGAATAATTAGATAGATCTGCTGCTGAGTGCTGAATTCGTGTACAATAAAAGTATATATTTAGTTATAGAAAAAATGTTATTTGAAATAATATTATGTTTTCTGTCTGCTTTTCACATAAAACTCGCAGATAAGATATCTGCGCGAGAAGAAGAGAGTTAATTAGCAAGAAAGAGAATGAAATAGATTAAAGAGATTATTAAAAAGAATAAAGATTTTTAGATTAAATTATAAAAAGTGATAAAGAAGTTCTATAATTTAAAACGCAAGAACAAGATCTATAAGATTAAAGATAAAGTTCTGCTATTATTAAAGAATATTTACATAAGAAAAGTAAGTAAGAAGCTTACTGATAAGTTTCTTGAATTATTTAAAATTAAAAAGCTAATAGATAAGAATGCTTATTAGCTAATTCTTTCTATAAGCTATAAGAGAATTCATTATATATTTCATATCTCTTTATTAGAGTTATATTATGAGCGAAAGAGTGTTAAGATATCTAAGTCTATAAAAATACAGAGCGAGAATAAGTAAAAAGTTAAAGAGATTTTTGAAGTATGTATTTAATATAAAAAACACATGTTTCTAGTATAATAATAAGAGTTCACAAGAAATTATAATACTTAAGAACTCGAGAAGAACTTATCAAATATTTAAGAAAAGATTGTGACTTTTTAATAAGAGCAAAGTCACAGAATAAGTATAGAATAAGCAGTTATTTAAATATCTAATTAGTAGACTATTCAAATAAAAAAAGTAAGAAGTGTTATTATAAAGAATAAAAAGCGTCTAATCAGTAAAATATATATAAAATATATAAGAAAAGTATAATATAAATATAAGATTTCAGATAGATGCTAACTCATCTATTATAATCTATTCTCACTTTCTTAAGAAAAACTGTTAAGAATAAGATTAGTCTCTTCTATTAATCTATCAATCTCAACTCTAAGATACTTATTAATTCTATTCAATTTCTTATTAGTTTTCTTAGATATAATAGACGTCTTAAATATATTAGACATAATCAATTTCTTATTCAATTCTGAAAAAGTTATTTTCTCAGAATAATTCTAAATATACTCAGATTACTTAGATAATATGATTTTAGTTTATTGAAAATATTAGTACTATACTTTTTACTTAAGAATAGTATGCTTATTACTTGCGCAGTAATTTCAACTTATATCTAAACTATCTAAGTGAGTAAGATAAGATTATTCTCAATCTTTAAAAGATCGAGATTATTAATAATATCAGCATTATTATTAAAAACATAAGCACACTTAATAGAAGATTTATTAAATAGAGAACTGAATATATAAAAAGATATATTTAAAAGACGCGCATTAATTAAATTATACTTCAGCTTAAGATTTTTAAATATCTTTTTCTTGCAATTAATATAAATATTATATATTTCTTTTTAAAATAAATCTATAATAATATATATATTGGAAGAAGACTATTATAATTAGTATAGATATTTCGCATAGAAAAAGTATAATCAAAGTATAAGACTATTAGAAAAATATATTAGAAGATATATATAACTCTTTGCTTTACAATACTTATATTTAATACACTTAAGATAAATCTTATAAATAAATATATTCTTAAACTTATAATAAAGACATCTCACGTAATATTAATATTATAGTTAAGCTTAATTAGTAATTAAAAAGATTAAATTAAGTGTCTTAGCTATTATAAAGTATAATATTAGCAGAATTATAATATAAGCATAATAGAGTTGTTAAGAACTATCAAGATTAGTTATAATAAGATTCAGATATTCGGGAATTATAAATAGGAATCACTATTCTTATATAGAAGGATCAAGAGTAGAGTGCAATTAATAATATAAGTTGATTACGGAAAAAGAGATTATGAATTTAAGAGATAAATATTTGTTTATATAGTCATTAATTATAATCTATGTTCTATACTTCTAAATGCTTCTTTTAAGCACTTTCGAGCATTTACTTTTAAGTGTTTCTATCAAGTATTCTTAAGCACTTCTTTTAATGTCTAATTTACAATCATTCTTATTAACTATAGTTATTAAGAATAGATCTATCATAATTCTATATAATACTGTGCGTAAGTATGATTCCGTTTCTTAATTTATTATCAAGTCTTAACAGTTCGTGTTAAGTCTGTCAATTATTAATCTCTTATTGTAATACTATATCTCTTCGAGTTAGCTTAATCTCTTAAACTACTTAAACCTTCTTTTATAACTTCTAGTTCTTTCACTTCTTTCTTTCTTTATTATATTCTTATATTATATCGATAAATCTTTCTCTTATAAATAATATTAGATTTAAATGAAGAAGATAACATTACTGAAAATATTGATCATAATCGCGTATTCCGTCTATACTGCACGGAATTATCTATATATATTTTTCAAAGATGTCTTGAAGTGTTTGAAGTGTATCCGTTATAATGTTTATTATAACGGTAATTTCTTAGAGGCCAACTTTTAGAGACTGTGATAGAAAGAACTGCGATTAAAGACTGCTCGAAAGACAACTCTTCTTCGTCTTTAATAAAATATTATCGAAACAGTAAGTCTTAACTCTCGCATAAAGTCTCTTCGAATAGCTCAAAGTAATATGATTGCTCGAAAGATCAAGTCTCTGAAGAAGCTTAATCAGAAAAAGAAATATTCGAAGAAGAGAGAATTATCAGTCAATATAGAGTTGGGCGTCGCTTTTAACGAGGCGCAGCTAACTGCTTTCCTTGATTCTTCTCACGCCGAGAATTCCGGCGGTAATAATTCTTAAGAATCGCGGAATTGAGATTCGTTTTCAATTTTTATGTGTTTTCTAATATATTATATTCTGATCATTTTATTAGATAATGAGTTTTGTCTTTAATCTCTTAATCATTCAGCACTCGTTTCATCTTATACTTCTAATTCTAGTTATTTAAATAAATTAGAGTCTATTTAGCGTTCTTTAATATAGATTCTAAAAGAGAAATGTTGAATATAAAGTGAATCCTGATAATATCTGAGAGTTTAAATCTATAGATTAACTTATTTAAGACTCTTTAAATTAAGTAGAGATCGAGTTTTATATAATTCAATTTTATACTGAATCTTTTAATTTTAATATTTTGACGAAGCAGATATACTAAATTTCTCTCTTTAAGATTTAGTCCGTTAATTCTCTTAGAGTTATAATAGATTCCGAATCTTTAACTAATAAACTTAAGATCTTTTATCAATTCTTGATGTAAATTAATTAATAGTTATACGCTAATAACTGATTTTTGTGTAAGTTGTTTCACTTCTCTTAATTATTTATACGAAACAGATTCATATTCATAATTCGTGTAGAATAGTGACACTTCGATTACTACTAATGCACTATTATACGCGAACTGCGTCAACAATAAAAGTACTATCTAATTGTTCTGATAATAGTTCACGTAATATTATAAATATTATTTCAGTGTCTAATTAATTCTTTTAATTTATTTGTCTATCTGCGAATAATAGACAATTAATAGCTTATACTTAATCTTAAGCTAATTTATTAATGATTTCTAAAATTTGAAAGTGAACAGTTTATCTTAATTAAAGAGAATTTCTGCTAATATATCATGATTTGCGAATATTATTCGCAAAAACGTGTAGATCAGATCCTCCGTATTAAACGCTTTTAAATAGTTAATGAAGTATATATACTTCATTAATCTATTAATAATAATCAAAATATTATTATAGCTAACATTTATTATTAAATCTTTGAATAAGAATAACTTAATAATAAAGTTCAATATTATAAATTTCTAAGCTTCTTCTAATATCTTTAATGACTGTATCTTCTTATATGATTTATATCGAAAGTGCTTTATTTTCTAATAAATATTATAGTTAATAATTCACTACTGAACTGCTTTATTTATCTCAAAAAAATAGTAAAATCTGAAAATATATTTCAGAGTTTTTTCTATTTTTTAATATTCATGAGAGGTTTCCTCGTGATAATATCGAAGAATTATTTCTTTCGCTTAATTCGTGATATATATCAGTTCTTTATATAAGATCAGCCCACTGTCTTATTTTTGAAAGGCTGAGTATTTTTCGAGATTTTTCTAAATTTCGCGGGATAAATAATTATTTAAGTATAATCTGATAATTCGACATTTCTAATCTTAATCAGAGATTCGAAATATTAAAGCAATCACAGCGTGATTATATATTATGAATCCGTCTAAATTCTCACGTAAAACTGATTATAGAGCGGATTTAACATCTCAAGCATAATCTGCTTAACAGCTTAAAGTATTAGCTTTGATATTATCATTTTCTTTTCAATAGAATATCTTAAAGTTATATGCTGATAACAGCTTAAACTATTATATCTGATGTTTATTTAATATTTTAATAATAATAAAGTATAACAGATTTTTATGATCTATGTAAACTTCTATAGAGTACTTGAATTCTTTTAAGTATACTCGTTATTTATCGAACGCGATAATTATAATTAGAAGTTTCTTATTATGAATCTCATAATTGAGTTTTGTAGAAATCATTTTTCTAGAATAGAAGATAACGGGCCTCAATTATTCTTTATTATTAAATTGACTTATACATATATCGATAATATAATCTGATACATCTATCTTAAGCATAATCTATCTCTCAGAATCAAATATTGCGAGAATAAGAGCTATTATAAATTTCTATTTCAGCTTCTAAAATAAAGACTCTACTTCTATTTCTCAGATAAAGAATACTTTCTTTTTAGTTATTTATATTAATGAAGCGATTATTTTTAAGTAATCTATAATGAATCTTCGATAGAAATTAACGAATTCAAGAAATAATTATAATTTCTTTACTAATATAAGTTGCGATTATTTAAGTATAATTATGATCTTGAATTTATTCATCTGAATCCTTATAACTATTAGAATAAATCTAAGAAACTTAATACTTTACTTATGAAACTCACATTTCTCAATCTTTATTAACAGATTTTTCATTTAAAGAACGCGAAGCATCTTTCGAATATATTCAATATATTATTCTTTAATTTCAGAGTATATAAGAATATCGTTAAGATAAGTAATATAGAACTAATCTAAATATTCTTTAAGAACATTATTTATTAGAGATTAAAAGAAGATCGAAATATTTATTAATCTAAATAATATAATCAGATACTTGTAATAATCGTAATAAGTTCGAAATACTATTTTTCATTTCTCTCCTTTCTTCATTCTCATCAAATTATACGCTCCCCGTAAATCAAGCATTATAAATCACTTAGCTCTAAGAATATAATCATATAACTCAAAGATGAGAGATAATATATAACAATTTTTTATAATTATATTATTTAGTTGTCGATAGTTAACACATAGATATATTTCTTTATTTAACTTCGAAACGAATAGAATTAGATATTCTATAGATGAAGTTAAGAATTGAATAAACTCTTTCTTTTAATTCTTATTAAAATATTCTTATAGAATCTTAAGTTCTTTCTTAGAAAGAGAATAAATAAGTTTGTACGTAAGTTTCTTATTAAGTTCTAACGAAATCTCGTAATTTCAGAATTAATATTTAGATAATATAAATGCGCTTTTATTCTTAATAAACAAATGTTTAAATTTGTTATATTTAAATAAATACTTAGAAGATTTCTTTATTATTTCTGCTAAGTATCTATCATCAGATTTTACTTATACTATCTTAGTAAATAATACTGTCACTATAATTATTTCGCAGGCGTAATTAGGAAAGCTGATAGTTTATTGTTTCCAACTTATTTTCAAATTATGAATTTCTAATTATAAAATTTTTAGAATAATATCATATTTAATTTTCATAACATTCAATATCACTCTTTCGGTGTGTTATTATATAGCTAAATTGAGCGGATAAGTCTTTATTTTAACTCACTCTTGATTTTGCTCTATAAAGCTTTTGTTTATTAATGCTAAGCGATAGAATTTATTCTTCTCTTAAATTAACAGATGTAAGTAAGTCACATACACTGAAAAAGTGTAGTTTTCGATAACTTCAGAATCTATTATAATCTTAACTTTTTATTGTTCAATATTTCCTTATAAGATTATATGTTATATATAACTAGCATTAATTACTACTAATTTTTAAGATTTGAGATTAGATTCTTTATTAAGTCTTAAACATAAAGAACTCTCTTGTTTTTTAACTCTTTAAATTAATAATTCCAAAAATGAGTATATTCTTTCTTTGTAAAGTAATAATCAAGATTATCGCACGGGAAATGTGCGTATAACTTATAAGAGATGTGATACTCTCTATCGCAAATCACTCTTATTATCTCTAATTCTTTAAATTCTTTAATTTATATTATGCTTGCGCTTTATATTTCTTCAAGATAAGCGAGAATATTAATCTTATATAAGTTAATTATTTCTTGAACATTACTGTCTTAATAATAATAAATCTATTTCTAACTTTAATTTAAATAGTCTTCTGTGCGATATATTTTTAATTGTAATTTTAACTTAATTCTTTGAGATATTTTTTCGGGCGTATATATCTTATATTAATATTAAGATTTCAACTCACAATCTTTATTCATATATAATGCTGACTTTCAGAACTTAATAATCATTTCTATATAATTCTCATCATATTTAAGATTGCTTAATACTCACTTCTGAGATACTTTGAAGATGACGCTTAATAATTATCTCGTCTTCTTCTATTTAAGTTTCTTAAGATATTACTCTAAGTCGTTCTTATCTAATCTATAAATAACACATTAATCATTATAATAGACAGTTCAGAATAAGCAGACGTAAGATGATTCTGTGAATTTTTAATCGCGAATCTATTCGAGCGGTTTAATAACTATTTCTGATATTAATATTTTAATATCAGCGCAGCTAATATCTTATATATTATCTGATTTGTTCATTCTTTATTCCGTCAGTTCTTTTAAGATCGCGTGCAACTACTATTTATTAAAGTAATTATTAGTTTAATATTCAGATTTCTTATAATAAAGATATAAGTTCTTTTTTATTCACTTCTCTCATTAAGTCGGAGAGAGTTTATCTTGATTAGATTTCTTTTCGAACTTTCTCTAGTTTATAATATTTAAATTCATTTCTCGAAAGTATTAAACTTATTTAAATTAATATTCTCTCTTTTAATATTTACTTAAGATAAACGCTTAAGTGCGTTCTTATTCTTTTTCTATTTATCTTTTATACAGACGATTATCTATCTTAATAGATATATTAACTAGACTTTCTAATTTATCTAATCTTTCGATTCGAGTCAGCTCGTTCTTAATCGAATTCTTCAGTTCTAAATAATATTTTATTATAAGCGTTATATCATCTCACTTAATTTGTAATATAATCTACTAAAACTTAAATACATACTTTATTACTAAGTCTATTTATTAAAGTTTTTAAACTTCTTATTCAGCAGTTCGTTCTTTATTTACTTCTTTATACATCCGTCTAATATACTTCTTAAAGTAAGAATAGCTGACGAAGATTCTTTTTATTTTCTCTTTCTTATCTTTAACCGACTTTTCTAAGTAATCTATTAAATAAGATTCGAATTAATTAAAGACTTTATTTCTGAGATAAGTAACTGCAAATATTATCTTAACTTCGATCGTCTTTAATCTTTAAATATTGAATCGAATATATATATTAACTTAAGTTAAGAAGATTTGAAGTCTCTTTTTATCTTTATAAAATATATCAGAAATATTGACTTTTAAAGAGATGTGATCTGTGTTAACGATCTCTTCTCGAAATTATTCTTATTCAGAGTATGACATATTTGTCTTAATAATTTCTATTGTGATAAAGTAATTAATATTTGATAATGAATAGTTAAAGTATTAAGAACTATTAAGACTAGCTATAATAAGATTCAGATATTCGAAAGTTGTGAATAGAAATCACTGTTCTTATATAGAAGGGTTAAGAGTAGAATGCAATTAATAATATAAGTTGATTATGGAAGAAGAGATTATAAATCTAAGAGATAAACGTTCGTTTATATAGTTATTAATTATAATTTGTGCTCTATACTTTTGAGTACTTCTTTCGAGCACTCTTAAACACTTATTTCTAAGTGCTTCTATTAAATATTCTTAAGCACTTCTCTTAATATCTAATCTACAGTCGCTCTTATCGACTACAGTTATTAAGAACAGATCTATTGTAGTTCTATATAATATTGTGCGTAAGTGGGATCTCGTTTCTTAGTTTACTGTCGAGTCTTAACAGTTCGTGCTAAGTCTGCCGATTGTTAATTCCTTATCGTAATAAGAGTGTTAACTTATAAGTCTTAATTACTTTATATTTTAAAGCTTTAAGTAATAAGAAGATTAGTAATAAATAAGAGATTGAAGAGAATTACTTATGCATAATAATAATAATAATGATGATATTATTATTATTATTACTATTATTATTATTGCTATTACTATTATTACTAATATTATTGCTAAGACTGAGATAAAGATGATTAAAAAAGAGAAAAAGTTAAAATTAAAGAGAAAAGAAGCAGACTTATATATTATTAAAAGAAGAAAGTGTTTATTATAAATCAACTCTATTATCTATTTACTATTAATAATAATAATATAACAAATTCTTCATCTCAAAAGATTAATCATCTTAATGAAAATTCACAACTTATCGAGCAATGTAATATGTTTCACACATGTTAATAATAGATAAATTGCATATTAATTCTCAAATTAAAATGTGAACGCTCACATAAATAATATTTATTGTTATAAATAATAATAACTGTCTATTTAATAAGTTTAACATGCAAATATTAAGATTTTACAAAATAGAATAATGAACAATATAATAAAAGTTCTATTGCAGATAAAATAGCTCTATAATTATGAAGTAATATTTACGTCACTTAAAGATCAAGTAAGTAAGATGTTAAATAATCAAGAGATCAATTTAATAATAGAAATTAAGTAAGCAAGATATTTAATAGTTAAGAGATTAACTTAATTACAGAAATTAAATAGATGAGATGCTTAATAACTGAGAAGTCAATTTAATTATAAATATCGAAAAAGTGAGATGCTAAATAATTAAGAGATTATTTTGATATAGAATATTGTC
>JAABUK010007743.1_pt1 | contig 15368 bp, 12 predicted proteins | sample 5559141 | NCBI WGS metagenome assembly JAABUK01 (sample SAMN10711869, study PRJNA513367) | rock metagenome | isolation source: Antarctica rocks | place: Antarctica: Victoria Land, Pudding Butte nord | collected 2016-01-03
TTCTAATAAAGTTTGAAATTTTTGCGTTTCATCAGCTATGATGTGCATTAAAGTCTTCGACGATAATAACTTTTTGCTCAGAATTTAGCATAACTTTTGCTAATTCTCGCTCAATCATGTATAATTGCTCATCATCTGCAATTTGTGACTTTTTGTTGTAAATATTGAACAATAAAATTTCTTTCTGAATTTTATTGTTCATTATTGATATCGCTTGCATATCTTCGCTATTGACTATGTCTGATCTTGATGTACATGTAAATTTCTTTGCGTTTTTCACAACAAATATCAGTACTCTGACATGAGTATTCTGAACATTTGATTTGATGCAGATAAACGACAAATGCGAAATTGTTATATTTTCGTCTCTCATTCATGATTCTTGTAGTATAACAATATCTGTCTTGTTTTTCGCAAATTTCATGCATGCATGTATAATTTGCGTTGATCTTGCGCAATTGTGCTGTAGAATTCGAATATTCAACGTGTTTGCAAAGCTTTCGTCATTTGCGTTGTTTTATGACATTTCAAATGCAATACTCATTACAATTTCGCGACTAGATAATCTTTTTGTGAGCTAATAAACTGAGCTGTCTGATATGTTTCACACATTATGCTGTTTGCAAAGTGCGCATTTTGACAGTTGCAGCATCTAGAAATCATGTGATTGCATGATTACTTGTCTTTGCACGTAGGTTTTTATTTTTATTTTTTATTTCTTCATTAAGTGCATGCAATCTATGACTATGACACTATCTAGACGCTGTGTGTATGCTAAATTACATGTAATCTAGTCATAATCGCTGCTGTATATCTTTTCATTGAACAGTCACATCGATAAAGTGTGCATACGAGCGCGTGAACTGTTTATATGATCAAGTAATCACATAAACAACTCAAAATTGTGAAAGCTGATCACTTCAACGTAAGCTTTCAACTTGTTTGTATGATCATCAAGCTAAGCGAGCTAGATGAGCTTTAATCTATGTAGAGAAAAGCTGATCACTTTGACGTGAACTTTCAGTATGATCACTCAGCTGAATAAACTAAATAAACTTTGATCTATATATTTGCGACGCATGTAAATCAATCAGAAAATCAAAATCGATCGATTTACTATATTGCACAGATGTGTATGTATGCAAAAGTTAAATCATGCCTTCGCAATGTATGTGTATGTGTGATGTATATGAGTTGCAACGCATGCGCAAAGACGTTGCTATCATTCTGTGTATATGAGCAAAGTCTGTGTTATGTCTTCGCAATGTATGTGATTGTGATGCATGTACATCGATCTGATAAAGCGAAAAATCGATCGATTTACTGCATCACACAAGCGTGTAAATGCGCAAAAGCTGAGTCGTGTCTTCACAGTGTATGTGTGTGTGATGTATATGAGTTGCAGCGCATGCGCAAAGATGTTGCTATCATTCTGTGTATATGAGCAAAGTCTGTGTTATGTCTTCGCAATGTATGTAATTGTGATGCATGTACATCGATCTGATAAAGCGAAAAATCGATTGATTTACTGCATTACACAAGCGTGTAGATGTGCAAAAGCTGAGTCGTGTCTTTGCAATGTGTATGTGTGTGATGTATATAAGTTGCAGCACATGCGCAAAGACGTTGCTGTTGTTCTGTGTATATAAGCAAAGTCTGTGTCATGTTTTTGCAGTGTATGTATTTGCGATGTATGTAAATTGATCAGAAAATCGAAATTGATTGATTTACTGCGTTGCACAGATGTGTATGTGTGCAAAAGCTGAGTCGTGCCTTTGCAATGACTGTGTAAATGTTGTATATTAGTTGCAACGCGTGCACGCAGAGACGTTGCTGTCGTTCTGTGTCATGTCTTCACAATGTATGTATTTGCAACGTATGTAAATCAATCAGAAAATCGAAATTGATTGATTTACTGCGTCACACAGATGTGTATGTGCGCAAAAGCTGAATCATGTCTTTGCAGTATATATGTGTATGTTGTATATGAGCTCTTCGCACGTAAATAATTGACATTTATGCTTTCAGATCTGATGATTTTGCTTGCAGTACAAGCATCTTGATGATCTGTTACATTTGTTCTGTAAATGCTTGAAGACTTGACATTTTTGACATTGATCATTTGATTGATAGTCTCGATATTTGACTGTTTGATATGTTGATTTCGCAGCTAAAAGTCGTTTTTTTCAGATGTTTTTATGCTTCTGCTTCGATTTTAAATGCTAAGATCATTGATGCATGTCTGTTTCGTGATCGATTTTTGCTCTTTGATAATCATATAAAGTTGATTATTAGTTTCAATTTGAGATTGTACAACTTTAACTTAGTTTTTAGATTTTTCATTTCAGTTTTCGTGTTGAAGATTTCAATTTTCAAACTGTGTATGACTATTTTGTGTCATTTCTCGTCTTTCTTAATGCTTTTAACTGAGACATGATTATTTCAAGAGCTATTTGCATCAATTATCAGAGAATAACTTGAACAAATGCTATGAAATATGCAATGCAAGGCAAACGTTGAAGCATTTACTGCTGAACTGCAGACATTATAGAGCAAAGCAGATAAAGCTTAAGAAAAAAGCTCAGCTCAAAAACACAGACACTATATTGACACTGTTCATCATCAAGATTGAAAGAATTACAATACTAAAGTATTTGAAAAATACTTGAATTGCAACAAGAAAATGACTATTAGAAACGAAAGAGTAGAACGCAAAGAGTGCGAAGAGACAAAGAAAAATGAAAGTATGATGATGAAAGTTTAAGCGAAAGCGCTTGTATGTACAAACTATTGATGTGATTGATCAATGAAAAGATATAAAACAACGACTTTGATCAGATTACATGTAACTTAGCATACATACAGCGTCTAGACAATGTCATAGTCATAGACTGCATGCATTTAATGATTTAATTTGATTTGAATTCATACATTCTTGTGACATCGATTTAGATTCAACTCATGAGAAAAACTATGTTATGTGTATCAAATGAACAAAACTCTTTGAGAAAGAAAATTACTTGTCGACTACACAACGACTTCACGTCGTTGAAACAATAAAATTGACACTGTGTTATCAATAATGAATCTATAGCTTCTATTCAACGCATGATGCTCAAGTAAACTTTTACGAATGTCTGTGCTGTTTATTGTAACGCATCATCTTTATTCTGCTCTTCATTGATGATATTTTATACAATGATGTTTCAATTTGATTCTTGATTCAAAGATGAAAGATGTTTCTTTGCACTTGTGATGCTCATGATTGTAACGCAGAACTGCGTTCTCTTGCTCAATGATTGTCATTCATTGAGCAGAGAAATGTGTGATGAAAGAAAGATGTGCATGATGAAAAGATAAAGTGTGATTGTATTGAATAACTCTTTTCTTCTTTTGATTTGACTTATGTCACGTAGATGTTGAATAGATTGTTAGTATAGATGTGCGATTGCAATCGTTCAATGCTTAGCTGATCAATAGTAAAGATGCATTCTGATCACTTTTATGCACTCTTAATTTTTCACATAGATAGATGTATGACTTGATGTCAAGTAAAGAAGATGAGTTCAAGCTCTCTCAATATATCAGCGTGATCAACAAGTCACTACTTTTTCAAGCACATGAAATCACAAACTCAAGATTCATCATTTAATTCATTTATTCTATCTGATATCTTTTCATCAATTACTCAACAACATTGTTGATGTGATGAAGATGTTTCAATATTGACGCAGTCAACGAGTTGCAAATTCTTTGATCACTTGTAATCATGATTCTCAGACTCTTCATCTGAATCAACTATTTTACTAATAGTATCTTTTCATCTCTTACTGACATTGACATGTCATTAATTCTCTTCGTAGATCAATTGTGACTGTTAGAAAAGAATGTTATCGTGTGAGTGAAAACTTTGCATGATGACTTTTCTGATCACACAATGTTCTAACATCATTTGAACTGCGTTGAATTAAGATCTCTTGACTCTTCTGACTTCTAAACTGATCGTCAAGTCAAGTTTTCATATCTACATTCTGACTCAACTTGATTACTTGAGTCGAATCTTCTGACTCGACTTGAATACTGTGATGATCAGATCTACTAAATGAATAAACGAGATTTATAAGAGTGATATGACAATGTGATATTCTAAGCAGGCACAGAATGAGTATATATTATGATAAAGCTAATTATTAAGAAGTTCTTGATAACTTGAGAGAATCGATCAACTATAAAGAGTTTGTCAAGCATTGTCAAGTTGAGCACGACATAACTCATGATATATTAAGTCGAAGATATGACGTAGTCTAAACGATACTCTTAACAGAGTCATAGAATTTCAAAGCTAACTCAGATGTGATTTTCAACTCAGTCTCTGATTTTAGTCTCTGATTTAACTTTTATGTATCAATTCATCATGATTATTGTCTTCTCTTCTAAGTGAGTTTGTTCTCAATCTCAATAATTAATGTCTTTGTTTAATCTGATAAATGATGATGTGTACTCATTGATTCACTCTAGAAGCTCTTGATAAAAACCTTCAAATCTTTGTGAGAAAACAAGAAAAAGAGAAACTTTCGATTAAATAATGATTCGTCTTCAATTATAATGCGTGTAGATGACATTATAAATAATATATGTAATGTGTAGTTGATGTAAATAACAGCAATAATGACGTGTAGATAGCACATAAACATTGTTTATCTTTCGAGTAAATAATGTAATTGAGACAATAAAGTGTAGATCAGAATGAATAACAATTGTTATTTGTTTATCGCTCTTTCAGTTTCTTTCAACTTCTCATTTTCTTCAACTTCATCTTTTTTCAATCACAATTATATCTTTATCATTGTATAATTACATTTGACAAACTTTGAGTATATTTGTATTGTAAAAGTAAAAGATCTAGATCATGAATCATGAATGTGCAGCAACGCTCAAAGAGAGTTATAAGATGATGAAGTCAACTGATGCTCAAGTCAAGATCATTGCAAAAGTAAGTGATGTCACACTTGAAGTTTCACGACTATTACTGCAACTAACAGTATCATAAGTCTGCTCAAAAAACATTGATCAGACATGATGATCATCATGCTGCTGATGCTGAATCACTCATGATGATGCAAACATCATCAAATTCTGATCGAAAACTCATCACTTCTACTATTCAAACTTTTGAGTACATCTTTGCTATCAAAGAGAAAATTCAAGAGACAATGAGAAAAGAAATGATTGCTAATGCTTCGTCAATGATCTTGTTGAACTCACAGACTTCGCGAAATCAAAGAACAATGATGAGATTTGCTTATTCAACTTCTTGATGTTGTTACTGATGCTTTTCAGCTATCAATGATTGAAATAAGCGAAAGAAGCGCTGCTGATTTCAAAGCTCTAGATAGAATAATTTGTATAAAGTGTGCTCAAGTTTTACACATCAAGAATAAAGCATTGCTGTGTGATGTTATCTTTCAAAGAAAGACTATGTACAAGAAGTGTGCTTGCTATGCAAGTAATGAAAGTTTCTGTGTTGCAGTGAGTATACTTATATGATACATCTGCTAAACACTCATGATTCAATGCTTAGATTTTCGACATCTGCATTTTGACTGTCAATGAATTCTTTCGTCTGCAGAAAATTCATGATAGTGCAATTGAGAATGAAAAAGAGATCATCACTCTGACAACATTCACTGCTCATCAGAAAATTCTTTACAAGAAATTGATAACAGCAACGTGTGTGAAGAGTTGTTTCAAAAGAGTTCACAAACTTGAATTTCTAAAGATTCAAAAGCTCATTCTCAAAGAGATAATGATTGTCAATGACATTGTCAGAGAAATTCTGAATGTAAAGTGCTTTATGATATATTCAATCTCAATTATATATTGTTTTGTCAGCATTTCTAATTGTTCTGATATATTTTAGCATAATCTGTTGTCTTTCAATTCTCTGTCTTTGCGTTTCAATGTAAATCTGACAATGAGAAAGAAGAAGAAGTTTGCAATCTTGTTTCATGTAAAAGATGTTTAATGAAGTGATGATTACATGATGTTTGTTATGCTGTGATGATTACGCTTTCTTGTTGAGTGCGTTTGAGCATCTTTGCGTCTTTTTCTTCTGTCTGTTGATTTACATATGTGATTATCTCATTAGAGGGCGAAACTATCATAATACAGTGATTCTTCTTTTCTAATAATGAGTTTATGCTTGAAAGTGAGTGATTATGCTTTTCGCTTATGTTTCAGTCTCATTTCAAAAACTTCTATAAGCTTCAAGACATCTTTCATATCTTCACTTGATATTCATTAATTATATTCAATGAGATATTTTTTTCATTGTATCTTATAATATAAGATTTTCTTTCTTTTTCGCTTCTATAAAATCTTTTCTATCTCTCATTCTTGCTCATCATCAATAAGCTTGAGTACAAGATAATTGAGTATAGAGTCATCGTTTAGTCTATGATTATACAACTCTAAAAGAAATACATGAAAGACAGAATAAACTTTATAAATGATTGAAAGATCAAGATGATACATCTGCTGATCTATGAGTTTCTGTATACAAAAGAACTTTATCATCTTATTTGATAACTTCTTGCTCAACTTCTTCTGCTTCAGATTTTTTGCTGATAGCATGATTAAATCATCAACATTAAAGAACTTAAACTTATGTTTTTGATTATAATGCTTTGTCTGAACATTGATTGCATTTTGTCATCATTTCATCAACATGTTTCACACATCTTGCAGCATTTCAATGCGTTTTTTTGCTGCTGACACTTCTTCTTTCATAGCATTGTTCTCGATGTGTATGTCAAAGATTGACTCATAGTCATACATGACTTTAAAAAGACTACAGTTCAACGAAGAGTGCTTCATCTAATAATACATGAACTCAATTATGAGTAGAAGTGTAGCTCAGTTATCTTGCTTTTCTGAACAATATATTCGTAGATAATGTTTCAGCATTTGATTCTGTCATTCTGTCTGATCATCTGTTTGCGAATGAAAAACGATGCTTAGTCATCGTTTCATCTTGACATGATAACAGATCTTTGATCAAAACGCACTGATAAATAGACTATTTTTATCAATAACTATATCATTTGATATCTCATATCTTAAAGCAATCTTCTCAAAGAACAACTCTGCTAACTTTACAACAGTCAAAGTCTTCTTTGTAAACAGATAACGCGTCATCTTCATGTAGTAATTGACTATCACAAGAATCAAGTCATACACGACTTTTTTTCATTTACTAGACGACAGATCTGTTATGAAATTCATAGTGATTTCTTTTCATGAATCTGTGAATCAAGATAATGATCTCAACTTATTATATGATAGATGACATTTCATCTTTACTCTCTGATAAATGTCACAAGTATTTATATACTTTTTGAAATTCTTGATCATACTTTTTCAGTAATATTTGCAATCTAATAGCTCGCTGATCTTGTCAGCATCAAAATGTCTTGCTAATGAATCATCATGATGATGTTTCAATAACTCTTCTCTGACAGAAAGATTTTCTGAAACATACAATGATTTATTGTACTCTATCATTTCTTGACTATTCAATGTTCAAGCTTTGACATCACTCTTTCATATACTCATCGTTTCATCTGCTTTTAGTCTCACAGCAAATTCATCTTCTTGCTGTAAGATCTTGATGAGCTTGACTACAAATTTACTACTGAAGTTGTATATCATTTCATGAATTATTAATACTCTGACAATTGCATGTGAAATGAGTTGTTTGCAATCAACAGTTTCAGCAACAGAATTAAGCTGTTTCTCAGCTACGTTGCAATCTTTATAAGTCAATGTTTTAACATCTGTGCTTCTTGAAGTTGTTGATTTGAATTGAGAGATTTTATCTTTCAAGAAATGTACTTCATCTAGATGCATTTCTCGCACTGCTAAAATCATAATTCTCAGCAGCATACTTCTGACATGCGTTGCTGAACACGTACTTGTATTTTCATTGATACTGTGAACAGACATTTTCTTGACTTTGTTAATCACTCATGTACAGTAGATTTCATTTTGCGATCTGTTTTTGACATGTTTTGCTGAATATCTTTGTTCACTGACACTGTGAACGAACATTTTCTCAACATCGTTAATCACTTATGTTCATCAATGAGTTTCATCTTGCAGTCTGCTCTCAACATGTTCTGCTGAATATCTGTTCATACTTATACTGTGAATGAACATCTTCTCGACATCGTTAATCACTTGTATACAGTATAGTTCTCTGATCACTACGAATATAAAGCTATTTAAGCTTTCTATTTTAGTCAGCTTTCGCTGTAGAATGAGCAGCAAATGATTTGCAGAAATGTTCTCATTCTTATAGTCAGATCGTCTCAATGATGCATTGATTAAGTTTGTTTTTTCTGATTTATGCGTTATTTCAAAGTTGCAGATCAACAATCTCATGACTCATTTAACTTGTCTTTCATTTAGCTTTCAAACATTCATAAAACTCTTCAGATTATTATGATCAGTCAGAACTTCAACAGTATGATAACTGTCTTTCACATAGTGTTGTCAATGTTTAAACATTACTACTATGATTAAAAGCTTCTGATCATATGTCTCATAGTTTCTTTCAACATTTATCATTATTCTGAATCAGAATGCAATCAAATGTCACTGATCTTTGTCATCTGACTGAGATAAAATATTCGCGACTGCATAATTAAACATGTCGATCTCGATGCGTATATGTTGCTCTGAGTCAAAGTGCCTTAGTATAGACATCTTCATAAAGACGTCGCGAAGCTGATTAAAAGCTTGTTTCGCTTCACTCAATCATATGTGTTAGAGATTTGTCTAGAGCGAGTCAGATAAAAGTGTCATTTAACTAGAAGATAAATGCTAAGAAAGAAAGATAGCTACAGAAAAGAAGCTGATTACATATGTGTATTTCTCAGTCGACGCTAGACTCAATAGAAACTAGTCAAGATGACGAAGCGAGAATAAATCTGACAAGGCTAGAAGACTGAGTCTGACAAGACTAGAATCGTGACATTACTCTTTCTCTTCAACAATTCATGTTTGCATGAATGTATTTTCTGTTCAACTCGATTGATTGCTCAATCATGATTTCACAAACTCAGATCTGTTAAATCATGATTGATTGAATTGTTGATTAGCGCGATTTGTTCAAGTATCAAATATGAAAATCATCAATGATCTTCTGAATGTTCATAAATTCATTGTCATAGTCATTTCATTTGACTCTATACTGAAGTTATCTTCAATATCAACGAAAATTCAATATATCATCGATTTTTCACTCGTTTTCGTCGTTTATCACTATTGAATCTGAGAATTCATTCTTTTGATCAGACAAGAGATCATCAACGGCAGAGCGAAGCAGATCAGAATGAAATACATCATGAACATGCATAGACTCTGATAATTTCAGTTTATATGAAGAGTTGACAAGATTTAAATTGATGAAAGAATCGAGCATTTTGTCATTTAACTTCTTGAAAGATTTCGCTGTAATGATGTTTCTTTCATTCAAAAACATCTTTGATTCAATCTTGTAATCAACTTCTTTTCTATGCTTATTGACTTGTTTCATCATTTGTTTTCGTGTTTTGACTAGCGACTCACGAGCAAACTTCAGTGTTTTGTTCATATGTTCAGATATATTCTCGACTTTAGTCATCTGCAAGCGTTCACGAGAACTTTCATATTCGATGACATTGAGTTCAAAGCTCATATGAGAATGAAAGTCTTTGTTTAGAAAGAAAGAGATTGAGAAGATGACTGAGAACAAAGCATTATTGTTGATGAACTCGATCATGAGTAGTAGCTTAGCTCAGTCATTCTGCATGTACAAACAGAAAGATCGAAGATATCTTTCAACATTCTGATTGACTTATTCACTTTGATCATCAATCTGAGAATGATAGACTGTGAAGAGTTGAAGATTAATGTTTAGTCTTTTGCAAAGCGACTTTCATAGAATGAAGGTAAATTGAGAGTCTCGATTTGAAACAATGAAATCAAGTAAATCATGTATTCAATATATTCACTGAAGCATTAGCTCAGCTGTTTTTTCTGCTGTGATTCTCTCGTCATCAGTGAAGCAAGAAATATAATGTCGTTTCTTTATTAATTTACATATCACTGTTAGTATAATGTTTTTGTCTTTCAAAGAAGATAAGTCAATGATGAAATTCATGACTATATTCTTTCATTACTGTTCGAGTATGAGTAAAGAATGTAGTAGTTCATTGAATTTATCTCAAGAAGTCTTTAATTGCTGACAAATGTAGCAGTTTCAAATATATCGATTTATTGTCTTTTGCATTAAAGATCAATAGTAGTATCTTCTTATGATCTTCATCATTCTGAGAATTTCGAAATGATCAATAGAAGATTGATCATGAACTTCTCTAATTAACTTTATTTGAAGATGCTCATCGAAGAAAACTCATAGAAGATCATCTCGATATAGTATTTCGTTCTGAACTTGACAATTTCTTAATTTAGTATCTTCGTATTGAGCTTCATCTTTTAATACAACTTCATGAAGTAGAATACAATTCTTGTTGATTCTGTTAGCTTCTAGAATCAATTGATAAATTGATTCATCATTTTCTTTCTCTTCTAGATCAGCAATTTTTATTCGATTCAACGTGAGAATTGTAGTTCGCTGATAGCAACATCATTCATTCTCGAAGCTTCTAGAAACTGAATCAACTTGACGAGTCAATGCATTGACTTTGATGTTTTATTTGTCTGAGCGATACATGATTTTGAAGTTGAAGTCAATGAGCTTTTGTATTCAGCGCATTTAACGTTTACTTAGCTCTTTATCTTTCATTAATGACGTTAAAGCTTGATGATCAGTGAACATCTTGATGAATAACTCAGTCAATTCTAGCTCAGATCATCAATGCTTGAAGACATGAATGATTGCTAGTAATTTCTTGTCATAGATCTCGTAATTGCACTCAGCGAGACTCAGATTCTTGCTGTAGTAAATCATTGAATGTAATGTTTCTTCGTCGTCATACTGAGAAAGTATGTCATCGTTGACGTAGTTGAATGAGTCTGTTTCAAGAATAGTCTTTCTATTCTGATCAAAATGACGAAGAATAGAGACTTCAGTCATTCATTTCTTCATATGATTAAAGATCATTTGACAAGCTTGATCTCATTCAAATATCATCTCTTTTTAAGTTAGTCAAATCAGAAGATGAACAATCTTTGAAAAGTTCTTTATAAAACGTCGATAGAAATTGCAGAAGTCAACAAAGAACTGCATCTGAGTGAGATTTGTAGAAGTAGATCATTCAACTACTGCTTATACTTTTCTGAGATTCATCTTTAGTTCTTCGATGAATAGCAATAGTCTCAGAAAGAAGATCTTCTGAACATGAAACTTGCATTTGTTTATATTTACCTGAAGATCAGTCTCTCATAGTCTATGTAGAACTAATCGTACGTGTTGCTTATGTTTTTTCAGTGTTTTGCTGTAAATGATAATGTCATCTAGATAGATCTGACAAAACTGATGAAGATAGTCAAATAGCACGTCGTTCATATAGTGTTGATAGAAAGTCGAACCGTTGATTAATTCAAAAGATATCACGTAATATTTGTAGAAATCAAAAAAGATGATAAAAATAGTCAAATTTTCGTTATCTGAGTGCATGCGTAGTTTGTTGAACGTGACAATAATGTTTAATCAAGTCAGATACTTGCTTTCTTGTATACGAGCGAGAGTCTCGTTTATTAATGACAAAGAATAATGATCTTGTTTGATCAAAGCATTGAGCTTTCTGTAATCGACGCAGAAACGCAAGCTATCATCTTTCTTTTCGACAAATAGTATGAGCGAAGCATATGAAGCTGAGCTAGAAGATATAAAGTCTTTTTTCAGATGCTCAATCAGGTAATTCTTCATCTTTTGAAGCTTGTAATCAGACATATGATAGAGATGACTTCAAGAAGATGTTTTCTCGTCGATCAACTCAATTTTATGATCATAAAGACGATGAGAGAGTAGTTGATCAGTCATTGCTCGATCAAACACGTCTAGATAGTCATGATATTTCAAAGAAAGCTTAGCTTCAACTTCTTTCAAGATCTCTTCATGTGAAAGCTCTTGTAGATTTACATCTTCAAGTTTATTTCTAGCTGTTTTTAGAAGTTGATCGATTGTCGTGATGATGATCGCGAAAGTAGTCACATTTGACCGTTTGACTAGTGATCTATATGCTGCAGCCTTTATCATTGCTATGTTCATTGAATTGAAAGACGAAGATTTGACTGAATTAAATAATTTCACGATTTTACTGAATAAAGATGACTTCTCGCTGAGTCAAGTGATAACAGAAGAAGTAGATCTCTTTAGTATTTGAGTAGATGTTGAACTCTTTTGTTCTATCATGATTTTCTTGCTTGAAAAAACAGTTGAATGAGCTTTGATAAAGACTTTGATATGAGCTTTGAAACTAGAAAATTGAAGATGATCATCTTTCATATCAATAGTCACTTTGATCTTGTTCATTCATGTTTTTTCAAGAATCATCTGATGTTGATCTAATCGAGTGATCAGCATAAAGACGAAACGTTTCATATGATCTTGAACAGTTAGATTCAAATAAATTGCATGAATAATGAGCTTTTTTGCATAATGATCATTGAATTCTCTTATTGATTTGAGCTTGATTAAAGATAAAGATTTGATTTGTAAATGATCACAAACATTCTGTGCAATTAATTCATCAATGAATGAATAGTCAGCTGCTTCAATGTCAATCAATGATTTTAATGAGTAATTAATTTCATTGCTAGATAGTACACATTCAGTAGTTAAAGATTTCGAAGCAAAGAGATCATTTGAGCTGCTCATTGTTGAAGAAATTAACACATCTTTTATCACGTCTTTGATGAAAGTCACTAGTTTTTTTGTCTCATTTTTCGATTTCTCTGTAAATAATTTCTTCTCTTCTTTTGACATGATGATCTCATTGAGACGAGAGATGAATGCACAAGATGTCAAAGTACTAGTCTTCAGCTGAGAACAGTTCTTTGAAAGATGACTTGATGCTTTGCAGTTGAAGCAGATGATTGACATTCTTAATCATTCAGATTCAAGAGTGAAAAAAGTAGCAAGTTGAACATAGCAGTAGTCAAGACTGAAGCTGATGTCAACGAAGAAACAAAACGTTTTTTCGAAGCTGCTATTGATTTGACTGTTCATTGCTCGTCACGTAGCTGATAATTAACTCATTGTTTGTTATTCACATCTTGAAGAAAGATCTTAAGCTTATTAAGCGAGCTAAACTCTATGAGGCAAACTGACAACGCGTTCTGAAAATGATTGTTGATTTTATTCTGAATGTCGTTCATCAGAGTGATATCATCGTAGTTCAGAAAGCTGAATATTCTAGTGAATTTTGAATAGAAAGAGCTGAAAGACTTGTTAAGCTGCTTCAGAGCGACGTATTTGCAATGATACTTTCAAATCAGATTCTGATCTTCGTAAATTTCTTTCAGATGTTTTAGTAGCTTTGATAGTGATTGATAGAGTGAGAAAGCATCAACATGATGCTTTGCATAGATTTGCTGATCAGCATCGTCTTCTAGTCTGAAAATCACATAAACAATACAAATCTTTTCAGTAGAATAATGATTTGCGTTGACATTGAGCTTGTCAGCTATTTTGATGTGTCATGTCTCTCAGATAGAATCATTTGTTTCGATGAAGATGAGTGAATTCGAAAGCTTGATGAACTTGTGATGATCATTTTCATTATCAGATAGAGTAGAAAATTCTCGTTGAGAGTGAGCTTCTTTCTGATTGACTCATTGCTCAGCTGACTGAGTATCTTGACGAGGCATAGATCGATCAGCTTGACGTTGTTTCGCTCTAAAGTTCAATTGCTCGCCTTGTAACTGATTAATCTTTTTCTCTAGTTCATCGTTTTTGTCAAAAGCAACTTCTAGTTGTTTCGCTCTCTTTTTGTGATCATTTTGTACAAGAAGTCAGTGTTCATTGAGTTGTAAAGTCAAGTCTTGCTGACTTTGAAGCTCATTCAGCATATTGATGACTTCATCAAGTTGATTGCTGATTCAATGAAACAGTTGTTCTTCAATGTTTATGTTTCATGCAATGACAGTTTTCTCAGCTTTGACTGAAGCATCAATGAATAGAAGTGAAACTTTTCTATTGACAGTGCTTTTAAGCAAACGAGTTGTTTGAAACTCAACTGACTTAACATCACGTATCATGATGAAAGAAGATAGAAGTTGTTGAGATAAGAATAAATGAGAGATTGATGTTTTGAATTGATGTTTTTTGATGAGTGAAAATTCAAAGAATTTCTTGTAAATTTCAAATAATAATTAAGTGCTTTATTTGAAGAATTTCTTGCGAATAGAATGATGAAAATAGATGTAAAATCGAAGAATTTCTTGCAATCTAAAATGATGATGCAAATTTGAAGAATTTCTTGCAAATTTTTCTTACTGAATAGATTGTTTCATATTATCTATTTGTTGATAGCAGAGTAAATGATGAGCATTTATTTAATGTTAGAGACCTGTCTAGAATGAGTCAGATAGAAGTGTCATTTAACTAGAAGATAAATGCTAAGAAAGAAAGATAGCTACAGAAAAGAAGCTGACTACATATGTGTGTTTCTCAGTCGACGCTAGGCTCAATAAAGACTAGTCAAGATGACGAAGCGAGAATAGATTTGACAAGACTAGAAGACTGAGTCTGACAAGACTAGAATCATGATAATATGAATGAGTTCATTTTTACATCTTTTACACTATCTTTCAGCAGTTCTGTTAAAGACTTTGCTATCTGAGAGTAGTGATGTATAAAACGTCAATAGAAATTGACAAATCTCAGAAAAACTTGTATTTCTCAATACATCTTCGATCTGAATCACGTTTTGATGATGTTTATTCTACTTGAGTTCATCGAAACACTCTTGATGAATATAACAAATTCTAGAAAGTTCACTTTAGTGATGAAGAATTCACACTTCTTCAAGCTAGCATATAGCTTGAACTTTCTTAGTCTCTTCAGAATCTGCTTCACATGATTTACGTGATCAGTCTTGTTACGATTCTAGCTACGCATCTTCGTTGATAGCTATGTTGATGACTATTCTGAGAGCTATCGCTGATCGCTCGTCGCTAGAGCATAAACTTGTTTCGAAGTCAATTCTATTCAGAATTAGCTTATGTTCTTCTGAGTCATATAGATAGTCGACTCTTCTCTTCTAGATACTTTTCTTTCTTAGCATTTATATACTCGTTACATTACACTCATATGACTCGCTCTATGCTGATCTCTAACATTATATAAATGCTTCTTC
>JAABUK010007744.1_pt1 | contig 15367 bp, 16 predicted proteins | sample 5559141 | NCBI WGS metagenome assembly JAABUK01 (sample SAMN10711869, study PRJNA513367) | rock metagenome | isolation source: Antarctica rocks | place: Antarctica: Victoria Land, Pudding Butte nord | collected 2016-01-03
CCCCGATGATTTCGTAACCCTCGAACTGGACGTTCAGTGATCCACAAATCTCCGCTCAATACTCCCCTGGAGGGAGCAGTGATCCTGTTCTTGGACAGCTATCTTTTCGCCGCAGGCTGTCAGGTGCAGAGGAGTTGTGAGGTGTCAGTCCCGGAGGGTCGCATTACTCATATCAAGTGGTGGGCTGACGGCAGCAAGGAAGAAGTCATGAGAGATGCGCCGAGGCGGGTCGGCTGTAGGCCGCCGTTGTCTGCAAACGTGGATCAGGGTTGGCCGGAGCCGGTTGTCTTTGAACCGGCACCGGATGGTGCGGTGAGGTTCAAGGCTCTCCCTTGATGAATTACAGGTAGCGTTGGCAGCGGAGGCATAGACAGTCAGCAGCAGATGTCTGAAGAAGCGAAGATGTTGATACTACGAGCGGGAGCTTATGTGCTGGGGTAGAGCGGTGGGAAGTCAGACGTACAAGCGGATCATATTTCTAACCCAGTCTATGCTCTGGAAACAACCTGCGAGATCTTCTGGATCAAATCTGCTTCGTAGACCTTGCCTCCAATCGCCTGAGGCCCAGTATAACCCTTCCTCCCTCCCAGGAAATACCATGCCGTGACGAAGATCGTCAACCCGCCAAAGATCAGAGAAGAATAGTTCATTGTTTTTGCACTGGTGGGCAGGTAAAAGGGAAAGCAGAAGATGACGAAGAAAACCACCATGTACGCGCAAGCAATGCCGTTCATGACAAAGCCCAGCCATCCTTTCATGTGAAACGGACCATATCGGATATTCCTCCGGCCAGTGAGAAGATTCGGCAGGATAGCGGCAGTGTATGAGGCAGTAGTCAGGAGGACAAACGAGCCAATCAACGCACTGAATGCGGTCGTGCTGCCGAGGTAGATGCACCCCAGGAGAGTATTCACTATCGCGCAAGCTATCGTTGCATTGAACGGCATTCCTAGCCCGGGGGAGACTCTGGACAGGAAGCCTGAGAACGGGGTTGCCCCATCCCGTGCCAGGGTCCATAGTCCTCTTCCCATTGTGATATTAGCACAAGTGGAGGTCAAGACAGCGGTAGCCAGAAGCAGGAAGAGGAGGCCAATGGTGCCTGCCGCGGAGCCAGTCGCTTGCACATAGATTTCGGCGATGGGGAAGGCAGATGACGATAGCTTGTCGTAGTCATTGATGGCGTACAGGATGGCGATGAGGTAGGTGATCGCCGAGAGAAAGCCGATGCCCATTTGAAGGGCGAGGGCCTTTGGAACAGTAACATGGGGTCGCGGAATTTCTTCTGCAAGATGGCAGACCAGGTCCGGTGTTCCGATTGCATAGGCTCCATTGAGCATGCCTGCGAGAAAGACGAAGCCGTCTGGGTATCCCAAGTCGTTGACCCAATCTTTCCACACAAAGGCATTGGAAGCATGCCCCGGACGGCCTCCATGTCCAGGCATAGCTGCGCAGACAACAACGGTGATAAAACCACCGGCAATGATGAAGAAAATGCCGACTGTATTGAAGTAGGGCATGACCTTATTTGCATAGCAAACGAAGAAGCATGACCCCCATATCATGATGATGTAGCCTAAGAAAACGTGCCATGGCTTTGAAGTATAATCTGGGTGTGTGACGCCGTAGAGCTGGACACAGACATTGCCCACAATGAAATTTGCAGAAGTACCCCCGAATATCCAGCCAAAGTAGTTCCAATATCCAGCCAAATATCCATTAAGACGGCCATACCTCTTGCCAGGTGTCACAGAAGCCCAGTGGTAGACGCCAGCGGTAGAAGGAATGGCCGAGGCAAGTTCGGCGATGCAAGCCGATATGATGAAATAAAAGATGCATGCGGCAATGCTGTTTGGGTCAATTGGTGATTCTCGGTGAAGGCAAAGAGCGGTGACCTTACAATTCATAGATAGTACCGGGCGGCCCTCCGTTGAAGATGGCAACAAGAATAGAGGCGCCCAGAGCAGGCCATACGTTTCCATTCACAATACCAAATCCTACCAAGCTGAGAAGGCCAAAATTGCGATCAACTTCCTGGATGTGTCCTGATGCATTGATGAGCTCGCCGTACGCGACTTCGTCGGGCATTTTCAATTCATGATCGATCTCGCGGGCAGCGTCCTTCTCATTTTGGCTCTGCGCCATCGGACGTAGTCTGACGATATAAAGATCAAATGCAGAAGCAGGGAATGAAAAGATTGCAAAGCAGCGGGTCGAGGTATGAGGGCGACATAAATCAACGGGGAAAAGACAGATCAAAGCTGGGGAGGTGTGCATTGTCACACCTCCTCTATCGATGCTAGCGGGACTGATAAAGCTGAGATGGTTAATCCTTATCTTCCCAGTCTGGGCTCCTCCGACTGGATCGGGAAACTCGACACATTTCGTCAGCCTGCAGTGGTTTGCAGATTGCCGACAAACAGCAAGCTTGGCGGTATTTGGAAGAGCGGTTGGGCGATGCAGCCAGATCCGTGCTGCAGTAGATGAGCGTGAAAAGATTGGTGGAGGGCAGAAGAGCTTGCCGGCACAGGAAATCCTGCCAGAAACTGAAGCAAGCGTAACGTGCTGGGCACGGAGGAGACAAACATTCCAAGGGTAAGGTGTGGGAACATCTTAGGTAACAGCTGCTAGAAGCGGGATGTAGTACTACAATAGCAACTTCGTCATCAGAATGTGGCTATGTTTAAGTCTCTGCAAGATTGATGAAATAGTTGAAGTGTATGGAGTATCCCGCCGAAAGTACGGAATTTGTCGTTCCCTTTGTTCATGCGTCATTTCGCGGCCAAGAAGCCTCGGCCCGCGCCTGCGTAGACCCCCCATCCCATCTTGATACCGCACGCCTGGTTCGGCCATCACGGAGAATCTAACCTAGGAGAAGATTTTGCATGCTTTATTCGCTGCCCAAGGTCATCCTAGTGTCACGGAGCGCGGTCAGACAACAAAGGTGGCATCGAAGGCGCCTGTGCCAGTCAAGAATCCGATGTCCCTCGTTCGAGCCAGAAGTACCAGCACATGCTTCTAACAAGATTGCAGCACTTGCAGTCTCGGAAGGGAAGTTAGTTAGATCATCTAACGCCTGAGCCCAGTCAGATCGTCGCATACCATTCCTACCACCAGCTCCACGAAGCAAAACGAGCCCGCTACACCAATCCTATGGCTGATGTACAGGCTTCTTCTAGAGCCAATGGCCCACACCGCCGCCTCCACATCTGCCTTTCCGTGGACTTCGACGCAATAAGTGGATACCTCGGCACCGGCCACGATCCCAAGAATACCCTCGCTGATTACTCAGCGGGCATCTTCAGCGCTCACGTGGGCGTACCACGGCTTCTCAAGCTCTTTGAGAAGCACGGCATAAGCGACAAGGTGTCTTGGTTCTTGCCAGGCCACAGCATTGAGACTTTTCCTGATGAGGCCACTGCTATCGTGAAGAGTGGTGGTGAGATCGGACTGCATGGGTACAGTCACGAGGGGGCATACGCGATGACACCAGAGCAAGAGAAAGATGTGTTGGAGAAGTGTATTGGGATTGCGACGGCACTACGAGGAGGCAGCAAACCGGTGGGGTATCGAGCCCCGTTGTATCAGATCCGAGAAACGACTGTGCAATTGCTGCAGGAAAAAGGCTTTCTGTATGACAGCAGCATGAATGCCCATGACTCCTTGCCATACACTTTGCCAAACCCCTTCCCTGCAGAACCGCCAAAGGTACCAGATTACAGCCAGAAAGCGAGTAGCTGGATGGTGCCGACCAAGGTTCTCAAGGAGCCAGCCCCCGGCACGGCTGAGGCGAAGAAGGGTCTTTTGGAGATCCCTAGCAGTTGGTACACCGAGGACATGACTGCCTTGGGCTTTTATCCATATACGTCAAGCTCTCAAGGTTTCGTCGCGGTTGATGTAGTGGAGAAGATGTGGTGGGATAGGTTCGATTGGCTGTGGGATAACGAATGCTTTGTTGATGAAGGTGGGTTTGGGAGCATCTACCCCATGATCTGGCATCCTGAAAGCGCGGGAAGGTCGCATGTTGTGGGGATGATCGATAAATTTATTGGGAAGATGGTGCAGAAGATGAATGAAGCCGAGCCAGGCGAGATCATTTTTGAGACGATGGAGACCATGGCCAACGGGTTCAAAGCCAGAAAATGTTGATACCTTCCTGAAAGAGCTCGTGCTGCTGCGTGAAGACGCGGAGAATTAGACTAGTCATTATGTGTCGATGAGGCAATCCGCCCTCGTTCGGACGGGTGAACCGGCAATTGTTCAGAAATTGCTTCTGGCGCCGTGGACCTCGGTTGCGCATCCAACACGTATCTGACTCCATCCTCCGTAGCATAGCTGGGAGGTCGGTACGGAGAAGATGGCTGTTCTGGATTGTGGCTGTCCCTTTCTGGTGGGTTTGCTTCCGTCTGCAATGTCTCAACTCTTCGCCAATGCATGAGACTGGGATCCATTCGCTATGAAATGTAAGCCTAGTTTAGCGGGTGCTCGAAAGCTGGACTTACTGTACTGCCTCTCCAAAGGCCATAAGCAGGAGGCGGCGCTGGTAGTACAGCGTCCTTCGGAACACCATCCGTCTCGTCATCGGAGAATTCCTCCTCATCCCTCCTCAGAATGATGGGTATTGGTTCTTCTGGGGTCCCTGTCGCGTTGGATGACGTGCGGCTGATCGGGTATTGTGGAGGACGTACTATATACATGCAGAGCCGGATCGTAGCATGTGCGAATGCCATGACCAGAACAAGGCCAATGACTATCATGAAGATGTGTACGTTGAAACCGCTGATGACATTTGATAAGGATAGCGCCAGATCTGGAAGAGTAAGTATGTGTCTTTTCGAAGGAAATCACCAGCTTACAAATCGTCAATCCGACTGCAAGGAGTGAGCCCAAACCCAAACAGCGGATAAGCTTCATTCTGCCGGCCTTCTCGCGAAATATACTTTTCGCTCCGCGTGGAGGTCGACCATGTTTCGTCTTCCTTCTCCGTCGTCTTTGAGTGCTGCCTGAGCTGTCTCTGACATGTTCCCATTCCCAATTCGTTTGCGGCGAGCTTCGTCCTGATGTTGGAAGGGCTGGAGGTGGAGGGTACATGATGGAGTGAGACTGCCTAGACCTTGCGGATGGAGGGGCGGCTATTGTGATGCCTACTGGAGAAGTAACTCCATCGGCTGAGTGAGGCGACGCAGGTGCTCGTGAAGACGGCAACACAGGGGAAGGAAGCCCAGGGAGGTCTATGGTCGGGCTTGACAGAATCGAAAGTCCGAGTCGAGGTGCAGGTGACTGTGGAGAGACCACCGAAGGAGACGTTTGACCTGAGATTGTTGACCGGCCGTTGAACAATGACCTAATGCGCCCAGCAAGAACGTTCGGAGGTTCCCTTCCAACCATAGCTTGGGAGTTAGAGATGGACTGCGGCAAGAATATGAGGAGTTGCCGTTTGCTCTGATTAATGTGTTGTTTTGCCCCTTCCCAGGTCCATCCAACGCAGCAGACCGGAGTTGAAGGGAAGTATATTGTTCACTTTGTTTGTTGACATCCAAACGCGCTCGCAAACCTATGAACCTGGATGAAGGATTCTGGGGAACGATTGGCTCTCGTTGCAGGTGTTGATCGGCCTGCGAACGCAATTGATAAAGGGTAGTGACGATTATGAGAAACACGAAGAAAAGAATGGCATTAGGAGATAATGAGAGTTTGCATCGGCATTGAATAATTTACGCTGAATTCCACAGACTGGAAGGAGTGGAAGAAAGACATTTGTGGCACAATGAGTGCCATTCTGGTTGTCACCACAGATGCCGCACTGATTTTCTGTAGCAATTGCATTGTGCTGATCGAGACAGGCCCCAAACAGCCACCAGGTCAAGTCCCCGCAATTTGATACGTTGTTGAGGCTGTTGTTGGGAGAGGTGAAGATTGTGAAACCTGGTCGGTCGCGTCTTGAGTTGGCAGAACGCCGGTGGCGCGTGGATTGTCCATGCTTTTTGAGTTGACGCCAATCAAGTCGGCAAAACGTCTCAATCCTTCCACGATATTGCAAACTATCCGATGTATTGTAACGATGTGAGACGAAAGATCAGTATCCATGTGCATGTGACTTACATGATTTTTAGAAGTCCTCATTACGCAAACTCGCTGCAAGGACTATCTGCCTGCCTCCGCAGCGACATCCTCAAATGCACCCTCATTTACCCTCAGACCCTCCAGCATGCGACCAGCTCTCCCATTCTAGGTTTCACTCCACCAATTATTGGGGGCAAGAGACGCAGTCACTCAATGGTCCATGATGGTCTTCTTGTGCGCTGTTCGACGTCAGCCGATTGATTGCCTGACTATCCAGTTGTTAACCTTTCAGCGTGTCCGCTGCCGGATTGTTGAGACACCTTCTACCGCCGAATGGTGCACCCTAGCGCTGCCATTGCCTCATTGTTTCCTCCGCGGAGGAAGAACTAAAAAAAGAATTGGGCCAAGTGAGCGTGAAGACCGAAGCTCCAAATGTTGTCAAATTTCTACAAACGTCAGTGCCACCGCTACCAAGACGTGAGATAGCGAGCGGCCCGGTAACTATTGTTTGATCCTTCCCAAAGCCAGCCTTGAGATTGTCTCTAGCTGCGTTCCACAACTGTAAAGAGGCAGTTCTGCATGCTATACTCTATTCGTGGAGGGTCGCCAATGTGAGGGGTTGCTCATTGATGTCTGGAGAGTTTCTTAGTTTTGCCTCCCATATATCAGATCTTTTCTTGCCCCCATTATATTCACCATCATGACGTTCCTTGTCTAGACCAAAAACACAGCAAGATCATTTTCTCTTCAGTGCAAATGCTCCCCGATATTTAACAGCTATATTAGTAGCCGCCTACAGCAGTCACTATTTCTCCTATTTCCTGGCACCGTTGACCAGTAAGGTGAGTGTATACCTACGCAAGCTTGTAAGCACACCATCTCTTCATAACAAATGCATTCCTCAAGAGTTTACTTCGCGTGATATAGATGTGGTTCACTATAAAAAATATAGCCACCGTGCCATGATAAGCTCAATGGCTTGCATTAGTCGCGCAGAAGACGTGACCATTTGACTTTGTTTAACTTGATTTGCCGTGCATATTCAGGCCTCTCGTTGAAACTTATGCCAGTGAAGATGAAGTCATTGGAGCAAAAGCTGATTGGTTCAGTTGTGAACAGCTTGCTCTGCAACAAGGCATATTTTCATCATTCAGCATGGAAAATAAGTAAGGGTTTATCAAGGCGTTCACGATACGACATATTGTGGCCGATGCCCTCCCCAATTGTGAAGAGCACCGACAAATCGAAGCCGCGACTCCTTGAAGGGCAACTTGCGCTTCTGTCGGTGGAGATCGAGAAGCAAATTTCAACCCTCAAAATTAGGGAGTAGGGTGACTACGATGTTACACTTCCAGATCAGACAATACTATGACACTCCAGCGCGAACGCTTTGCATTTCTGAGCAGTGTTGAATGGCGTTTACGGAAGACTTGAGCTTCAAAGACTGGCGACAACGGGCGATCCACCAGCCACGTGTGTCTCACTGCAGATCTGGATATTGATCGGCACCACTGGAAGAACAAGATCAACAAAGCATGCATATCTCGATGCAGACCTGGATCTCGATCTGCACACCTAAGTGTCCCAACTACTCATTCTTCGGTAAAGGCCCCGGCTCGGAACTGTGGCCGCTCTGGCTTGGGAACGATTTGAGTGATCTGGTGGTACATCCAATCGGAAGGAAACCTATAGCTTGACCACAATCCACCAATGGGACGAGTCTTGTGCCCAAGACCCAGTCGAAGACTTTCTCCTCTATAGCCCGTGGTGTGCCTGAGCTCACAGCAGACTGAACAATGTTGGGCTCTAAACAGGACAAGACGCACAACGGCGCGCTTCTTGCGGAATTTGTGGATATTCCATACGCTGTTTGAGGAGGATTGAACGCCCCCAAGCCCAGAACACATGAGGACTTATGCATACCTTCTTGAACCACCAGAGCCCAATTCTGACCTTGCTAGCATGATGGTAGCTCGGGGGGGAATCGTGCACATATCTGCATACTCTACACATTATCGACATCGAAGATCCGATTCAGATGTTTGATTCGCAGGTTCCTTGGCTTCAAACTCAGGTGATTGGCATCATATTGAAGCCGAAGTGGTCTTCCAAGAAGGACGAAACTCGTATAAGTCCCACCTTGTCTCCTTTACGATTCAGAGTCTTCTTCATCTTTACCTCCCTCCCTGTTCTACAACCAGCTGGGATCATCTTCGGTCTTCCTTCTAAATGAAGTTTAACAAGATAATTCTTATCCTCGGTGTTGCTGCGTCTGCTACTGCAGCACCAGCCAGCAACGCCATTTGTACCAGAGGTGCGAGCTACGTCGGTAAGGTACCTGTTCCAACCCTCTCATTCAACATCATTTGATGTTGACCGTTTGATATGTATGTTGTGGCTGTTCCGGCTAGTGCTGTGAATCCCCTCGGAACCACTGCTGGTCGAGCTCTCTTCTATACCGCCTGGAACTACAAATAGTAGATTACGCCGATCCTCCCGGCCCCTGGTCTAAAGTATATCATTGCTATAGATATAGTAACGTCGGCATTGAAAGCCTAGCCCATATTCATAGTGAATGACTGTACTATTACCTGCTCTGACCCACAGTCCCTGCAAACACAGGCGCTAAAGTAGTATTGGTCGGACAGACTTGTGCCTTGTAGTCAAGTTCGGAGCATGAGCGATAGTGGTTCAAGAACTGATTTTTCACCCGTCGACGGCCGCTTATCAATTGCTGCGGAGTCGCTTTCGACGTTGACCTGGCTGACTTCGGTGAACTTCCATTTGATTCAGTTGACTTCAGGTCAGCTGTTGGTTGTGCCCTTGCTTGAAAATGTGGCATAAAGCTTACTACACATGATGATTAAGGAAGAAGCGGAGGCACAGATAGCCAGCTACTGCGATAACATCACAATAATATGCTCTTCAAGTTCAGATCTGCTTGACTTTGGCCCAGTTGCATTGAAGGACTTCAATACGCCGCACAAGTATTCATCACATGATCGCTCAATGGGTTCACACCAATGGAGAAGTCTTCGCAAATTTCTCAAGCTGCCACTACACCTTTCTCCTTCGCGATCGCATTCCTTGTCCACGACTACGACAGACTTTCCTTGCATCTTGCCCGAATCAGCCAAATCAACCAATTTTGGGAGCTCATCCAATTCATGAAAGAGGTTGGTCTTGACCTTGATCCTATGTTCGGCTACCAATTTCAATATGTCCTTTGCTGCTGGAGCGTTGCTGATTAGGCTGCTGAATATCCGAATATCTCTGAGAATTGGCTAGTGGAAAGGGACAGAGACTTGGCCTGGCTGTAAAATCGGAATCATCCGGCGATGCAATCTGATGACCCAGCATGAGAGTGATGCTGCCGTTCCGTGGTCTGAAACATTGACGGCTGCCTCGACTCCCAATCCATCGGTCAAGGCTCGTACTTCTTTCACCCTTTCCTCTTTGCCCTTTCTTGCGTCAAAAACGTGCTCGCATCTGACTTCTTTGCTCAGAGCGATTCCCTCGTCTCGTGCGTCGACACCAATGACATTGATTCCCTTTGCGCGTTCCATTTGAATCAGAGCGATTCCCTCGTCCACCTCCGCTCCCGACAATCGCCAACCTGCCGCCCTTTTTCACTTCAGCTCTTGTGGCACCGCCCTTGATTGTGATTCATGCGGATGCAAGTGGCGCCGCTGATGTCCGGCTCAATGTATTCAAGGCTTTGGCTGAGAATGTGAGGTCAACCACGACATGCTCAGCAAATGCGCCGTCGATGAGAATGCCGATGTGTCCTTCTATGTTTTGAGAGTACTGGTGCCAATCTTCAGATGCACTTTCCGCATGGATCTTTCGGCAGGCCCGCCATAACTCTGTCGCCGGTTTGAAGTCCTTGACATTTGAGCCAACGGCCTTGACTTCACCAGTGCCTTCGTGTGATGTAGTGCATGGGAGGTTTGTAGGAAATTTGCCTGCAGTAACCGTGGAATCGGTATGGCAGAGAAGCCACTGTGGCCTTGAGTAGGGTCTCACTTGGTCGAAGGAACTTCGGAGTAGGAACTTTATGGATCTTGTAAGGCTTCGTGAACTGGAGAATGGTAAGTGATGTGGGTGAAGCGGGAGAGGAATGCGGTACCTCGACCAGCGACCATCTCGCTTGGAATGTTGAGCGAAGACATGACGGTAGCAAAAGGATTCGTGAGAAGTGATGTTGTTCAAGACCGGGTAAAGAACGACAAGCATTGAGCACATCGAATTTCAGCCGTCATGGCAATATGGTATCGGATATCCCCATATCGTGAGAAGAACATTTGGAGATGGTGATCTCCTGTTTCCAAATCTCCTCGCCGCTTTTGAGCGTACTTGACTATCCCCAGTCATAAATAACGGCACTTCAACATTGTTGGGTCATGGTTTAAAGGCTCCGTCTGGACCTTTGAAAGATTTTGAAAGCTCTCGAAGCCACTTCAGCAGCGTCCCTTTACCCATGTTCACAATGTCATCTCAATTTCCTTCTACGAGCTATCGTGCCCTACTCAACCTTATCGGCCTTTACACCTGCACAGGTGCCTACCTTGCGGACTGGGATCAAACTCGCATTTACAACTCACGATGGCCACTGCATGCAAAGTTACACAACGGACAGACAATAAGCATGGGCCTAGCACTTGGGGCTACCACGCTATACTACCTCTGGTACCCTCTCACAGCCGAGGCGGCTAAGCATAACCCCGCGACTGTCACCAGCCTCTATTGGGTGACCTAGCTTAGTGCAAAACTATATCCTAGAACAAGATTCACGGACCCAGAATTCGGAAATGGCAACCCGCAGTGTACATCTGCGTAGTAACGTTTACATTGATTGGGGCTGGATATACGCATTAGTAGAAGAGGATTGAGCGCGCAAATAGAGCGAAGAAATGAAAACTTGCCAATCAGATAAATATGAGCATGTATTGTAGCTTGAGCAAGTCTGGCTGGCCTGGCGGAAATCGCTTCTCATGCACAGATATTTCCCAAAGATTGAAGCAAGCTTCCCAATTATGCCGGTCCATCTGCGCAGCCGAAGCTTTTTGGCTGTTGATGGATACCTGAGGGCGGTTTGGGCGAGCTGGCAGTCGATGACAATCTTGCATCAAAGCTGAATAGCCTGTCGCACAGTTGTATTTAGTAAAGCCCTTTCTATTTCGAAGTCTGGACAATATTTGCTCGACCGCTGGTTCCTTCCTGTACATGCGCTCCTCGCCAGGGATTCGACGGGAGCTGTTCAACGCAGAAGAGAGGTAGAGAAATCATTGCTCGAGGGAGCAGGGTCGCATTGCATGAATTAAGCAGGATGGGGAGAAGGAGGAGGCGTTCTAGCTTTGCCCATGTCGTGAAAAGTCTTAGGGCTTTTCGATTTTGAGCACACCTGTTCCATATTGACAATTATGAGGCCTTGTAAGTGTGGCGCAACACTTCACGCTGTCCATCCGGACGTAACGTTCTCTGTTGTGCCTGCCTTGAGGAGCAGTAACAAGCTGGTAGATGCAAAGATACTGGTAGTAAATCCGGAAATGATCCTGGCCTTCATGATTTGCGCCCTAGTGGTAGCTTTGGGTGTACCGTAGTAAGATGTCATCCTGCAGGGACTTCAAGCCACAAGAAGTAGAACCACACATACGTCACAGTCACTCTGTCACCATTTCTTAATGACGCACACACCCCTCAATCTCTTGCCTCCTACTGCTGGTATTCTCGGCTGCAACGTACAGCGTCGAGCTTCAAGTCCCAATCAGTCGTGATTCGAACGTGCGCAACTCATCAATATCAGACCAACCATTCGAGATGTCCGAACCGTCGGAGGAACAGAAGCGAGAGATGTACGACAATCTGTCACCGGAGCAAAAAGAGAAGCAATCGTACACTGCGTGGGTGAAAGATGCCTACAGCAATCAGTACGAGAAGTGGATGCCTTGGATCGAAGACAAGTATCTTGCCTGGTTCGGCAACGACAATAAGGCTTCATATGTGACCAAAGGTACACTTGGCTTGCCGTCTAAATTCGCTTGGAACTCTGTTGACGTCTGCTACAGATACACTCGACAAGACGAAGGTCACCGGCATTGACCAGGTCGACCAACTACAAGGCGATGTGAATAATCTGGTGGCCAATCAAGTCGGCAAAGGTGGTCTTCTCAAGCCTCTTGGAGATATGGCATCGAAGGAGGGTATCAATCGCGCCGAGCGAGGTGGTAAGGATGATTCGGGAAGCTATGGGGGTCCGGCTGCAAGCGTGTCTGATCCAATGATCAAACACACAAAGGGTGCAGGGGAGGGTCTTGTTAGTGGTGCGCAATCCACTGGAAGCACTATCGCTGGGGGAGCCAAAGATGCTGGGGGATATGTTGGCAATATGTTTGGTGGTCAAAAGAAAGGAATATAATACAAATTTCTTTACATATTGACTTTACATCAACTTGTTTAATATATTAGTGTAAGCAACATGAATTTTATTTTGATTGGTACTGGTCTGAGAATACAGAATCTAATTATGAACACCAACATTGAAGAATCTTAATCCTTTCAGGGAAAAGAAAGTTACATTGACGTTTTAATGTTCCTTCTGCAGCACGATTATAACGCTAGATCGTGGGCAATACAGTTCTCCAATAAGTCTGGGCGGCTTATGATCAGCCCTTGATGCTCTAGTGCAGGGCGCTTAGATCAGCAGTAATTCTGGCCCTGGGCGGCCTAAGGCGGAATAGCTCCTGCAACAGAGCTGAGACCATCGAAACACTTTCTAAGCAACATTCACAATGTCGAGATGTTACAGAGCATTATGAGACACTAAGGTGATTCAGTACTAATCGGTCTAAGCCATCAAGCATGAAGGCCGAATGTATCTATAAGGATTGCCCTGATGGCCTAGATTCGGTTAACACAAGACAATCAACTACTTCAACTATCAAAGTCTCTTTCTTAATCAAATCACTTCCCTTCCTTATTTATGTTTTGTATATCTTGCCTGCTATTACTGTGATTATAATCCTACCTCTATGAACTCTTTCATCTTAAACATGTCGTGGCTCCCCATTGCATTTCATCTCTTCACCCTAGCTGTGGCTGCCCCATCCACTCCTGAGAATATGAGTGGAGTTGATCTCAAGCTCCCGGGAGGGGCTTTTGGTGCTGCAATCGAAGGTGCGGCGGTCGATGCTCAAGGAAACATATTTGCTGCAGACTTTACCAGGGATGCTGCAGCGGCGTCGAACACATTCGCGATCCTTAACCAGGTTGATGGAGGCACAACCAAGATTCTGGACAAGAACATCAATCCTTTCTTCAATTTGCCACAGGGAGGGTTGTCGAAGCTACCTTTAATTGCTGGAGCCAGATTTCTTTCATCTGGTCGGGTTCTGCTTGCAGGTTCGTCTACCATCCTTAAATCCTTGCTGCTGTTTTTGCATATCAGACTGATCTCTTAACTTGCTAAACTCAGATGCCGCTAATCAGCGAGTTCTCTCGGCCAAGGGCGCCGACGTCTTCACAATCTGCTCTGATGTGCGAATGCTACAGCCAAATGACATTGCCATCTCCACACAACGCGAAACCCTGATCTATCTCTCTGGCCAGAACTTTTCTTCTGATACTACGGCCGGCGTATCAGGTGACCTCTGGACCTGCGACAACGGAAAAGCGTCTCAAGTTACCTCTGACATCCTCGCTGGCGCAGGCATCCATCGCACCAACGGCATCGAGACATCTCCAGACGGTCAATCTCTCTATCTCTCCTCCGCCAAAAATGTCAAGGGTGCAGTAGTGGAAAATCGCATCTACCGCTTTCAAACTGATAAGCTAACCGGCGCACTGCTTAAGCAGCCACCGACCGTTTTCTATGAGTTTACAGGGGTTGACGCCGCTGTGGATATTGATGGCATGCGTACTGATGTGGAGGGGAATCTTTTCGTGTCGCGTAATGGTAAGGGCCAAGTCGTTAAGATCTCCCCTCAAGGTAAGTTGTTGATGGTGATCAGTCTGCCAGGCATGGGCGGACCGAGTAATCTGGAGCTTGGAGGTGTGAAAGGCAAGACCTTATTTGCTATTGGGAAATGCTTAGCAAATAAAACCGTTGGCTGTGCTGTCTCTATAGAATTAGATACAGTCGGCAAGGCCTTTTCAGCTCTTCAAAAAAAGACTTAAGTGTCAATCAAAGTGTCAGAGCAGGTCAAGTTGTTAAGGCTGAATCTTGATGCAAAGATACAGTAGTAACGCAAAAGTATCTACTCACGGGCGCATTTTCCTTATTAGTTTTAACACATTTTTTTGAGAAGATCTTTAAATGTAATTTCTGTAAATAACTTCTATAAAAAAAAGTTTATACTTTATATTTAAGTAAAAATAATAACTTTATATAAAAGTAATAATGAAATTTATAATATTTTAAAATAATTAAAAATAAATTTAATTTAAATATTAAGAAGAGTATTTAAGATTATTTAAAAAGAGCACTTAAAAATAAAAATTAAGAGTGTTTAAAAAAGATATTTAAAAATATAATATTCTCTTATATATATAAATCACACTCTCTTTTATAGTTTTATAATCTTCTTCTTTTATAATTAAATTATATTATTAATTATATTTAACTTTAATTCTTTTATATAATATAATAATTTCTATTTATAAATCTCTTTATTAGAATATATCTTATTAAGTTAATATATTACTCTTTAAATAAGAATAATTTTAAGAAGAAATAACTAATATAAATCATAATTTATAAAAGATTAATACTTCTAATATATTTTATAAAAATAGAAAGAAACTTAAAATATTTTTAATTTAAATTAATATATATATTTAATTTAATATTTAAAAGCTAAGAAAAGTTATTTTAAGATAATACTTATAATTACTTATCTTAAAGATATAATCTTTAATTAATTTAAATTCTATTTAATAAATTATTTAATAAAGTCTATTAAAGATAAAAATAAGAAATTAAAAGAATCTTCTTTAATTATTTTTATTTTAAGAAGTGTATTTATTGAGTATATAAAGAAGTGAATAAAAAATAAATAATTAAGTGAGAAGTTTAAAAACTTTAATAAATAGATTTAATTATAAAATATATATCTAAGTTTTAATAAATTATATTAAGAATAAAATAAAATAAAATAATACTTATAATTAAATATTATTTAAAACTAAAAGTTCTTAATTAAGAATAAATTAATATAAATTAAAAGACTAAATAAACTTAATCAATTTATTTAGAATATCTATTAAAATAAATAACTATTTATATAAAAGATAAATGAAAAAAGAATAA
>JAABUK010007746.1_pt1 | contig 15365 bp, 12 predicted proteins | sample 5559141 | NCBI WGS metagenome assembly JAABUK01 (sample SAMN10711869, study PRJNA513367) | rock metagenome | isolation source: Antarctica rocks | place: Antarctica: Victoria Land, Pudding Butte nord | collected 2016-01-03
TTAGAATAGATAATTCTTTTAAAGATATCTTAAACTAAGCTTAATAAGAATTAATAATACCTCTTACATTAAATATTATTAAAAATAAGGAAAGCGCTTATATAATAATTAAATAATTAAAGATTTTAAATCTACTACTAATAATAGCGTATTATAATAAGGATAAGTTAAAATATACTTTAAATAATTATTAATTTAAGATAAAGGATTATAATAAGATCTTAAGAATAGAGTACTTAAGTAATAAGCTTAATAAAATAATTAAGGCTTAATACTTAAATATAAAAGAGGAAATCCGCGGAGGCTTAAGATGGAGATAGGGAAAGGAAATTAATTAAATAATATAAGGTATATATATTATAAAGTAAGAAAGAAGGAATAGGAATTATATAATTAAAGTTAAAGAAATTATAAAAAAGGTTTAATAAATTTAAAGATAAGAATTAAAAGATTATATTAAAGGTATTAAATGAAAAATATAAAGTATTAAAAATAAACTTAATTAAGAGAATTATTAAATAGGAAGGATAAGATATTCAATAAATAATATAGATTTTAAACTATTAAGGTAAGTAAATCTTATAAGAGATATACTTAATTCTTAAATTAATAAGGTTATTAATTAATATAAGACTCCGTAAGCCTTAAGGAAGATTTAATAGATATTTAAAGTAAATTAAGAAAGATTAAACAATAACAATATAACTATTATAACTTAAGCTTAAATATTATTAAAGAATAATTATAATACTTAATCTAAATAGAATAATTAAGGTTTTTAATATATAATAAGTAATAATAATATTTATAATACTCCCTTTTAATAACTTTTAAAAATGTTAATACTTATTATTAATATCTTAAGTTATAAATTATATAATTTTTTAGGAATAAAAGATACTAATTTATTAAAGCTTAAAAAAAGGAAGGCTTTAATTAATTAACTTATAAATTTAAAAAATAGCTAATTAAAATTAATATTAAAAAGAAAGTTATTCTTTAATTTAAAGAAATTATATAAGTAAGTATATAAGACTTAAGCTTAAAAGGAGGTTAATAAGCCTTATTTATTTTAAAATTTAATTTTAAAGGATTAATAAAAGATTAATAATTAACTCTTAAAAATTACTCTTAAACTTAATTTATATACTTATTATTAGGAAGTATTATATATCTTTAATTATTATAGTTATTTATATAAGGATTTTAAGTATTTAATAATAAAAATATAGCCTAATTTAATAAATCTTATATTAAGAGAATTAATAATAAAGTATCTTATAAATACTTATAAATTAAGAAAATTAACTAGGAACTTTCTATTTTTCTTTAATTTTAAGGATAATTTTAGGTAAAGAAAGTTAAAATAATATTTAAGTTTATATATTAATAATAGTATATTTATTTTACCTATTAAATATTTAGTAGAGTATTAAATTAATAAGATAGTATACTATTAATTAATTATAACTATAATATTAGATTATTTAAATAATAATAATTTATAACTATATAATAATAATAAGTATTAAAGGGTTTTATTAAAATATTAAGAATTTAATAAAGTATAATTAAAGCTTATTAAGAATATATATTAATTAAATTCCTTTTAAGATTATCTTTAAATTATCTTTTAAGATATAATTATAAAAGTTATTAAGCTTTATTAAGTAAGTAAAGAACTTAAATTATAAGTTGAAATTTATAAGATAATTATTAACTAATTATATATTAATTCTAAATAAGCTTATATAATTATAAAGCTTTATTCTATTATTAATATTAATCTTATTAATTATAATAGCCTCTTTATCCTAAATAATAGCCTAGAAGTTATATTAAATTATAATACTTTTAATATTTTAATTAGAGATTAAGTTATATTAAGGCGTTATATAAAAGAGCTTATAATTAATATTTATTATTTATATTCTAATTTTATTAATAATATTTATTCTTCTAACTTTCTTTAGTTAATCCTTAATAGTATTAATAATCCTAATTTTATAATATTATATTTACTCTTTTTAGAATAAATACTTAGGCTTTTAATATAGGCTTATAACCTCTTTTATAGCTTTTAATAATACCTATAAGTTTTACTCTATTTAATAGCTAGTATACTTATTATAATACTTTTAAATGTTATAATCTCTTATACTTTTAATAAGCTCTTATTAATAAGTACTGTTATAATTAATATATATTTTTTACTTACCTTATTACTCCTAGGATATTAATATAATTAGGTAGGAAGGGGGATATTATAAAGTAATTAATAACTAAGCTCTCTAACCTCTAGTTTTTATAGATAGCTAGACTTCATAGATTATATACCCTATCAATATAATTAGTTGAACCCTACTCAGGACAATAGCGGAGCTGTTCAGTTGAATCCAATGTCGAAGATTATCCAAATGAGTAAGCGTCGATCTCATCTTGGCAGGGAGGCTGACTAATGAGACACTAGTCGTTTTGTAATGATCCTTTCAAAGGAATCTTACCCTCTTGACTTTGCACCATGCCACCAGCGAAGTTAAGTATCACGATACAATGTACGATCTTGTATTAAGTCACAGTCCGACCACCGGGGACCGGTCGACCAATTAAAGATCAAACGACTCAAGGCTCCCCCCAGTGATCATGGTTTTGGCTGATCGTCTCAAATCCTGATTATCTACTGGAGCATTGAGATACCTGCGATCTCCAATGGTGCACATGCATGAATCCGATTGGGCAGCAGCACATGATTCTAGGCGTTGTACTAGACTCGAAGTGGAGATTCGATGTCCTGCTCGGAGATAGGCCCGGAGTTACCCGATGTGTGATATTGATCCAAAGTACATACGGTGGATCAATGATCATCTAAATCCTTCTCAAGTTCTGCAATTAAACCCACACTGTCTTCCTCCCATTTGAAGCCTAATGCTTTCACCCTCAGTCATCGTGTTGATAACCGGTACCCGACCAGCTTCCCCACTCCTCCCCTTCCCCAAATGTCTTGTAATCTCACTCACCCGCTTATTTCAGGTGCCAACTCCGGCATTGGCTACGCAACAGCCAAAGTCATCGCCTCAGCTTCGGCACACTACCACGTCATCCTAGCGAGCCGATCACCAGAAAAGGGTAACGCAGCCAGCGAAGAAATCAAAGCGGCCGGTATCAAAGGCGAAATCTCAACCATAGAGCTAGACGTCACAAACCAGTCTTCCATAGCTGCTGCAGCCAAACGAATCGAAGCCGATCATGGTCATCTAGACGTACTAATAAATAACGCGGGGATATATATAAAGGACGGAACCCTAAAAGACCAACTGGGAAAAACCTTCAGCACCAACGTCATCGGTCCAGCCCTCATGACAGAAGCTTTCACGCCGCTCTTGCTCAAATCCTCAAAGCCGTATTTGCTCCACATCAGCAGCAAACTAGGCTCCATCGCACTCGCCTCAGACCCGACACGTTTCGACTACGGCTTAGACGCCCTGGGGTACAGAGTCAGTAAAGCGGCACTGAACATGCTTATGAAGCAGGATTCCAAGAGGCTCGGGCAACAAGGTATCAAGGTTTTTGCTATCTGTCCTGGTCTTGTGGAGTCGAATCTCAGGGGTGAGAGCGAGGAGGAGAGGAGTGCGGGTGGGACGGCTGGGGATCCGGAGGTGTCGGGACAGACGGTGTTGCGGATTATTGAGGGGGAAAGGGATGCTGATGTGGGGAGGTTTGTGGATAAAGATGGGGTTCTTCCTTGGTGAGGCATGGTACGATGACCCTCTCCTTCAACCAATGGTATGACCTTCAGATGTGGACGCTGCCGGAGTATGAACTAGCACAAGCCTAGTACTTGTGTAGTATACCAAAGCTCGAGGGCTTTGAAACCACCTTTCCTCCGACTTTGAAGTTAGTGAAGTAATAGCGAAGCACACAAATTTACTTCCGTTACTGGCGACGATCCCAAGCATAGACATCTGTCAACCCAAAATTCCATGGCGCCCTCCGAACAAATTCAGTCGCCCTCCCCAATCGATAACACACCCACAATTAAACCCCATTCTGCATTGCGAAATATCTTACCTACCTTTACTTTCAAATTGGAAAAAGCTATGTCTCATCAAGACCATCATTAAATTCCCACAATCAAACCAAAAGCATCCCATACCTCAAACGCAGCTCCTCTCATACAACTCAAATACCTCCTCAAGATCATCCCCTGTCTCCAAATCCACCCCCTTCTACCTTCCTCTTGACTTAACCCAGCGATTTTAGCTCTATTCAATACCTACCATCCTCGCAATTACTAGAAGCCCAAGTCACAAAATACCTTAAACAACCATATGTCAGCATATTCCCATTGATCACGTACATGATTACTTCATATCATGATTGTCTGAATACTCTACCGGTCGTTATCACACCTGACCGCATTATCATCCATCCATGTATCTAGCCATGTGAACGTCTATATAACAGACGTCCCTAGTAGCTAGATAGACTATTCATGCTTTCCTATCATGCCTCACTGAGACCATACTCTTAGATACCTTGACCTCTAGATCGGAGACTTTTACGGTGCATATACGTGCCAAATCGTGAGCGCATTGCTATTCCTTGCACGTGAGTGTTAGCTTGGATTGTCGCTCTTAAAAATGTTGTATTATGAAAGGTGTTCCAGACTCAGGAGCTTTAGGTTCATAATTGCCGGGGCTAGTGGAGAGGAGGTTCAATGGTGTTCGTGTTTTGAAGACGCTACGATATGATATCAGGATTCCGGACGGTGCCATGAATTGTATTGTTGGTGTTAACATCCCAGTCTCAGGCTAGTAGTTACAATCCCTTGTGCTTTCGGCCGTGTGTTCAAGGCTGATAAAGGATTGTGCTCTATTGAAGACCAAGAAAGCTATACTGGAAACAATGGTACATTCAAAGGAGCATAACGGCTTATAGCCATCTCCTCCTTATCTTCTTCCATACATCCACTCCGCATCCTATTCAATTCAGACTACACCAAATATCCAAAAGACGAGCAACCTTCTCGATAGCGATCGATCATCTTCCGAAAAGCAAGGGTCACGAGGCGTCCAGAGTGATCATGGCTGCATCCAATCCATCAACCCCAGACTTGCTAAAGGAGCTTCTGCTCAAAACTCGGCAGACACCATTCAACGAGCTCGAGGAGGATCTCTCATGCACAATCTGCACGCAGCCGTTCATCACAGCTGACTCGCCCGAGCTACCCATCACTTTGCCGTGCGGGCACCATTTCGGTTCAGCTTGCATATTGAAATGGCTATCACCAACATCAGAGCGCGGCAACAACAGCTGTCCCAAGTGTAGGGCGCCCATCTTCGACGACTGGAGCGCCGGAGATCCTCAATCCGAAGATGAGAATGCACTTGATTTCGCCAACTTGACGAATGATTACAGGCGTGACATTGATGCAACCCAGCCTGGAACACGTCCAAGATTCGAGGTGAATCTGGCTGCAATCGTAGAATGGCAGTCGTTGTTATCACCAGGATTTTTGGAGGCCCGGAGAGAGGAATATCAGAGAGGAATTGAGGCGCTGGAGGTAGGAACACAGGAGAGGCATGACGCAGAGCAATCTGGCGATATGATGCTGACATTGAACCCGCTGCCAATAGATTTGATGAGCCAAGAAGTGCTTTCTGTGTTATACGAAGGATAGGCGAGTAGAAATTGGAGAGAAAGTAGACCAATCAAGATCAAGAAGAGAAGAGTTGTGATTTCCGCGATTGTTCCCCCCTACCAAATGCAGAGTGTACCTTGTGTCCCAGCCAATGCTAAGAACAATCTTTCCGTAAAATATCCTGTAGTGTTCGACGCAAGACATATCATTGATCGGGACTATGTTCATCCTATTCGTAAATTAACTACACCATCAGGGGGCACCTCTTCGGTATCTGCAACTTGCTGTTGCGTTTTCTTGTTCCACTTTTCAATTGGTCATTCGATACTGGATAGAGGCGCGCCTACAGCCCTCAAAATTATCGTTCCAGCCACCAACTACTTCCAAACTCACCGGTACCGAACGGTGTTTCGTGAAAGTATGGTATCGAGAGCCACTCAAAATTCACACCTACGATCTCGAACAGCCCGGTCAGCTCCGTCAGAGCTTCATTACCTCCATATCGAGTTGGGTGGCCGGCTTCGGACCAGCATTCTGCTTGCTGATACCACCAAACGATGCGCTTCAGGTTTGGTAGCGAATGATACCGATCAGATGCAAGGTTTTCATCCTAGCGTGTCGAATCTTGCGCTGATTGTCCAAGCTTTGTTCGAATCCCATGGGATACTGCAACTGTAGGTCTTCCAGCTGAGACGGCAGACACTGGTGCAACGTAGAGACGTAATCAGGAACAAGGAAAGGCTCTGGAATCGCGAGTCGCTTGAGATGTCGATACTGGGCTAGCGTACCGAAAAGTGATGTGTTGAGGAGCCATGCCGCGTTGTCGCCGGCGATGATGAGTTCAACTAATGTATCTATGTGCGGCTCTAGTGATCGAGCCATCGCTCGAGGCGATATACCAGGAGTTCGCATGTGTTCACTCTCCCACGCACATTCTACTGTGAATGTGAAGCATTCTAAACCTTTCATTGACTGCAGCATGTCGGGTAACGCGCCGAGGTGCATATCTCCACAATTGGTCAGACGCAATGTGGTAATTGAGGAGTTCCTGTCGTCATCGCTTGGCCGACAATCGACTAGCTGTTTGTCATTGGTGATCACACCTTGAATTGGTTGCTTAGGATCTGTGGTCTTCTGCGCTTGAGTGATGAAGGGATTAGATCGACCATCACCGTCGAGATCTGGCGAGTTGACTTCCAGTCGTCGCAACGTCGGCATCCAGAAATGCCTTGCCATTATCTCCACTTCACTTATGCGCTGGTCTGTCGGTATTTTCTGCTGCCTACAATGGTCCCAGAACATGTCATAAATTAACCTGAGACATTCGAGACTCCTCATATCCCGAAGCATCAGATCATTGCTCGGTGGAGAGAGCTCCAGATATCGAACATTCGGGAGACGTTTGAGCAGCTCGTCATACCGGTCGAACGTCCAGACCCATATTCGTAATGTCAAAGCACTAACGTAGAAGCCAAGCTTAGGTCTGTCTTTGATGTTGCCGACGAGACTGTCGAACGACTGGGTGTGATGGTCGGATGGGTGACTTCCTACATGCAGCTTGATAGTCGCATAAAGAAATGGCTCTACTATAGCCTTGAGTCGGTGAGATACTTGGATGACTTGGTAGCAAGACTTGCGCGAAAGATGGGAACAGATTGCGCCAGGATCTCGCTCGGAAGGTCGTTCATAGCATGTGCACCTGTAGATCTGCTGTCATGGGCCATAGTTGCCACTTGATGGGTGGGAGATTGAAGGCTACAACAGCGGTCATGGAGCAGCAGTCCAGAGTGCTGAGAGGTGGAACGTGCCTCGCTGTGGAAACAAGAATTGGAGAATCCGAATTTTCAGTCACAAATTTTGGTGGGCTCTCTGTGCTTGGCGTGCTTGCCTCGCTCGCCTCGTTCTGTGCTGTGCGGCGTACATTCCAGCATGGTCTTGGCATGATGATTGCCTTGCCTCCGAGGAGCGACCTATGTTGTAGTCAGAGCTACACCTAGTATCACCGTATCCACCGAACAATCTTTCTCGAACAGAACTTCTATCTCGGGGCCTCGAACTCCCACTTTCGTTCTAACTTTTAGACTGCGTTGCATGTACAAGAATGGGTCCGTCCAACCATCAATTCTCCTCGGCCTCTAATGTCGCCTTTCATTATTATTCTACACCACTAAGTTTGCTTTCTGTGGGACCCTACCGTGCCCTTATTCATGGCATATGTTCAGGCTGGGTTGGTTCGGGATGAGAATAGATTTCTACCAGCGCGGACAGTGCTGATTTTTCTCTAATACCGGAAGTTGAGAGTGCGTGACCGGCGGCTTGGCTCAGACTGTCCTTGAAACATCTTGGAGCGTAGTCTGCCTGCCACAAACTCTTCCAGCATCCAGGACGAATTTTGGTTGCGGATTCATCCTTTGTGCGATATGATGCATCGTGATCCAATATTCTGCTTGCAACGGGGCAGTGGGATGCCATGCTCAGTGATCACGCTTCTTTGAGGATGCTATACTGCTCTCGACAGACGCAACACTTTTCTGTGATTTCTGTGGGTGAGAAACCTCCGGGAAGATGGCCATGTGGTAGCGTGATGGAATCTTTTGCCACGAGGAATGGTTGGGATCGGATAGATCATTGATGCTCGATGGTGCTTAAAGATACGGAACACATGACTGCTGTCTTTGACGGCATGAAGCATCTAACAAGTATAATGCCATTTCTGATATGTGGCTTAGTTTCAAGTTACGCGAATGAAAGAGTTACGAGCTCACGAGCAGAAGAGTCATTGGAAGTGTGGGTGTTCAAAGATGCCCTTGGGTAGTTACTTCAAAATCTCAACCCAGATCTGAGCTCCAGGCACATGATTGGCAGAAGTGTTGTATTGTGCACAAAAGCTATCCTTTCTTCGCTTCGCTTATGACAGGATTCACAAGGCAGCTCCAGACTGATTCCAATCCTATTGTTTTGAGCGATGACCGAGAGCTCTCAAAATAAATTAGAGATCTCAGCGTCATCGCGAGCCAATTTTAGGAGTCCAATTTACCACGACTTGAAGAGCGCGATTAGAATGGCCTCTCAACACTTTGTTTGGACAAAACAGTCAAGACCCTGCGGGATGTAGCGGCTCGCAAGACGATGAACGAGGATAGATCCATAGTAACACTCTCATAAAATCTTTCTTCGTCATATCGAGTTGCCTCAAATGGTCCAAGGCAATATTCGGCCCGCAAAGCTGTGTTAATTCGTCCGTAGCTGTATATCCGGAGGCGCGTGATCACTTCCGTGAGACTGTACTACCGATGCAACCGATGCTCCTGTTCTCGCTGTCGTGAGTTGAAAGCTGCATCTTTCAACACATACATCGGCCCATGTGCAACACAGCAAATCTAAACGACAGCACATACAATCACAAGGGTGAGAATAGGTAATAGATATGCCTCCAGGATTACCGATCGGGCTTTATCATGAGTCTCCACTGCCGGGATTCAGCACCCGCTGGCCCAATGCCACACCGGGTGACTTGTCCCTGTTCAGGTCCTTGATACTCGATCAGACGGATGCGGCGATCATACGGGGCATGGAGCGCACGATGGACGAGATTAATGAACTAGCATACAGGGCAGGACCCGGCCATCAAGCACCATCGCCACCTCACGGACCAATCTCTGGCGAAGAAAAGAGGCCCGGCCATTCCTTACCAGCCTCTGTGGAAACACGTCCCGACGGTAGAGAGCCTTTCTCCTCATTGGAATTGTCGTCCGAAGATGCGAATGTGGGTCACTGTGAAATAGCAGCCTCCAAAGAAGTGAAACGGATGCACGGCCTTTCAACTCCGCCACGAAGACCCAAGTCAAGGCCGTCTTCATTTGGCGAAAGGCCTGTGCCTCAGGGTAATAAGAACCTCCGCCAAAGATCCAACACTGATACTCGGCGAAAACCAACATTCAAGCAGGCCACACCAACTGTACGTCTTGATATGGTCCCCAAATGGAATCCAATGAATAGCGGTGGCGACTTCTCTTTGCCGATTGAACAGATCAGTATGCTATTGGATGCAGAGACCATTGGCAGATTGATGGTGGCTGCCGGACAAAGCACACTGCATTCGTCTCAGCAGTACACAATGCTACCAGAACATCGAGAAGGCCGTACTCCTCGCAAAGCGGCCCCATATCGGAAAGATCTCCATCACTGGCTAGGTTCTGATGTGGAATCTCCGCCTAGTATCATGAAAATTCCAGCCTCTGTGCGTAAAGTGGCAATGCAGGGAGGGACACAACCCCAATGGAGAATTCCGTCAATAACCCACACAGGAACGAAGCCAGCAGGCATGCACATGATCCGAAACCCTACCTCTCCATTCGAGCGATTGATGAATCTCGAAGACGATCCTGTAGCGGAGGAAAATATTGTCGATGGGAAGGACCATCCACCAGCTTCAAAGAGAGGCGGCTGCCGAGCTACCAAGTCAATACCTTCAATACCTCAGGACGGTACCTTTGAGAGCGAACATATTGCACGACTTGTGATGCTGCAACGACGAAGGCATGATGTAGATAGACCCGAGTTCAGGAAGTCAATCATCGAGTACCCTGATACAGAGGAGTTAAAGGCGATACAGCGTGATATCAGAGCGAGGACTGTGCAGGGATTGGTGAGAGAGGAGAGGCGAGGTACTTGGTACGGATACGGCTTGGGAGTTTAATTGGTGGCAAGGTTCAATGGAGCCTTTTTATTTTCGAAGGTACTGCAAATACCAGCGAGTTGAATGCAATTGGGGAGTAAGTTATGTCATATACCAATGGATGGAACAAAGTCGCAATTCGTGAGTTATTGGCAAATTCATTTGACTCATCGGCATACTTGTAAGTGTCGGACGAACCCGTCAAGGAGCTTATCAAGCCACACACTATTGATATCATACTTCATTGTAATGGGGGCCGGGCGACTCATACATTTGCAGTATGAATCCTGTTGCCGGCGCGCAGTACAGATCCATTATTAGGGGTGCCAAGCATGCCAAGCGTGCCAAGTCAACATGACGAGTGCTCGAACAGGCTACTGTTGTAGACCCAGACTTGGCGCATCAGCCAGAAACCATACCAATTGCAACTCGAAACTATCTTCATATCACCCTCTCATGAACAGTCGTTGACAGAGATTGTGAGCGCTATGATTCATCGCGACATGTATAGTCGGCACATTGAGACCAACCGATCTATCCCACCAAAAGTCATCTTCCAGCTTTTTGGTGGAGCTTCTGTTCAAAGCGCGTGCACTGTATCCTGTCTCGCTATACGTCCAGAAACACCGAACCCTCGCCTGGTGTCTAGGACCGCTGAACGCTTCGTTGATAATGCTGCTGCTGGGTCCTCACTCGTGGGAAACTCACCACCAACGACTAGCAGTAGGTTCTGCTCAGAACGCGAATGGTATTCGGAGCCAGCAAGTCATAGGCTCGTTCGCTGTACTTTCAGTGCCGGTCGAGACTCCGTATATCATATGCACTAAATGTCGATCAGGAGCCGATGGCCAAGCCTTGAAATCACTTGAACAGGACTGATGTCGCAAAATTCTATTGGGTGATCGCGATGCGTACTTGTCGAGCAGTGTGCAGACAAGCAGCTCCCGTCTCCCACGAAGGTAGTACTTCCCATCTTGCCACACGGACCGAAGAAGCATATCTATGTGGCGCTTACCATGCTGGGCTTTCAAGGATGAACAGTGTCAGCTTCGAAGTCTCGCCTTAAGTAGTCCTTCAACATACTCAAGAGACGTCTGAATCTAGCGATCGCATATTCGTTAACTACAACAGATAACTGGCAGCCCTGTTTCCTTCCCTGCGCTAGCTTACAGTTTATTACCAACCAAGACCACTAGAATACGGTTTCTCACAACCCCACATCGTTTGAGTGATCCAAAAGAACCAATTGAAGCGATTCTGATATTGCATTCACGTCGAGGAAATGGGAGTCAACTTACTTGCAAAGAGGTGGTGAATCTGGAAGTCTAGGGTTTATGATGGTTTGGTAGAGGCTCTTATGAGTTACATATGTCAAAATCATCAACCAGCAAGGCGAGTAAACATTGTTCTTCGCCCAAGTCGCCTTGGCTCGACCAGCCGATTGCCATAGAATGTTCGAGGCTGGTGGGCCCTCAAGCCGGGCCTGTCAAGGAATGACAATCTGGTGGCGTTCCAATGACTTGAACAAAAGGGTGGCGGAATTGGTACGACTTCCCCAAACTTCGGCACCACCATACTTTGGCCCAGCAGACCACCCTCAGTAAGTCTACAGCGATTGAGCAAACACAACGTACACTAGCTTTGATATCTTTACTCTTTCGTCCTATGCTCTACCCTACATAGAGTATCACCTTGGACACTAGAGCTGCATGAAATCGACTGAGACGCAAGATGGACTCCCAGCTGGAGAGTAACAAATCTACCGCCCAAAGCCTGAGATACTCTACCGTCTGGGCGATTTTCACCGCCATTACGGCTACTAAGTGTCAATGCCTTGTTTGAATTTCTCTCTGTATCCCGGAGACCCGCCAAATCGCAGCTTATCGCGGGAGTCCGATGATAATGTTCATCGATTGGCTTCAACCTGTTGTGAGAATTACGCAGGATGCAGCGACAATGATATCTCTCGTGCCCAAAGCTGACTCGATCAGCGAGATTGCGAGACGGTGTCAACAATAAGCTAAGGCGTCTCGACCGATATACGAGTATCTAGTAGTGTTACAACGCCCCCTGTTCTACGTTCTCGCTCGTTGTGTTTCACGGTTTGCGGTAGCATTCCCGAGCAGAGCTGAACTGATTGGAGACCTTGGGTTTGAGATACTGCACGGCGGAGTAGACCAGATTCTATTGTGGAGAAAGCTCACTTATCGATATCATTGATTAGTATGACGAGGAGACTCTTTGATTGGTTGGGTTCGACTTTATCTCGGTAGGTCTGCAGCTCGTCGCAGGGCGAGCGAAGACAGGCATTTCCTTCGTACGTATTTACGGCAAGATTCAGTGAAATGCTAATTATATAGACGCAGGTTACAAAACCCAAGCATCAACCAGCTGCTTCGTAAGTTCCGTACATGGTGCTAAAATTACCATCACTCAGCATGACGTTGAAAGCTCCCCTGGTCACGAGTCATAGGAGATGTGAAACCAAAGCTGACTTATAGAAAGGTTCGGTTGTTAATTATAGATACCGGATATTTCCAATCCCGGTCTGACTCTCTACATATGTATAACGCACGGATGGCTTCGAATACAGCTCGTGCCAGGGTGAGCGTAAACGAGTATTTCATTCGTTCGTACCTAGGGCAAGATTTGGTGCAACGCCAATCCACAAAAATATAGGTCACTAGGTCTAACAATGGACTGGCTACTGCGAAAAGTTCGCACTCGAAAGCTAAAATCATCATCGTACGAGTGGCATTCAGATCGCATGGCTCAAGAATAGCAAGTAATGTGAAACAAAAGCTGGCTTATGACAAGATTAGGGACTTATAAATGGAAATTGAGCATCTGCGGAGCCTGTTTGAGTCTCTAAGTATATTCAACGTACGTATGACATCTAATGAATAAGACCTCGTCCGCAGAGTCAGTGTGGTGTCCTCCATCATTCTTCACTTTTCAATCCTTATCATTGAGCCCACACATCACACTTAAGGAGACATTTCGAGCGTTACAAGACGAGCGAAACAAAAGGCAAACGCCCAAACCCTTCACGTCCTTCAGCACTTCTCCACAAGAGTAGGGACTACACGATGTTGGCCAAAGTATTGAGGTTAAGATTCCACTGACATCGCTTCAAGGTCCCTACCATGTCATCGGCATCTGAAATATTCACCGATTCTGAAACGGTGGTTATTCTGTACTTCTCATCCATGGGCCTCAGCACGAGCGCGGTGATCCAGCTCGTCAAGCACAAATGCGGTTTGTTACGCAATTCGGGAGCTGTTTCCAGGAAACGTATTCAGCTGCAGAACGTGAACGGCCTATGGATCAATGAGAAAAATGACTGGAACTTGTTTGAAGTTGGTAAATATATCGTAAGACTCAACCCCACAATCGCGGTCGAAAGCCTCATAACCTTCGGTCCGGAGGAAGAAAGAATTTGGGATTCGGCGGCAAGTTTTGACCGCTATCTATTCCAAGCCAGTACGCTAATCTCTTGAATAGGAAAGCGGCGTTCCGGCCAACTATACGCTTACACTACAAGCATTACAACCTGTTGGGAACCTGCTCGTTAATGAGGTGACCAATGGAATGTTCGTGGGAACATATTTGAATATACAGCCAACTCAGCCAAATCAAGGACATACCAATCCCTCGGGCAGCTCGCATTGAGTTCTAAGCGACTGATGGATATCTCTCAACCTGGAGAGCTTGGAAATGAGACAAAGGCGGGCATTTCATTTGACATAAAGTCAATGATCATGAGGGACGGTGGTAGGATGAGAGAAGGGGCTAGACTTATCACGATAGTCTAATACATCAACACCACAACTTCTCGTGCCCTTCCGTAGGCCTCATTCTACCCTGATACCGTGACTGTACTATTACTCTCTCTCTTGCTTCCTCAATGACTTTCGAACAAGAATCTGACAGCTGCTAAAACATAGTAAGCGACCTCATCCTTCCAACAGAGAGCCTCGGCGTGAGTAATGCTATTGCAGTAGATGGACAGATCAATTTTTGGCATAGAGTTGAAATCATTGACGACAATGATCCTGCGAGCTCGTTCATTTCAATACATCTTTCGTCAGAGCTCATGTGTTTGAATCCACTAAGAAATGTTGGCCACGCTTTTGCCCAAGCGAATCGTATTCGCCATCATCATCCACCTCCCGTCCCAAACATCTCGACACACCTAATAACCACTCCTCTTCCCACCCATCGTCCCACTCTCACAAAGATCCCCTACAATGGCGTCATCCCACCAACCTGCCAACCAAGAAGCAATCGCAAAAGTCGAAAACATCTTCGAGGATATCGCAGACAGTCTACTTCGGAAAGAAGAAATTTCAATCCCGTTAAGATACAAAAAGCTCGTATCTCAGCACCACGATGCTGGGTTCTCAACTGCAATCACCAAGGTGTCGTTTCCAGCACGCACTCCTCAGGAGGCTCGGAGATTCAGTAAGCTCTATCTTCCTTGATGGCCTGAAAGGCAAAAGCTGATGCCAACGCTAGCTGTGCTTTTGAGAATATTGGATCTTATTCATGAGGCGCTTTGTAATGATGAGGTTATATCGAAGAGGTGATTTGTATTCGTATCGTACTGGACTGCTACTGATATTCTTTTCAAAGGAACATCTACTACAAAGATCCAGCGCTATTCAAATCTCAGCATGTAGTCGACAAATACGTCGATATCTTTGCATACACATTTGGCATCCAAAGAGCTGCTCTCAACGTCGTCAGTAACCACCTCCTCTAATCATTATCATGGGACAGCGCTGAGCAGACACCCCTCGCAAGACCGCTGCAGCCAAAGGACTCGTAATCGGAGACTACACTCTTCTCCACACAAACGGCACCCTCACCCACCACGATCCCTTAACGGTAGCAATTCCCAAGAACCCATCTCCCACACTCGCTCTCGCTAACAACCCCAGCCACACCTCATCCCCGACACCACCACCGTCAAAGAAATTTCCACCCCACACACATCTTGGATCCTAATAATAGAAAAAGAAGTCCCAAGGGGCCCGGGGGAGA